>Ga0070734_10005748_pt1 | contig 10746 bp, 7 predicted proteins | sample Coa_R1_8_FD_66444 | JGI IMG/M metagenome (GOLD analysis project Ga0070734, IMG submission 66444) | Surface soil microbial communities from Centralia Pennsylvania, which are recovering from an underground coalmine fire - Coalmine... | ecosystem: Environmental > Terrestrial > Soil > Unclassified ... | reverse complement strand
TCGCGATCTTGCTCGGGCCTGCGGTGTATCCACCGAAAGCGCAGCCGATCGTGTCCAGAATCGTGCGCTTTGCAAGCCGCACGATGTCATCAGGCAGGTCTTCGTATCGAAGGTTCGCCGCATAGCGGGCGAGGGTGTCGGCGAGCATGCCTTTTTCCTCCGCGCTTGCCCGAAAGGCCGGTGCAGATGCCGCTATGCCGGCGGCCGCGACCTGTTTCAGGAAACGACGGCGCGCGATCGGGTACGGACCACTTTCAGCGCTGCCAGGCATCACCAACCTCCCACAAGCCTTTTTGCGAACCTTTTTAGGCATGCGACGTCTGGCCGGCAAGCCGGATGCTCAAGGCCGCGCTAGTGGTTCGCTCGCGGCGCGTGGGTAGCGAACGTCAAATCCGCTCCACTAGGCCGCCTTTTGGCCCGGCGCCGCGCCAGAGCGCAGATTCTGGAAGAACTTGTCCAGTTCGCGCGCCAGCGTGCCTGCGATCTTGGTGAGGTCGCTTGAGGCGGCGAGCACCGAAGCCGCTGCCGTCGAGGTCTCGCCGATGGCCTCGCGTAGCGAGGAGATATTGCTGACGAGGGTTTCATTGCCCTGCGCCGCCGACTGCGCGTTGGCGGAGATTTCGCGCGTGGCCGCGTCCTGCTGGTCGATGGCGCCTGCGATGTTGGAGGTGATGCCATTGATCTCGGCCACCGCCTGGCCGATCTCGCGCACGGCCTCGACGGCATTCTTGGTCGAGGACTGGATCATGCCGACGTTCTGGCCGATTTCTTCCGTAGCCTTGGCGGTTTGGCTGGCGAGTGCCTTGACCTCGTGCGCGACCACGGCAAACCCGCGGCCCGCCTCGCCGGCGCGCGCGGCCTCGATGGTGGCATTCAGCGCGAGCAGATTGGTCTGCTCGGCGATCGCCTGGATCAGAGTCAGCACGCCGTCGATGCGTTGGGTCGCGGCCGCCAGGCTCTCGATTTCGGTGATCGACCTTTCCGTGCGCTGGCCGGTCTGCTCGACGGCGCTCGTGGATTGGCGGACCTGCCGGCCGATTTCCTCGACGGACGCCGACAGTTCCTCCGTGGCACTGGCCACCGTTGAGACATTCCCGGAGGCCTGCGCGGTGGCGCCGGCGGCTGCCTCGGCGCGCTCGCTCACGTTCGAGGTCACCCGCGCGATTGTTTGCGCGGCGTTGCGCATCGCGGAGGCGTTTCCGGTCACCGCGTGCAGCACCAACCCAATGGCCTGGCGGAAACCCTCCACCGAAGCATCGATGTGCCGGCTGCGCTCCTCGCGCGCGCTGCTCTCGAGCGAGATTTGCGAGTGGAGGTTGCGATTGCGATCCATCGCGTCCTGGAAAATTCGGATCGCCTTCGCCAGTGCCCCGATTTCGTCGGAGCGTTGGAGGTAAGGCACGTCGACCTGCTCGCCTCCTTCGGCGACACGGCGGATCGTCGTGGTAATGGCCGAGAGCGGCCGCACGATCGAGCGGATGACGACCAAGATGCCGGCGACGACGAGGAGAAGCGCAAGGGCGCCGAGACCGGTCAGGACGAGCGACAGCTCACGGTTGATTTTAACCTGCTCCGTGATCTTTCTGCCGCGCTCCGCATAGACTCTCGAGAGCGATTCGAGGTCCTTGTTCAGCGCGGAGCGAACGGAGCGGTTGGCATCGTTGTCACCCCATTCGCGCCCCGCGGCCGGATTGATTTCGACCGCGCGGCGCACCAGCTCTTTGCGGAACTCGATGAACTGCTCGATGCGCTTCTTGAAAACCGCAAACTGCTCTGCGTCATCCGACTGGACGATTGCTTCCCATTTCTTCACGACGTCGAGGATCTGTTCGTTGAATTTGAGCAACCCGTCGCAAAACTTCTTGGCGGCCGCCGCATCCGACGACATGTAAACGCCGCGGGATTCCATGACCACCGCATAGACCAGCGAGTTGACGCGCTCGACGCTGAGCGCGGCGCGATTTGCGGTCTCGATAGCGTCCGTGAGCTCGACGTTTTGGCGCGCGTTGTAGTCCGACAGCGCGGTGATCGCCGCGGTTACCAGGCCGAACAGCGCGAAAATCGCATAGAACTTGGCGGCGAGCGAAAGCCGGGATGCCATGGCGGAAAGAACTTCGTTTGAGGAATTCTCGGTATTCCGGAACGCAGCCGCCATCGCCGGAGCCGGCGGGCGTCGTCGGTCGTCTTCAAATTATGTAAAATGCTGATGGAGAAATGATTAATTGGAGAGCTTTTTCAGGCTGCAACCAGGCTAAAATTTTACCATTCAGATCAAGTAGTTGATGAGGAATTTTCGCGCGCAAAAGTGGTAAACTGGCCCGTGCGCATCGGTACGTAGAAATACGGATGACCTGCTTGTCGGATCAGCCCGCGCGCCGCAAGGCAGGTTCCTGCATTTCGCAAAAGTGGCTTGGCCGAAGCAGGGATGCGAATGTTAGAATCAAAGGACCACTAGTGATCCTAGTGGAGCTTTGGATTTGACGTTCGCGTGAGGGAAAATCGCGGCGATGAGGTCGCGAACGTCCAATCCGCTCCACTGGCGGCGCAGCGCGAGGGAGCCAATATGGCCTATCGCCACACGATCGACGCAACGACTTACGTGTTTGGCGATTTGCGCGAGCTGTTGGCCAAGGCGACGCCATTTCGCTCGGGAGATCGGCTTGCAGGAATTGCAGCCGCAAACGCCGAGGAGATGATCGCCGCGCGGATGGCGCTTTCCGATCTCCCGCTCAGCCAATTCCTACAGGAGAGCGTGATCCCCTATGAGGATGACGAGGTCACCCGCCTCATCGTCGACACGCATGACGCGGGGGCCTTCGCGCCGATCGCTTCACTCACTGTCGGCGCCTTCCGCGATTTTCTATTGTCGGATGCGGCGACGCCCGAGGCGTTGAAGTCCGTCTCGCGCGGCATCACGCCGGAAATGGCGGCCGCGGTGTCAAAGCTGATGCGCAACCAGGATCTGATCCTCGTCTCCCACAAATGCGAGGTGCGGACGGCCTTTCGCAACACGATCGGCCTGCGGGGGCGCATGAGCGCGCGGTTGCAGCCGAACCATCCTTTCGACGACGCCAAGGGCATCACCGCTTCGATCCTCGACGGCATTCTGCTCGGCTCGGGAGATGCCTGCATCGGCATCAACCCGGCAAGCGACGATCCCGCCATGATTGGATCGCTGCTGCGCCTGCTCGACGAGATCATCGCGCGCTTGAAGATTCCGACGCAGGGCTGCGTGCTAACGCACGTCACGACGACACTTGCATTGATCAACCAGGGTCTGCCGGTCGATCTGGTGTTTCAGTCGATCGCGGGCACGGAAGCCGCGAACCGCAGTTTTGGCGTGGACCTCGCCCTGCTCCGCGAGGCGCAAGAGGCCGGCCTCGCTCTCAAGCGAGGGACCGTTGGCCACAACGTCATGTATTTCGAGACCGGGCAGGGATCGGCGCTGTCGGCCGATGCCCATCACGGCGTGGACCAGCAAACCTGCGAGACGCGCGCCTACGCGGTGGCTCGGGCGTTCGATCCGCTTCTGGTCAACAGCGTGGTCGGCTTCATCGGTCCGGAATATCTCTACGACGGCAAGGAGATTATTCGCGCGGGGCTGGAAGATCACTTTTGCGGGAAGTTGCTTGGCCTGCCGCTCGGCGTCGACGTCTGCTACACCAACCACGCAGAGGCCGATCAGGACGACATGGACAATCTCCTGACGCTTCTGGCGGCTGCCGGCGTCGCTTTCATCATGGGCGTTCCCGGAGCGGACGACATCATGCTGAATTATCAGTCCACCTCGTTCCACGACGCGCTCTATATCCGCGAACTGTTTGGGCTGAAACGGGCGCCGGAGTTCGACCGTTGGCTGGTCCAAATGGGCCTCGCGGATGGCGCCACCTTCCGCCTTTCGCGCCATGCGCAGCTGTTGCCCGATTTTGCCTCGCAACTTATCTGAGTAGCAACCTATTGGATGCGTCACGCGTTAGAAGCGGGATGGTTCGCCTTGTGCCGCCGATCTGAAGTCCCTCAATCACGCGCGGCGACACTTGTACAGGGACTTCAGATCGGGGATGCTTCGGAAAAGCGGGCGCTGGCGTTTGAAAGTCGCGGGCGATCGCCATAATGTAGAGGAAAACCTGGCTCAGTTTTGCAACCGCAAAGCGGGTGGTGCGACAGAGGAAGGTGAATGAGATCTGAGTGCATCGGCGCGGCTCGCCGCATCCTTTGTGTCTTTCCGCGTTACACGTCGGCCTTCGGGACCTGGGAGCACGCCTATCCGTTGACGGACGGGGTCCAGGCCTTCATGCCGCCGCAAGGCCTGTTGTTGATCGCGAGCTATCTGCCCGAGCATTGGCCGGTCCGCTTCGTCGACGAGAACATCCGCCCCGCGACCCGTGAGGATTTCGAATGGGCCGAGGCGGTGCTGGTCAGCGGCATGCATATACAACGGCACCAGATGAACGAGATCTGCCGCCGTGCCCACACGTTCGATCTCCCGGTGGCGATTGGCGGCCCCTCGGTGAGCGCCTGTCCGGATGACTATCCGTCCTTCGACTACCTTCATGTCGGCGAACTCGGCAATGCCACCGATGAGCTGATCGCGCAGATCGCGCGTGATCCATCGAGGCCGAAACGGCAGGTCGTGTTGAAAGCCGTCGAACGCCTGCCGATGACCGATTTTCCGGTCCCGGCCTACGAGCTCGCCGAAATGAACAAATATTTCCTCGGCAGCATCCAATATTCGAGCGGCTGCCCGTATCAATGCGAGTTCTGTGATATTCCCGGGCTCTACGGCCGCAATCCGCGCATCAAGTCACCTGAGCAGATCATCGCCGAGCTCGACAAGTTGCGCGAATGCGGCATGACCTCGACGGTCTATTTCGTCGATGACAATTTCATCGGCAACCGCAAGGCGGCGCTGGAGCTGTTGCCGCATCTGGTCGAATGGCAGAAGCGAAACGGCTATGTCACGCGGCTTGCCTGCGAGGCGACGCTCAACATCGCCAAGCGGCCCGAGATCCTCGAGAAGATGCGCGAGGCCTATTTCATTACCGTGTTCTGTGGCATCGAGACGCCGGACCCGGACGCGCTGAAGGCGATGCACAAGGACCACAACATGATGGTCCCGATCCTGGAGGGCGTGCAGACCATCAATTCCTACGGCATGGAAGTGGTGTCGGGCATCATCATGGGGCTCGATACCGATAAGCCGGACACGAGCAGCGCGCTGTTGCAGTTTGTCGCGCAGTCCAGGATCGCGCTGCTTGCGATCAATCTGTTGCAGGCTTTGCCCAAGACGCCGCTGTGGGATCGGTTGGCGCACGAGAAGCGCTTGATTCACGACGAGGATCGCGAATCCAACGTCGATTTCCGGCTACCCTATGACGAGGTCGTGGATGCCTGGCGGCGCTGCATGAAAATCGCCTTCGAGCCGGAATGGCTGTTTGCGCGCTACCTGCACCAGGTGAAGTACACTTATCGCAACCGGATCAAGCTGCCGGCCAGTCCGGAGCGTCGAAGCTGGGCCAATATCAAGCGCGCGCTGATTATGCTGCGCAACATTTTCTGGAAGGTCGGGGTGTGCGGCGACTACCGCAGGGTCTTTTGGAAATTTGCGTTCGCGTGCCTGCGCCGCGGCGATATCGAAGGCCTGATCTCCTCGACGATGATCGCGCATCACGCGATCCTGTATGCGCGCGAGGCCTCACTGGGGCGACGGAATGCCTCGAATTACTCCACCAGACTGCGTGAGGCGGCCTAGTGTCCCGAATCCGAAGTTCGCGTCATTTTGCGGCACCTCGTTTGCGAACTTCGGATTCGAAGGACACTAGATGCCATGATTCTAGTGTGGTTTGGTTCAGAAGTCCGCATGAGGCGCCCGCGGCAAGCAATGATGCGGACTTCTGAACCACCACACTAGGCGGGAAGCAGTGACGATGCCGGCGCCGCGAAACCCACGCTCGATAACCGATCTTCGGGCGCTGACATCGGCCCGTGTCGCCCTCGGCCGTGTCGGCGCAAGCCTGCCAACCCGTGCCTTGCTCGCATTCACGCTCGACCATGCGCGCGCCCGCGATGCCGTTCACGCCGCCTTCGATCCCGCCGCTCTTGTAGCAGGCCTGGACGAGTTCGGACTTGCCGCGCTCAGCGTCTCGAGCCGCGCGAGAGATCGGCAGACCTATCTCAAGCGTCCCGATCTCGGACGCAGGCTCGATCCTCCTTCCGAGCAAATGTTGGCCGATGTTGCCGGGCGCGGCGCTGAGCCATTGGTCGTCGTGATCGGCGACGGGCTGTCGCCGAAAGCGGTGCACGCGCATGCGCTGCCTCTGATGCGCCATCTGGTCACGCAGCTTGCCTCGGCGCGAATCGGTATCGGCCCGGTCGTGATTGCCTCCGGCGCCCGCGTGGCGCTCGGCGACGAAATCGGCGCCATCCTGGCTGCGCAAATGGTCGTTGTGCTGATCGGCGAACGTCCGGGCCTGTCGGCCCCGGACAGCCTGGGTGCGTACCTCACCTTCGCGCCGAAGCTCGGCCGCACCGATGCCGATCGCAATTGCGTGTCCAACATTCATGGTGCGGGGCTCACTTGCGAGGAGGCGGCCTTCAAAATCGCCTGGCTCGTGCGCGAGGGGCTGGCGCGGAAAGTGACCGGTGTCGCCTTGAAGGACGAGAGCGGCGCAGGAACGCAACTGGTGCTGCCAAGTGGTCCAGGCTGACAATTCAGCAACTTCCGCTCGGAAACTCACGATCCGGCTCGATTTGCGACCCTGTGCGTGCTTGCGAGACGCGGTCCAGACCTGCTAAACAACGCCGCGATTTTCCATATGTTTTCAAGGGCTCAGCTCGCCCGAAGAAGATGGTCGTTGCGTTCGCGGCCAACCAACTAAAGCAATACAGATCTGAGCCGAATTGTGAGAACGGGATAGGGCATGCTCGAAAGAACGCGCGACAATGAAATTCATGTCGAGCTGGTGGAAGAGCCGCCGGCCAAGAGCATTGCGTTCCGCCTGGAACGGCTCGGCCTGATTCCGATGAAGGCGCCGATCCTGTCCTGCATCATCCTGCTCGCCTTGATCGTAGGTGCGCTGTTCGGGATCGACCGGATCAAGATCGACGACTCGCTCTCTCAGCTGTTCCGTTCCAACACCAAGGAATTCCATCAGTACGAAGAGGTCACCAAAAAATTCCCGGCGGAGGAATTCGACGTCCTGGTCGTGGTCGAAGGCAAGGACCTTCTGGCGCGCGAGAATCTGGAGAAGCTGCGCGACTTCGTCACCGACCTTCAGCTCGTGGACGGCACGCGCGGGCTGGTCTCGCTGTTCTCGGCGCGGCAGGCGCCGGCGCCGGGCAAGCTGCCGGCCGCGTTGTTTCCCGCCGAGCTGCCGCAGGGCGCCGACTATGACAAGTTCATCCAGACCGTGAAATCCAACGAGATCATCCGCGGCAAGCTGTTGTCGGAGGACGGCACGCTGGCGCTGATCGTGCTGTCGCTCGAACCGAAGGTGGTCGCCTCGAACGAACTGCGCACTGTGGTCGGCAACATCCGCAAGCTGATGACGGAAGATCTCGGCAGCACCGACCTCAAGTCGGAGCTGTCAGGCGTTCCCGTGATGCAGCTCGAGATCCGCAACGCGGTGGAACGCGACGGGCTGACCTACAACATCCTCGGCATCCTGGCCGGTTGCATCATCGCTATCATCTTCTTCCGAAAAATCTCGTTCATGGTGGTGGCGGCGTTTCCGCCACTGATCGCGATCCTGCTGGCGCTCGGGGGCCTCGGCTGGGCCAATTTCAACCTCAACATGTTCCTGAACGTGATGACGCCGCTCATCATGGTGATCAGCTTCTCCGACTCGATGCAGCTGACCTTTGCCGCGCGCGATCGCCTGATCGCGGGCCAGGACAAGGTGACCGCGTTCCGCAACGCCGTGCTGGTGGTCGGACCTGCCTGCGTGCTGACCCACGGCACCGCCGGCATTTCCTTCATCGCGCTGCAATTTTCCAATTCCGACCTGATCCGCAAATTCGGCGAGGCCGGCCTTGCTGCGACGATCATCGCGTTGATAACCGTGCTGTCGCTGGTCCCGGTCTTCGGCGTGCTGCTGGTGCGCAACGAACGAGTCTTTGCGGTGAAGTTCCAGAGCGCGGATGCCGGCGTCCAGGCGCTGCGCAATTTCTGCTACTGGATCGCGGTCCGCATGGTCTCCAGACCGGGGCTGTTCAGCCTGATCGCGGTTTTGTTCGTCGGCGGCCTTGGCGGCGTCTACGCCAATCTGCATCCGCGTTATCGCCTCGCCGACCAGGTGCCCGACAAGCGGCAGGCGGTGGCCGCCAGCAACCGCCTGGATGCCAAGCTGACCGGCGCCAATCCGATCAACGTGCTGATCCAGTTCCCCAAGGGTGAATCGCTCTATTCGCCGGAGACGCTACAGACCATTGCCGACGTCCATGCGACCGTCGAGAAGGCCGCCGGCGTCGGCAACGTCTGGTCGCTGGAGACGCTGCGCCGCTGGCTTGCCGAGAAGGCCGGAAGCACCGACGTCGCGACGTTGAAGGAATACGTCAATGTCATTCCGGAGCATCTGGTCCGCCGCTTCATCGACGAAAAGCAGGATGCGGTCGTGGTGGCGGGCAGGGTGCCCGACCTCGACTCCAGCCAGTTGCTTCCGGTCGTCGACAAGCTCGATCATGAGCTCGACGCTGTGCGCGCAAAACATCCGGGCTATGAGATCGCCGTGACCGGACTTGCCGCGATCGCCGCGCGCAACTCGGCCAATATGATCGAGAAGCTTAATCGCGGATTGACCGTCGAGTTCGCAATCGTGGCGATGTTCATCGGGCTCGCATTCCGCTCCTGGGTAGTGATGTTCGCCTGTATCCTGCCCGGCGTTTTCCCCGTGGTGCTGTCGGGCACGCTGCTCTATCTCCTTGGCGAAGGGTTGCAGTTTGCGAGCGTCGTCGCGCTCACCGTGTCGTTTGGCCTGGGCCTGAGCGCGACCATCCACTTCCTCAATCGCTTGCGGCTGGAGAGCAAACCGGGCGTGACATCCGCGGTCGCGGTGGAGCGCGCGACCGTGCTGATGGGCCCGGCCTTGATCCTGACCACGGTGGTGCTGGCCTGCGGGCTTGTGGTGACGGTGTTCTCCGATCTTCCGTCCCTGCGATTGTTTGGCTGGCTCAGCGCATTCGCGATGGTGGCCGCGCTCGTGGCCGACCTCTTCATCCTGCGGCCGACCGCGATGTGGCTGATCAACCTGTCGGAGAGGATCACCGGGCGTCAGGGGCTCTGACAGCCGAAGCCCCAGTTCTGATCGCTCGGAACCGGGGCCTGCGTCGAATTGCTCGGACGAGCGTCAGCTCTTCACCATCGTGATGCTGACGCCCCTGATCTCGCCCTTGGAGCTGATCGATACGGTTTGCTTGTTGCCGTTGGTGCGCAAGGTCAGGCTTGCGGCAAATCCATTGGCCTGCACGAACACGTCGATCTGCCCGCCGCTGGCAGTGCCATCCAGCTGTCCGAAGACCTTGCGCGAGGCTTCGCTCCAGGTGCCCGAAATCCGGTCGCCCTGGCTCGTTACCTCGCTGGTCAGGTCGAACTTGTAGCTGTCGCTGGCACAATCCAGGCTCTGTTTCAGACCCGTTCCGGTGCTGGAAACCTTGTACTGGGCCTTGCAACGGATGTGCTCGGTCGAGCCGTCGGAGAGCGCAACCGTTCCTGTGCCGGTCCATGCGCCGTCGAAGCCGGCAAACGGGCCACTGGACTGCGCATGAGCCACTGACGCCGAAAGCATCAGCGCGGCGCCGACACCGGCGGCCTTGAAGGCCTGCCCAAACAGGCTATAGCCAAACAGTTTCATATCGAGTTTTCCCATCTAAAAATGATGTTCCCCAGACGATGCGTCTCACCGCACGGAAGTTTAGTGTCACCGCAGTGCGTTAGGTTCAAATGACAAAGGCGGCCCGGCAACTGTGTCGTCCATGCTGCACATGGACCTGTTGGCCACGCATGTAGCTGCTGGCTGTGCAGGCTTGCAACAGCCATTTGAAAAAAAGCACTCTGCGACAAATAATGCCCTAGGATCAAAAGCTTGTATGTGCCAATCAGCGGCGCTCGGAAGCCGCCTCGAAAGCGCTTCCGGTCGTCGTAAATTTGGCCGCATTTGCGGGTGCTTCTGCCTTCTCCGCCGCGTGCGGCTCGCGGCGACATCCCTCGAGGAATGAGCTCACGCGATCCGGAGCGGTTTCTCTGAATGAAGGAATACGATGCGTAAATTTCTCCTGGCACTCGCCCTGTCGTCGCTGTCTCTCTCCACGGCTGCTTTCGCCCAACATGGCGGCACGGCAGAGGAGCAGAAGGCTTGTACCCGTGACGTTCAGCGGCACTGCCGCGCCGTGATCGATCAGGGCGATCTCACCGTCCTGGCGTGTCTGAAGGAAAATCGTGAAAAGCTTTCAGCGAGCTGCGTCCAGGTGCTGAAGAGCCACGGCCAGTATTAGTGGAGCGGATTTGACGTTCGCCGCCTGCCTGCCGCGAGTCCCTCATGCGAACGTCAAATCCAAAGCCCCACTAGCCGCGGGCCGGCCGGTCGGCGCAGCCGGCGGTCGATGCGGTTCATGCGGAGCAACCAGGTCATCGCTCACAGCATTGGTTTTGCGGTCGTATTCCCCTATATGGGGCATGCGAAACAGTGAGATCCAGTAGCCGCTTCCGATGACAGCCGCAGCCGAATTACGATCCGGCAAGACCCACCGGGA
>Ga0070734_10005747_pt1 | contig 10747 bp, 9 predicted proteins | sample Coa_R1_8_FD_66444 | JGI IMG/M metagenome (GOLD analysis project Ga0070734, IMG submission 66444) | Surface soil microbial communities from Centralia Pennsylvania, which are recovering from an underground coalmine fire - Coalmine... | ecosystem: Environmental > Terrestrial > Soil > Unclassified ... | reverse complement strand
TTCCACGATCCGAACGGCGGCCACCTCCTCCCGCGTCTCCAGCGCCGACACCAGGTGCCGGGCATAGTCACTGATACCGCACTGCTCCCGCCAGGGAGTGAACATCGCCACATGCAGGCCGGGATCGGTCATAACGCGTGTGACGCTCGCTCAAAGCGGTGCATAAAGGCCAGCGTCTCCTCGAAACTTCGAATGCCCGTGGTCGCTCCCAGCGCCGTCACACAACTCGCGCCTACCGCCGTGGCAAATCGGGCGCACTGCTCCAGATCCCAATCCCGCACGACCCCAGCAAGGAAGCCCGCGACAAAGGCGTCCCCCGCGCCCAGCGCGTCTATCGCCTCCACGGGGAAGATAGGCGTGTAGAACGATGTTCCGTCCTGTGCGGCCACATAGCTGCCCCGCTCTCCCAGCTTCAAACCCACCACCTTTGCGCCCGCGTCCAGCAGGAATTGCGCGATCTCCTCCGGCGTCTCCCTCCCCCCTGCCAGCATCCGCGCCTCCTCATAGCTGGGCAGCAGGTAGTCCACAGAGGGCAGGCACGGCGCGACCCTCTCCATCCACCTCCCCGTGGCGTCCCACACGGTATCGAACGCCGTGGTCACCCCCGCCGCCTTCGCCCGCCGCAGCAGCTCCGCCGTCGGCTCGCCGTCCAGTGCGGGCATCACCAGCGCCCCCGCGATATGCAGCACCTTGCTGGCTCGCACCCGCTCCCAATCGATGTCCTCCAGCCGCAGAGTCGCGTTTGCGCCCAGATAGTGGAGGAAGCTACGCTCGCCATCGCCGTGCACCAGCACCATGGTGGCCGAGGTTGCGGTCTCGGTATCCCGCGCAACCCCGCCCGCGTCTATCCCATGCTTCTCAAACCGCCGCACCAGGAAGTCTCCAAACCCATCGTCCCCCACCTTGCCGATGATCGCCGTTCGGACGCCCAACTTGGCGAGCGCGACGCCGGTATTCGCCGCACATCCGCCAGAATGCAACTCCATCCGGTCCACGAGCGCCAATCGACCACGCCCCGGCAGCGTATCAATCGGTTTGCCGACCACATCGGCGACCAGGATCCCCACACACGTCACTTCAGGCACGTCTCTCCGTCCTCCTACCCTTTCAAACGAAACTTTTCGTCGGGCACCGGCTCCTCCACGGGCGGCGCAGGCAGTATTTCATACTTTATCAGTAAGCCCCGCGTCGCGGCAGTCGTCAGTAACGCCACCGTTCCCGCCCACAGCCCGGCAAACAACACTCCCGTGACCAGCAGCAGTGCCGTCAGGATCAGGGTCACCAACAGCAATCCCAGCAGATAGAAGGGATCTCCCAGCGCCAGGTAAAACGCCCGCCGATAGACTGCCAACGCCCCCCGCCGCGCCCTGTTCCCCTCCTCATCGAAGACGCCGGTCTCCTGCGCCGCCAACAGCGGGAACAGCAGCAGGCTCAGCATTCCCCAGAAGAGCAGCAGATAGAGACAGACCAGCGCGGCCACGATACCGAACAGCCCACCCAGGCGTGCATAGAAAGCCAGGTTCGCCACAAACAGGCCCGTAAGCGCCGCCTGTATCAGGCCCAACCGGGTTGCCGGACCGAACATTTGCCGTGCACCCCGCCACACATCCAGATAGGTAACCTCATCCCGCGCAAAGATCCGCTGCGCCAGCGCAAACAGCCCCGCCGTCGGAGCCGATAACGCCAGCGCCGAGACCGCCAGCAAGATTCCAAATCGGGCCGGCCCTCCAACGCTCATAGGTAGCCAGCGCAGAATGCCCAACGGCACAAAGAGCAGCACCGTCCACGTCATGCTCATCGCCAGCACCAGCCCCAGCCGATCCCATGTCTCCCGAAACCCCATGCGTAAGGCCACTCCCAGGCGCGCCCTGGGCAGTGTACTCGTCTCTGTCTTCATAACCGCCATTTCGTCCCTGGGACGCCCGATTCCTGCCCGACAAAATTATCCCTCCCCCGAATCCGGCGAATGAAGCGTGGAGGAGGCTCAATTCTTCGCGCGGCATAGTAGTTCAGTTCTTTGCGCAGTTTGACACTGGTAGCTGGCTAAGACTCCGTTTCCACGGTCATGATGACCATGGTGGGGTTGCCGAAGGCTTGAGCGGTGAGATTAGGAGATAGCGGGCGGCCATATCCGAAGGGGCCGCTGGCAGTGGAGGAGGTGTTGTAGTCGGCGAGATCGAGGTTCATTCTAGGGGAAGGAGGATGTTCGGATTGACTTTGAGGTCGCCTGTGTGCTGCAGTTCAGTGTCATTATCTACGGTTGTAATTTAGCAGGCGGTTGAGAGCTTTATATCCGTATGGCATTTGACACGGCTCCCAATATCGCGAAAAGAGCCAACTGAGCATTTATTCCTGATCCGCCTTCACAGTGAAAATCTTATCTTTGAAAGCGAACCTGATTACCTTACCGCCAGGCAACCAGGCAAGGTGCAATTCCATTCCGACATTTTCCTTGTTCCAATAATCAGTGGGCGGAAGCGAACCAATTATTTCCATCCTAGAACCGTCTATCCCGCTTGTCCATACCTCGATTTGTGCCGCGGGCGTGGGCACTGGGCGTCTCAATAAGTGGCAGAGAAGGCATACGAGGGTGGAGGGAGGGAATTCACGGACGACCTCCCACGCGATCCGCTTGCCATCAGGAGAGAAAGCAAGACCAACCAGCCATGTGCCCGATGGCGTCTTCAGGTGAGAAATCTGCGGGTGTGCGTCGGATTGGAGTAAGGGCCACGCATACAAATCCACTGCTATGGGTTTGACGGTTTCCTTCTCCGAATCTCGAAAAAGTCGCCGCACTGGTGATGTCAACGCCTGGTCATAATTACTGACGCTGTTGAGAAGCAGGACGCCCGGTCGGATAGCCAGTTGCGCGCCGCGCTCCGGCATGTCTGGGGCCGAAAATCGAAGAGTTGAAGTGCGCCCCGAGTAGACATCGTGTAAAGTCCCCTGGAGACGGAGCGTACCGGAGGGTGACTTATCGGCAACGATTTCCGCGACATTTCGGCTGTCGGGCATCCATGCAATATAACTTCCATTCACACTTCGTAATACGGGAGCATAGGAATACTCCGGAAGGTTCGCGGACCACCGTGTGATGTGAGACCCATCTATGGATGTGGCAACTCTCCACGCTGGCGACCAAGGAGTAGGATCTGCGAACAGGGTTCCGAGAACCCATCGTCCGTCCGGCGATGGCTCCATATCTCCGACTAACGTGCCGTTCTGGTTCAAGACCGATGCAAGTTGGGCGTTTGCGAAGCGACGCGACGGATTGAATTCCAGCCGTTCCATCTTGTACTGCATTACGAGGTTTCCATTGGTATCCAACTGACCAACGAGCCAAGTGGTGTCACTCAAGGTTGCGATAACAGGAACACCGTCGTTCAACTTACGAGGCATCCATAAGTGTTGCGATTCAAACTCTAGGACAACACTTGCACGGTCCAGGAGAGAAGGACCAAGCAGAATGGATACGAAAGATACGCAGCATAGCGTCAAGATTACCAACAGGATTCCTATCCCGCGCCGGGGTCCGTCATGTGATTTGGGTATGTCGTTATCCTCGGTCTTCATGGGCATCCCGAGCCATCACAGTGTCAACAGGCTTTGGGAGCCTTTGCCGACGGGTAGGCTATTGATTGGCTATGCATTTTTCCACAATTGGGACAGCAGTTCCAATCAGTGGTAGCCCAGTATAAACCTGTTTTTTCATTTGAGCTTTGTGCGTTCGTCCACCAATCAGGATCGCCATCACTCTTGCACAATGTGCACATGTTTGTTTTAAGCTCATCTGTGCAGTTATCTTGAAAACCATAACGCCACCCGGACAGGTCCTCCTTAGAGACCCCACATAGCAGCTTTGGTTCACCCTTAATATAATATATACCAGAGTCAGGAGCAGTAGATTCTCTACTAAATTCATCGCTATAATTCAGAGGCTGGCCTATTTTTGCGGAACCAGCGAATTCATACAAACATAACTGTACTATATCTTTTAAAGTTACATCTGGAGGACAATTGTACGTAACTTTTGCTAATTCCACCTTCTGGACGACAACACCTGTACACGGTGCGAGCCCTTTCGGTGATATAAACTGCAGATTGTCGAAGCGGATCTCCCAAAAAGCATCGAACGCACCGCAACAGCATTTCTGGTCGGGCGGTTGAGTGGATACGCCGATCCGCCATTTGTCTATATATATTGGAACCTCGTGAAGGGTGCCCGTCGGATCGACATAGATGGCAGGATTGTTCCCGGCGTAGAGATATGGACTTAGCCTCGGAATCGGCACGGGATCCCTGCTCAGCCAACCTCCCAGGTCCACTCGCAGATGCCTACGTCGCACGTACAGCCGGGAGGGGGTATCGGTGAAGTAGCCCCACCCGCCAAACGCCTTGTAGGGATTGACCGTGCTGCCCGAAGACGCCTTCTGCACACCAAACGCATCCGTGGTCAGTGTGTCCGTCACTGTCTGTGTGCCGTCGGTGAGTTGGCGGACATTACCCTGCAGGTCGGGCAAGGCAAACCGGCTCTGACCAGACCTTCGCAGGGAGAGTGGACCACCCATCGTTCCCGGTAGATTGGTGTAGGACGCTACAGTTGTTGGCATTTCATTCTCCTGGCCGGACTACTGCTGTTCCATCAGCAGGTTCTTCATGTCCCAGGCAAAGTAGGTTATCGTCACCCCGGATTGCTTCTGCTGGCGCAGGCTTCGCAAAAGAGGGGTTTTGCTGACCGCATCCGTCAGCCAGGAGACGGTCGTGACATGCCCGCCGGTTGAGAACTCGTCTTAATTCGCCTTAACGGTGTATATTTTATCCTCGAAAGCGAACCTGAGGCCCTTACCGCTGGGCAGCCACGCAAGATGCAACCTCGTTCCCCTGTATTCCTTGTCCCAATACTCGGTCGATGGGAGATAACCGACCATCTCCATGTCTGAACCGTCTATCCCGCTTGTCCATACCTCGATTTGTGAGGATGGCGCGGGCACTGGACGTCTCAACAAACGGTCGAGAACGCGTTCTAGTGGGTACAGGTTGTTATCACGGACGACCTCCCACGCAATCCGCTTGCCATCCGGAGAGAAAGCAAGCGCAACCAGCCATGTGCCAGGCGGGGTATTCAAGTGCGAGATCCGTGGTGCCACGTCAGGATGGCGCAATGGCCAGGAATACAGGTCCATGTTCGTGGGCTTGACGGTTTCCCTCCCCTCGTCTTCCCGAAGCAGTCTTCGTACCGGCGATGTCCACGCCTGGTCAATATTGCTGATGCTGCTAAAAAGAAGGACATCCGGTCGGATGGCGAGTTGCGCGCCTCGCTCGGCTTGTCCTTGGGCCGAAAACTGGAGCGTTGCGGTGCGTCCCGAGGTAACATCATGCAAAGTCGCTTCAAGTCGAAGCGTGCCGGAGGAGGACTGGTCCGTGAGGATTTCCGCGACATTCCGGCTGTCCGGCATCCACGCGAGATAGCTTCCTTTCACATTTCGTAACGAAGAGGCATCATTGTAATACATCGGAAGGTAGGCGGGCCACTGTGTGGCTCGCGATCCATCTGTGGCAGCAACAACGCGCCAGGCAGGCGAATTAGCTTCGGGTATACCTAAGTGTTCCCGGTTACCGTTTAGCAGGGTACCGAGTACCCAACGTCCGTCAGGCGAGGGCTCAAGATCTCCGACCAATATTCTGCCCTGGTTCAGTACCAATGCAAGACGCGTGTTTGCAGAACGATGCTGTGGGGTGAACTCCACCCGATCCATCTTGTAGCGAAACACGTTGTTTTCAGGTAAATCCAACTGACCAACCAACCAATTCGTATCACTCAATGTTGCGACAACAGGAACACCGTCGTTCAGCATTTCGAATGAGGATTTAAACTGCAGAGCAACGCTCGCACGGTCGAGGAGAGGATGAGGGTGAAGGGGCTTCATGAACGCGCGCGATATTCCCCAGAGCGTCAAGACGACCAACAGGATCCATATCCTGCGCCATCCTCTGCCATGTGATTTAGGCTTGTCGCTATCCTCAGTATTCATGGATTCCCCGATTCATCACGTTGCCCCGATCTGGCCATATATCTCTGATCTGCCTTCTTGTTGTTAACAGGGCTTGGTGGTTTGATCTGCCGGAGGGGAGGCAACCGAATTACTATACAAATCGGGTTTACATTCATCACAGCAGTTCCATTTGGATGCGGCAAAGTGAGGAGATGGTTTTTCTGGTGGTTTACCCGGATCATTTTGCGTCCACCACGGTGGATTGGGGTCGCCACTATTGCACGCCACGCAACGGTTTGTATAAAAGTGGGTTGGGTCGCCCAAGCAATCGTATTTGAAACCCCATCTTTTTAGATCGGTTTCCGTGACGTTGCAAAATAGCTTTGCCACACCTACTTCTAGACTTCTGCCACTGTTGCCAGGCGCCCCGCCCCAAGAAAATACGTCAGCGATTCTCGGATATGGATTATCGCCCTTATGAAATTCTCCTGAATTAACACCCTTTAAGTTCCCCACAATCTCAAAGTAGCACTTTGAGATTGTGCTCGGAAACCAGGTTGATGGACACGCAAGTTCTCGGTAAATTATCACCTTCTGAATTATATACCCTGTGCATGGTGCATTTCCATACTGATTCTGCTTGCTTCTGTTATGATCGAAGCCAGCTATCCATCTGGCATCGTACGCTCCGCAGCAGCTAGGTTTACTGCCGATACTCCAATTGGGGAAATCATACGGTACCCACTGAAGAGCGCCCGTGGGATCAAGATAGGTAGCAGGATTGTTTCCGGCGTAGAGATACGGACTTACCCTCGCTGTTGGTATGGGATCCCTACTCAGCCAGCCTCCCAAGTCTACCCTCAGATGCCTCCGACGCACATACAGCCGGGAGGGTGTGTCGGTGAAATAGCCCCAACCGCCAAACGCCTTGTAGGGATTGACCGTGCTGCCGGTAGACGCCTTCTGCACCCCAAAGGCATCCGTGGTCAGCGTGTCCGTCACCGTCTGTGCGCTGTCAGTGAGCTGGCGGACATTGCCCTGCAAGTCAGGCAAAGCAAAGCGGCTCTGACCAGATCTCCGCAGAGAGAGCGGGCCACCTATCGTTCCTGGTAGGTTGGTGTAGGTCGCTACGGTTGTCGGCATTCAATGCTCCTGTCTGGACTACTGCTGTTCCATACTACTGCTGTTCCATCAGCAGGTTCTTCATGTCCCAGACAAAGTAGGTGAGCGTCACACCGGACTGCTTCTGCTGACGCAGGCTATCCGCTGGCGATCCTCGGCTTCCTGCGCCTGATGCGCCCGAAGGAGCCGGGTTCGGTGGTGGCTTCCGGATTGCGTACCGGCGCTCTGGCGGCAGCGCTGCTCCTGATGGTAGCCTATGGAGCGACGCTCTTCGTCACGCTGCAGAAGGAGGCCCAGGCCAATTCCGCCCTGGACCGGATCCTGCAGAGCGAACCCCGCTATCTGGCGGAACTGCAGGGGCGCTCCTGGCCTCCCTAAGAGCGCCTAACATAACTCTCTGTCGGGCAATGAATTACCCGTCCGTGTAGCCTTCGGCTGTCCGTCCTGCAGACGGAATGCGGCAGATCTTACTGACAACGTTTCCAGTTTTGATAGGTGTCCTCTTAAGCCGGGGTGGATGGGAACCCAGTTTACTATTCGGCTATTGGCGGGTAGCAAGTTGGACTATATCAAGCGCGTGGTCTTGGATGTAACTGATTGCGGTATCATCCTTAGTCCATCGTAGAATTCTAGGAGAATATTCTCCATCTATTTCTCGCTCGTACAAAACAACTGGTGCAAAACCGTGCAATTTCTGTAACTTACTGCCGTCACTGTTGCTCACCCACACCTCAGCCAACGATGCTAATTCGTGCTCGCTCCTTGAGCTCTGGTCTATTCCGGTGTGGAGAAGCCAGGCAATACGATCTCCACGATGAGAAATACACATTTCCCAAACATGTGCTCTCTCTGGGAGAATCGCCTTGTGAATGCCAGGTAGGACACGTCCCCTATCTATATCAACCAAATAAATGTTCACGGGACCTAGCTGACCTGTTTTCCAAGATGGCACAACGGCAATACCGTCTTCCCGGATCCCGAGGATTTCGGTAACTGGGTCGGGTGTGAAATCGTTGATCGGAACCAGCCTGGGAGGAGTGATACTGTCGATATTGTAGTGTACTGCAGATATACTGAAGCTACTACCAACCAGACCCACCCATCCTTTCGAATCCCGCTTCCAGACTAAATGTGGCCAATGCTCTATTGGGAGAAGGTCGCCACTGATATAACCCGTTCCATTCAAGGTTCCCACGCGCCAGGTTTCTGCAGGACCTCCGCGTCCACCTAAGAGATAAAGTACCTTGTTTTCGTCAGGAGACATCTTGAACCCGTACGGTTGTTGAGTTTGGTGGAGTAGAGAATATGGCAAACCACTTATATGCCTTTCGATGTAAGGAGACCCTGAAATTGATGCAGCAACAAGCGATCCATCCTTCTTTCTGAGCCACGCTATGGCAGTGTCTTTTGCGAGCCATTCGTAATAAGGATATACAAGAGCACTCGTATCAATATCTGATACTTGCTTATGCGTTTCCCTCGATAATGCTTTCTGCTGTGGATTCGATTGGCTATACCCCCACCATGCACATGTGTACATACAAATAGCAATCGCTCCCATGAAAAATATTATGCTACGGGCTATTTTCATAATATCCACCTATTCTCTTCCATATTGTCAGGACTGGATCAAGGTGAAGCAACCTGCTTCCACAATGCTTGACTGGCTAGTGTACAGCCATTAGATGTCCCGAATATTTAGATGAGGCTTGATAAATAGTTGAGTATGATCATAAATCCTGTTGCCATTCGTTGGCAGCTTCGGTCTGATCTGTGCGTATGGAGTGAGTGGCCGTAGCGCAGCACCCACATTTGAGAGCCACACTGAGTACGGCTACTATCTGTACCGGATTTGGGCGAGCGGGCAATCCGAATTATGACCAGGCCTCATTTAGATAGCTGGGTACATTCTGTACCCGGTTGTAGCGAGCCTTCGCGCCACAGGAGTCGCGTACTTCTGTGCTTCGTGTATTCACTCGCCTCGCGGACGACCCAGTCCGCAAGTTGTTCAATTCGAAGGACAGTTGACCGCAGGTTCTTTAGACATGGGTTGTACGGGCTATGAACGTGTTCGCCAATGGCCAACAACGGCCAAAATCGCGATCACAAAAGTGTCTCGCAACCCATTTTGGCCTTTCTGCGGGCAGTCTGGAGCGGTTTTTGTATCACAACGTGAGCAAACCACAACTCATTCGGATCCCCCGAAGATTGCGGATTCAAACACCCGGGATGGTTCATGGACATACTGGACTACTTTGCTTAGGACCATATTGCGCGTAGGTATGACTCTCATCTGAAACGCGACATCCGGGACAGCATCCCCAATTGCTACTTGCTTGTCGAGTTTTCGAGCCGCCAGTTTTAGGCGGTCTATTCCAGAAAGGCGGCGGAGTGGGACCATCCATGCATGGCACTATTCCGGTATAACGCTCGCATTCCCCTCCACGGAAATTCAATATGGGAATTTCCGTGTCGGAGCAATAGAATCGAGCTTCGGCGTAAGTGTACTCAAACCCATACCTGTCTGGAATACTCGGATTATAAGTCTGGTCGGTATAATTCCCCCACGAATAATTGTCATCATGTGGCTTATCTTCCCCATAATGCCACGCTTCATAATACTCGATGTCGATATGCCAAAACATATCTTCATCATGATACCATCCACCACACTGGTAAACTGACCGCTTCACATCTACTTTTTGGACGACATATCCGTCGCAGTGTTTGCCAGGCATTTTGTATTCGTACCACGCTTTGCGGAGGCCACAACATCCGGATGGTGGAGGGGCGTCCCCGACGCGCCATTCAGGCACTTTAGCTGGCTTAATTTGGATGGCCCCCGAAGGATCGATATGGTTAATTGGATCGACTATGGAGTATATGTTAACCCTCCGATTCCATGGACCCTCGGCCGGATCCCGGCTTAGCCATCCTCCCAAGTCCACTCGCAGATGCCTCAGTCGCACGTACAGCCTGGAGGGGGTATCGGTGAAGTAGCCCCAACCGCCAAACGCCTTGTAGGGATTGACCGTGCTGCCGGAAGACGCCTTCTGCACGCCGAAAGCATCTGTGGTCAGCGTGTCCGTGACCGTCTGCGTGCTGTCGGTGAGTTGGCGGACATTGCCCTGCAGGTCGGGCAAGGCAAACCGGCTCTGACCAGACCTCCGCAGAGAGAGCGGGCCACCCATCGTTCCCGGTAGGTTGGTGTAGTTCGCTACGGTTGTTGGCATTCAATGCTCCTGTCCGGACTACTGCTGTTCCATCAGCAGGTTCTTCATGTCCCAGACAAAGTAGGTGATCGTCACCCCGGACTGTTTCTGCTGACGCAGGTTATCCGCCGAATAGGAATAGGTGTCTATCCCGCTGGAACTGGAAACGGTCTGCAACCGATTCTCTGAATCCCAGGTGTATGTGGTCAGAGACCCGCCCGCATTCTCCAGGATCAGGTTGCCATTGCCGTCGTAGGTGCTTGTGGTTGGCTGTCCGGTTGACGGTTGCATCAGTATCAGTTCATTGGACGGGTTATAGGAATTGGTGGTTACTTGCCCGCCATCGTTTTTGGTCAGGCGATTGCCCACCCCATCATACGCGTAGGTCGTGTTGTAAGCATTGGTCCCGCTCCGCTGCTC
>Ga0070734_10005746_pt1 | contig 10747 bp, 13 predicted proteins | sample Coa_R1_8_FD_66444 | JGI IMG/M metagenome (GOLD analysis project Ga0070734, IMG submission 66444) | Surface soil microbial communities from Centralia Pennsylvania, which are recovering from an underground coalmine fire - Coalmine... | ecosystem: Environmental > Terrestrial > Soil > Unclassified ... | reverse complement strand
CGCGACCGTCCAGCGACCGGAACTTCACGTCGACGAACCACGCGTCGACGGTCTTCCCGGCCACCGGATCGGTCCACGCCCTACGCCTCACACTCATGGACTCCTCCATGAGAGAAAGACGCGGCGTACCCATGACGATGACGGTAGCTCGGGTCCCGCCGGAAGGCGACGGGGGCCCGGCGCCGTCGCGAGAAGCCGCTTCTCGGCGGAATTCACGGCGTCTGGCGCCGCCGGCCGCCGCCAGCAACCTGTCGGTTCATCCAGCCCAGGACGGAGTCGCGCGAGATTCGGAACGTGCCACCGATGCGCCGAACGCCGGGGATCTCGCCGCGCGACAGCGCCTCGTAGACCGTCTTCCGATTCAGCCGCAGGAAGGCGGCAAGCTCGTCCACCGTTAGGATCGGCGGAAGATCAGGCTTGGCGGGATCGGGCCTGGCCGGCTCTTCTGGTGCGGGAGCCTGCTGCGACTTTCGATCGTCGTTCTCCATAGACGAACAACGCGAGGGTCCTCGCGTGCGGCGACAAATCGAACATCAGGGCTGTCGCCGCGGGCGATCCACCTCGCGTTGTATTCGCATGGCGCGCCCGAAGCGCAGCTCGGCGAAGGCAGCCGCCCTACCCGATCAGTCCTGGGACCTCAGGGTGGGCGGCTGCCTCGACCCGGCGTCCGGCCTGGCCACGCTCCCCGATCACTCGGTGGACGTGGTGATCACGGACCCTCCATACGAGGCCGAGGCGCACACCAGCCAGCGCCTGGTTGCCCGCGCGGGCGGAAAGCTCGAAGTCGAGCCGCTCACCTTCCCGCCGATCACCGAGGAGCAGCGCGCGGCGTCCGCCGCACAAATGGCCCGCATCGCGCGGCGATGGATCCTGGTCTTCTGCCAGGTCGAGGCCGCGATGAAATGGCGGGCAGCGCTCGAGGCCGGCGGCGCCGTCTACAAGCGCACCTGCCAATGGATCAAGCCCGACGGAAAGCCGCAGTACTCAGGTGACCGTCCCGGCATCGGCTACGAGTCGATCGTCGCCTGCCATGTCCCCGGCCGCAGCACCTGGAACGGCGGCGGCTCGCACGGAGTCTTCGTGGTGAACAAGGGCGGTGACGCCCGCACCGGCCACCAGACCCAGAAGCCGCTCGCGCTGATGGAGATCCTGGTCCGGCTCTTCTCGAATCCCGGGGAGCTGGTCTTGGACCCATTCGCCGGCTCGGGAACGACTGGCGTGGCGGCTGTACGGCTCGGCCGTCGGTTCACCGGCTGGGAGATCAACGCGGACTACGCCGCAATCGCGCGAAAGCGCCTCGCGGCCGCGCGGGAGCAGCTCGAGATCGGCTTCTGACGAGCGGGAGAAACGACTCGCTGTGCGCACCGCGCAGAGCGATGAATCGCGACCAAGGAGGAGACGATGGCCAAGCGTAATAGCCTGTTCTATGCGCAGGTGGGACGAACCGGCGCGGGGAGCTTTCGGATCACGATCCGCGCCAAGAATGCCAGGGACCAGTACGAGCGCTACCGCGAGCGGGCCGTATGCGTGTACAAGCTCGCGGCCGAGATGGAGCGCCGAACCCAGAAGTTAGGCGCCGAGTGGGTCATTTCGCCGGAGGTCTTCAACTCGCGGATCGACCTGGAGCTCAGCGAGCGCGACGATGAGCAGGCCGCCGGACGCTTCGTGACCGCCGTGCTGGCGGATCTCGGGCTCTCCTGATGCGATGGGTCGGCCGGGCTTATGGCGGCACCGGTCCCACCGGGGGGCGCCTGATGCGACCGCGTGGTACTTGGCTCGACCGCCGCGGACACGTTACCTTTGCTCCAGGAGATCACGGTGGCACGCTCAGACCTCATCTTGAATTTGGCGCGGGCGGGCTCGCAGGGAGATCAGCTCGGCGTGCGCCGCACGCTCGAGGCCATGGTCGCCGACGAACGTGAGAAGCAGCATCACGTCATAGCCGAGCAACTCTCCGAGGTGCTCTCACTGTCCCAGCGGATCGCAGCGCCGACAAAGGGCGCGCCCCTTGAGTCGACCGGGTCGCCCTTGCTCGAGCTCGTGCCGACCCGAACTCTCGCGGACTTGGTTCTGCCCGACGTTGCGCGACGGGGCATGGAAGAGCTGGTTGAGGAGCAACATCGGGCGGATGTCTTACGCGCCAAGGGCCTTGAGCCCCGGAATCGGGTCCTGCTTGTCGGGTCACCCGGCAACGGCAAGACGTCGCTCGCAGAGGCGGTGGCGGGCGAACTGTCGCTTCCCCTGTTGGTGGTGAGGTACGAGTCGGTTATCGGCAGCTATCTCGGCGAGACGGCGCTGCGTTTGGCGCGGATGTTCGAACAGGTCCGGGCGCGTCGCTGTGTTCTCTTCTTCGACGAGTTCGATGCGATCGGAAAAGAGCGGGGAGACAGGCACGAGACCGGAGAGATCAAACGAGTTGTGAGCTCGCTGCTGCTAAACGTGGACAGCCTGCCGACCTACGTGGTCACGATCGCGGCGACAAACCACTCCGAGCTCTTGGATCGCGCCATCTGGCGCCGCTTCCAGCTTCGCCTCGCGCTGCCACCGCCGAACCCATCCGCGATTCTCGAATGGCTAACCCGGTTCGAGAGGAAGTCGGAACTCCCACTCGGGCTGGCGAAACGCAGCACAGCGGAGCGATTGAAGGGCCTTAGCTTCGCTGAGCTCGAGGAGCTGTGCAGTGACATTCTCCGGCGAGTTGTCTTAGACGGGCCGGCGGCGGATTTCAGAAAGATCGTGCGCTCACGCCTGGATCAGTGGCGGGCTCGAGCGGCGGTGCGACGGTAACCGATCTCAAGAATGGCCATCGACCGACCCTTGTTGGTCTTGCCAGCGCCTGCGAAGGCGCCTTCGCCGACTGCGCCTCCTAAGATCGGTTCCGGCGCTCCGAATCCGAACAAAGGGAAGCAGGTCGATCGCCTCGGACCACGGTTCGAGGAGTTGCGACTCGCGATGGAGCAGCGCCGTGCGGCCCTGCAACAGTCCGCAAGCGGCGCGGCATTAGAGCAAGTGCTGGTGTTCGAGACCAACGGCACGGTGAAAGCGTTCATGGACGCCGTGCAGACTGTTCCCGGCTTGACCTGGCTTGCTGACGAGGTGCGGGAGCGGGATCAGGACGCAGATTTCAAGATGGCGAAGAAGCCTGACAAGCCGCTCTCCGCCCGTCTCTACATGGTCATGACCAACCAGGAGGCAATTGAACAGCTCTTGTCGGTCTGGAGCGCATGGAAAGCCGGTCTGAAAGGCAAGAAGGCGCCAGAGGCTCTCAAGGCATTGCGCCCGATCTTCGCCTGCCTCCGAGATGTACGACGATGGGGAATCAAGGACCGAATCGAGGAGACCGGCATTCGCGAGGATTGGAACGAGGCCATTGCGATGGGTGCGAGCGCGATGCCGGTCGAGCTCGAGCTGTGGCACCGCGGCCATTCGTCCGCCCGTGCGAACGCCGAAGCTCGTGTCTCCGCCATCATTGCCGCGGCCGGCGGGACGGTGCTGGACCGCGCGTCGATCCCCGAGATTGCTTACCACGCTCTCCTGGCGGAGCTCCCTAGGGCCGAAGTCGAGCGCATTCTGGAGAACCAGGACGTGGCGATTGTCGCAGCGGACGATCTCCGCTTGTTCCGACCGACGCCGCAGATGTTCCCGTCCGTCGCCAGCCCCGAATCTGAAGCTGAACTGGTCGCCATCGAAGCACCGAACAACCTGCTGGAACCTAGTGTGGCTCTCCTGGATGGCCTTCCCATCGAGAATCACGCCTACCTCGCGGGTCGCCTGACCGTCGACGATCCGGACGACTTTGGACCTACGTACCCGATTGCGGAGCGCAGGCATGGCACGGCCATGGCGTCTCTCATTCTGCACGGAGATCTTTCTTCGCCTGGGTCGCCGTTGGCGCGCCGCCTCTACGTCCGCCCCATTCTTCGACCGCGGGACCAACAAGAGCGCCCCGAAATGGCGCCCCGAGCAAGATTGTGGGTCGACCTCATCTATCGTGCTGTGCTGCGGATCGTGGGTGCCGAGGGACAGGCTCCAGTCGCTCCGAGTGTTCGAATCGTCAATCTATCCGTCGGTGACAGCTACCAGCCATTCCTGCACACGGTGAGCCCGTTGGCCCGCCTGCTCGACTGGCTGTCCTGGAGGTATCGGCTTCTCTTTGTCGTGAGCGCCGGAAATCATGGTCACCCGATCGAGGTCCCGGCCGGTGACGGCGCGTTTCCCGAGGAGGCCGTCGTGATCAAGGGATTACACGACGACCATCGGAACAGGCGTATTTTGGCCCCGGCAGAAGCGATCAACGTGCTGACGGTCGGCGGATCACATGAGGACGGGGTCATCTCGTTTCAATCTCCGTCACCCGACCAGCGTGCGTTGCTGGCATCGGACGGGTTGCCGAGCCCCACGTCCGCACTCGGACGAGGATTCAGGAAGGCAGTGAAGCCTGACGTGTTCGCACCGAGTGGCCGAGCGATCTTTACCCGACGCCCCAACTCTGCGGATGGCGTCGCACGATTCGACTTGGCATTAGGGCCCAAGCTGCCCGGCCAGAAAGTCGCCGCGCCCGCCCCCACACCCGGCATACTGAACGCGCTAAGGTTTTCGCAGGGAACAAGCGTGGCGGCAGCGCTCACCACGAGAGCAGGGGCTCAGGTTCTAGAGTCTGTGACCGAGCTCCTCGGCGGACCAGTCGGGACGCCCCTTGCCGCGGTCCCACCCGCGCTGATCACCAAGGCACTCCTCGTTCATACTGCGACCTGGAATCGAAAAGCGTTCTCCCTCGTCCGCGACGCGCTGAAGACCTCAGAGAACGCCCTTCTCCTCCGGGACCTCAGCACCGCGTTTCTGGGGTACGGCCGGGTGCAACCGGATCGCGCCGTGTCGTGCACCGAGCAGCGGGCAACGATGGTCGGCGGCGGATTCATCCGTCCGAGCGAGCAGTGGGACTACACGGTTCCGCTACCGACGGTTCTGCATGCGCAGACGTGTTGGCGACGATTGGTCGTGACGCTCGCCTGGTTCACTCCGACCCATCCCTCGCGGCGCGAGTACCGCGGTTTTGCTCTCCGCGTGGGGATTCCGCGTGACAACCTCCTCCGCGCCGTGGGAGTCGACGCAGACGGAAAGGCGACGACTCGTGGAACGGTCCAGCACGAGGTCCTCTACGAAGGGTCGGAAGCGATGGACATTGGTTCGGGTGCCGCGCTCACGCTGCCGGTGACCTGCTTCGACGATGCGACGTCGCTCGAGGCTCTTCCGCCCGAGGGAATTCCGTATGCCATCGCCGTTACGGTCGAGGTGGCTCCAGAAACCGGGCTTGAGATCTACGAGGAGATTCGATCGCGCGTCCAACCGCCAGTTCTCATTCAGCCGTAGACAGAGTAGTAAGGCGACTCGCCGGCTCGAACAGCTTGGGGCGGAGTCTCGGTCAGCGCGGCTGCCGCGACACGCGCGCGCGTCGCGGCCGGGAGGTTCGTGGACCTGTCCCCAAAACGAACGCCCACGCAAGCTCCAAGAGCAGCACCGCCGTTCGGTCGGGAGACACCCGGGTACAGCCCAACGCAGCACGCAGGTCCGCCACGAGAGCCCTTTCCTTCCCGTCGAGTGACCGCGAAGTGGTCCGGCGCAGCCCGTCCACCCTCCCCAGCAGAAGGCCGTTCTCGAAACCAAGGTTGAACGCCACTTCGACGCGAGCGCCGTCGAGCAGCGTCTGCTCGGCCTCAAATGCTAGCAGGTCGGCCGGTTTGACCTGCGCTTGAACCTTCGCGAGCAGCCGGCCAGTGCGTCGCGCGATCCTTCGCAGGTGAGGTTCTCGTTCCAGGAGGCCGTCGACCGGATGCGGTTGGTCCGGCGAGGGAGCGGCGACCTCAGCGAAATGATTCCTAGTGGGCCAGCGTAGCAGAGCCGCGGACGCCGTTGCTGCGAGGGACGACCGCCGTCTCATACGCGCAGCCGACACGAAGGTCATCGCGGCCACCTCACATCCAACTCGCCGAACTCCGTCACGTCGATCAGTGCGAACCGGCTTGCCGGCAAAGACGCGACGAGGCCCATGCCCTGATCGGTCAGGCCACGAACGACGACCTTTCCGTCTTCTGACTGGTGCGCCAGGGTCACCACCATCCGCTTGAAATGGGCGTCGGGCTCGGGATCGAGGTCGGCGGCTGCGATGATCTTCAGCGACACGACGATTCGAGGAAGTTCGCCAGCGCCCTGGCAGATCGAGCAGACGCCGCCCATTTGAAGCACCCCGAACGCTTGGCACCGCGTGCAGAGCACGGGTACCCGTGAGAACATGGACATGGTTCGCTCCTTTGTCAGAAGGGGCGAGCCCACGCGGCCCGGTCGTGTTAGCGCACGGCGCGGGCCGCACTGCGTGGGCCCATTATGTGGTGTGCTTGTCCATGCATCCGTGCTTCGACCAGAACGTCAACTCGATTCGCGGCAGGCGACGACAGAACGACGTCTGCTTTGCTGCCGTACCATCAGGGCGAGGTAACCGCGGGAGAGTCGGCCTGCGGTCCCGCCCGGCCCGCGTTGACCACGGACATCAGCGGCTGGCTCGCCTCTGACCTGGCCGTATTCCAGGCCGCGAGTGCGGCGTTGCAAGCGATGACTTCGTCCGCAGGAGAGGGCTGGTTCAACGCCAAGCTCGCCTGGGCCGCGAGCGTGCCGTGGTCCTTCGCTCGTGTGAACAGGCCGCTGGCGATATAGCCAAGGACGGCTCCCACGGCTGGCACGGCCAGACTCAATACCTTGTCTCTCCGGGATGCGGTGTCACCCTCCGTCGCCAGGACGATCGGCCCAGTCGCGACGGCTCCGGCTGCAGCGACCCCGAAGACCCATCCCCAGGTTGTCGACCATCGGGCGTAGCTCCGTGCGTTGACCTCCATCGTCCGGCAGTAGAGGGCGGCGGCTGCCGCGTCGACCGTGGGCGGGACAGGCGGCGCAATGCCCTTGTCTCCGACGAGACCCAGGCTGTTCTCATCGAGTCCGGCGGGCGGCGGCGGATCGGCGTGGGCCGGCGCGCCACAGAGCAGTGTCAGGAACAGAGTCGCTGCTGCAAGTCGCATCGCTGTTGGCTTCATGGTTTCTCCTCCATCGATGGGTGCGGCGGGATGGATCTGGCTTCAGGTCGTTGGGTTCGGAGCGGCCTGGCTCGTGCCGCTCGCAGTAGAGTCTCGGTTCACCGCGAAACCGGCGGCAGCGCCTGCCAACGTCGCGGCGATGACGTCGTTGTGGAAGGCGGCTGCGGCGACGGCGCCGCCCACCAGGAGTCCCAGGGCTGCGACGCGTTGCCAGGTCATGCGAATACGTCCTCCGAAGAAGTGGATGGCTTGCGCGGTGACGATCATGGGTCCTCACTTCGATGCGGACGCCGGTGCCGGCCGACCCTGGGCCGGCCGGCGCCGGCAGGTGCCCCTCGGCCTACGCAGCCCGGAGCGTGACGGTCTTGCTGCGGATGCGGCAGCTCGCCTCTGCGTTGTCGTTCGCGGCGGTGATCTTGACGAGGGCGGGCTGGTTCAGCGGCACGAACGACGCGCCGACGTTGGCCTTGAGCTCGGCGCCGCTGCCCGCTGGCTTTGTGATGGTCGCCAGAATGGAACCGTCGACCACGTCGGGCGTGATCGACAGACGCACATTGAACGTCGCCGTGCCAGAGTCGACGTCGACGATAGCGGCGAACGTTGGGATCAGGTTCGGGGTGGTCGGCGAGAAGTCGACGGGGAACTGCGCGACAACGGTCTCGGCGGGGCCCGACTGCTCCTGCTCGCTCGGGTCGGTCAGGGTGCAAGAGTAGCCGCTCGACCCGGCGGGCGCGGGGTGGACGTGGTCGGCGGGCGCGGCGAGCAGGCTAGTGCCCGGTGAGCCCGTTCCTGACGCCGGCTTCGGAACCGACGTGTTGTCGGTCTTGGTGGCGTCGTCGGCGGCGGTCGGCGTCCCCAGGTTCGAGATGCGGAAGCCGGCTTGATCGAGCTCTCTCTGTGCGACGTCTTTGGCCATGGTGTTCTCCTTGTGCTGGCGGGGTCACGGGTGGAACAGGAGTACGAAGTTGCGAAGGGCGGCCGGGTTGGATCCATCTCCCTGGCCGGTGAGCTTGATGAGCGTCGACGGCGGACTGGGGCGTGGGAACGGCGCCGAGTCCGCGTCGACCACTGCGTTGCCGGGCCCATCGTCCTCGGCCGCGAGCAGGACATCGCCGTCCGGCTGGTCGACCGTCCCGCCGGCCCGCACGCGGTAGGTCACCTTCCGCGCTCCCTCGGGCCCGAGGCTCTCGCCGGTGAGCGTGACCCGCAGTGCCGTGGGCGAGAGGAGCGCCAGGGGAACGCGGTACTGGCGAAGGACCTCCTCGGTGTCGGCCGACGAGGTGGCTCCTTCACCCGCGTCGGGCAGCGAGATCTCGGCGGCGGCGGCGCCGGTCGGCTCGAAGATACCCTCGCAGCCGAACGCCACGACTGGCGCCGGCCCACCGGCGTCGCGCTGGACGCGCAGGAAGCGACAGAGGAACTGGGCGGGCCGCGCGCCCTGCTGGTCAGAGGTGAAGAGGATGACCTCCTGAAAGTTCTGGCCGTCCATCGAACCCTGGATCGAGTAGCGGGACCCGGGCGGGATGGCGCCGCGGAGGACGAACGTCTTGAAGGCTCCGGCCGACAGGCCGAGGTCGAACGGCGCACCGAAGCCGGCGCCGGCCGGCACGTCCAGGACACCGAAGCTCGATGACGCGACGGCGGGAGGCGCACCGAGAGCGATGACGGGCGGTGCTGGGAGCTGGTTGTTTCCAGAGCTGCGGACGCGCACCCGTTCGACGACGGTGTCGAAGCTGCGGATGCCCGGTGCCCGGCTGGTGAACAGTGCCTGATCGCCAGTGTCGTCGACCAGGATGTCCCAGCTCGTGCCGCCGTCGTTCGACCCCTCGACGACGTAGCGGCCAAGCACAGGGCCAGAGAGGACGATGGTCTTCGGGCGACCGAGGGCGCTGGTGACGAACGGGGCGCCAGCGCCGTCAGCGGTCGGGACATCGAGATTCGCGAAGGTGTTGGGCATCAGAGCCTCCTACGGCTTGGCGGTCCGCTTGTGTTCCTCGTCGGCGACCTCCGACCCGACGATCTCCGTAAACGTCTCGAGCTGCGCGGGCGTGAGGACGAACTTGAGCGCCTCGAGCTGCTCGGCCTTCAGGGTTCCAACGAGCGCGCGCAGCCCGACCAGGGCCGGCGACGTCTTCTCCGGGAGCAGCGCGCGGCCGGCGAGCTTGTTGACGGCCGTGGGCGCGAGCTGCAGGAAGGTGCCCAGCACCTCGCGCATTGCCTCCGCCTTCTGGTCGGCGGCGCGGTTTTCGAGCTGGCGCCGGTGGTGGTCGCTGACGAGCTGCTCGGCGGCGACCACCGTCTCCCAGTGGCGCTCCTCGAGGTGCGAGATCCGCTCGTCCTTCTCGCGGAGCATTCGGGTCTGCATCGCGAAGATGTTCGCGATCGCGGTCGCGTGGGTGCGCTCGCTGATCTCGAGATGGCGCATCGTCTGCGAGAGCAGCCCCTTCTCGGTCGGCGGCTCGCTGTCGAGCGGATCGCCCGGTGCCGGCCCGCCGCGCGAGGCATCAGCGTTCTGCCGGATGGGCAGCCGCGTGACCGCCCGCTCGCCGCTATAGGCGGAGATGATGTATCGCTGCAACCCGCCGAGGCCGATCGCGTCCTCGAAGACCCGTTCGGAAAGCTCCGTCACCAGCTCGTCGAGTTGCCGCTCGGTGCGCTCGAACGTCGCGCCATCGTCCGCGCGGACCGTCGCGACCTCGGCGCCGGTGTCGTGGCGGATCACGAATCGGTCGATCGGCTCCCGCTCGACCGTTCGGAGAAGCCACTTTCGCAGCCGGTCGTCGGACGCCGAGTCCTGTTCGAGGTCGTTCATTTCGTCTCCCCCGATCCCTTGAAGGTTCGAATCAGGCTGACGCCGACGTAGGCGGCGATGCCGATGCCGGCGAGCTTCACGAAGGTGTTGACCGCGTCGCCCTTCGGCGCCGGTGCGGGAGTTGTTCCGACGGGCGCGCTCGAGGCGCCGCGGCGCCGGATCAGCTCATCCCAGGCGTCGGTCCGCTTCCGGTAGTCGAGCGCTTTGTCGTACGTGGCTCCGGTCGTGCGGGCGAACCAACCCGCGCCGTCCCGGAACGCGATCCATTCCTCGACGAACAGATGCCAGTCGTTCAGCAGATCGGCCAGCCTCGATTTGTGCGCCTGAACGTCGCCGTCGATTCGGCGGACGTAGTGGTCGACGGAGTCGATCTCCTGCTTGATCGCCGAGGGCGACAGCACCGAGAACAGCCGCCCCACCTCAGTCGCGCCGCTGTCGTAGAAGGTCATGCTCGCTTCCTCCCGGCGGCGAAGGCGATGAGTCCCGCGAGGGCCAACCCGCCTGCGACGGCTACACCCGAACCGGCCGACGCCCGCTGCACGGTCGCGAAAGCCGGCGGGGGCGCGGCAACAGAGGCTGGTGCGGCACTCGCCGGGAATGCGGCTGCTTGAGACGGCTGCTGGGCGCCGGGGGCGCGCGTGCGCGGCCTGGACACGGCGTGGAACGCGCGCGCCCAGCCGGCGAATGCCCTGTGGCTGGCGGAGAGCGCTTCGGCCGAGGGGGCCTTCCCGGCGTCGCCTTGGCGGCGCAGGGCGATCCAGGCGTCGCGATCGTGGAGGTACGCCTCTCGGACCTTCGGTCCCAGCCGTGGCCAGATTCGAGCAGCAACGGCATCGTCCTTCAGGACGAGGCG
>Ga0070734_10005745_pt1 | contig 10750 bp, 8 predicted proteins | sample Coa_R1_8_FD_66444 | JGI IMG/M metagenome (GOLD analysis project Ga0070734, IMG submission 66444) | Surface soil microbial communities from Centralia Pennsylvania, which are recovering from an underground coalmine fire - Coalmine... | ecosystem: Environmental > Terrestrial > Soil > Unclassified ... | reverse complement strand
GGTCGGCAAATTCCCGCCGGTTTGGGCCGAATGGAACGGCCGCTATCGCGACGTCGTGCGTCGATATTGGAAGGGCGACGACGGCCAACTGGCCGAGCTTGGGTATCGCCTGACCGGCTCCAGCGACCTTTATCAGCATGACGGCCGGCATCCCACCGCCAGCATCAATTTCATCACCGCGCACGACGGATTCACCCTTCATGACCTGGTCAGCTACAACTGCAAGCACAATGACGCCAACGGCGAGGAGAATCGCGACGGCAGCAACGATAACCACTCCTGGAATTGCGGCGCGGAAGGAGAGAGCGACGATCCCGAAATCGTCGGCCTGCGCGAGCGTCAGAAACGAAATTTTGTGCTGACTTTGTTGTGCTCGCAAGGCGTCCCGATGATCTGCGGCGGCGACGAGATCTGCCGCACGCAACAGGGTAACAACAACGCCTACGCCCAGGATAACGAGATCAGCTGGTTCCACTGGGACATGAGCGACCGCCAAAAATCGCTCTTCGATTTCACCCGTAAGCTGGTCGAATTGCGCCGGCAGCATCCGAACTTGCACCGCCGCAAATATTTTCAGGACCGCAGCATCAATCCGGGTTCCGGCGAGCGCGAGGTGGATGGGCAGCGGCTTCACGACATCACGTGGCTGCGGCCGGACGGCGGCGAAATGACACCCGAAGAATGGAACGCGGGCTGGGTCCGATGTATCGGCCTCGAGCTGAACGGCCGCACCTTGGATGACGTCAACGGCGTGGGCGAGCCGATTCGTGATCGGAGTTACCTCATTCTGTTCAACCCGCATCACGAGCCGATCAAATTCTTCATGCCCAAGCGCAACGGCTCGGCCTGGCAATTACTGATCGATTCGGCAAACCCCGATCGCGAGGACAAGCCGGTTCTGGCGGCCGGGGACGCGCACGACCTGATCGCTCGCAGCGCCGCTCTGCTCCAGGAACTCACTGATTAACCGTAGCCACAGTTCCGTCCCCTGTGGTTGTCGCGAACGGCCGAATTTACATCTCGTCGGCCGCACCAAATGCCGGCAAACCCGTCATAATATCTGTTACCAACGAAGTCTCCAGTGACACAGCCGAGGCACACCTCAATCCCGCACTCGGCGATTCGGCGGCAGCTCGAAAAGATCACCGCCCATGATCTGTTCGCGCGCTCCGAGCGCATGGCGCGATTTCTGCGCTTCGCCGTGGACCAGGTGTTGCAGGGCAAGGCCGGCGATCTCAAAGAATATCTGATTGGCGTGGAAGTGTTTGATCGCGCCGATACTTATGATCCTCGCGTCGATCCGATCGTCCGCGTGGAGGCCCGCCGCCTGCGCGCCAAATTGAAAAGTTATTATGAGCACGCTGGCGAGCGTGATGAGATCCTGATTGACTTCGCGACCGGCACCTACGCTCCCGAAATCCGGCTCCGTGAAAACCCCCGAGAAGTTCCCGATCCCCCGGCCAGCACCATGGCGGTGCTGCCGTTCGCCAATCTCAGCGGCAGCGCCGATAACGACTACTTTAGCGACGGCCTGACGGAAGAACTCATCCACGCCCTCACTAAATTCAGTGGTATGCGGGTGTTGGCCTGGAATTCCGCCGCCCGTTTGCGGGGCATTGAGCAGGATGTGCACGAGATCCGGCGCCAGTTACACGTGGCCAACGTCCTCACCGGCAGCGTCCGCATCGCCGGATCCAGCCTGCGCGTCCGTGCCCAATTGATCGATACCGCCACCGGCATCTATCTGTGGTCCGAAACGTTCGACCGCCAAATGCAGGACGTATTTGCGATTCAGGAGGAAATCGCGCGCGCGATCGTCCGGACGCTCCGCGTGCAGCTGGCCACAGGTGCCAAGATCGGAATCGGCGCCCGCACGCCGACCAGCGTCAGTGCTTACGATTTATCTCTCAAGGGACGCTATCATCTGCATCGCCGCACTCCTGGCGAGCTTGCCCAGGCCCTCCAATATTTCGAAGCCGCCGCCGATGCCGACCCCGCATCGGCCCTGGCCTACGCGGGCATTGCCGACGCCCTTTGTCTGCACGTCGACTACGGTCTGCTGCATCCGGCCGATGGGATTCCGAAGGTAAGAGCCGCCGCAACCCGGGCGATTGAGATCGATCCGGGTCTCGCCGAGGCCTACCCGTCGCTCGCCGTCATCCGCGCCCATTGGGATCGCGAGTGGGCCGATGCCGAATGCCTGTATCGGAAGGCCATCCTGCTGAATCCCGGCTATGCGACCGCTCATCATTGGTTAGCCACGGACTACCTGGCGGTAGTCGGCAGGCTGGACGAGGCGCGGCACGAGATCGACATCGCGCTCCAGCTCGATCCATTGTCGAGCATCATTCACGAAGGCCGGGCGTCGTTGAGTACCTACGAACGCTCTTATGACGAAGCCATTCGCGCCTATCGCGAACTGGTCGAATTCGACCCGTCTTTCTACAAGGCGTATACGGGTATGGGGCGTGCGCATGCTCTGCAAGGCAACTATCGCGAGGCGCTGGCTTTGCTCGAAAAGGGACGCTCGCTGGCCGGAGATGTCCCCAACATCCTCGGCGCCCTGGGCCAGGTTCTCGCGTTTGCCGGCGATTTCGAAAGAGCGCGCCAGATCCTCGCGCAGCTCACCGCCAAGTCCATCGAATTCTACGTGCCTTCGACTTGCTTCGCCTTGATTCACCTCGGCCTCGCTGACGTGGACCGGGCGCTCGATTGGCTCGAAAAAGGTTGCGAGCAGCGCGAATTGCCCATGGCCACGCTTAAGATTCATCCCATCTACGACCCGCTCCGCTCTGAGCCGCGCTTCCAGGCGATCCTGCAGCGCATGCGTTTCCCCTGATCACGGATTTTGATTCCGAAATCCTTCGCCCATCCCTGCAATGCGGTGCCGGATGCCGGCCGCCTCGCGCGCGCGCCGGGTCTCCTGTAGCAGACGCGCGTAATTCGACAGCGCGCGGATGACGCGGGAGTCCCGGTCCCCAAGCGAATTTTCCAGCGGTCCCAGCGTCGCCCGGCTCAGTCGCTCTGACTCGGAATAACGATGCTCTGCGCGCAACACCTCGCCCAGTTCGTTCCGCGCCACTAATGTGAACGGATGGCTCTTCCCCAGAGAGCTTTCGAAGATGGAGGAGGCGCGCCGGTAGAGGTCTTCGGCTCCGGACTCCCGCCCCCGATCGTGATAAAACGCCGCCAGATTCATGATGCCTTTGGCGGTATCCGGATTTCGCGGGCCGAGTGACTGCTCCCAAACCGCAATTGCTTCCCGGTAATTCGCTTCCGCCTCCAGATAGCGGCCTTCAAACCGCTGAATTTGCGCCAAGTTGTTCAGCGACACTGCGATCATCCGGTGTTTCGGCGGAAATACGCGCCGGGCCAGCTCCAGCGCGTGCTCGGCCCATGGCTTTGCTTCCTTGAAGTGTTGCTGCCAGGTCTCCGCAACCGCCAGATCGTTGTAGGCCCCTACCGCTGCGCGCTCCGGTAATTTGTCGATCAGCCCGCGCAGCAGTTCTTCCCCTTCAGCATAGCGCCCCGCATCCAGGAGAACCGCGGCAAGGATGCGCTGACTCGCAATCCGCTCTTCCGTCGCATCCGCGATTTGGCTTAGGATGCTCTCCGCGCGCCGGGCAAACTTCTCGGCCTCCTCGGGCCGGCCCCAGGCACGGTAAAACTCCGCCAGAGCTGTGATCGCATCCGCCGCCTGGCGGCTATCGGCTCCGTCAAACCGTTCGGCTGCGTGCAGCCGATCCAAAAACAACGGCTCCGCCTCCTGGAATCTGCCTTCGATCTGTAGCGTGGATCCGAGATTTCCCGCGGTGATGGAGCGGCTCGCCGCCACCTTCGGACCCAGTTTGTCCCATGCTTCCAAAGATCGCCGGTAGGCCCATTCGGCATCGCGATATCGCGCGATTTCGTACAACCCCAGTCCCAACGCGTTCAACTCCGCTGCATTGAGGCCGTTGGCTTGTTCCAGGATCTGCTGGTAGACTCGATCGGCGGCCGCGTTTTGGCTCGTCCGGGTCAGCTTGTCTGCCTCAGCCAGTTCCTCCCTCCATGGAACCGCCGCCCCGAGGCTTGATAGTTCCAGAACCAGGATCACCAGTTTCACTGCGCCCTCCCTTGTTTCTAACAGTGAACCGGGATGGTGGCCCTCTCAAAGTACGGAGGCGTTAGCTTACCGTAAGTGCCCGGTTGCCGCCCTATGCGGGGGATACGCTAGACTGGGACACAGCCAAGAGGAAAACCCGATGCGCCAGGCCACACTTTCGCTCGCAGTCGCGTGCTTCGCCCTATGCGGCGCGGCACAGACTTTTCCATATGACCACATCCACGTGAATGTGCCTGATCCGGCAGCCGCCGCCAACTGGTACGAAAGATACTTTGGCGGGCGCCGCATCAACGAGGCACCCGACCGCCTGATGTTCGGCAGCACCCGGTTTATGTTCCTGCGCAAAGCGGACGCCAAGCCGAGCGCCGGCAGCGCCATCGATCACGTAGGGTTCTCGTTCGCCGACCTCGACGCGAAGATGAAGGAATTCGAAGCGGCCGGCATCAAGATCGTCACGCCGGTTCGCGAAGTGCAAGGGCTTTTCAAGCTGGGCTTTGTCGAAGACCCGTGGGGTACGCGCATCGAAGTGGTGCAGGATCCCGAGTTGCTCGGTCTGCATCACGTGCATATGCGCGGGCCGAATCCAGATGACATGTTCAGCTGGCTGCTGGCGAAGTTCGGCGGCGAGCGCAGCAAGATGAAAGGCCGCATCGATGCTGTGAAATACAGCGCGCCCGGCTACAGTGATATGTGGATCCTTGTGCAGAAGGGCGACTCCGAGCCCAGCGAAGGCCACGCGATCGACCATATCGGCTGGCGATCGACGGGACCGCTCACGAAGACGATCGACACGCTGCGCGGCGAGGGCGTGACAGTGTTGACCGAGCCGCGCCCGCTACCTCTTCCGAACGGGCCGACGATCAATTTCTCCTACGTGGCCGGTCCGGCCGGAGCAAAGATCGAACTGGTCGAGCGGCCCGGGCTGAAGCCGGGGGAGTGACTGGATGTGCAGGAGCATTAAGCCGCTATTCAACTTCGAGCCGGCGGTGACGGAGGACGAAATCCGCGCGGCCTCACTGCAGTTTGTACGAAAGATCAGCGGATTTCATAAACCATCCAAGACCAACGAAGCGCCGTTTCTGGCGGCGATCGATGAAATCAGCGGAGTGGCGGCGCGTCTGCTGCAGTCGCTGAACACCGCGGCGCCGCCGAAGAAACGGGAAGAAGAAGCAGCCAAGGCGCGAGCGCGCACCGCGCGAAATCCCCGCGGGTAGCGGCCGATGATTTTCACCAAGCGTCTGCGCGATGGGGTGCGGCGCGGCGAGATCACGTGCAGCGTACGGATATGGATGCGGCCGCATGTCAAAGTGGGGCACCGTTACAAAATGGAGGAAGGCGAAATCGAAATCGATTCGATCACGCCGATTGGCTTTCCCGATATCACGCCGCAATTGGCGCGCGAATCGGGTTTTCTGGGTGTCATCGATTTGCTGAAGGTGGCAAAGCACGGACCCGGCGAAAACATTTATCTGATCCGCTTCCATTACGTACCGCCGCGGAAGAAGCGGCGCGCGGGCTAATAGCCGGCCGCTTTGCCGGGGCGGCGGCCGTCGGCGGCGCCTTGCAGCCAGCCACCGTCGTTGACGATCAGCTCGACTACCGCTGCCACGTTACCGGCGCCATAGTCGACATGGTGGCCGCGCGCTTTCAGCAGCTCCACGGTATCGGGTGAGAACCCGGGCTCGAGAAACAGCTTGTCGGGCTGCCACTGATGGTGGAAGCGCGGGAAGTCGACAGCGTCCTGCGCGTTCATTCCGAAATCGACCACGTTGAGAATCACCTGCAGCACCGCCGTGATGATGCGCGAGCCGCCCGGACCGCCAACTACCAGGAACAGCTTGCCGTCGCGCGTCAGAATGGTCGGCGTCATGGAAGAGAGCGGGCGCTTGCCGGGCTGGATGGCATTGGCCTCGCCTTGCACCAGACCGAACATGTTGGGAGCGCCGGGCTGGGAAGCGAAATCATCCATTTCGTTGTTCAGCAAGAAGCCCGCGCCCGGCACCGTGATGCCATTCCCGAAGCCGCCGTTTAGTGTGTAGGTCACGGAAACTGCATTGCCTTCGGCGTCGACAACATCGTAGTGCGTGGTCTCGGATGATTCGGCAGGACCCGGTTTGCCGGGCAGGATGCGCGCGCTCGGGGTGGCCTGATCCGGATCGATCGTCGCGCGGCGCCGGCGGATATAGCCGCGATCGAGCAGGCCGGCAACGGGCAGCCGCACGAAATCGGGATCGCCGAGATACTGGCTCCGGTCGGCGTAAAAGCGGCGCATTACCTCGGCCTCGTAGTGGATCGCGGCAGCGGAACCGGCGCCGGATTTTTCGTAGCCCGAGCCTTCCAGCATCCCCATCATCTGCAGCAGGCCGATGCCGCCGGCGCTGGGCGGCGGCGCGGTGATCATTTCGTAATCGTGGTACTTGCCCGTGAGCGGTTTGCGCTCGCGGGCGGCGTAGTTTTTCAGATCGTCGAGCGTGATCAGGCCGCCGTGCGCGGCTTCGGCATTGGCGAGCAATTTCGCGGTGGCACCTTCGTAGAAGCCCGCTGCGCCCTGTTGCGCAATTCGCTCGAGCGTGCGCGCCAACTCGGGCTGCACTAGGGTGTCACCAACGTTGTAATACGCGCCGTTGTTGAGGAAGATGCGCTTCGACTCGGAATCCTGGGCCAATACGCGAGCGCCGCGCAGCGATTCAGCAAAGGCGTAGGAGACCGGAAAGCCGCCGGCAGCGAGGCGAATGGCGGGCGCAACGAGATCGGTCCACTTCGCGCGGCCATATTCCCTGTGAGCCAATTCGAACCCGCGGACGCTGCCGGGCACGCCGGAAGAACGCCAGCCCTCGATGCTGCCGCGTGTGAGGTGTCCTTGCGCGTCGAGGTACATGTCGCGCGAAGCCTTGCCGGGCGCTCGCTCACGGAAATCGAGGAACGTGGAGCGGCCATTGGCGAGACGAATCAGCATGAACCCGCCCCCGCCCAGGTTACCCGCATAGGGGTACGTAACGGCCAGCGCGAAACCCACGGCCACGGCAGCATCCACCGCGTTGCCGCCACTCTGCAGAATCTTGATCCCGGCATCTGCGGCGAGCGCATCGCCGGCGACAATCATGGCGTGCCGCGCGTGTTCGGGCTGGCGCGCGGCGAGTAGCGACGCCGCGACTAACGCAAGAGCCACGCACCGAGCCATGACTGCCCCGATCTTACCACGCGCGGTTTTTGCGACCAGCGATCAAGCCCGGTAGCGCGGCAGAAGCTTGCCGACGTTCTCGCTGTAAATCGCGCGGAGTTCCTGCTCGTTGAAGACACCGCATTCGTTCAGCAGCTCGACCTGTTCGGCGGTGACGACGAAAGGGAAGTCGCCGCCGAACAGGATCTGCGAAAGCGGCACGATTTTGCGCAATCCGCCGACGCCTACAGGGTTCACGGCGCTGGAGGTGTCGTAGTAGAACTTTTGCAATTCGAAGAGCGGGCCTTTCGGCATGGCGGGCGTGGCGCGCGGAGCGGGCGCACCGGCGCGCAGCTTACCGCCTTCCTGCAGGTAGGTAGCGCTGGCGCCGGCAATGCGTCCGATGATGCCGGTGAGCGCGCCGCCGCCGTGCGAGAAGATGAACTTCACATCCGGGTACTTGGCGGCAGTGCCGGTGTAGAGCAGGCTCGTGATGGTGCGCGCGGTATCAATCGGATACTCGATAGTTGCCGGATTCATGCCCGGAATCAGCGCTTCGCAGCACGCCGCTTCTTTCGGGTGCGTGTACACCACTGCTTTGCGCCGGTTGAGTTCTTCGTAGAGCGGGGCGAGGGCGGGATCGCCCAGATACTTGTCGCCGTAGAGCGACTTGCCGCCCCAGTTCGTGTAGAGGTAGATGCCGTCGGCCTTGAGCGTATCGAGCGCGTACTCGGCTTCCTTCAGGCTGGCGTCGATATCGGGCAGCGGCAAGGAGGCAAATGCCCCGAAGCGGCCGGGGTAATCGGAGACCACTTTGGCCGCATATTCGTTAATCTCGCGCGCTATGCGGCGCGTTTCGCCGGGATCGCCGTGCCAAAAGCCCGGGCCGATGGTCGAACAAAGCGCGATATTGATGCCGGCCTTGTCCATATCCTCGATGCTTTCGGCGGCGGACTTGATCGGAAACTGACGGACCTTGTTATCGACCAGGAATTTTACGTACGCCGGGGCTGTGAGATGGTGATGGACGTTGATGCGACGAGGGCGGCCATTCTGACCCCCAAGACGCGTCCCACACAGCAGGGCGCCGGCAGCACCGGCGAGGAAGTTTCGGCGGGAAGAAAATTGGTCGCAAGGGTCCATGGGTGGACATTCTGATGAATACGCGAAGCGAAGTCAAGGCGCGGGAAGGCCTTTTCCCCGGCGGCGCCATTCGGTATCCTGAAGCAGCCAGAGGGGACAAGCATGAGCACGATCACGAAACTAAGCCGGCGCGGCTTCTTGCACGGGTTGATATTGGGAATCGCGGTCCTCGATGATGCGAAACTCGAGGCGCAGTTTGCCGGAGGCGCCCCACAAGGACCACCGCCGACCGGAAAGCCGGAAGCCTACATCCACATCGGCACCGACGACGTGGTGACGTTCATGATTCCGAAGGCGGAAATGGGGCAAGGCACAGTGACTTCGCTCTCGATGATCCTGGCCGAGGAACTGGACTGCGACTGGCGCAAGGTGCGGACGGAATTTCCGCCGGTGGATCCGGCTCTGTACGGACCGCAGCAAGGCGTTGTCGGCAGCATGAGTGTGCGCACTCTTTGGAATCCGCTGCGAACAGCCGGCGCAACGGCGCGCGCGATGGTGATCGAGGCGGCGGCGCGGCAGTGGGGCGTAGATCGCGGGCAGTGCCGCACGGAGAACGGTTTCGTCATCAATACAGGCACCAACGCTCGTCTGAGCTACGGCGCGGTGGCGGAAGCGGCGGCCAAACTGCCTGTGCCGGGGAATGTTCGTCCGAAAGATCCAAAGGATTTCAAGCTGATCGGCAAATCACTGAAGCGTCTGGATACGCCTGCGAAGATCAGCGGGCGCGCGCAATTCGGGATCGATACGCGCCTGCCGGGAATGGTTTACGCGGTGGTCGCACGCTGTCCTGTGTTCGGCGGGAGCGTGGCCCGTTTTGATGCCAGCAAGACATTGGCGGTACCGGGTGTAAAGGATGTTTTTCCTATTTCGACCGGCGTGACCGTCATCGCGGACAACACGTGGTCGGCGATGGAAGGGCGCAGGGTTCTGGCGGTGACATGGAACGAAGGACCGAATGCGGCAGTGGATAGCGCCGCCATCAGGCGCATGTTTGCGGCGCGGGCCGGTGAACCGGGCGCCACAGCCCGCGCGCACGGCGATGCGCCCGCTACACTGGCCGCTGCGAGCCGGAGGCACGAGGCGGTTTACGAAGCGCCGTTCCTTTCGCACGCGCCGATGGAACCGATGAATTGCACAGCCGTAGTGCACGCCGACAGCTGCGAAATCTGGGCCTCGACGCAGATGCAGACGCCTTCCCGCGATTATGCGGCTCAGGTTTTGGGGCTGCCGCCGGAAAAGGTAAAGGTGAACACGCTGTTCATGGGCGGCGGCTTCGGGCGACGCGCGCGCGTCGATTACGTCGGAGAGACGGTCGAGATCGCAAAGAAAACGCAGCTCCCGGTGAAGCTGACCTGGACCCGCGAAGACGACATGCAGCACGACTACTATCGCCCGGCCTCGTACGTGAAATTCGCCGCGGCGCTGGATAATGATGGCTGGCCGACAGCCCTCACGGCCGACGTGGCGTGCCCGCCGTTTCCGACGGTGGTGAACGGGCTTTCGCCGACGGCGGTGCAGGGCATCGAAGATCTGCGCTATGAAATTCCGCATTTCCGCACGGATTATCACGTCGCGAACACGCACGTGCCGGTGAGCTATTGGCGGTCGGTCGGGCATTCGCAGAACGGATTCTTCGTCGAGAGCTTCATCGATGAACTGGCGGCGGCGAGCGGCAAGGACCCGGTGGAATTCCGTCGGAAGCTGCTGGCGGGAGTGCCGCGCATGCTCGGCGCGCTGAACCTGGCGGCCGAGAAAGCCGGCTGGGGCAAACCGCCGGCAGGCCGGTATCAAGGCGTGGCGGTGATCAACAACATCGGCAGCTACAACGCGCAGGTGGCTGAGATTTCGGTCAACCAGGGCAAGTTGAGAGTTCATCGCATTGTGTGTGCGGTGGATTGCGGGCATCGTGTGAATCCCGCGATCATTCAGCAGCAGATCGAGGGCGCCATCGTGTACGGCTTAACCGCGGCGCTCAAAGGAGAAATCACCATCGACCGCGGGCGCGTGCAACAGACGAACTTCAACAACTATGAAGTTCTGCGCCTGAACGAAATGCCGGCCGTGGAAGTGTACCTCGTGCCGAGCACGGAAGCGCCGGGCGGCATCGGAGAAGCGGGCGTGCCGGCGATTGCTCCGGCCATTGCGAATGCGGTGTTCGCGGCAACCGGCAAGCGGCTGCGCAAACTGCCGATTCGCGATGCCGACATCGCCTGATCTGCCGCCCGGCTAGGCCCCCTGGCCCGCCTGCTGCAAGGTTTGGATGTCGAGCTTGTCCATCTGCAGCATGGCCTGCATCACGCGGCTCGATTTTTTGGGATCGGGATCGGCCATCAGCTTGCCTA
>Ga0070734_10005744_pt1 | contig 10751 bp, 7 predicted proteins | sample Coa_R1_8_FD_66444 | JGI IMG/M metagenome (GOLD analysis project Ga0070734, IMG submission 66444) | Surface soil microbial communities from Centralia Pennsylvania, which are recovering from an underground coalmine fire - Coalmine... | ecosystem: Environmental > Terrestrial > Soil > Unclassified ... | reverse complement strand
GACTTCACCGCAGCCAGGTTCTTCTGCGTACCACCCTGGAGGATGAAGCGTGAGCCCAGCTTGGCGAGGTTGGGAATGCCGGCGACGTACAGGAAGATGTTCTTGGGCAGCACCGCGGCGAGTCCGGCGAGGATCTCTTCGCCACGCCAGCCCTGGCGCTGGAAGTTCACGATGTCGGACTGCATGAAGACGGCGCAGCCGTAGCCGAAGACCGGCATGGTTCCCGCAGAGAAGGCGATCTCTGCGTAGTCTTCGACCTTATAGCCCAGCGATTCGGCCGTGCCCTGCAGGAAATAGCCATTGCCGGCGGAGCACTGCGTGTTCAGCTTGAAGTCTTTGACGCGGCCGTCTTTGAGGACGATCAGCTTGATGTCCTGGCCACCGACATCGACGATGACGTGCGGGTTCTTGTAGAACTTCATCGCCGACTCGGTGTGGGCGACCGTCTCGACCAGTGCGACGTCAGCCTTGAGTACGTCTTTCAGGACATCTTTGGCGTATCCGGTCGTGCCCACGCCCAGGACTTCCAGAGTGCAGCCCTGCGCTTCGACCTGCTGCCGCAGCGCGACGAACATGTCGATGGTGTCCTGGATGGGGTTTCCGCCCGAGAGCTGATAGGCCTTGCACAACACATCGCCGCCCTCGGAGAGCAGCACGGCCTTGGTGGAGGTCGAGCCTCCATCCAGGCCCACGAAGCCGCGGACGGTCTCGCCTGGCGTGAATTTGGCGGGAATGAACTTCGGAACCTTGTACTTCTCTTTGAACGCGGCTAGCTCTTCATTTGAGGTGCTCAGGCCGGCCGAACCGGACTTCGCCTTCTCGGCCGAGCGCCCGACGGAGATGTAGTCCTCCAGGCACTCCGTGCCCATGTAGATGCCGACATCCTGCTCTTCATCCTTGCCGAACTCGACCGCGCCCAACGCTGCAAAGTACTGCGCATTGTCCGGCACCTTGATCAGGTCTTCCGGCTTGGCGCCTTCAGGGAGTTGGACCTTGCGCTCCTCCCAGGTGCGCGGAATGTTCTGCTGCCAGGCTTCCTTCATGCCGCGGATGAAGCTGTTGGGTCCGCCGAGCAGCAGTACATGCGGACGCAGCGTGTGGCCGCGCGTCAGGACGGTCAGGTTCTGCAGGACGATGGCATCAAACAACGAGGCCATCAGCTGGTCAGGCGGGATACCTTGCTTCTGCAGGCCATTGATGTCGGTCTCGGCGAAGACGCCGCACTTGCCGGCCACGGGGTGCAGCTTGATGCCTATGTAGCCCTGGTCGCAGAGCTCATCGGCGGGAATCTTCAGCTTGGCGTTGATTTTGTCGATGACCGCGCCCGTGCCGCCGGCGCACTTGTCGTTCATCGAGGGGATCTTCTTTTTGCGGCCGGTATTCTCGTCTTCCTTGAAGACTATGATCTTCGCGTCCTGCCCACCCAGCTCGATGACGGAGTTGACTTCAGGGTGCAGCTTCTCGACCGCGAGCGAGACGGCGGTGACTTCCTGCACGAACTTGGCGCCGATCAGGTTGGCCAGCGCGCCCCCGCCTGAGCCGGTGATGAAGATGCGGCAGTTGTGCGGCGCAATTCCGACTTCATCCTGCATGCGCTTGAGGAACTCGAGCAGCTTTTCGGGCTGCTTGGTCTCGTGGCGCTGGTAGTCCTGCCAGATGATCTGGTCGGTTTCGGTGGCGACAACGACCGCCTTCACGGTCGTGGAGCCCACGTCCATGCCGACGGTGTAGACGGCCTTGTGGCCGGACTGCGCGGCAACTTCGCGCGACTTGGCCATGATGCGCGCGGGAAGGGAATCTTCCTGGGGCGCAGAATTCGTAAGGGCGCTAAGCGAGACGTCAACCTTGGGATTGGGAGTGTCGCAGCATCCGTGATCGCCGTGTTGGTGAGAGTGACTCACTCGGCCTCCGTGATTTATGCGGGTCTTTGCCCGCTTCGTTCCGGGCGGGTAGAGCTGGCCTTCAGGCCAGCGTCTCCGCGCATTATCCAAGCCTGAGCCGGCTTCAGCCGGCGGCACATTTGCCGGCGGGACTGAAGTCGACTGCGCATGTGCCGTCCCTGCGGGACTCAAAACCCGTGAAACCTACTACCCAGCACTCCGCCGCCTCGGCGCGCTCCGTGCTGGGCTATGTTATGCCGCCCGAGGGGCTGAAAACCTCTAGCCCCCAGTCGGGGCCGACTCATTCATCCTGAGCCGGCTTCAGCCTACGGCGCATTTCGGCGGGGCTGAAGCCCCGCAACTTAAAAGACCCGGCGGCGACGCAAACCTGAAGGTTTGCTCTACCTGTCCCAGGCGCCAAGGTTCGTTCTACCCGATCATCTTCTTCGCTCGCGTGCGCGACCAACAATTAGCCGGCCACAAATGGTGGGCGTCCACAGCAATTGGTGCCGCTATGCCCGCGACTGCGACTGCTGACGTCAAAATCGTCCGAAGATACGCGCTGATTGACATCAGCAATCCCCGAAGTTGCCCTCAACCCTTCTGAATCCATGCTTGGCTTGCTTCAGCATCCAGTTGATGACCCGGCGATCGTTGTAGCAGAACGCCAGGATGTGGTTCAGAGTGGAGAAGCACGTCTTCTGGCACTCCTTCTTCATTTCCTTCAGCTGCTTGGTTTCAAACTTGTGGTTCTCGATGGTGCCCCAATCGTAACCGGCGGAGTACATGGGGAAGCACGGCGCCAGCGTGCCGTCCACACGAACGATGAGCGAGTTGTGCCCGGCGCGGCAGCCCCAGTCATGCAGGTCGCCGTGGACGAAGTTTTTCATCTGCGCCAGACGCTCCACCGAGTTCACCATGTGATACCCCGATTTCTGCTTCTCAATCAGCCAGTCGACCAGTTCGGCAACTGCGGGGTGGTGCTCCTCGCGGATAAATGTCGGATTGGTGTACAGGTGCTTGAAGTGCGGCTGCTCAGTCATCGGCGACTCGCAGATGTGGTAATCGGTTGCGATGCCGTTGTCGTGCGCCAATTCGGTCAATCGCCGCACATCGTCCATGTTGTTGGCGCAGATGTTGATGTTTAGAAATACGTTGTAGCCGTACTTGTACTGCTTCTTCACCAGGTAATCGAAGTGCGAGCGGATGGGCACCATGGCCTTGGGCAGGCCGCGGCCAGGCACGTCGTCCCAGGCATCGACCGCAAGATTGACCACGCCGACCCCGGCGTCGGCCACCTTGTCGATGACCTTCGGCCACATCAGCCGGCCATTGGTCGGCAGATAGACCCAGAAGCCCTTCTTCACTGCGTAGTAGATGATTTTGTGCGCGAAGTCGGGACGCAGCAGCGGCTCGCCGCCCATCAACGCCAGCACGCCCGCGCCAGTATCACGCAGCCAATCGATGGAGCGCTTGGCCACGTCTTCGGTCATGCCGCGCACGCTGTTGTCGAATGCCCAGCAGTAATGGCAGTCGAGGTTGCACTTCCACTCATTGAACAGGTACGCGATGATGGGGTGGAAGTCGCCAGGCAGCACACGCGAGCGAATCCAGGGGAAGGCCCAGCCCCGCATGGCGCGGTAGACGCGCTTCATGCTGTGGGTGCGACGCTCGCCTGGCTTGGGAAAGTAATCCTCGTCCCGGGCAGTCATCAGCTCGGGATGCTGCGGGAAGACCGGCGTTGGCAGCGTCTGCAACTTGCCGTCCGGCGGTGGGGGCAGCAGGCGAGGCGTCTCCGGCTGCTTCATCAGCAGGTCGTGGAGTTGAACATCCAATCGATGAGTGGGGGCCGCGGTCGTCCCCTCCGGTAGCTGGACATCGGTCGGCATCTAGCTAGGCTTTCCTTTCCGTATTGACCGGTAGAGCGAACCTTCTGAGCCTGCCCCAAAGCAACGCCGAAAGGTTCGCCCCCAGCCGATGAAATTTGCTTCGTTAGCGGGCTCAGCCCGCGCAAATCGTGTCGTCGGCTAAAGCCGACTCAAATAAGAAGAACATCTGGACGCAGGCCTGAAGGCCAGCTCTACCCGTGGACCCAGGCCTGCTCTCCCCCTGGGACCCAGGCCTGCTCTCCCCGTCTTAGTCCCCGAAGGCCGGCGCCATCTCCATCTTGCGCGCGGCTGTTACGGGAACGCGCGCCAGCTTCTTCTTGCCGTTCATCAGATCGTTCACGTGCAGCACGAAGTTCGCGGCTACACCGGCGTATCCGTGAACGTGCGGCACGGGATAGAAGACGTTGCGCAGTTCGGGATGCTGGGCCACGTAGCCCTTGATATCTTCCAGCCGCTTGCCCGTCGATTTCAGCGCCTGCTCGAACTCAATGCGCGCCTTCACCTTGGCCTCACCCAGCGCCATCTGCACGCGGCTGTGGGCGTTGATCTCGCCTTCGCCCGAGGTTTCGATGGGCAGGAAGATCATCTCCTTGAAGTGGTTGGCGACGCCGGACTGCACGCCGTCGGACTGCGACGATGGCATGCAGCCGAAAGGCTTCAGCGCCAGCACCATGTGGCAGAGATGGTTCTTGGTGTAGTAGACGTTCTTGCCGACTTCGAGGTGTCCCTCGCCGCCGCGCGCGAACTCGTTGTAGAAGGGATTGGCGAGCTCGGCCATCTCCTGCTGATCGACCAGTTCATGCGCAATGTTGCCCAAACCTTCCACCACGCGCTGATACTGCCGCGCGTAGATGCGCTCGCCGATCGACCACATCCACTGCTTGGAGTTGTACTTCATGTAATTGACGAAGTGCTTCTGCAGCTCGTACCACTTCGGGTGCTTGTAGGGAGCGTCCAGCGCCCAGCGTGCCTTGGCGCGCGCCTTGCACTGGTACATCATGTACATCACCCACGTGCCGATGGGCTCAACCAGCACCTGCGCACCCTCGCGCTCCAGGAACTCGAACATGTGGAAGTTGCCGTCACCCTCGGTGATCTGCGCCCAGAATTCGCCGATAATCTTCACCACCGGCTTCACCCGCAGGCGATCGACTTCGATGGTGCTGAGCTGATCGCGAACCGCGGCCATCGCCTCTTTGTAGGGATTGCCGTAGAGCTGCTCGCGGAGCTTGAGCAATGAATTGACGGTGACTTCCCACTTCTTGCCCTTGTTTTCGCGGCACTTCTTCGCCATCCACGCGGGCAAGTCTTCGTGGTCTTCGAAGGGCTTGCGCTCGCGCAGCATGGTGCAGAGGGTGTCCATCGAGCTCTGCCAAACCTCGTCCGTCCTGCCCTTTTCGACCTCGTAGGGACGGATGCGATAGATCATCTCGTTCATGATGTCGCCGAGGTTGAGCGCGTTGAACATGCCGCAGCCGAAGTCGACGGTGAACTTCAGGCCGGCCTCGCCCGAGGCGGCTTTCACGCCGTCGTTCTGCTGGAAGAGCAGCACGCGGAAGCCATCGAAACCCGAGTTTTGCAGCGCCAGGCGATACTCGGCTTCATACATGCCGAAGCGGCATGGCCCGCACGAGCCGGCGGTGAAGAAGATGTAGTTGTCGCAGATCTCCTGCTTGGACAGGCCCTGCGACTCGAGGAACTGGAGGTACTGGACGAGGTTGCCGACGGTGAAATACGTGGGATTGCACTGCCCGTTGTTGCCGTATTCCTTGCCCAGTTGGAAGGCGTTGACGTTCGGCACCGGCAGAATGTCGCAGTTGTAGCCGCAGCCCTGGAAGACGGCCTGGATGACGCGCTCATGCTTCCAGGTGAGACCGCCGAAGAGAATCGTTACTTTCTTGCGTTCTTCGGCGCCGAAGGGCCGCTCCACGGGACGCTTGAAGTGATGCACCGGCCCGCTGTCCAGGCCCATCATGCTGGCCAGCCGGGCGCGCTCCTGCGCCAGCTTGCGTTGAATCTCCTCTTCGCTGTGAGGACGCGTAAGTTCTTCAACAGGGAAATCGATGCGAGAGACCGGCATGGTGACTATCCTCTTCCTCGAGTGAACTCGATTCTAGTGTTGTCAATGATTTGCTGGTATGCACTCGAAATGTGCGGCGCAGGCACTGAGCCCACAGCGCGCGTGATTTTGGCGCGGTGGGCCAGAGGTAAACCAAGAGCGTACTGTTGGCTGCGACAAACACAGCCTTTGGAGATAGAAGTTCTCACGTCGTTCGTCGATCGTAGCAACGAAAAATGTGTCTTACAACCGGGCGCGGCAACAGGTTACCAACGGCCCTCTCTCCACGTGCTTGGTAGTTATTATCAAGGGTTACGTCGATTGCAGCAAGCAACTCGTGCGAAATGTTGGCAAGCGAGTTGCATTCGTAATTGGCACATGGGTGCCAACCCACGAACTCACGTCTTGGCGTTATGTGGAACTTCGCTGTAGATGCGCCAGCCAGGCGCGAGGTTCACCAAATTCCTTTATCGCTTCCGGTGATGCGGAAGGCGACAGCCGCCGCCGAAGCGAGATAGGGAAGAAGCGAGAGCCGGAGAGTTGCGGGAACGTCGCCGCGGATGGCCGCGTCGGTAATCTGACGGGTGTAGAGTTCGGCGCCGTTGGGCATGATGGGAATGCGAAGAAACCTGCCGCGCGCAAACATAACGTCGCCGCCGAAGCGGGCCGCCGCCAGCACTGCAGGAGGCAGTTCCGGCGCGCCTCCGCGATACTCACGAACGTAATCGCAGACAATCTTCAGATAGCTGGCGACACCTGGCCACACTCCGCCCAGATCGGCAGCTCTCTTCAGTTCGACAAAATCAATTTGATTGTCCTCGAGCAAGGCCAGCGTGTTCAGGATGTCGCAGACGCGGAAATAGAAGTGCCGGTACATGCGCTGCAAGGTGGCAACAATGATCCGCTCTTCGACCGCAGGAACCATAAATGTTAACCCTGCTATGGTCCTCGGAACGCGGCGGGTAACGAACCGGCGTGCCATCGCGGTGTGCTCGCCGGTCTGGCCAAGCCGCTGCGCATGTACCTCAACCGACTCGGGAAGGCCGGGGACAGCAAAATTCCATTTGTTGGCCAGGCGGTCGCCCCAGCTGCGCGGCTCAACGTGTGCGCCCAGGCGGTTCAGCATCACGTTCACCACCTGCTTTTCATCGGCCGTGGTGTAGAGATCGAGATCGTTGCCCAGGTCGGGCCAGTGGTCCAGCGACTTCATCACCGTGGTAGGACAGCCACCCTGTTCCAGCTCACGGCAGATCTTGTGCAGGAACGTGAGCGCGTTCTGGATGCGCTTTTGCTCTCGAGCGAGCACGCCGTGGGCCCAGCCCGCCAGCTCGCTGTCGGGGCCGGCAGCATTGGCCACCGTCTGGAACGCCCGCATGACGACGTGGTTGGAGTCGCCCAACGCGACGAGCGCATCGCGTTGTTCGTTGCTGAGCCGGGCAACGTAGGCAACGGCCTGTTCCGCGTGTTGCGGATCGAGCGTCAGGCGCGAGAGGACATCGAGTTCGGGCGAGTTCTTAAGGTGCGAAGTCGGCATCACCAGACCTGGAGAGAGTAGTAGTCGTGCCAAAGGAGCTTAGATGAGGGCTGCTGGCCTGTGAGTTGGGTCGGAAGTCGAAGGACCTACTCCGGATTCACAATAGCGGTCCTTCGACTCGGCGGATGCGATGGTCGCGACCGACCCTCGCATCTGCTCCGCTCAGGATGACACCTTCATATGGGCGGTCGGCGCATAGATTCGCACTATAATCGTGCGTTCACTCCACGAGGAACGCCCTTGCCCTATCAAGACCTACGCGACTGGATTTCCGCGCTCGACCGCGCCGGCGAGTTGATCCGCGTCAAAGCCGAAGCCGACCCCATCCTGGAGATCGCCGAAATCACCGACCGCGTCTCGAAATGGGGCCCGCGCGGCTCGCATGGCTCAGGCGGCCCGGCGCTGCTCTTCGAAAACGTCAAGGGTCATCCCGGCTCGAAGCTGCTGATTAATCAGTTCGGCTCCGCCCGCCGCATGGCCATGGCGCTCGACGTCGACTCACTCGACGAGATCGCCGATCGCATAAAGATGTTCATGGACGTCAAGTCCCCGCAGGGGCTGCTGGACAAAATCAAGATGCTACCCATGCTGGCCGACCTCGGCAAGTTCTTCCCTAAGACGGTGGCGAGCGGACCATGCAAAGAAGTCGTCAAGCGCGACAACTTCTCGCTGCTGGATTTTCCCATCCTGCAATGCTGGCCGCACGATGGCGGGCGCTTCATTACGCTTCCGTCGGTGATCACCCGCGACCCGAAGAGCGGCAAGAGGAACGCGGGCTGCTATCGCATGCAAATTTACGACGAGCGCACCGCGGGCATGCACTGGCAGCGGCAGAAGATCGGCGCCGAGCACTATCGCGAGCGGATGCGGCGCGCGGCCGCCACGGGCGAGGCGCACCCCACGAGCGCCGCGCTCGACATGATGGCGCGCTCCGGCGGCGGCTCGCGCATAGCAGAAGGGAAGCAGGTGACCGGGCGTATGGACGTCGCCGTCGCCATCGGCACCGAGCCGGCGATGGCGTTCTCCTCCATCGTTCCCGCGCCGCCTGATGTCGAGGAGTACATGATCGCCGGTTTCCTCCGCCAGAAGCCCGTCGAGCTGGTGAAGTGCGAAACCGTCGATCTGGAAGTCCCGGCGACGTCAGAGATCGTGCTCGAAGGCTACGTCGAGCTCGACGAACTCCGCATGGAGGGCCCTTTCGGCGATCACACCGGCTTCTACACCCCCGAGGACCTCTATCCCGTCTTCCACGTCACCTGCATTACGCATCGCAAGAACCCGATCTACTCGACCACCATCGTCGGCAAGCCGCCGATGGAAGACGCCTACATGGGCAAGGCGGTCGAGCGCATCTTCCTGCCGCTGATGCGCCTCACCATTCCCGAGCTCGTCGATATCAACATGCCCATCGAGGGCGTTTTCCACAACCTGATGATCGTGTCGATCCGCAAGTCTTACCCGGGCCAGGCGCGCAAGGTGATGAACGCCATCTGGTCGCTCGGCCAGGCGATGTCGACCAAGTGCATCCTTGTCGTCGATGAAGATGTGGACGTGCAGGACATTGGCGAGGTCACGCTGAAGGTGCTGAACAACATCGACCCTGAGCGGGACATCCAGTTCACTCTCGGCCCCGTCGATTCGCTCGACCACGCTTCGCGGCTGCCGGATTACGGCTCCAAGATGGGCGTCGACGCCACGCGCAAGTGGCCGACCGAGGGTTTCACCCGGCCCTGGCCCGAAGAAATCTGCATGGACGAGGCGACGAAGGCGCGCGTGACGAAACGGTGGAAGGAGTTCGGGCTGGGGTAGCAGTAGTCAGTGGCTAGTGGTCAGTGGCCAGTTAAGCGGCAACGAGCACGGGTACCGCTATACCCAATCCGGTCCGCCCTGTACTAGAGCTCACCCTTTTGCAAGCTGATGAAGAAGCGGGGAATTTCAAATCCAGAGCCGGCTTTGCAGTCTGCTCAAAAACCCCGGCGGGACGAGCTGCCGTCAGGGGAGTTTGCGCCGGGGTGAGTACACGAAACTCGTGTACACTATTTCCGTGAAGAACATTACGCTCAGCGCGGATGAAAGCTTGATCGAGCAGGCGCGGCTGGTGGCGCGCTCGCAGCACAAGACCCTGAACACCGCGTTTCGGGAGTGGCTGGTGAACTACACGCGTCAGTCCGGCAACGTGCAGGAGTTCGACGCGTTAATGAGACGGCTGCGCCATATCAATGCCGGCCGCCGCTTTACCCGAGACGAGATGAATGAACGGTAGATTCTTTCTGGACACGAACGTCTTCGTGTACTCCGTGGATAAGAGTTCGCCCGCAAAACAAAAACGCGCGACGCAGCTGGTGCGCGAGGCAATCGCGACGGGTAAGGGAATCGTAAGTTACCAGGTTGTTCAGGAGTTTTTCAGCGTCGCGCTGAAAGGCTTTGCGCATGTGATGAGCGTACCCGAAGCCGAGCATTATCTGGCCACGATTTTTCATCCGATGTTGGCCATCCAGTCCTCTCAAGCATTATTTGCTGATGCGTTGCGGCTGTACGAGCGATACCGGTTGTCCTGGTACGACGCGTTGATCGTTGCCGCCGCTCTGGAAGCGCAATGCAGCGTGCTCTACAGCGAAGACATGCATCACGGGCAGAAGTTTGGCGAGTTGCGGATCGACAATCCTTTTCGATAAGCCGAGCAGAGCAGCACATCCAAATAGCTGGTCTGGCTCGTGCTAGTGGCAGTTCAGTTTCAAGAGGCGAGAGGAGAGGTCATGCAAGGTCGCGGCGGCATAAAGGTCCTGTTCATCACAGGGTTTGGTCCAATCGACCGCGACATTGCCGATAGCCGGAAGCTCTACGAGCAGGCGCTCGGGGTCCATTTTCAAGAGGACTCGGTCGGCTATCTGTATACAGGCGCTCTTTCCGGGGCAAAGCATTTTGCGCTATGGCCGCTTTCACAAGCAGCGCAGTCTTGTTTCGACAAAGATTCCTGGCCGGACGAAATTCCTGTCCCGCAAGCATGGCTGGAGTTTGAGGTGGAGAGCGTGGAAGACGCCACGGCCGAGCTCGAAGCGAGAGGTTATCGAATGCTCGTCAAAAATAGGAAGGAACCGTGGGGCCAAACGGTAAGCCGCTTTATCTCGCCGGAAGGCTTGCTGGTGGGCATCACCTTCACGCCGGCGATGCGGTAAGGAAAAATGCAGGTCGCGCGGCGATTTCATCTCCGGCATTCAGGGCCCGCTCGGGGCTGAATCGAAGTCGAGAAATGGGTTGTTATAATCAGGGTCAATGAAGGCTTCCGAGATTATCTTTGCCGTGGAAGAGTCTCCCGAGGGAGGCTACGAGGCTCGTGCCCTCGGCTACTCGATTTTCACGCAGGCGGACTCGATGCATGACTTGCGGGA
>Ga0070734_10005741_pt1 | contig 10762 bp, 10 predicted proteins | sample Coa_R1_8_FD_66444 | JGI IMG/M metagenome (GOLD analysis project Ga0070734, IMG submission 66444) | Surface soil microbial communities from Centralia Pennsylvania, which are recovering from an underground coalmine fire - Coalmine... | ecosystem: Environmental > Terrestrial > Soil > Unclassified ... | reverse complement strand
CCTGCCTCCGCCGGCTCATTCCCTGCCTTGCCGGAACGCTCTTGCTCGGCCCTACGTCCTGCGTATACGCCCAGACTCCGGCCGGCAAAACGGATAGCTTCCTTGCCTCGGCCCTGGCGCAGCCCTCTCCGACCGGCTGGTCACGAGTCATCGCGCGCTTAGACGGTCCGCTCACACCGGCGCAAGAGAGCCGATTGCGCCATCTGCGCGCCGATATCTACCGGCATCTGCCGCTGATCCATTCGCTGGCGCTCACAGTTCCCTCGCGAAACCTGTCGAATCTGGCGGCCCTGCCCTTCCTACGGCATCTCTCGCTGGATGCGCCCGTCCGCAAATGCGACGAATTCACGGTAGACCACAGCGAGGCAGATGTGGCGTATGCCGATTATGGTCTGAATGGCGCCGGCGTCACCGTCGCGGTGGTGGATAGCGGCATCCACCGGGAAGCGGATTTGAATGATCCCTCCGGCGCGAACCGAATTCTCGCTCAGGTCAGCTTCGTTCCCGGCGATAGCTCGCCGGAAGATCGCTGCGGGCATGGGTCCCACGTCGCCGGGATCCTTGCGGGCAGCGGCCAGGCGTCTACGGGCAGACGGTTCTTTCGCACCTTCTATGGAATCGCCCGCGAGGCGAGCCTGGTGAATGTGCGTGTCCTGAACCAGACCGGCCAGGGCACGGTCAGCAGCGTCATCGCAGGCATTTCGTGGGTGGTCGCCAACGGCGGCAAATATAACATTCATGTCCTCAATCTCTCTCTTGGGCATCCGATAGGCGATTATGTTGTCAACGACCCCCTCTGTCAGGCTTGCGAAAGCGCCTGGAAAGCCGGCATCGTGGTCGTCTGCGCCGCCGGCAACGACGGCCGACTCAACAACAGCCAGACCAGCGGCCTGGATAACGAAGGCTGGGGCACAGCCTATGGGTCCATCCAATCACCTGGCAACGATCCTTTCGTCATCACCGTAGGCGCTATGAAGAGCACCGACGGTAATCGGGCGCATGACCGCGTCACGACCTATTCCAGCCGGGGCCCAACCCGCCTGGACTTCATCCTCAAGCCCGACATCGTCGCGCCCGGCAACCGCGTCATCTCCCTGGATGTGGTCAACAGCTACCTCAACCTCCATGCCGGCAAGACCAACGATCTGCGTCTCAACGCATACGAATGCACCAGCAGTACCCTCTGCTCCAACACCTATTTCCGTCTCTCCGGCACTTCCATGGCCGCACCGGTCGTGTCCGGCGCGGCAGCCCTGATGCTGCAGGCCGATCCGAGCCTGACCCCGGACACCATCAAAGCGCGCTTGATGGCCTCAGCGGATAAATGGGAGTTCCCGAATGGCAGCGCCGACGCCTGCGCCTTCGGCGCTGGTTATCTCAATATCCCCGCCGCGCTCAACAGCAACATCGTTGCCGGCATGTACGCTCAGAGCCCTTCCCTCTCGCAAACTCCCGACGGCAACGTCGTCATCGCCGTCACCAATGCCCTCTGGGGCACCAACGCCATCTGGGGAACGGGCCTGCAGACGCTGAGCGCCCTCTGGGGCACGAATGCTCTCTGGGGAAGCAACGCGCTCTGGGGCAGCGACATCCTGACCTCCAGCAATGCGCTCTGGGGACAGTCCTTCTGGGGTGACAACACCGTCTGGGAGGCCGGCGCCAGCGCCGTAGACCTGTCCTCCATCGCTATCAACGGTGAATAGCCTTCTCTTAACGGGAAAGGCATTTCCCCGCTCCGCAGGAGCGACTTCCCCAGCCCGAAGGGCTGACACCCCCGCTTGCGAAGCAAGCGACACCTCCGCCCCGAAGGGGCGACATCCCCACGAGCGAAGCGAGTGACATCCCCGGCGCGTCAGCGCCGACACCCCCGCCTTCAGGCGACGGGATTGGTCAGCGTGCCGAGGCCGGCGATCGTCACCGACACGGTGTCACCTGGCTTCAGGAACACCGGCGGGTTGCGGAAGACCCCCACCCCCCCCGGTGTGCCGGTCGAGACGATGTCCCCCGGCAGCAGTGTCATCACCTGGGAGAGATAGTTCACCAGATAGGGAACGTTGAAGATCAGGTTGCGGGTGTTGGAGCGCTGCATCGTCTGGCCGTTTAAAGTCAGGGAGATGTCGAGCGCCTGCGGGTCCGAGACCTCGTCGGCGGTGACGAGATAGGGACCGGTGGGAAAGAAGGTGTCAAAGGTCTTGCCGCGCACCCACTGCTTATCGCCGAACTGGATGTCGCGGGCAGAGACGTCGTTGGCGCACATATAGCCGGCAACATGGCGCATAGCTTCCGGTTCGGGAATGTTGCGCCCGCCTCCGCCCGGACCGCCGATCACGAAGACCAGCTCGGCCTCGTAATCTACCTGCGAAGAGAGCGGCGGGAGGACGATCTCGCCGCCCGGCCGGTTGAGCGCGGTCGTGAACTTGGAGAAGAGGATAGCCCGTTCGGGAATCGGCTGGTTCTGCTCCTCGCAGTGGTCCCGGTAGTTCTGACCGATGCAGACGATCTTGGGCGGATCGCCGATGGGCGCCAGCAGCCGCACACTTTCCAGAGGCAGCCGAGCGCCTTCGGAGGCCTCTGTCAGCATCCTCCGGGCATCGTCCAGGCCCGCCTGCCCACGCGCCAGAAACGCGGTCATGGAAGCCGGAAAGCGCTCCGATGCCTCGCTCTCCCTCCCGACCGCCCTCCACGCCTGCGCCAGATTCACAACCTCGTTGCCGTTCGCGCTCAGCGCGCCGATCGCCGCGCCTCCAGCCGTCTCGAACCGTACCAGTTTCATTCGGTTTCCCTCCCCATGCAGGAATGACGATTCGATCCGATGACTGCATTTCCCTTCCAGGCTTGCAAACACTTGCTATTCGCCGCGCAAACCTGCTAAAATAAGTTTGTGAAAAAAGGGACAGTGTACCTTCCTATTAAAGTCCGCCCGTGAGGGCAGCGACGCAGGCGCGGGGGCGCAGCCGCCTGCCAGACGGGTCGTTCACGGCCCGGCATAGGAGCATAACCACACCATGGCAACCGGAGTGATCGTCCAGATCCAGGGACCGGTCGTAGACCTCGGATTCAAGCCGGGGGAGCTGCCGGCTATCAACAACGCCGTCACCATTCAAGACCCGACCCGCGAAATTGACCTGACAGTCGAGGTGGCCCAGCACCTGGGAAACGACGTCGTGCGCTGCGTGGCTATGTCCAGCACGGACGGCCTGGTGCGCGGCATGCCCGCCAACGATACCGGCCAGCCCATCGCCGTACCGGTCGGACGCGAGACCCTGGGCCGCGTCCTCAACCTGCTGGGAAAGCCAATTGATGAGAAAGGGCCGATCAACACCAAAGAACACTGGCCGATCCATCGCCCCGCCCCCAGCTTCGCCGAGCAGAGCAGCTCGCAGGAGGTTCTCGAAACCGGCCTGAAGGTCGTGGACCTGCTGACCCCGTTCCTTAAGGGCGGCAAGATCGGCCTCTTCGGCGGTGCGGGCCTGGGCAAGACGGTCCTGATCCAGGAGTTGATCACCAACATTGCCACCGAGCACGGTGGCTTTTCGGTCTTCGCCGGCGTGGGCGAGCGCACTCGCGAAGGCAATGACCTGTGGCTCGAGATGAACGAGTCGGGCGTTATCTCCAAAACGGCCATGGTCTTCGGCCAGATGAACGAGCCGCCGGGCGCGCGCCTGCGTGTCGGCCTCTCCGCTCTGACGGTCGCCGAATATTTCCGCGACGTCGAAGGCCAGGACGTGCTGCTGTTCATAGATAACATCTTCCGGTTCGTGCAGGCCGGCTCGGAAGTATCGGCGCTGCTGGGCCGCATTCCGAGCGCGGTCGGCTATCAGCCGACGCTGGGCACGGAGATGGGCCAGTTGCAGGAGCGGATCACTTCCACGAACAAGGGGTCCGTCACCTCCGTGCAGGCCATCTACGTCCCCGCTGACGACCCGACCGACCCGGCGCCGGCCACGACCTTCTCCCACCTGGACGCTTACGTTTATCTAGGACGCCGCGTCGCCGAGAAGGGCATCTACCCGGCGGTCGAACCGCTGGAATCGTCCTCGAAGATCCTCCAGCCCAACATCGTCGGCCAGGAGCACTATGAGGTGGCGCGCGGCGTACAGCAGATACTCAACCGCTACAAAGAGCTGCAGGACATCATTGCGATCCTCGGCATTGACGAGCTTTCGGACGAGGACAAACTGGTGGTGGCGCGCGCACGCCGCATCGAGCGGTTCCTATCGCAGCCCTTCCGCGTCGCGGAGCAGTTCACCGGCATCCCCGGCAAGTACATCCCGCTCAAGGACACCATTCGCTCCTTCAAGGAATTGGTGGACGGCAAGCACGACGATCTGCCGGAGCAGGCTTTCTTCCTGGTGGGCGACATTGACGAGGCCGTCGAGAAGGCCAAAACGATGGCGACCGGATAAAGACCTCACCCCCTGGCCGCCTCTCCTTCGCAAGGAGAGGGGGAATAATGCGGCATGGAGAGAAGGATGGCGACGTTCCCGCTTGAGCTGGTCACTCCGGAGCGCAAGTTGTTCTCGGAAGAGGTGCAGGCCGTGCGCGTTCCTGGCGTGGAAGGCTCGCTCGGCGTGCTCGCCGGGCACGCGCCCTTGCTGACCGAGCTGACGACCGGGCTGATCAAGCTGACCCTTGCCGACGGCCGGGAAGCCTACATCGCCACGAGCGGCGGCTTCATGCAGGTCAGCCGGGAGAAGGTGATCATCCTGGCCGACTCGGCGGAGCTATCGGAAGAGATTGACATCGAGCGCGCCCGCGCCGCCGCGGATCAGGCGCGGCAGCAGTTGGCGGTGGAGGGAATCAACGCGGAGGAAGTGCGCCAGCAGTTGGAGCGCGCGGAGAACCGTATCAAAGTCGCCCAGCAGGCCCGCCACCAGCAGTTCTGATTCCAGGCATTCAAAAAGCGCCCTCCCGCCAGCGGGAGGGCGCTTTTTGAATGCGCTGTTCTATACGTGCTCGGCCAGCCTCTGAGCGGCGGCCGTGTCCACCGCCAGGCCCGGCCCCATGGTCGAGCTGACGGTGATCTTTTTGAGGTATTTGCCCTTGGACGCGGCCGGCTTGGCTTTGATGAGCGCGCCCAGCAGCGTGGTGAAATTGGCCTGCAGGTGCTCGACCGGATAACTGGCCTTCCCGATGGCGGCGTGAATGATGCCGTTTTTGTCCACGCGGTACTCAGAGCGGGTGGCTCCCTTGATCTCCTTCACCACCTGGCCGATGTTGGGCGAGACGGTGCCGGCCTTCGGGTTGGGCATACGCTGCTTGAGGATCTGCCCCAGCCGGCCCACCAGCGGCATCATGTCCGGCGTGGCGACCAGGATGTCGCAGCCGGCGCCCCCCTCTTTCTGGATCCGCTCGACCAGGTCCTCCGCGCCGACCACGTCGGCGCCCGCCGCCTTTGCGTCATCAGCCTTCTCCCCGCGGGCGAACACCCAGACAACGCGAGACTTGCCGGTGCCGTAGGGCAGGCTGGTCGTTCCGCGCACCATCTGGTCGCCGTGGCGCGGGTCCACACCCAGATTGACCGCACACTCGACCGTCTCGTCGAATTTGGCGGTCGCCAGCTCCTTGACCTTCGCCAACGCCTCCTCCGGCTCATAGAACTGCTCGCGAGCGAGCGGTTTCGCCAGCGCCAGGTACCGCTGGCTGTGCTTGCGGGGCCGTTGCGTCCGGGCGCGGCGGCGCGCGGCAGTCGAAAGCCCGCCTTTCTCCGCGCTCGGAGCTTCCGGCGCGCCGGTGGTCTCCGGCGCGTCTTCTATGGTATCTGCCATTGTCTGTTTCCTCCTGTGGTAGCTTGCAGCGGGGCGCAGCGCGTCTCTCCCACATCGCGGATGTTTACCCGACGATCTCGACGCCCATCGAGCGCGCAGTCCCTTCGATGACCTTCATGGCGCCTTCGATATCGTTGGCGTTCAGGTCCGGCATCTTGGTCTCGGCGATCTGGCGCACCTGATCTCGGGTCAGGCGACCCACCTTCTCGCGGTTGGGCCGGCCCGAGCCTTTCTCGACGGCAGCCGCTTTTTTGATCAGCTCCGCCGCCGGCGGCGTCTTGGTGATAAAGGTGAACGAGCGGTCCTCGAAGATGGTGATCTCGACCGGTATGATCGTGCCGACCTGCGCGGCCGTCTTCTCGTTGTAGCCTTTGATGAACTCCATCATATTGATGCCGTACGGGCCCAGCGTGGAGCCGACCGGCGGGGCCGGCGTGGCCTTCCCGGCTGGAATCTGCAGCTTGACGACGGCCGTCACTTTCTTCGCCATGAAAATTCTCCGAAAAACTAGATGACTTTCTCGACCTGCTGGAAATCCAGCTCGACGGGCGTATCCCGGCCGAAGATGGAGATCAGCACCCGCAGCTTCTCTTTGTCCGCGTTGACCTCTTCGATGCGACCGGTGAACTCCGTGAAGGGACCGGCGATGACCCGCACCACCTCGCCCTTCTCGAACTTGACGACGGGAACCGGCGCATGACCCTCGATCGAGTCGAGGATCAACTGGACCTCTTTTTCTTGAAGGGGTACCGGCTTGTTGCCCGAGCTGACAAACCCGGTCACGCCCGTTGTGGATTTGACCAGGTACCAGGTCGAGTCGTCCAGGACCATATCAATCAGCACGTAGCCGGGAAAGACCTTGCGCTTGACCTCGGTCTTTTTGCCCGCCTTGGCCCGCATCTCCGTCTCCATGGGGACCAGGATACGGAAAATCTTGTCCCGCAGGTTCATCGACTCTGCCCGCCGCAGGATGTTAGTCATCACCTTGTTCTCGTGGCCGGAGTAGGTATGAACCGCGTACCAGTGTCGTTGCATTTTGCCTCCGCGCTCGCCGAAGGCCGCCGCTGACCGAGGTTCTCCAGCCCGGGCATCCGTGCGAGCGTGTCGCAGATCGGGTGAGACCATCATTTGATGAGGCTGAACTTACTGACCAGCAGGGAAAGGCCCCAGTCGAGAAATCCCATGTAGATGCCGAGCGCCACCAGGACGGCGATGACGACCATCGTGAGCCGGGTCGCCTCCTGATTGGAGGGCCAGGTCGTCTTCTTGAGTTCCGTGATGACTTCTTGTATATAGGCCACGGCGCCGCGACCGCGCTGTACTCCTGCCGTCGTGCTGCCGGCCTGCTTCTGTATCGCCATGATCACACCTTTTCCAGAAAATGCGGTGCGGGGCGGCGTATCGCCCCTCAGGGAAAACTGGCAGGGGTGGCAAGATTCGAACTCGCGACCTACGGTTTTGGAGACCGCCGCTCTACCAACTGAGCTACACCCCTACGACATGTCGTTATTGCGCGCCTATTTCGCTTCTCGATGCAGCGTATGCTTCCGGCAGGTGGGCCGGGGGCAATATTTGTTCAACTCCAGGCGGTTCGGGTGCTTGACCCGGTTCTTGGAGGTCGTATAGTTCCGTGAGCGGCATTCCGTACATGCCATCGTGATGATAATCCGAGTCTCTTTTTGCGCCATTGTCGTTTATCCATTCCTGCATGGCATCTTCCCCTCGCCCCTTGTGAAAGGTGACGTAAAGACGGGGTGAGAGGTTTCTACAAGCCGGAAGCCAGCGGAGAAACTCCTGCTGGCTTCCGCAGCGAGACAGGTCTTACTCGAAGATTTTGGTAACGACTCCCGCTCCCACCGTGTGCCCGCCTTCTCGCACGGCAAAGCGAAGCCCCTCCTCCATGGCAATCGGCGACATCAACTCCGCAGAAATCCGGATGTTGTCGCCCGGCATCACCATCTCCACGCCTTCGGGCAAGTTCATCGCCCCGGTCACATCCGTGGTCCTGAAGTAGAACTGGGGACGGTACCCGGTGAAGAAAGGCGTGTGGCGGCCTCCCTCTTCCTTGGTGAGGATATACACCTCCCCCTGGAACTTGGTGTGCGGCTTGATGCTGCCAGGCTTGGAGACCACCTGACCCCGCTCCACGTCCGTGCGGTTGACCCCTCTTAGCAAGATGCCGGCATTGTCCCCGGCATAGATGATGTCGCAGATCTTGTGGAACTGCTCCAGGCTTGTCGCCACCGTCTGTCGGGTCGGCCTGAGCCCCACCACTTCCACCGGCTCGTTTATTTTGAGGGTGCCCCGCTCCACTCTTCCGGTCACGACCGTGCCACGCCCGGTGATGGTGAACACATCCTCGATGGGCATCAAGAACGGCTTGTCCACATCCCGCTCCGGAGTAGGAATGGCACTGTCCACCGCATCCATAAGCTCCCAGATCTTTTTGTTCCAGGCATCGTCTCGGGTCGTGTTCTCGCTCTCTAAGGCCTTGGTCGCCGAGCCCCTTATCACGGGCACGTCGTCGCCTGGGAACTCGTACTTGGAGAGCAGCTCTCGGACTTCCAGCTCCACAAGCTCTAAGAGTTCCTCGTCATCCATCATGTCCACTTTGTTCAAGAACACCACGATGTAGGGAACCCCGACCTGGCGGGCCAGCAGGATATGCTCTCTTGTCTGGGGCATGGGACCATCGGGAGCCGAGACCACCAGAATGGCGCCATCCATCTGGGCGGCTCCGGTGATCATGTTCTTGATGTAGTCGGCATGGCCGGGACAGTCCACGTGGGCATAGTGGCGCTTGTCGGTCTCGTACTCGGCATGGTAGACGTTGATGGTCACGCCTCGGGCTTTTTCTTCCGGGGCGCTGTCAATCTCGTCGTATTTGAGGGCTTTGCTGCCGTTGTAGTCGGCAAGAACCCGGGTGATGGCGGAAGTTAAGCTGGTCTTGCCGTGATCCACATGCCCGATCGTGCCGATGTTGACGTGGGGCTTGGTACGCTCGAAACGCTGCTTTCCCATGATGATTTCCTCCAAAACCGCTTCCGGCGGCGCATTCCAGGCGCCGGGAAGGAGCTGCGGGGCCACCGTCCGCTCCCGTAAGGGAACCGCACGGCGCCGGCAGCCCGCGTTGGGATAGAGCCAGCCCACACTGGGAATCGGACCCAGGACCTCTTCTTTACCAAAGAAGTGCTCTACCTCTGAGCTATGTGGGCGGGATAAGGTGGTGGGGAGAGGAGGATTCGAACCTCCGAAGCGTTCCGCGACTGATTTACAGTCAGTTCCCTTTGGCCACTCGGGAATCTCCCCACGCTCTCGTCGTCTGCCAGGTGCGCGGCAGGCAAATATTTACTCGGTGGAAACCGCTTCTTCCACCGAGTAAGCATTGCCAGTATATCACATATTCCCTGCTAAAGTCAAGGAGGACGCTGCATTATTTAGGTGACGGACCGCGCAAAAATATGGAACACCCTCCTGGGAGTTGCTCCCGGAAGTCAGGCGCCGTCTGCGAGGACCCATTTGCTGCAGGCGGCCCGATCCGTTTCGGGATCTTCCCAAAACCATTCCGGAAAGCGAGAGGGAGATGCCGTCGGTGAATTTCGCGCAGTCTTTGCTGCTTGGGTTTGTGCTTGCAGGCGCCGGCGGGGCATTTGTTATGAAGCCCCAGACCGGCGCCTCCCTCTCCCCGGAACAGCTTCTTCTGCGGCAGGTGGCCCTGCTGACCAACCAGGCGCGGGCTGCCCACGGCCTGCCTCCTCTGAAACTGCAGGAGAATCTGAGCGCCGCCGCCGGCTGGATGGCGCGAGACATGGCGGCGCGCAGCACCTTTTCCCATACCGACCATGAGGGCCGCAGCATTGATCCCCGCCTGCCCGCCTTCGGGTATGGCGGCTATTCCTATATCGGCGAGAACATCGCCGCCGGCCAGGAGTCGCCGGAGGCGACCGTGGCCGACTGGATGCAGAGCCCGCATCACCGCGAGAACCTGCTCAGCCCGGATTACAGCGAGATTGGCATCGGTTTTGCCGACCGCCCCGACAGCGCATACCGCTCCTACTGGGTTCAGGACTTCGGCAGCCGCTTCGATGTCTACCCGGTCGTCATCGCCGATGAAGCGCCGGTGACGCGCACACTGGAAGTTCCGCTCTATATCTACGGAGCAGGCTGGGCGCGGCAGATGCGGCTCTCGAACGATGGCCTGCACTGGACGGACTGGGAGCCATATCGCCCTCACCGCGCCTGGACGCTGGAACCCGGTTCCGGTCTGCAAACGGTCTTTGTGGAGCTGCGCAACGGGCAGACGATCCGCCAGACCCAGGATTCTATCGTGTTGCTTTCGGAGTAACGAGACGAAGTTTCTACTCTTGGCTTGTCCCTTTCTATCGGAGTTCATGTAGAGCGCCCCCTGCCGGTCGGCAGGGGGCGCGTTCGATTCACGGCGGAAGGCTATCAAGGCAAGGTGACAATGAGCGAGCCGGAGAACGTACCTCCCATGAAGGCGCCGGTGATAGCAAGCTTCACCACGCTGCCCGGTGTTCCTGCCGAGGCGGGGAAGTTGAGGCTGGCTGTGGCCGTCGCTCCGGCAGCAATGCTGCCCACGCTCATGGGCAGCACGCTGGTCGTGCTGGCGGTGCCCAGCTTTGCCTTGGCGATGGTCACGCTCGGAGCGGTATCGAAGCCCACATTGTGCAGCGTAGCCGTGACCGTGTAAGAGCCATCTGCTTTTACCACCGCCGAGGCACTCATGAGCTTGAGGGTGGTCAGCAGGATGGTGAAGGTTTTTGAGACGCTCGTGCCCCCGCCAGGCGAGGGCGAAACCACGGTGATTGAAGCGGCGCCGGAACTGGCGATCAGGCTTGCCGGCACCGAAGCCGTCAGCTTGGTGGCCGAGACGTAGGTAGTCGTCAGCGGGGTGCTGTTCCAATGGATCGTAGAGCCGGAGACGAATGCGCTGCCTTTGACGGTGAGGGTAAAGGCTGGTCCTCCGGCATTGG
>Ga0070734_10005739_pt1 | contig 10764 bp, 9 predicted proteins | sample Coa_R1_8_FD_66444 | JGI IMG/M metagenome (GOLD analysis project Ga0070734, IMG submission 66444) | Surface soil microbial communities from Centralia Pennsylvania, which are recovering from an underground coalmine fire - Coalmine... | ecosystem: Environmental > Terrestrial > Soil > Unclassified ... | reverse complement strand
GACCAAGTGGGCGGCGTACGCGGCGTTCGAGGAGAAGGATAAGGGGACCCTCGAGGTTGGCAAGCTTGCCGATATCACCGTGCTCTCGCGCGACATCATGAATGTCCGGGAGGCGCAGATCCCAAAGACGAGGTGCGTGATGACGGTGATTGGGGGCGAGGTTGCGTATACGGCCAGCCGGCGCTCCGTGGAAACCTGAGAGGGTTAGTTTTATGGCCTGATACCAGGCCATAAAACAGTTCTGCGGGCCGCCTGATACCAGGCGTTCCTTCCCGATATCAGGCGTTTGGAGGGGAGTTCGGTTGTCAAAGAGCGGTTGGCCGCCGGGGTCGATGGATCGTACGGAGGAAGGCGGCGGATTGTCAACGACGAGAGTTCGGGTGGGGTGGAGTACGCCCTCCACCGGTTCGCTTCGCTCACCGACTCCCCCCGGAGGGGGGAGAGACGCACGCAGCCATCCCCCGGAGGGGGGAGAGACGGTAATATTTCTTCGTCGCGATAGCCGCGACGTTATGATCGACCTCCGCTAACCCTGTTCGCACTCCCGTCGTCCTCGGCTTCGCCGGGACGCCCTAGTCCGTGCTCGGAGGTTCCCCATGTTGCAGGCATTCGGCCTGTCGTTTGCGCCCGACCCTCGGTTCGGGCCCCTCTTCTCGAATATCGATCTCAGCCTTGGCCCCGGCGAACACGTCGCGCTCCTCGGCCGGAATGGTTGCGGCAAGAGCGTGCTGATGCGCATGCTCGCCGGGCGGTCGTGCCCGAGCGCGGGCCGGGTCGTGCTCCAGGGGGGCGCGAGCGTGGGCTACCTGCCGCAGGACTTCGGCAACGAGTTCGGGGGCAGCCTGGCCGAGCTGATCGCGGAGATGGTGTCGGATGCGGTGCCGCACCTGGTCGCCAAGGCGCTGCACCGGTTCGAGCTCGGCGCACACCTGCTCCCGCGGCCGTTTCTGCAACTGAGCCTGGGGGAGCGGACGCGCGGCATTCTGGCGGCGCTGCTGGCGACCGAGCCGGAGATTCTGCTGCTGGACGAGCCGACGAACCACCTCGACGTGGAGTGCCGGAGCTGGTTCGAGGGGTTCCTGCGCAAGGCGCCGGAAGCGGTGCTCTTCATCTGCCACGACCGGGCTACGGTGAACGCGGTGGCGGACCGGGTGCTGGAGCTGGACCACCAGGGGCTGCACGAGTTCGCGGGGGGTTACGACGAGATGCTGGCGGCCAAGACGCAAGCGGCCGAGCGGGCGCGGGCGCAGTGGGAGGCGCACCGCGCGGAGTCGCGACGGCTGAAGGTCGCCGCCGAAGCCACCGCCCAGCGAGCGACGAAAGCGAGCGCCAAGCCCAGGAACCTGAGCAACTACAACCCGAAGGCCAAGCCGTTCTATGCCGCCAAGCAGGCGCGGATGGACCGGGTGAGCAAGGCGATGCTGGAGCGGGCCTCCCGGGTTGCGGCCCAGGGCCCGGAGAAGCCGTTCGAGGCGGAGACGCCCAGCCTCGAGTTCCCGACCAAGCGGCTGCGCTCGGCTCAGCCCCTGGCGGCGAGGCACCTGACCAAGCGGTACGGCTCGCGGGTGCTGTTCGAGGGGCTGCACGTAACCCTGGAGCGCGGCGACCGACTGGCGCTGACGGGGCCGAACGGGGTCGGAAAGTCGACGTTCCTGCGGATTCTGGTCGGCGAGGAGAAAGCGGATGCGGGCGAGGTCACTTGGTCCGGCGACGCCCGGCTCGCGGTGCTCTCGCAGGGGCGGGACGCGTTGGATCTGGACCTGGCGCCGGCGGAGGCTCTGGCGGACGCCTCGGGGTTCGCGCGGAGCGCGCTGGGGCGGCTGGCCATGCGCGGAGCGGTGGCGGAGCGGCCGCTGCGGGTGCTCTCGATGGGTGAGCGGACGAAGGTGGAGATCGTGGCGATGATGCTGGCGGGGGCGAACGTGTTGGTTCTGGACGAGCCGACGAACCACCTGGACCTGGCCTCGGTGGAGGCGCTGGAGGAGGCGCTGCTCGGGTTCCCGGGGGCGATCCTGTTCACCTCGCACGACCGGCGTTTCGTGGAGCGGCTGGCGACGGGGCGGTTGGAGTTGGGCCCGCGCTGAATCGGCCAGATATGTGAACCGCCCCGGTGACTAGCCCTGGGCAAGGTAGCGCTCTAGCTGCTCAAGGCGAGGAATCACAGAGGGGAACGCTGCCTCCTCTTGATATGTGAGCAGTGTGGGTTCGCCGACCAGCCGGAGGGCCTTAGCGAGAATCTCAACGAACTCCCGAAAAGGGAGCGACGTGTCGAGCGCAGTGGAGTTCGGGCGGTAGTACGTTACGAACCGGCCGTCCTGAAATACATACTGCGCCTCGTCGAATCGGACCAGGCGCAGCTTGAATTCAGCGGATTCGCGATCCAACACCCACCACGTTTCCCCGCTAAGTTGCCACACAGCGACGGCTTGAGCTGACTTGGTGCAGTTTAGAAGGGAAGTTGCCGCCCAGAGGAGCTCGCCCAAGCCGTCTTGATAATCCCAGCAGGTGACTTCGACGCTGACACCATCAGCTTCAACCTGAGCGAAGAGCCCTTCGTCGGGCTGCACGTCAATCTTAAGTCGAATGCTCACTTGCCGTTCCCATCTTGATATATTAGAGCGCTGCCGCGGCTCCTGATTAGGCCGTGGCCGGCAACGTTACGAACCAACTTCCATCGGGATTGAAGTGCTTTGAGCCTTTCAGCCTGAGCGGCAGGTCTCTCGGCTTAAGAGAGTAGTGCTTACGAGAAGGAAACATCGCGATCTTCAAGGCCGGCATTTCCAGAAGCACGTTCAGGTCACCGTCAACGATGGTGGTCGAGCCATCTATGAACAGACATTCGAGTTCCTGAAGAGAAAGCAGAGGCCTAAGCGAATCAATGTTGCCACAGCTACAAAGAGTTAGTTCTCGGAGCCTTGAGAGAGTCCGTAACTCTTCGATTGAGCGGAATCCGTTGAATCCAGCCAGTTCAAGTTCCTCTAGCTGAAGTAGCCGACCAAGACCGGAGAGCGACTTGACCCTAGACAAATAGTCCAGCTCCAGGATCTTCATGTTGTGGAGCTCGCCGATCGGCTCCAGTGAGCGTATTCTCGCCTTCTTCAAACGCAAGAGTTCAAGGCTAGCGAGCCCGGCGAAACAGTCGGCGTCTTCCTCCAGGTACTCCGAGATGATTAGCTCTTTCAGCCAGTGGGAGGTAAAGACGGATGCCGCGCCAGGCTGCCAATGGAGTCCGCAAAAATGGAGGTACGGAAATTCCTGGAAACGAATCTCGACGTTTGCGCGGGTTGTGAGCTGAAGGTGGCGCAACTCATGGAGCCAGTGGATCGGTTCGAGTTTGTCGAACAGCCAACTGAGGAACCGCAGGCACTTCAGCTTTGGAAAGTTCTTGAGAAACTCAATATCATCGCCACTCCATCCCCAGCCGGTATAGAGCGTTATCTCCGCAACCTCGGCCTCAAGAGCATCTGACGTCTCCGCTTCAGACCAGACCCCGGTCGCGATCGCACTTGGACCGTACGTTCCGGGCTGGATAAGTAGATTGCTCATTGCAACGTTGGGCCAGGATGGAGGGGGTCGGCATCAGGGGGTGCGATTCGGTCACGCACAAACCGAGCGACTCCCGGCTCTCGGAGATATTGGTTCGCAATGTCCCTGGTCTGCCCCCAATCGCGAAGACATCCTAGGGTGACGCCTCCGAGTTTAACGATATAGAGATACCTGGATTCCGGGTCTTGAAGACTCCGTCGCGGCAACTTATGCTCGCGGCGAATCTTGCGGGAGGAGTGCCTCCGAGGGACGAGTGGGATCGTTGCTCGTTGAAGTAGCGCCGGTACACGGCAAGCTTCGCTTGGGCATCGGTGAGATTGTGAAAGACCTCAGCGTAGAGCACCCACAAGCCCGGGATGGCGAGTGCAGGACATTCCTTCTACAGCAAGTTCCGGATGCCCAAACTGTCCGCTGACGCTTCCCTCCACGCCGTCAACTGAGCCTTCGCCTCTTCAATTTTCTTCTCCGCGAGGAGTTCCCCCATAACGACGACCCGCTCACGAATCTGACCGATCCAGGGACGTTCATCTTCGCCCGCGCTCTCCCGTGCTCCGGGCTCGCTCTGGAGATCCGCCAGGTGGATCAATGCGTCGTCGATGTGTACAAGCGCCACGTCAAACCGGTCCAGCAGGATGGCCGTATAAGCCAGAGCTTCGCACGTGCGAATGCTAGAGGTTGGGAACAGGTTGCGCGGAGGATCGGTCAAGAATTTATAGAAACCTTCTAGTTCGAGAATCGGCATGAGCAACGGTAGCCCTTCTTCCCGGAGGACGCGAACCGTGTCCTTCAGTTGCTCAGGCTCTCCCTCGACGAGGACCGGCGAAGATGATCGGCTGTACGGCGGAGTCGGTAGCCGCCAGCCCCAACTCAAGTTAACGAAGTCGTGTGGAACGAACAACGGAAACGCGAAGAAGTGCAGCCAGCGCTCGCCCTTCCAGTGAAAATCGAAGCAAAACCCGCCGAGCAGGTCCCTCACTGGCACGTGTAGCAGCATATGCCCTCGCCGCGCAAATTCATCGAACTCCGGACCGAGCAATTTGAATAACGGCCGCAGCGTGCGACTCGGGGCCACCCCAATGCCCATTTAGCGCACCCCGCCACCTGAGTTCATGCGGCCACCAGGCATCGGGATCAGTGGTGGATTCAAGCCCCCGGGTAGAGCGTCGAGCAACTGCTTTTTGCGACCCGGCCTTGGTCGCGCGAGGCCAAACTTATAGTCAAGGATCGCCATGATTCCTCTGCTGCTACGGTCTAGGCGGCAGGCCACTCCGCAACTTTAACTAGCCGCTCCATTTCGGCATGGGCGGTGCTCCGCGGCCCTTGAGATTCGTGTGCGGCCTTCATCGTCTTAGGTTACACACGAACCGTTGGCTGTCTTAGGGCTCGCCCGGCAGCGACTTAGCACTCACCGTTTCATGAGGTAACTCTCCAACCGGCTCAGTCCATCATGCGGCGACCGGGAGCCCGCGACCCGTTGATACTCCCGGGCCCTCTCCTCGCCGGCTGCATGTAACGCGTCGACCACCGCTTTAACAAACTCATGAAAGGGGATCTCCACCTCAAGCAGCACATGATCTGGGCGGTAGTAGGTCACATAGCTGCGGTTGGCGAATTCGAACTGGGACTCGTCCAATGCCAGCAGTGCGAAGTGAAGCTGGCCGCCGTAACGATTCAGCACCCACCAAGTTTCGCCACTCAGCTGCCAAACGCCGACCGCATGAGAGGGGTGGCGGACGTCGAGCAAGAAATCTATCGCCCGGAGAAGATCGTTTAGGCCGTCTTGGTAGTCCCAACACTGGACCTCTGCATTGGCCTCGCCACACGTGACACGCGCCGTTAAGGGCTCGTCCGGGTCGAAGTCGAATATGATGCGCAAACCCATCGTAGCTTCACTCCGTTTGCGTGATCTCAGAATGCTAGGGCGGCTTCGCGCAGACCCCAGGACCCGGCCGGGGCCACGCCTCCTCCCACGGCCCGGCTCTCCGCAACTCCGATTTACACGCCTGTAGTCGCACCTGCAAGGCGTCTCAACGCGCCCGATGTAGGAGCGACTGGATCGAATGGCTCTCTGGCTTTCAGAAGAAGCCACTCCTCAGATTCCCACTGAGCCCGGAGCACGGACTCAATGTATTCGAGCGCGGAGCTAATCTCGGCCAATCGCGCGTCATCCTTCATTTCACTATTGAGATTAAGCGCATCCCGAAGACCCGCACCGTTGGGCGCTAGCTTATCCAGACGCGCACTCATGTGCCAGATTCCTTTTGACGCGCTAAAGAGCGCATCTTGAATACCTGAATGCATCACGCCGACGTTAATGAAAAAGACTTCGTCGAATCGAGATTGTTGCAATGAGATAAGACTAGTAACCGGATCGTGCTCCCGTACGAACACAATTGCGGTAAGAGGCTTGAACCCATGCTGCCTCAGAATGCGCTTGAATTCTGTGCGTATATTCGGCGTTGTCATGATACTGTTATTCTCGGGGAGAGGATCGACCAGCGAGCCTTTGGAAACGCTGGTCCCTCTGGTGTCAAAGATCGTCCACTGCATCCCCCTTGAACTTGGCTCGCAGTCAAAACGGTAACTACCTGGAGGGAGCTCGCTTAGCCGTTCAAGGGCGTAAGACGAGGTTTCGTCGCTCACCTAGGCTTCTCGTGCGCATAGTAATCGTTCGATTCCAAGAATGATCCAAGAATGCACTTGTGAAGGCTCTTGCGGTCCTCGCGACTCAGTTTTGTCACGGTTTCGGTGTGGCGTCTATCCGCGCCTACATGCAAGACGTCGCCCTCCATATCAACTAGATACTCTTCCCCCCTGGGAAGGATAATTCGAAGGCGTACCTGGTCCCGGTCAAATGCACCTGGATCGGTGGCAGTTTTGCACCAAGCGATAAGGTCACCTAATCGGTTCTGCACAAGGCTAGTGATGTCCTGGCACTTGACAAGCTCACTCGTCGTGATGGGTGCGTATGATGAGCTATTGAGCGGGAAATAGAACACACCGACTTCGTACACGAACGGGCTTCGCGGAACGCGCTCAGGTGCCGATGGGGTTGGCGCGATGAGCAGGGCCCAAATCGCGAAAGCAACGTGAGGGTGCAGCTTTAATTTCATAGGGGTCTCGTTATCGGGTCAACAATCGGCGGCAGCTTTCCTTTCCACCCCGCTGGAGGCTTAGGCCGCTTTCGGTGTGGGCTCGAATCACCAAGTTCGTCCATTGTCAAGTTCTCAAACAGTTCAATTGCATCAACCTCGGACACATAACCGTCCTCTGTTTCAAAATTGACGACAAGATGCCCAAGCTCGTGGACGACCAAGCGGAAAATACGTATCTGTGGTCCGTCCGCTCCGCCGCATCGTGTCGATCACGAAGAACTCTCACGCTTCAGCATCAGATCCTCGATCCCGAATCGTGCCATGGATTCCACCTGCCAAAGTGCTAGTTGCGCGTTGATCTCGTCGTAAGCAGCTGCTTTCAGGAGGTCCTCCACTTTAGACAAACGAATTCGCCGCTCGTACTGAAACGGTTGCTCACCGACAAGTTTCCCGCCGGTACTGGGCCAGTTCCCTCGCACCCGAGCCGATTCGATTCGGTCCAGCGCTTCGGGGTACCGCCCCAAGAGGGCTGCCGTGTAGACGAACGGCTCGTCGGACGCTTGCAAGTTCAAGTCCTCGTGCAGGGCGAGGAAGTCGAAGAAACCTTCGGTGGTAAGCGCAGGCATTAATGTTGGAATGCCCTCCTCAAGCATCACACGGATTGTCGTGTCGATTTCGTCCGGCGAGCCGCCTACCGATACAATCCCGCTCGTAAGCAGTGAGGCCTCGAGCCTCGGGATTCTCCAGCCCCAAGTAAGGAACACGGCTTCGCAGGGTTGGTATAGCGGCTGGACGAAGAAATGGAGCCACCGCTCCGAGCCACGATGGGGATCGAAGTGGAAGCCTCCAAGAAGCCGATCCACGGGTATGTGAATGAGCATCGTTCCACGCCGGGCGAAGGAATCGAACTCAGGGCCGAGGCGCCGAAAAAGTGGGAGCAACTTACGGTTGGGTTCTTTCGCTAGCAAATCACATTCCCGAGAGACGACCCCGCAGGCTGCGACCTCCGGGCATACCAATGATGACCGGCACAGTTCCGTCTGGATTCGTTGGCAGCCCATTCAGCAGTTTTCGAGCGCGCCCGGGCCACAGCCTAGAGAGCCCAAATTTGTAATCAAGTATCGCCCTCACGTTCTTGCCATCCATGATCAGGCAGTCATATCTGATTGAACCTTTGGTGCCATAGGTGACCGGGGCCCGATTCAAATATGACTGCTCTGCAGCTAGCTGATACACCGATCCGGGTTGCGCGCCGCGAAGGATGCTAGCCATGGTCGCGTGCGCCGTGCTGCCCGCCCCAGGTCCGTAGCCTGCCTCCTGACCCACCTGTTCGACAATCCCAAATATCGCAAGGATTAGAGCCTGTAGCTGGGGAGGCAGCTTGCTAAACTGCTCGAACATTATCCACAGCAGCCTTGCAGCAGGGCCCTCGCCGGCGGTGGCACTTGCCGCCGGGGCACCTTCAAGCATCGCGTCTGCCGCTGCGTCCGCCGCTTCGTTCCCGTTTAGCGCTGCCTCCAAGGTGGCAACTTCAATTTTGTCGACTTCGAGCCCAGACCTGTCTGTCCCGCCCGTCGGCCCATTCCCCACGTAGGAGTACCAATTCGCCCCGCTCTCTGCCGGGTCTCTCGTGATGAACCGCCCCATCGAAGGATCGTAGAAGCGGTGGCCGAGAAGCTTCAGACCGGAGTCGTTGTCTTCTTGGTAACCGAACGCCCCCGCATACCCAAACGGTCCGGCTGGCGAACCGGTGGTTGAGGACGAGCCGCCGAAGGCGTCGTACGTTCGCGTCCCTTGCACGGTCTGGGATGAGTCGGTCTCCGCCCGGTTCGTGCCTTGAAAGTCGGTGTGATTGGTGCGAGTCCCCGCGCTCGTGTGCCGGGAAATGCCCGGCACGTAGGTTGCCGAGCCGTCGGAGAGCACCGAGGCGGTCGAGTCTTCGCCGTCTCTGAGAAACGTCTTTGTCCCGCCTGAATCCGTCTTCGACACACGGGCATCGCACGCGTTATACGAATACTGGTTCGTTGTAAAGATGCTCAGGTTTTGGATCGAGGTGACGCGGTCCTCGTAGTCGTAATTGAAAAGGACCGGCTGGCTCGCCCCCGAGATCTGCTCCTGGGCCGGTCGCCCCGCATTGTCATAGGTAAAAGTTTTGTACGGAACGGGCCCGCCGCCAGTATCGCGGTAGACCGACAGCAACTTGTCGCCGGCATCGTAATTGTAGGTTTCGCTGTACGAGTTGTAGACCTGCTTTAGCGTCCGGTTAAAGTTGTTGTCGTAGGCGTAATGGATGTCGCCGTTGGTATGGACGTTCAGGTTCGCGCTCGCCCGCTCGTCGGTAAGTTGGCCCCAGTTGTCGTAAAAGTAGTTCGTCGCGACCCCGTTCGAGGTCTTGTTCGTCATGTTTGAGTCAAGATCGTAGGTGTAGCTTTCGGAGAGGATGGACGCGCTGCCCGAGGTCAAATGCGTCAAAGAGCTCAGCCGGGAGAGTCCGTCGTAGAGCATCGTCGCGACGCTGCCGTTGGAGTTGGTCTGCTGGTAGGGCCGGCCGTAGCCGTCATAGCTTAGGCTTGTGACTTCGCTCTGCGGCACGCTCGTGATGCTGGTCAGCCGGTGGTTGGTGTAGCCGTATTGGATCGTCGGCGTTCCGGCCACGTTGAGTTGCGTCCTTCGGCCCCATTGGTCGTAGGAGTAGCTCAGGTTCCCCTGCGGCGAGTTGAAGTTCGTGAGCCGCTCGGCGAAGTCGTAGACCCAGCCGGTTGTCCCGGTCGAGTCTGTCATCGAGGTAGCGCGCGAATCGTTGTCGTAGACCACGCTCACGCCGGGCCCGGTCGGATACGTAATCGTCTGCAAATTGTCGCGCGAGTCGTAGGCGTATTGGATATAGTCGCCGTTGCCCGTCGTTCGCGAGGTCTGGTCGCCGGTCCCGTTGAACTGGTAGGTTTCGCCCTCGTTGTCGGCAAGCTGCCAGCCCTTGGTTTCCCCGCGCACCGTGTAGAAGTATTGGTGCTTGTGGTTGTTGCAGTCGAAGTAGCCGGCCAGCCGGTCCATGTCCCACCAAACCAGGCTGCTCGTGAAGGGCGCCGCGACAACGCGGCCGGCGTTGTCGTAGCCGTATTGGTAGTGGATGTTCTTCCAATCGTAGACGTCGGTCACCCGGTTCATCGAGTCGTACAGCACCGAGGCTGAAGCCGAATCCGCCGAGCGGGAGATGCCCACCGGCCGGCTCCATTGGTCGTAGCTCACGGCGTAGCTGAGCCCAGTCCCGTCGGTGACCGACAGCGGATGGTTCGGCAGCACGTGGGCCGAGGGCACGGGGTACGTCACCGTGTAGGTTTGGTCTGGGGTTTGAACCAAATAGGGGCGACCCTGACCGTCGTAATTCACATAGGTCGTCACGTTCATCGAATTCGTGGTCGATAGTTGCCCCGCCGAGTTGTAGGTGTTCGTCACCAGTAGGTTGTTCAAGCCATCCTTGACGGTAAGCACGTAGCCCCAGGTGGGATCGCGCGCGAACGTGGTGGTAGCTCCCCGCGTGTCGGTCGCGGTGAGCACGTCGTTCCACGAGTTCCAGGTCCAGTTCTGCGACTTTCCGGCCGCGTATTGGACGGGATCCTGGGCTTGAATCATGTTCGCGTACTTGTCGTAGCCGAAATAGCTCGTGTAGCCCCGCTCATTCTTGTATTGACTACAGTTGTAGTTGATATCCCAGGTATAGGCATTGGAGTAGCCCGCCTCATCGACCTGACTTCGAAGCGTGCCGCCCGAATAGTTGTCGACCGTCGTCTTTCCGTAAGGATCGGTTCGAGTCGTCGACGTGCCGGTGTAGGAATAGGTGTAGGTGAGCTTCGTGTTTCCGGACGGCGAGAACGGGTTGGTGTTGAAGTTGACCGGGTAGGAGTAGCTGGTCAGTCTCGCCTGGGAATCGAACGTGAACGGAAAGGCGTTGCCGTCACGTGAGAGCTCCCACAAAAGGGTGGCATTGAGACCGTAGTAGAAGGTCTCGCTCGGCGTCGGCGCATTCGGAAGGTTGGTTTGAGGCGGGAACGTGACACTCCGAAGGATGTGCATATTCGGGTTGTAAGTCTGGGCCGGCGTGCTGAAGGCGTAGACGCTGCCGGTT
>Ga0070734_10005738_pt1 | contig 10765 bp, 8 predicted proteins | sample Coa_R1_8_FD_66444 | JGI IMG/M metagenome (GOLD analysis project Ga0070734, IMG submission 66444) | Surface soil microbial communities from Centralia Pennsylvania, which are recovering from an underground coalmine fire - Coalmine... | ecosystem: Environmental > Terrestrial > Soil > Unclassified ... | reverse complement strand
AGCATCAGAAGCTTCTACGGACCTCTATCCCCTCGCTAAGAAGCGCACGGATTCGAACAAGCCGCACACCCTGGTTATCGCACCGACTGGAGCAGGAAAGACCGATTTTCTGCTGCGGCGCTGTCATGGCGGTCGGGTCTTCTATCTGTTACCTTTCCAGGCGTCCATCAATGCTATGTTCCTGCGCATGGAGGAGATGCTTAACGGAGTAGGGGAAGCACGCCTGCCCACAGTGTGCCGAACGGATATCCGTAGGGTGCATGCTGCTGCGCAAATTGAGATTGACGGAGAAATCGAGGAAGAACAAATACTCCAGCGGCATCCAGGCGCAAGCCTGAAGATCATGACTCCTCATCAAGTCGCCTCCCTGGTCTTTGGACTATCGGGTCATGAAGCGATGATGCTGGATATAGCCGGACAGAACGTTATTCTCGATGAGATTCACGTTTATAGCGACCAGGCTCAAGCCATGACTCTTGAGATCGTCAGGACGCTCGTAAGACTGGGATGCAGGGTTCACATCGGAAGCGCAACAATTCCATCTGCGTTAGCTCGTGAACTCCGAGAATGCCTGGGCGGGTGTGAGAACATACACGAAATTCGGCTGGAGGATGAAGAACTTAGAAGCTATGACCGTCACATCATTTGTCGCTTGGATGACGAGAAGGCAGCGTGTGAGTATGTCCACGCATGCGTTGAAGCGGGCAAGCGTATTCTCTTCATCTCCAACCGTGTCACGTGTGCCCAGGCAAGATTTAAATGGGCTTGTCAGGAATTTCAAGGAATTCCGATCCTTCTGCTTCATAGTCGGTTTCGGCGCGAAGACCGTGCTAGGATTGAAGGTCAAATTATGGAGTTCGATAAGATTATTGGCCCCTGTATTGTCTGCTCGACACAGGTTGTCGAGGTTAGTCTCGACATCTCATTCGACACTCTTGTGACCGATTGTGCACCATTCGATAGCTTAATCCAACGCTTTGGGCGTGTCAACCGCCGTCGCAGACATGCCGCTGAGCGAACAACCGTACAGGTGGGAGTAATTGCCCCACCAAATAGTGGGTCCGAGGCAAAGCCATACTGTCTTGATGTATTGAGGCGCAGCTGGGCTGCCTTACCAGAGAACAATGTCCTGCATGAAATGGGGTTGCAGGAGATAATAGACTCAGTCTATCCAATATTAGATAGGAAAAAGATCGATGTCGAACTGATCGAAGTTGACGGACAAATGAGACTTCCCGAGCTGTGCAATCGCCCTCGAAGTGCGCTGCTGGAGGCTCTTGAGATTGATTCAGCTACGGTGATCCTCGATTGCGATGTTGCCCTCTATCGCAGCTCACGAGGTGAGCAAAGGCAGCGTTTGGAAATACCGGTGTCGATAAACGCTCTACGCTCAAAGTTGAAGCTGTGGCCTCAGATCGAGGTTGGCAATCGCCCCTTTGTCTGTCCTGACACATGCTACAATGCCAAGCTTGGTTTAATGCTCGATGGGGAAGGTGAGCCGGTATGTATCATTCTGTAATAGGTAAGCGGTTAGTGGCCTGTGTAAATCGACGCGATGGCACTGGGTACACTGTGCGCCAGTTCTTCGATGAGGTGTATATTCCTCTTTTCTTCGGCAGGCCGCGGCTGCTGCAAAACATCAATAATTCTCCTTTCGATCAAGCAATTACAAAACAGAAGAAACCGCACACCACGGAACTTATTCAAGAATGTTTACAAATTGTGCATGGAAAGGTACGTGACCTGGAACCAGATGCAAGCTTCTTCCTGGGAGGTCCGGCCTCGGGAAATGTGGAGACGACATCTGGACAGGTGACTTCTATGCGGCTTCCTGTCTCAAGTGATGATGTTTATGCTTCCTGGCTCGGTGCAGCACTTGGTCTGACAGTACAGGGTGGGCTAACGCTTTTGATCGATTCGGACGACGTCCTGCTGACAACGTATGACGGATGGCCGATGTATCGTCAGTATCTGGACCAAGTGCCAAAGCTTAAGCCTTTGCAGGTCAATGCATGGAATGGGCAGTGGGTTGCACACGCAACTGGAAGGAATCCTGGGGCGATGTTTGACCCTATTAGGAAGGAAGACGATAGCGCCCTTGAGATGCAAGGATGGGTTCAATTGTTGTTCGCGCTCAGCTATCACTTCCGTGATTCGTCCGTTCGACAACTTCTAACCTACGTCTACTCGCTCGGGAAGAGCAATACAACCGTAGGTTTTGTGCGGCTCAATCTGCCAGAAGTAAGGCGGCCGGTAGATCTCTATCAGCAGCTTTTTACCGTTCCAGAAGGTATGGCTCATGCACGGTTTGAAGCTCTATACAACACGGAGAAGTCGTTCTATGCAGCCTGTCAACAAACGGAAATCGGACTGAGAGCCATCAAACCACGAGACATATTCGGTGCGGAGAAGGGCATCCCAAAAACCCTGACCGGCGATGATGCCGAGCGGGCACTGGCTTTCCACACATACGAGGTCTGGATAATAGCAATGCTGAACAACAAAGAACTATCTGATCACACAGAAGCTTTAGCTGCAGCTCTGAATGAGTTCGTTCGACGAAGTGAACGAGGCACGATGGGCCGCACTAACATGGTAAAAGGACTTCTCGAAAAGCGCAATCGGCGCGAATTCATAGAGGGTTTGGCTGAACTGCTTTCGGAAGACTCAAGCATGTGCGATGTCTTTGAGTCTGCAGTCTCTGATCTCCTCTCACTATCTACTGACAGCGTGACGCTATACCTCACGTTGCTGCGCTTCAAGTACGCCGCTGTGCAAGCAAGGCGTAAGGAGAATTCAAAATGACCACAGTATCGCCTTATCTCTACTTGAGAGGCCTACGTCAGGTTGATCACACGGTCTTCTGTGTCGATAATGGTCAGAAGACATACTTCGACCCTGTGTTTAACAGACGCGTTCCCTATTCCAGTGGGCAGCAGGTGAAAAGATCGATTCTCGATGAAATGGCCGGTCACTTAAACGAGCGCAGAGCGCCAGTGACGTTCAACTTCGTTTTGTCGACAAAAGACGGCCAAAAGTCTCTCGGACAAGGAGAACCTTGGTAACCTTGTGACCCCACTTTCGCCGATCAACTTATTGGTGGCTGGATGCGAGCGGGCAAAGAGGGAGCGCCCGTAAAGCGCAGGAGTCCCCTTTCCATCTCTGCGCTTCGTCCACTCCATCCTACTTTGTCAGGATTGGCGAGTGAATCCATTACCTTTGATCGAAGCGATCATCCTGAGCAGCATGCGATCCGGGTGACCGACGATAACAGCAAGGAAGTTCCACGGGACCAATTGGTCGAATTCCTCCGAGCTGTGAACCGAAACCAGGCGATGCGTATCTGGATTCCTGCCGACAAGGTAGGGCCCCGCGCCAGCGGGCTATTCGTATACGATGTAGCCATCGACCTACGAACGCTTTTCATCGTATCACTCAATGAGTACGAGCCTGAACTTCCCCGCGAGATGAAAGCGAAGTTGCAAGAAAACGGGTGGAAGGAAAGCAGCGATGGTACGCGGCTGATATGTCCGGAGGAGAGACGACGTGAGATCATTGATGCACTCGCTTACGCTCTGATTAATTGGCGTGTGACGAGTAATCAGGCGCGCACTTACAGCCCGCAAAACACACTTGCCGTCGCCATTAGCGACAATGCTAATCGCCTGGGTGCTTCCATTCGCTCTGAGTTGACCGAAGCGAGCGAATATAAACAGGCTGGCCCTGTGCTAGATAGCACACAAGAAGGTGTCAATCTATACATTGCTCTCACTTCCAAAGCATACATTGCTGAAGTCGTTGCCACGTCAGATGCATTGGAGCAGATAGAGGCAGAACTGAAGGCTCGCCTGCTCAGGTATGACTATGACGCATGACATTGTTGCAGACAATAGTGATTCGCACACAGTTCGGGACCTTCGAAGCTCTGGGACGGAGGTGCATTACTATGTGCTCTGTCCGAGGAAGCTGTGGTGGTTCTCGCATGGTATGGAGCAGGAGCACGTCCAGGGAAGTCAGGGGCAGGAGAATGTGGCGCTGGGGCAACTGCTCCATAAAGACAGCTACCCGGATAAGACCCGCAAGGACATCCTCATAGATGACTTGCCGCGCCTGGACTTTACCGAGGGTAGGGAGGTGCATGAGATCAAGAAGAGCAAGGGTGGGCAGCGGGCTACCCTGTTCCAGATGCTCTATTATCTCTACTACCTCAAGCACGAGAAGCGCATCGAGACGACCGGCGTCATAGACTACCCGAAGCTGCGTCGCCGGCAGGAGGTCGTCCTGACGCCGGAGCTGGAGGCGGAAGTCGAGCGGGCACTGGCCGGCGTGCAGGCTGTGCGGGAAATGCCGACCCCGCCGAAAGTATCCGAGCCGATGCCGATCTGCAAGCGATGCGCCTATCAAGAACTTTGTTGGGGATGAAGCGATTGCGACCATGAAAAACTACTACGTACTCTCTAATGGGCGCGTCCGGCGGGAACATAATACGGTCACCATCGAGAATGCGTCCGGGGAGAAGAAGCCCATCCCGGTGGAGGATGTGGACAGTCTCTATCTGTTCGGGGAGGTGGATCTCAATACCCGATTCCTCAATTTTTTGAGCCAGAAGAAGATCCCGCTGCATGTCTTCAACTACTATGGCTTCTATAGCGGCAGCTATTATCCGCGCGAGTATCTGCATTCGGGCTACCTGCTCGTGCATCAAGTGCGCCACTATTGCGAGGATGCCCGGCGGATGGCATTAGCCAGGGAGATCGTGCGCGGCGCGGCCCATTCGCTGCTGCGCAACATCGCCTATTACTGCAACCGCGCCAGTGGGAACGAGGGCGAGGAGCGTGAGCTGGAGGGAGAGATCGGAGCCGAGCCGCTGCCGCAGACCGGCGTGCCGCAGGATGCGGACGTGGAGGCGGCGGTAGACTCTACGCCGGATCTGGTGGGCCTGGAAAACGATTTCGACCCGCAGGATCCCTTTGCGCCCGTGGCCCTCTACGAAGACGCCGTCCAAAATGCCCCAACCTCCCCTGCCGAACGTCCCGCGACCATACTGGACTTTCGGGAGACCCTCACCTCGCTGGCGGCACTGATAGACGCGCAGACGGCGGTCAATAACCTGCGGGGCATCGAGGGCAAAATGCGGGAACGCTACTATCAGGCCTGGCGCCATATTCTTCATGAGGACTGGACCTTCGACCGGAGGGTCCGCCGCCCGCCGGACAACGAGATCAACGCCTTGATCTCCTTCGGCAACTCGGTCCTCTACACGGTCTGCCTGAGCGAAATCTATCGCACGCAGCTCACGCCGACCATCTCCTATCTGCACGAGCCAGGCGCACGCCGATTCTCCCTGGCGCTGGATCTTTCCGAGATCTTCAAGCCCCTGCTGGTGGATCGGGCTATCTTCCGGCTCATCAACACCGGCCAGTTGCGGCCCGAGCATTTCGACAGAACGCTCAGCGGCTGCTACCTGGTCGAGCCGGGCAAGAAGCTGTTTTTAAGCGCGCTGGAGGAGCGGATGGCAGCGACCATCAAGCACCGCCGCCTGGGCCGGCACGTGTCATACCGGCACCTGATCCGCCTGGAGTGCTACAAACTGATCCGCCATCTGACGGAAGTGGAACCCTATCATGCCTTTCGAGCCTGGTGGTAACTATGTATGTGATCGTTGTTTACGATGTAGGCGAAGACCGTGTGCAAAAGGTTTGCAACTTCCTAAAACGCTTCCTACCGAGAGTCCAGAACTCCGTGTTCGAGGGAGATTTGACCGAATCCAAGCTGGAGACCATGAAATCAGGTCTGGTCAAACGCCTGGATATCACTACCGACTCAGTGCTTTTGTGGGTGCTGCGGGACGCGCGCTGGGCCGACCGTCAGACGCTCGGTTGCGAGAAACTGCCCATCTCCAACTTTCTTTGAGCTACCCCGAATAATGGCCGCTCTGTGAGTCGTCGAAGTCCGGTAGCCTCATTCCACGAGGGAAGCCGACGACTCCAAGGCCGCCACGTCACCTCGGATTGGAGGTACAATACGTTTGCCGGGGCTACCAGGTCCACAAATAGTCCCGAAAAGCATAATTCCGCCTAAATCTGGCGGTCTAATCGAACCAGCGTGGAATTGAAACTAAGAACAAAAACATTCGGAGGGAAACACCGATGGGTCTAATCGAACCAGCGTGGAATTGAAACACTGGAGCCTGAACGCAACCGCCGGCCAGGGCGCCGCCTGGGTCTAATCGAACCAGCGTGGAATTGAAACTAGGAATGCGGAGAGACCGCCCAACAGAAAGGCGGCGAGGGGTCTAATCGAACCAGCGTGGAATTGAAACCCGCATTCAGGCGCAGCCGGCGAAGCGCACGGAATACGAGGTCTAATCGAACCAGCGTGGAATTGAAACATGCACGCCTGTGCGCGGCCTGCGGCGTCATGCCGGGTCTAATCGAACCAGCGTGGAATTGAAACGAATCCAGCGGGGATAGGTCAGAACGCCGAGCGGGCTGTCTAAGGTCTAATCGAACCAGCGTGGAATTGAAACAAGGCCAAGCGCGCGATCCGGAGGGCAACGCGGCTGCTTCTGGCGGGTCTAATCGAACCAGCGTGGAATTGAAACGAACGCGACGGCGTTGTAGCTGTCGTAGGCGCCCAGGTCTAATCGAACCAGCGTGGAATTGAAACCCGTGAAGCAAGAGACACCGCCCCACCAGATCCTCGCCCGGTCTAATCGAACCAGCGTGGAATTGAAACGTGGCGAGCACGCGCCCTTCCGGGTCCCGTATCGTCGGGTCTAATCGAACCAGCGTGGAATTGAAACGAGTGCTCGACCGGGCCGGCTTCTACGTCCTGGCCTATCGGGGTCTAATCGAACCAGCGTGGAATTGAAACCCGTCGAAGCGACGTTCAGGGTATCGGTCAGATACCCCTGGGTCTAATCGAACCAGCGTGGAATTGAAACCGATAGTGCAGGCACGGTACAGTACGAAAAGGCGGGTCAGGTCTAATCGAACCAGCGTGGAATTGAAACGTGCATCTCCTCCTCATTCTCGATGAGGTATTTCGTAACCGGTCTAATCGAACCAGCGTGGAATTGAAACCTGCGTCTGATTGAGTTTCTCCCCTTCCTGCTTTGCGCGGTCTAATCGAACCAGCGTGGAATTGAAACTTCGACTCGGAGGGGCTTTCCAACACAACGACCGTCAGGTCTAATCGAACCAGCGTGGAATTGAAACTGAAACATTCATAGGAGATCAAACAATGTTCGACGTGGTCTAATCGAACCAGCGTGGAATTGAAACAGGTGACCGCCGAGGCCGCTGCTGCCGCCCCCGCTGCCTTGCCGCTGGGTCTAATCGAACCAGCGTGGAATTGAAACTGCCGCCCTGGACGCCAACAGCGCGCCGATAAAGTCGGGTCTAATCGAACCAGCGTGGAATTGAAACACTGGAAGTGGATCAAAGAAGCGGTCTACAACAGCGGTCTAATCGAACCAGCGTGGAATTGAAACCCGTTTGCACTTCCGCGATGGTCGCCTGCGCCGGCCTGGTCTAATCGAACCAGCGTGGAATTGAAACCGAGATGAAAGGGCTCTCCACCAGTCCCGCCGCCATGGTCTAATCGAACCAGCGTGGAATTGAAACTAGGATGCCCGGCACCTACCAGCGCCCGGACGTGCCCTGGTCTAATCGAACCAGCGTGGAATTGAAACGAGGGGTGGGAGGACGGAAAGCGCCCCTACGCGCCGGCCCGGTCTAATCGAACCAGCGTGGAATTGAAACGCTATTTGGGCGACTCGATGGAGTTCGACTACGGCACCGGGTCTAATCGAACCAGCGTGGAATTGAAACCGATGACGAGCGTGTCGTAGGCGTCGAGGAACAGGACGGTCTAATCGAACCAGCGTGGAATTGAAACCCAGGATCGCGCCCAATGACCCCGCCAGCATCGTAAAGGGTCTAATCGAACCAGCGTGGAATTGAAACATGGATAGCCGCTCCCAAGAACCCGCCCGAAATCAGGGTGCGGTCTAATCGAACCAGCGTGGAATTGAAACGAAAAGTAGATACTCCACTCGCCCATGAAGTTCCAGCCGTGGTCTAATCGAACCAGCGTGGAATTGAAACATAGCTCCTCCTCCGAAAACTCGGCTACCGGCCTCGGTCTAATCGAACCAGCGTGGAATTGAAACTGACCGGCGCATTGGCCTTGCCCTGGTAGCTGGCAGGTCTAATCGAACCAGCGTGGAATTGAAACCCAGAATCGCGCGGGTCATTTCGCCGTTCATCAGGATAGGTCTAATCGAACCAGCGTGGAATTGAAACCCGTTCATACCACCGCCGGCTTCTTCTTCTGTGCCGCGGTCTAATCGAACCAGCGTGGAATTGAAACATCCCCATGGGCAATGCCCCGGCTGCGTGTTCGGCAAGGGTCTAATCGAACCAGCGTGGAATTGAAACAAATACAGCCAGTAGGCTTCCAGCCAGTCGGCTTCTGTCCAGGTCTAATCGAACCAGCGTGGAATTGAAACCACGCTTCCACGACCTTTCACGCGATTTCGATGAGACGGCTGGTCTAATCGAACCAGCGTGGAATTGAAACATGGAGGCGAGGGGGCATACGCTCGTCCAGCAGGGGTCTAATCGAACCAGCGTGGAATTGAAACCTGTCTGAAACGATCTGCCAGGCGTCAATGCCCGCGGTCTAATCGAACCAGCGTGGAATTGAAACTAGACTCGCTGCCGTCATCATTACGGAAGCGGTAATGCTTCAGGTCTAATCGAACCAGCGTGGAATTGAAACTAAGCCTCGAAGGTGAAGTCGGGGATCACGAAGTGGTCTAATCGAACCAGCGTGGAATTGAAACCCGCGGGTGGGGGACCGCCGTCCGTGTCCTGGTCTAATCGAACCAGCGTGGAATTGAAACTTGCGCACGGCGGCCAGTGGCATCGGGCCATCAGCGGGTCTAATCGAACCAGCGTGGAATTGAAACATTAAGAGCGGTTCAGAGCAGCAGCGCACATGGTAGGGTCTAATCGAACCAGCGTGGAATTGAAACCTGGTGACGGTGCCGCCCCCGCCAGCCGCCACCGTCTGGTCTAATCGAACCAGCGTGGAATTGAAACACGTGAAAGCCGGCGTCTCTATCCGCGAGTGTGCCAGGTCTAATCGAACCAGCGTGGAATTGAAACCACTCCCGGCACTCCCGGAGGGTATGGCCGTCTTTTGGTCTAATCGAACCAGCGTGGAATTGAAACCCTCATCGCGGAACCGGGGGGCATTGGAGAAGTGGACGGGTCTAATCGAACCAGCGTGGAATTGAAACTCAGGAACCAGTGGATCGCGCCGTTCGGGGACGGGGTCTAATCGAACCAGCGTGGAATTGAAACATGGTAACGACACCATTCTACCCTCCGGCGCAGGAGGGTCTAATCGAACCAGCGTGGAATTGAAACCGAGATGATCGCCCAGGACGAAACCATTTCAGCGCGTATGGTCTAATCGAACCAGCGTGGAATTGAAACATGGCGATTCCCGCGTGCTGGACGCGCGCCCGCTCCCACCTGGTCTAATCGAACCAGCGTGGAATTGAAACATGCAGTTGATGCCGTAGCCGCCGTTTGTGTCCAGGGGTCTAATCGAACCAGCGTGGAATTGAAACAAGGTGAGCAAGGCCAATCACCTCCTCTCAATTTGTATAGGTCTAATCGAACCAGCGTGGAATTGAAACTTGGATATTATCGAGGAAGAGGAACAGAAGCGCATTGGGTCTAATCGAACCAGCGTGGAATTGAAACTTTCGCGCAACAACTGCTAGACGGCGGATTTATCAAGCCGGCACAGGTCTAATCGAACCAGCGTGGAATTGAAACACGCAAACGCTCGTCAACTTCGTCACCTTCCAGCCGGTCTAATCGAACCAGCGTGGAATTGAAACATCCATCTGCCGCGCTGGATCATGGAGACCTTGGTCTAATCGAACCAGCGTGGAATTGAAACTCCATCGCCTGGAAGCCCTGCGCCCGGTAGAGGCTGAAGGGTCTAATCGAACCAGCGTGGAATTGAAAGCCTTTATCGATCCAGTGATGGCTTCTTGCCCGGTATCCTTACCTGTTTTGCCCACATAGCGCCCAGAGGACCAAAATTTGGCTTGCCTCGTTAGGGAATCCGGGTTATGATGCCCTTGAAGTCTTTGTCTCTCCTATAACCCTGCTTCCTTCAAGGAGGCAGGGTTTTTACTTTACATAACCAGGAGGAAACCCAAGTTGTCTTTTCCCTCTTCCCTTTTGCCGGTTGTTGCTTTTATGAGCCTGCTAAGATCATGGAGGCTACGCTTGCACAAGAACCAGCAACGCCAGGCCGGGTCGGCAGCAAGAGAACCCTGGCAGACTTATGATTTTTTGCCTGCCACATCTCTGCCATTCTCTGCCGGATCGCTTCCGATGTTCCCCTTCTCCTTGCGGAGATGAGACCAGGAGAGGACTCAGGCATAGTGATTTTTGTCCCATTATGTTCCATTTCGTCCCATACGGCGCTCCTAACGACAAGTCAAAACGCGGGCAGGGTGACATGTGCGCCATTTTGTGCCAAAACGTATACAATGAGTTTGCCACCCGGTAGACAGGCAGGGAAAACAAAGGCCGAATGCTCTGTCTTAAGCGAATCGGGAGCTAAGCTTGTCCAAAACGCGTGTCGGAGGTTAGGCTTCGCCGCCTTAGCGGGCGAAGACGCGCCGGCGATAAAGAGGTAGGATGCTGAACACGAACAGGACTTACCACAC
>Ga0070734_10005737_pt1 | contig 10767 bp, 6 predicted proteins | sample Coa_R1_8_FD_66444 | JGI IMG/M metagenome (GOLD analysis project Ga0070734, IMG submission 66444) | Surface soil microbial communities from Centralia Pennsylvania, which are recovering from an underground coalmine fire - Coalmine... | ecosystem: Environmental > Terrestrial > Soil > Unclassified ... | reverse complement strand
CCGCTGCTGGACGCGGTCGAGACGCGCGAGGAGTTCTCGACGCTGCTTTCCATGATGGTCGGCGAGCTGGAATGCTCTCACTCGGAGGTCGGCCAGGAGCCCGGCAGCGTTCCCGGCCCCAGCACACCGCATCTGGGCTTCACCTTCGACTACAGCTACGAGGGCCCTGGCCTCCGCGTGGAGAAGGTCCCTAAGGGCGCGCCCGGCTCGTTCCCGAAGACGCTCATCAAGCCCGGCGAATACGTGATGCAGATCAACGGCCAGGACGTGGCCCTGGATGAGAACCTCTACCGGCTCATCAACAACAAGCAGGGCCGCGAGTTCACCTTTCTGGTCAACTCCAAACCCACTAAGGACGGTGCGCGCACCGTCAAGTACGCCAGCCTGAACTACGGCGAATGGGGCCAGATCCGCTATCGCGACCGTGTCGAGCGGCTGCGTCGGTACGTGGAGGAGAAGACGCACGGGCAGGTCAGCTATGTCCACATCGCGGGCATGGGCGGCGATAATCAGGTGACCTTCGAGCGCGAGCTGTACGAATACTCCATCGGCAAGAAGGCGATGATTATTGACGTGCGCTTCAATGGCGGCGGCAACATCTCCGACACGCTCGTAGACTGGCTGACGCAGAAGCCGCACGGCTACTACCAGCCGCGCGACGGCCTGGTCGAGCCGGCGCCGGGGCGGGCGTGGGAGAAGCCGGTGGTCGTGCTGATGAACGAGCACAGCTTCTCCAACGCCGAGATGTTCCCGGAAGCCATGCGCGCCACCGGCCTGGCGAAGCTGGTCGGCCAGCCCACGCCCGGCTACGTCATCTGGACCTGGGGCCTGCCGCTGGTGGACGGCACGGGTGCGCGCATGCCCGGCAGCGGAGTCTACCGCAAGGACGGCACGCCTATGGAGGACATGGGCGAGCAGCCGGACGTGACCGTCCCCCTGACCGCCGACGACTGGCTCCATGACCGCGACCCGCAGTTGGACAAGGCTATCGAGATATTGACGAAATAGCCTCCAATGGTTAATGCGGCGCGACGACCCACCAGCCGGAAGGCGGCTGGGCAGACAGGTAGCCGGCGCCGGTGACGGTCAGGCCGTTCAGGAGCCAGCAGGCCAACTGCCCCGTGTTCGCATTCTGGAACACCAGGTCCAGATTGCCGTCTCCGGTAAGGTCCGCCACGGCCGCGCACTTCCAGGCCGGGTTCTGGGCGGGTGTGATGAGCGCGCCATCGGTCGCCGTCAGGCCATTCATGAACCAGACGGCAAGCTGGCCTGTGCTTGTGTTCTGGAAGAGAATATCGGGGTAGCCGTCCGCATTGAAGTCGCCCGCGCCGACGGCGGCCCAGCCTGCCGGGGGCGCCGGGGTAACGAAATTTCCTCCGACCACGCTCGTTCCCTGCAGGAACCAGACGGCAAGCTGGCCGGTGCTTGCGTTCTGCAGGAGAATGTCGGGTGAGCCGTCTCCGTTGAAATCGGCGACCCCGGCGACCTTCCAGCCGGGGGGAGGAGTCGAACCGATGAGCCCGCCGCCGGTGATGGAGACTCCGTTCATAAACCAGACGGCAAGCTGACCGGTACTCTGGTTCTGGAAGAGAACGTCGGGATGGCCGTCGCCATTGAAATCGCCGACTCCGGTAGCCACCCAGCCGGCCGCCTGCGCCTGGGAGAGGAAGGCGCCGCCGGTAGCCTGCAGGCCATCCATGTACCAGACGGCCATCTGGCCGGTGGAAGGGTTCATGAGCAGCAGGTCGGACCTGCCGTCGCCGTTGAAGTCGGCGGGTACGGCGGCGACTGTGACCCGGAAGATCGTGCCGACAGTGCCGGCTCCGCCGCCCAGGCAGGCGCCATAGAGGTTGCCGTCGGAGGCGCGCGTGAGGCCGCCGCTGGGCGCGTCGCCATCGCTGCCGCCGGTGAACTCCCAGACGGTCTGCACGTTTCCGGCGAGGTCACTCTTGAAGACGGTGCCCAGATCGCTCGCGTTGCCGCCGTAGCGGCAGGTGCCGTAGAGCCTGCCGTCGGCGGCTTGCACGAGGTGGGAAGGCTCGCTGCCGTCGCTGCCGCCGGTGAAGCTGTAGAGGGGCGTGAAGGCGACGGTGCTGAGGGTGATGCGATAGAGTACGCCGACGCCGCTGGCTCCGCCCACGGTCGTCGTGCCGTAGAGATTGCCGTCGGAGGCCTGGATCACGCCCCCATCCGGCTCGCCGCCGTCTGCGCCGTCGCTGAAGCTGTGCAGCACCTTGACCGTGCCCGTAGAGGGGTTCATCCGGAAAACCGTGCCGTAGTTGCCGGGGCCGTCGGCGGCGGTCGTGCCATAGAGGTTGCCGTCGGAGGCATAGGTCAGATAGGCGCCCGGCGCGGCGCCTTACCGCGACCCGTTGAAGCTATGGACGATGGAGAAGTTGCCGTTGAGGTCTATTTTGAACACGATGCCCCAACTGCCCGATGTCAGCGTGCCGCCATAGATGCTGGTGCCGTACAGATACTCATTCGGGCCTTGCAGCAGATCGGGACCGGAAGCGATGCCGTCGCTGCCGCCGGTAAAGCTGTAGACTGAGCTGGCGCTGCCCGCCAGGCTGCTCTGGAAGAGAATGCCATCCGCTCCGGCAGCGCCGTCCGTGCCATACAGATAGCCGTTGGAAGCCTGCGTCAGCGGGCCGGAGCTGCCGCTCGAGGCGCCGCTGCCCGGAAATTCGACGAGCGGGGTCAGGCTGCCTCCGAGCGTGCATCGGTAGAGCACGCCATAGCCGTTCGCGCCCCCATCCGCGATCCCGTAGAGATTGCCGTCGGAGGCCTGGATTGGCGGGAAGGACGGGCCATCGCCATCATTGCCGCCCGTAAAGGAGTAGATCGCCGTCACCTGTGCGCCGGCCTGCCCGCTCAGGCCGCAAGCCGCCAGCGGCACTAACAGGAGAGACAGGAGCGTGCGCGCGTGGAGAAACCGAAGAGGATTGCGAAGCAAGTTTGCTGCCATTGTGGGACACTTCCTTTCGTAGAGATGTAACGTGGCATGTTTCCGTGGCTTGAACCAATTCCGCTATTATTATATCCGAAATTGCCGTATATTATGACACTCCATGTCTTTAATTGCTACATTATCCTCGTCCGCCGTGGACAGTAACAAATCATCCGAATATTGGTAAACAGTGAGAGATAAATCCCCTCTCCTTAGCAAGGAGAGGGGATTGGGGCAGGGGTGGGCTAGGCGATTGGAGGGGTGAGGTCTTCCAGGCAGTGATGTTATGGCAGCGTGACGGTCAGCTTCCCGGTGAATGCGCCGCCGGTGAAGGTTCCGGAGACCGTCAGCTTCGTCCTTGTCCCCGCAACGCCGGGATTGGGGAAGTTGATGGTCGCCGTAGCCGTAGCGCCGGCAGCGATGTTGCCCACGCTCACCGGCAGGTTGGAGGCACTTTTGCTGCCCAGGGTCGCCGCCGTGACGGTCACCGAGGGCGCGGTCTCGTAGCCGGTGTTCTTTAAGCTCACCACCGCTGTCACCGAACCATCGGAGTTGCGGGTCAGATTGGCGCTCTTCGCCGTGACGGCCGTCAGAGCGATCGGCAGCGTCACTCGGTTCGAGACGCCTCCGGCCGCGGTGGCAACGGTGATAAAGCCCGCGCGAATAGCAGGAGGAATCGAGGCTGGTGTGGTCGCCTTGAGCTCGGAGGCGGAGACGAAGGTGGTCGTGAGCGCGTTGCCATTCCAGAGGACGGTATCGCCAGAGGCAAAGCCGGTCCCCTTGACGGTGAGCGTCACGCTCGGCCCGCCGGCCAGCACGGAGGTGGGCGAAAGGGCCGAGATCGCCAGGACCGGCAGGCCGGCGTTGAGCCGGTAGATTGTGCCGATGTTAGCCTGGCCGCCGACCACCGTGACTCCGTAGAGGTTGCCGTCGGTGGCCTGCACGGGCGGGACACTAGGATCGTTGCCGTCGCTGAAGCTGCTGAAGGAATAGAGGGTCGTGAAGGTGCCGGAGGGCGTGATCTGATAGATAGTCCCGTCGCCATGGGCGCCACCGAACTGCGCCACTCCATAGAAGTTGCCGTCGCTGGCCTGGATAACGCCGGAGAAAGGATAGGCGCCATCCGCGCCGCCGGTGAAGGAGTGGAGGGGCGTGAAGGCGCCGGCGGCGGTCACCTTGTAGATAACGCCGCCGCCATTGGCGCCACCAATATTGGTAGCCCCATAGAAAGCGCCGTCGGTGCCCTGGCATAGCTGGCCCATCGGATGGGCGCCATCCGCGCCGCCAGTGAAGGCGTAGATCGTGGTCAGCGTGCCGGACGGGGTGATCTGGAAGACCGTGCCGTCGCCAGCAAAGCCGCCGTTGAAGGTGACTCCGTAGAAGTTGCCGTCGCTGCCAAGTATCAGCGTCGACTCATAGGGATTGGCGCCGTCGGAGCCGCCGGTGAAGCTATAGAGGACGGTCTCGTTGCCGCTCGTGTCTATCTTATAGACGGCGCCCTTGCCGTAAGCGCCGCCGGTATTGGCTACGCCGTAGAGGTTGCCGTCCAGGCCGAGGACCAGGCCGCCGCGCGGATCACCGCCATCGTTACCGCCGGTGAAGCTGTACAGGTCGGTGAACTTCTTGGACGTGGTGATCCGGTAGACGACGCCGTGCCCATCGGCACCGCCGAGGTGCGCCGTATCGTAGAAGTTGCCGTCAAGCGCCAGTGTCAGCGGACCAGTGTGCGGAAAAGCGCCATCTCTGGTGTTGTTGAGGTTGAAGCTGTGCAGCACGCTGACGGCGCCGGCGGGGGTCAGTTGGAAGACCGTGCCGTCCCCATACACGCCGCCTTCGTTGCAGGCGCCGTAGAGATCGCCTTTGGGGCCCTGCACCAGGGAGGGATAGGGAAGGGCGCCATCCGGCGCAGGGAAGGTGTAGACCACGGAGTAGGAGCCGCCGGTCGTCATCTTGAACAGGTTGCCGGTGGAGACCGCTCCCTGGGTAGTGCCGTAGAGGTTGCCGTCGGAAGCCAGGAGCATTGGGCCCACAGGATGGTAACCACCAGGCTGCCCAAGCGTCACCAGGACCGTCAGCCCCGTACCCGGCGTGAACTTGAAGATCGTGCCGCTGCCGGAGCCACCGTACTGCGCGGATCCGTAGAAGCTGCCTCCGATGGAGACCAGCGACGCTTCCGGGGCGCTGCCGTCCGAGCCGCCGGTGAAAGAGTAAAGCGTGGTGAACGTGCCGGAGGGGGTGATCTCATAGAGCGTGCCGTGGCCGTCGGCGCCGCCGTTCTGGGCCGCGCCGTAGAAGTTGCCGTCGCCGCCCTGGACGAGCGGCTCGGTCGCGTAGCCGCCGTCGGTGGATACATCGAAGGTATGCAGCGTCGTGCCGCCTCCGGCAGGCGAGACTTTAACGATGGCGCCGGCGCCGTTGGGGCTGCCGCCGTTGGAAACCGCGTAGAGGCTGCCGTCGCTGCCCTGCGTCACCCCGGCCCAGGGCGCATCGCCGTCGGCGCCGTTGGTGAAGGTGTAGAGGGTGCTCAGCGTTCCGGAAAGCGTCAGCCGCCAGACCGTTCCGCCATTGGTGCCCCCGTTGGTCGTTCCGTAGAGAGCGCCGTCCTGGCCCTGGATCAGCCCGCCGAGATTGATGGGCCAGATGGAACCCCCGGAAAACGTGTAGAGCACGCTGAACGTGCCGGAGGGCGTCAGCTTATAGACGACGCCGCCGTCGTTCGTGCCGCCCTGGAACGTGGTTCCGTAGAAATTGCCATCGTTGGCCTGGATCACTCCTCCCAGCGGGAAGCCGCCATCCGCGCCGCCGGTGAAGCTGTAGAGCAGGGTAGCTTTGCCGGCCGGGGTGACTTTGACGATGGCGCCGTAGCCGTGGGCGCCGCCGTACCAGGTGGTGGCATAGCAGTTGCCGTCGCTGCCCTGGGTCAGCTTACAGACCGGATTGGAGCCGTAGGGCGCCGGCAGGTTGAGCAGGGTGGTCAGCGTGCTCGCCCACGCGCTCGCCGAAGCAATGCCGATCCAGAACAGAGACAGGATAAGGAAGAGGCCGAGAGACTGCCGGCGCTGCCGCCGGGAATACGTTGACATAGGTGTTGTTCTCCTTTCGACAATAGTACAGCAAGATAGGGCGTCCGAAAGTCGTATCGGCGGGGATAGACGGATGTCGTACAGCGACACTATCATAACAAAGCTACAGGCAATTGTCAATACCCTGATGCAAATAAGTTTGCCGTTTCCTGTCGTTTTGGCGATCAAGCAGAAATTCCGGTATTTTTTCGAGGAGACCGCCGCAGCCCGCCTGCCGGCGCGCGGTAGGCCCAGGGCCATCGCGTTTTCCTTTTGGAGTGCGGTGGCTTGCCACCGTCTTCGTTAGAAGAGGCGGCAAGCCGCCCCCCAATCCAAAGCGGGAGCAAGCTCCCGCACTCCAAAAAGGCGCCAATCGAGAACGGAAGGGCCCTGGCAGCAGGTCAGGGCAAGGTGACGGTGAGCGTGCCTTTGAACGCGCCGCCGGTGAAACTGCCGCTGACATTGAGCTTGACTTTTGTGCCCGCGGCGCCGGGGTTCGGGAAGGTCAGCGTCGCCGTTCCGGTGGCGCCCGCCGAGATCGTGCCGACGTTGTCCGGCAGGCTGGTGCTTGTCCGGACACCGTTGAGCGCAGCGGCCAGCACCTCGGTATTCTGGGCGGCATAGAAGCCGCTATTGGCCAGGCTGACCACCGCCGTGACCGAATTATCCCCGTTGCGTGTGAGAGTGGCGCTCTTGACCTTGAGGGCGGTGACGATCAGGGGGAAGAACCGGGAGTTGACCAGGCCGTTGGTGGAAGTCACCACCCGCACATAGGCGACGCCAGGGTTGGCGATGGCAGAGGCCGGGATACTGGCTTTGAGCTGGGTGGCGGAGACGAAGGTCGTGGCAACCGGGTTGTTGTCCCACTCGACGCTGTCTCCGCTGGCAAAGCCGGCGCCCTCTACCGTCAGGGTGAAGGCTCTCCCGCCTGCCAGCACGGAAGCGGGCGAGAACTTGCTGATAGAAATGGCGGGCAGCGCCGCATTGTATCGGAAGATGACCCCCAGATCGGCCAGGCCGCCGGTATCGGTTGTCCCATACAGATTGCCGTCCGTGCCTTCCACCAGCGGGGCGACCGGCGCAAAGCCATCCAGATAGTGGAATGAGAAGAGCGACGTGAACACGCCGGCAGGCGTCACCTGGAAGAGCGTGCCGAAGCCGTTGGCGCCGCCGAACCCGGTCGTGCCGTAGAAGTTGCCGTCCGTTCCCTGGATCACACCGCCGAACGGGCCGGCGCCGTCAGATCCATTGAAGATGTGCAGCACGGAAAAGCTGCTATCTAGCCCGCACCGGTAGACGCTGCCGGTGTTGCCGCCCGCCGTGCCATAGAGCGCGCCGTCTGCGCCCTGGATCAGATAACCATCCGGGGAGAAGACACCGGTGCCATCGGAACTGGAGAAGTTATGGATAGTCGTCAAGGTGCCCGACGGCGTCATTTGAAAGAGCGTGCCTTGCCCAGCGGAGCCGCCGTTGACGGTCGTGCCGTAGTAGTTGCCATCGGAGGCAGCGACCAAATTGCCGGCCAGTGGTCCGGACGGATGGCCGCCGTCCGTTCCGCCCGTGAAGCTGTAGAGTACCGTCTCGGTCCCGTCTGTACCAATTCGGTAGATGCTGCCGGCTCCGTTGCCGCCCCCGATAAAGGTCGTGCCATAGAAGGCGCCGTCAAATCCCTGGATGAGTAGGGATTGGGGCCGCTCGCCATCTCCGGTGCTGCTTCCGAAGCTATGCAGCAGGCTGTAAGCGCCTTTGGTGGTCGCGGAGAAGGCTATTCCGACATCCGCCGTGCCGCCGAAGAACGTGGCTCCATAGAGGTTGCCGTCCACGCCCTGGAAAAGCCCAGCGTGCGGATCGGCGCCGTGGGTCTCATCAAACGAATGGAGTACGGTGAATTGGCCCGCAGGTGTCAGTTTATAAAGTGAGCCGAAGCCGTTTGCGCCGCCGACATCGGCCACACCATAGAAATTGCCGTCGGTCCCCTGGATCAGGCCGGGAACGAGAAACCCTCCGTCGCTGGCGGGGAATTTTGCGACATTGCTCACGGCGCCGCTCGTGCTCACCTGGAAGAGATTGCCCGCGCCGGTCGCGCCGCGGGCGCTAACGCCGTAGAACTGGCCGTTGGATCCCAGCGTCAGTCCGCCCCAGGGATTGTACATATGGATGCCATCCGCGGAGGCCAGCGTCTGGAAGATAGAGGAGGTGGGATTATACGAATAGACGGCCCCACGACCACCCGCGCCGCCAAGGAACGTGGTGCCATAAAAGACGCCGTTGACCTCCGTCAGCGCGCCGGCTGGGGAGCCACCCCCACTCGTGGTGAAATCATAGAGCTTGGTGAACTGGCCTGTCGTGCTGAGGCTGAAGAGCGTACCGGAGAAATTGGCGCCTCCTTCCACAGCAGTTCCATACAAAAGTCCATCCGTGCCTAGTGCGAGCGTTCCCACGACGTCGGAGCCGTCCGAACCGTCGAAAGTGTGCAGCACGGTCGCACTGACGCCGGGAATGATCTGGAGAATGGCGCCAGCGTTGGAGGGACCGCCATAGGCGGAGGCCACGTACAGCGTCGGGCCGGGCTCCACGAGCGGTCCTGCCCAGCAGCCTTCGCCGTCCTGCCCGTTGGTGAAGGTGTAGACGACGGAGAACTGATTGGAGGCCGGGTTGTAAGACCAAACGGTGCCTCCGGCGCTGCCGCTCTCGCAGGTGCCGTACAGGACGCCATTGGAGTCTGCGGCGATCTGGCCGATTGGGAAGGCGCCATCCGTGCCACCGGTGAAGACGTAGAGCACGCTGTAAGCGCCGGTTTGCGTAATGCGATAGATCGTACCGAAGCCGGACGTGCCGGCCTGTGGGCCGAAAGCGCCCTGGCCGTAACCGGAGGACACGCCATAATAGTTGCCATCTTTGTCCTGGATGACCGTGGACCAGGGATAGGCGCCGTCGCTGCCCCCGGTGAAGCTGTGCAGCACTTTGATGAGGCCGGAGGGAGTGATCCGGCAGACCGTGCCAAAGCCAGATGCGCCGCCATAGATCGCGGTGACGTAGAAATTGCCGTCCGAGCCGATAGTCACCGGGGAGAGGGGACCCGATCCCTGCGGCGCCGGAGCGCTCAGCAGCACGTTAAGCTGCGCCCTCGCCCGGCCCGACAGGGCCATCAGGCCGGCCAGGAGGATCCCGGCAAGAAACACCCGCCGCGCTCCGATATAACCATAAGACTTCATATGCAGTTCTCCTTTTCCAGGTCAGCCTCCGCCCCCGGCCTTTCCAGGGGCGGGCAAGAGCTTGAATCCTATTTTACAAATCTATCATTACAGAAACATTACAAGCGGGAACAGAACAGGCAGGTCAGGTGGCGAGGGCGTGGAGGGGATAGATACGGACGCGCACTTCGGAGGCGTAGTGGACGAGGGGAGCGGGGTTGGGGCGGGCGATGCCGGCGGCCGCAAGCAGAGACTCATCCAGCGCATGCACGGTGGCCGATTGCACCGGGTACGGCGCATGGTGGACTCGGCCCTGATAGAGCCGGCCATGCGCCGTGCTGTAGAGGATGTAGCGCTCGATGAGGAAGTGTTCCAGGGTGCCGGCTTGCGCCGGAGCGGGTGTTCCGGTCGGGGTGTAGGAGAGCGCGCAGGCCGCCGGATGCGGGCCGGGCCAGAGCCGCTCGGACTGGTAGCGGATTTCCGGCGCGATGGAGCCGGTCTTCGGGGAAAACTCGAGCGCCATCCGGGCAAAGTGGTAGGGTAGCTTCCAGAGGGCGCGGGCGACGCGCACGGCGAGGGCGTTGGCGGCGTCCAGGCTGAAGAACCAGACGCCGGGGTCGCGGCCCATCCGATGGACATACGTGCGGACGTTGGTCTCATGGAAGGCGGAGAGGCCCGGCAGCGCGGGTACGCCGACCGGGCGCACGCCCATCATCGTGAAGGGAACCAGCCCGACGTAAGCCTGGCCCTCGAACGTATCCAGATCAAGGCCGGGAGGAATCAGGGACTGGAGCGTCTCCGGCGGGATGGCCCAGTGCAAAAACAGCAGATGCGCCCATCGCTGATACATGACCGTCCGGTCAGAGGGCAGGCGCGTGGGCGTGATACGGTCTATGGGATCCGGTCGCGAGGGCACGGCGGTCATAGCGCCCTCTCATCTTCCCTGCGGAAGAGGAAGCGGGCGAAGAAGGAGCGGTTATGGGACACGATCCAGTAGCCCAGCTCGACCGCCCAGACAAAGGGAGGAACCATTAACAGGCGCGCCCCCCAGCCCCATCCGATCTGCTCCAGAATAAACAACGTGGCACGCCCGGCGCGCAGCAGCGTGCCGTCTGGCTTCAGCACGTGGATGGCGCGCTCGCAGGCGGCGTAAAGGGCGGGTGTCATCGGCGGGGAGGGCGCGTCCTGGTAGGCGACCACCTGAAACCGCTGTCGCGTGTCTTTCCGCCTGACCCAGGCGGCCGTGCGGCGTCATAACCCTCACCCGCCATCGAAGAAGACCCATGTCTTCTCGTTCACTTTTTATTATTACCGCGCGGCGACGCGGCTCTGCTGCGCGTGCTCGCGGGCGGAGGCCAGTTGCCCGGCGGAGCCGAGCAGGGCGTTGCGGCCGGCGATGAATTTAGCGTATTCGGCCATGAAGATCTTGCCTGGCGGACGCAGATCGAACTCGGCCGGATGGTCGCGGAAATATTCGCGATGCACGCGAGTCCAGACCAGGCGGCCGTCCGTGTCTATGTTGATCTTGCAGACGCCCAGTTTCGCCGCCGGCAGGTACTGC
>Ga0070734_10005736_pt1 | contig 10775 bp, 5 predicted proteins | sample Coa_R1_8_FD_66444 | JGI IMG/M metagenome (GOLD analysis project Ga0070734, IMG submission 66444) | Surface soil microbial communities from Centralia Pennsylvania, which are recovering from an underground coalmine fire - Coalmine... | ecosystem: Environmental > Terrestrial > Soil > Unclassified ... | reverse complement strand
GGAAAGCCCACAAACATGCCAGCCGAACCGGGAATCCCGCCGGGCAGGTTGCTGATTCCAGGTACGGCGCAGTCATTGCCGGAAGCGAATAGCGCCGGATTAGCGGAGGCCGCACCGCAGGGAGCATTGAACGACTGCGTCACAAAAAAGGGCGGGTTGAATCCAGGGCTGGGATTGGAGTAAGGCCCATTTTCCTGCCCTCCATAGAAAATTCCATAACCGCCGCGCAGTACCGTGTTGGGAGTCAATTGGTAGGCGAAGCCGATGCGGGGCGCAAAATTGTTGGTGTCCACCGGGACTAAACCAGTGCTGCCGGTGGGCGATACCCGGATCTGGGTTGCCAAGGTGGGCGTCAGCTGCATCGTCTGGCCCTTGGGCACAATGATGGTGGGGTTCGCAGGATCGGTCAAATCAAAGGTGCCTTGCTCGTTGAATCGCTCCTTGACGGTGGTAAACAGCTCGTAGCGCAGCCCCAGGTTGAGGGTCAGCTTCTGGGTTACTCTCCAGTCGTCCTGGGTGTAAAAAGCGTAGATGGGCCGGTGGTAGTCAACATTGTGAAGGTTGTTGATGGCGCCGCCATCGCTCAAACCCACCAGAAAGGAAGCCAAACCAAGCCCTCCAGTGCCGGGATTGGCGGGATTGTCGGTGAGCGTGGTGCCGAAGTCTTCGTAGCCGCGGGATTGCGCCGGTTGGAAGATGGTGAACTCCTCGCGGCGAAGCTCGGTGCCAAACTTTACCGTGTGCCTTCCTTTCACCCATGTGAGGTTATCGGACAGCACATAGGTGTTCTGCAGTTCAACCGAGGGCAGAAAAGTAGGGCTGCCCAAGGTGGGGGCGCTGCCGTCCCCAAAAGTGAGCTGGGGCAAACCGCCATTTTCAGGTCCGAAAGGCACGCCGGGGAAGCCGAGCTCGGCGGAGACATTGGTGTTGTAGTTGAATTGAAAACGGTGCGAGTTGATGCGGTTATAGCCGAAGCGGAATTCGTTAACCAGGGTCGGCCGGAATACGTGGGTTTCGCTAAGGGCTACGCTCCGGTACGAGTTGTCCTCAATGCCGCTGAAGAAGCCGCCGCCATCGGCCACCGTGCTCAGGAAGGGCGAAGGGATGATGCGCGGCTGATCTTCATAACTGAAGCGGATGAACGTGTTGTCTTTATCGGAGAATTTCTGGTCCACCCGAATATCGAAATTCGCACGGTGCGTATTCTCCACCGGATTGGCGATGTAATTGAAGGCTGCATTGCCGGAGGCGTTGGGCGCGGGATAGAGCGCCGCCAGCCGTGCCGCCAGAGGATCAATCTTCGACGTAGGGATGATGTTCGTCGGCAGCCCGGCAGCGGTGTAGCCGCCAATGGGAATGCCGCACAGGCCGTCGGGACTTGCGGCATTGAGCTGGGTCAGGCGTGTGTCAAAGAGCTCGCCCCCGTACGTCGGCCTGCCGTTGCAGTCCGTGCCCGTCACCGTGCTGGTATCGAGCGCGCTGGCGAAATTGCCGGCCAGTTGGCTGGCGGTAGGCACCAGCAGGGTCTGCGTGTCCGCCTGGTGAATGCGCAGTCCCTCGTAGTCCGCAAAGAAAAACGTTTTGTTGCGCCCGTCGTAAACGTGCGGAATGTACACCGGGCCGCCAAAGGTACCGCCGAACTGGTACTGCTGATAGGGCGGCGTGGGCCCGACGGGATCGAAGTAATTGCGCGCGTCGAGCACGTTGTTGCGCAGAAAACCCCAGGCGCTGCCGTGCACCTGGTTGGTTCCCGACTTGATGACGGCGTTGACGATGGCGCCGTTGCCGCGGCCGAACTCGGCGCTGTAGGCGTTGGTCTGAACCTTGAATTCCTCCAGCGCGTCCACCGGCGGCTGGATAACATAGTTGCTTTCGTTAAGCAGGTCAGGCAGGTTGGAGTTGTTGTCAATGCCGTCGAGCAGGAAGTTGTTCTGCAGCGAGCGCGCTCCCCCGGCGCTGAAGCCGAAGCTTTGCTCATCCCGCGCCCCCGGTTCGCTGGGCGCGGTGCCGGCGGTCAATAGAGCCAGCTGCGCGAAATTGCGTCCGTTCAAGGGCAAGTTGCTGACTTGGCGGGCGCCGACCACCTGTCCCAGCTCCGAGGTTTGCGTCTCCAACAACGGCGCTGCCCCCGTCACCTCGACCGACTCGCTGGCCTGCCCCAGTTGCAGCTTGATGTTGACCACCGCGCGCTGCTGCACGTCCAGAGCAATAGGTTCGGAAACGGCTTTCTTGAATCCGCTGTGCTGCACGGTTACGGTGTAGTGGCCGACCATCAATGGGCTGGCGACGTATTCTCCCGATTGATTCGTCTGCGTGTTAAACGTGCCGCCGCGGTCCACCTCAGTAACGGACACCTCGGCCCCGGCGACAACCGCTCCCGAGGGATCGGTCACCGTGCCCGCAATCGTGCCCGTATCTTTCTGGGCCCAGACGAGGGCGCTGCCAACGAGGACCGCGAACAGAACCAGCACGAAGCGCGAAAAGTTATGTCGGGATAAGTAAGCGCGGCGCATGGGGAAAACTCCTTGCCCCCGGGCGGCAAAAACTTTCGGCCTTTTCCCGGGCAGACCTGGTGGATGAACAATCGGTTACTAACTTTTACGGACTCTTACTTTTAGTTTCGTTCTGGCAGCCCTGTCAAGTGAAACTTTGGCCGCCTGGCGGGCCCTTACCTCTGGACGACATCGCTTTTTTCGTATAAAAGGTAAGGTTCCCCGGAATCAGGCACATAGCAACGCCCCGCCGGAACCAGGCCGGTCTCGTCCGGCGCCGTTCAGCGCCTCCGGGAACGAGGTGAAAATGGAAAGCATTCGAAAGTCGCTGGCCTGCCTCCTGTTCCTCCTCCTCGTCATGGCTCCCGCCTGGGGCGCCCGCAAAAAGCGGGCCGCGCCCCCCCGGGCCTTGGCCACTCTGCGCAACAGCGATTTGGAAGTCGCCGTGGCCGCCGACGGCTCCTACACCATAACGGCGCACGGCGCCGCCGCGCCGGTGCTGCATGCCCAAGCCGCGGCGGTAACGGATTTCCGTCTGCTGCCCGCTGGCGCTTACCCCAAACATAGCGTGGTCGAAAACAGCTTCATGGATGACCTCGGCTCCGGGCACATGGTTACAATCACCCACACCGGCCTGAGCGGCCAGCCTGACCTGATTTGCTCGCTGCGCCTTTACGACCGCCGGCCTTACGGCAGCATCGCCGTCCAAGTCCACAACACCGCGGAAAAACCGATCACGGTACAGGAAATCCGCGGTATTCAATCAGTGGGAGAGCCGATTATAAACCTGAGCGGACCAGCCTCTGCTGACCGCGTGATGTCCGACAGCTACAGCGAAGACCGTCCCGCCATGAAAATCATGGACCTGGGCGAGCCAACCAACGGGCTGCACCGGGCGGTGGGCAGTCAGCTAATTTATAACCGCCAGAGCGGACAAAGTCTCTTCCTCGGGGCTTTGAGCTCCGAGCGTTTTCTTACCATTTTTCATCTCAAGGCGCAGACGACGCCGCAGCCGCAGATCACTTCCTATGATGTGGAATCCACCGGCACTACGGAAATTCTCAAAGGCGAATCACTGAAAGACTCCCCGTCTGACGACCAGATCGATCTCAGCCTGCGCGTCGGACCAGGAGAAACCCTGGCCGGCGAACCGCTGATGTTTGCCGCGGGCCATGACTATTACGCCCAGCTGGAGAATTACGGCGAGGCCATCCGGGTACTCCATCATGCCCGGGTGAGCGCGCCCACCCCGATCGGCTGGTGGAGTTGGACCGCGTACTACTTTGGCCTGACCCAGGGTACGGCGCTGACCAACACGCAATGGCTGGCCCAGAACCTGAAACAGCTGGGCTATACCTATTTCCACATTGACGAGGGCTATCAGTATGCCCGCGGCGAGTACGCTACCCCCAACGCCACCAATTTCCCCATGGGCATGGGGTTCATAGGGGATCGGGTGCGCCATCTGGGGTTAACGTTCGGCATCTGGACTGCCCCCTTCGAAGTTTCCGAACGCTCCTGGGTGTTCCAAAACCACAAAGACTGGCTGGTGCAGAACCGCGCCGGGCAGCCCATCCATCTGGGACACGTCACCGACAGCAAAGATCAGCTGTACGCCCTGGACACTACCAATCCCGGCGCACAGGAGTACTTACGCCAGACCTACACCACGCTGGCCAAGGACTGGGGCGTGCGTTACATCAAGATGGACTTCATGGACGACAGCTGCGTGGAAGGCCACCATTACGTCCCCAACACCACCGCGCTGCAGGCGCAGCGGATTGGCCTGCAGATCATCCGCGACACCGTGGGCGATCACGTGGTGCTCGATAAGGACGGCAGTCCGATGCTCAACCCGGTGGGAATCGTCGATACCGGCCGCATCTCCGTGGACACCGGACACGCGTTCGTAGCCAGCAAGGAAGCGGCGCCGGGAATTGCGGCCCGTTATTACATGAATCGCAACTTCTTCGTCAGCGACCCGGATGCCTTTAGCGTCTCGCGGCAAACCATCGCCGAGCACACCTGGCATGGCGGCCAGACGCCGCTCACGCTCGACGAAGCCAAAGTATCGATCGTGCTGGCGGCGGTTTCCGGCGGCATGTACGAGATTGGCGATGACCTGCCCACCCTGGGCCTGGATGCCGATCGCCTGGCCTTGGTGCAGAACCAGGACATGATCAACATGGCGCGCCTGGGGCGAGCAGCCCTGCCGCTCGACTTGATGAACTATCGGCCGGAAGACCAGATGCCCAGCATCTTCCTGCTGCAGGAGGACGCTCATCAATCCATGCTCGCGGTCTTCAACTGGACGGAACAGCCCACGTCGCACTCCTTCAGCATGGCGGACTTGAAACTCAAGGCAGAAGAACAGGCATTCGATGTGCTCGACCAGGAAAAGCCGGTGGCCATCAGCAATGGGTCGCTCGTTCTGGACAACCAGGCGCCGCATTCCGTGCGCTTGATCAAACTGGTTGACACCTCCCTACCCGCCGCTGGCCCTACCATCACGGAACAAGTGCCACCCGTGGCAAAACTGGGTGAGGATCTGAATTTTGTGGCCCAGGCGGACTCCAAAGGAGTGCCGGCCGTCGCCTATCACTGGGACTTCGGTGATGGAGTCAAGATGGACGGCGCCAATGTTCACCATACCTACACAGTTCCAGGTGAGCGCACGGTCCGGTTGACCGTGGATGGAGTGGACGGGGTGCCGGCGGAGAAAACCTTTACTGTAAATGTAAGCGGCTCGGCGTTAAACAGCTTATTCACCCCGACCGAAAACAAGCGCTGGACGCCGCCAGCCGAGAAGAACCCGCCCGCTGCGCAGCCGAAAAGCTGACAGCCGGGGACAGACCGCGTCGGGGCGGTGCTGGACGGATCCCGCCGCCTCGCACGAATTTGAGGTCCCAGCATGCGCAACATCGTGGCCGTTGCCGTTCTGATATCCGCTTGCAGCTTGCTCGCCCAGAGTCAATCGCAAAACCAAATCGGTTATAAAGCCGCGCCCAATGCCAACGAGCGCGAAACCCTGCTGTTGCGCGACTTCCATCCGCAGTCGATGCTGCACGCGCGGGTCACGCACATTCACCGCGCCAAGTTCCCCGTCATCGACGTACACAATCACATCAATGACGCGATGGGAATTGATGAGCACATGCCGCCGGAGAAAGTGATCCAGATCATGAACGCGGCCAACGTGCGTACCGTCGTCATTCTCACGGGTCAGTGGCGCGAGAAGCTGCAGCGGGTTGTTGATGAGATGGTTAAGCCCTATCCCGGCCGCTTCATGGTCTTTACGCAGATCGATTACTCCAAGATCGATGATCCTCAGGCGATGGTGGCGGACCTGGACGACGCCGTCCGGCGGGGCGCGCGCGGTTTGAAAGTGCTGAAAGATCTGGGCCTGCAGGATCGCGACAAGTCGGGCAAGCTCATCCCGGTGGATGATCCCCGTCTCGATCCGGTGTGGGAGGAATGTGGCCGCCTGGGCATTCCTGTGGCTATCCATGTCACTGATCCGGAAGCCTTCTTTCATCCCATTGACGGCAACAACGAACGTTATGAAGAGCTGATCCAGCACCCCGACTGGAGCTTTTACGACCATGGCTTCCCCAGCAAAGAAGAGGTCATGGCCCAGCGCGACCATATGTTCGCTAAGCACCCGCACACCACGTTTATCGCTCTGCACGTCGCCAATTGGCCGGAGAATCTGGATTACGTTTCCCGGCTTCTGGACCGGCTGCCCAACGTCATGACCGAGTTTGGGGCGCGAGAGGCCGAGTTGGGCCGCGAACCGCGCCGCGCGCGTGAGTTCTTCCTGAAATACCAGGATCGAATCATGTTTGGCACCGATTCGCCTCCCGGTCCGGAAATGTACAGCAATTACTTCCGCTGGCTGGAAACCGATGACGAGTACTTCGACTACTACGGTTATCCCGGACAGGGCCGCTGGAAAATTTACGGCATGAAGCTGCCGGATTCGGTGCTGGAGAAGGTTTACCACCGCAACGCAGAGCGGATTTTCGCGCAGTTCAAGGGTTTATCTCGTTCCTCATCCGGAGGTGCGCAATGAAAACGTACTCATCCCCGCTGTTGATCACTCTAGTTGCCGGACTGCTGCTGCTGCCGGCGTGCTCGCGGCAAGCAACGCCGCCGGAGCCGGCGCAAGCCGGCCCCTCCCCGGTGTCCATCACTGTCCATCCCGGTGGACCGGTTGTCATCCGTACCACCACCGCGGAATTCGACGTCTTGCCATCCGGCTATGTGCAAGCCTCGCTGCTCAAGGAAGGCAAAAAATTATCTTTGGATGACCCGCAGGGCGGCGGCGACTTCGTCATGAGCGGCGGGAAGCAGGCGGATCTCAAGCTCGATTTCGGCCAGACCAGGATCACGGGAGCCCAAGGCAAGCTGGGGCGCGGCCGCCGCGTGGAAATTCCCGCCCAGGCGGGATCCATCCCGGGGTTAAAGGGCGTCTTCGCCGTCGAAGTCTACGACGATTTCCCCAACCTCGCGCTCACCACCATGCAGTACAAGAATGCCGGCTCACAGGGCATCGCGCTGGATCAGGGGGTCGCTGACCAGCACCGGCTCAGTGCTTCGCTGGCTGATTCCAAAGCGCAGCCCTACGACCTGTGGTCGTTTCAGGGCTCCAGCTATGACTGGGGCAAGAATGATGTTATCCAGATCTCCAGCAAATTTTCTCAGCCCAACCTGATGGGCGCCCAGCTCAAGAACGGGCTGGGGGGCGGCATTCCGGTGGTGGCCTTATGGACGGCTTCGGTGGGCGAAGCTATCGGTCATCTGGAGACCTTGCCTCTCCCGCTCTCAATCCCGGTCAAAGTGGCCGATGACGGCAGGATCGTTACGCACATCCAACTCGAGCCAGGCGCGACCCTGCAGCCGGGCGACACCTACTCCACTCCGCGCACATTTGTGGCGGTTTACAGCGGCGACTACTACGAACCTTTGCACCTCTACTCCACCGCCCTGGAGCGCGAAGGCTGGAACATTCCCAAGCCTTCCAGCGAAGCCTACAACGTTGCCTGGTGCGGCTGGGGATACGAGTTCAACGTCACCCCCAAGGAGATGGTTGGCACCATCCCCAAGCTGAAGGAAATGAATATCAAGTGGGCCACGCTCGATGACCGCTGGTTCAACAACTACGGCGACTGGGAACCACGCAAAGACACCTTTCCCGGCGACTCCATCAAGAAAATGGTGAACGACTTTCACAAGCAGGGAATGTATGTGCAGTTGTGGTGGCTGCCCTTGGCCGTGGAAGACGGCCAGGGCCGATATGAGTCGCACCGCTACGGCATATCCCAGGTGGTCAAGGAGCACCCCGACTGGCTGATCCTCGACAAGAATGGCAAGCATGCGCGCATGGTGCGCGACCTGGCGGTGCTCGATCCTTCATTGCCGGAGGTGCAGGCTTACTACCGTCAGCTGACGGAGCGCTTCATCCGCGATTGGGGCTTTGATGGCTCCAAGCTGGACAATATCTATACCGTGCCCGCGTGCTACAACCCCAAGCACCACCACAAATCACCCCAGGAATCGGTCAATGCCATGGCCGAGGTCTACAAAATCATCTATCAGACATCGCGCTCGCTCAAACCGGAGAGCGTGACCCAGAGCTGTCCCTGCGGCACGCCGCCCAGCCTGGCATGGCTGCCCTACATGGACCAGGCGGTCACCGCCGATCCGGTTGGCTCGGTGCAGGTGCGCCGCCGCATCAAGATGTACAAAGCGCTGCTCGGACCGGAAGCTGCCGTTTACGGCGATCACGTGGAGTTGACGCGAATCAATTTTGCCGGCGCCAACCAGGAAAGCGATCTGGGACGCGATTTTGCTTCCACCATCGGCACCGGGGGCGTGGTAGGCACCAAGTTCGTGTGGCCCGATCCCGGTCCGCATTACAAAGACGTGGCGCTCACCGCCGACAAAGAGGAATGGTGGAAGAAGTGGATCGGCATCTACAACCAGAAAATGCTGTCGAAAGGTGTGTTCCGTAATCTCTACACCATCGGCTACGACACTCCCGAAGGCTACGCCATCGAGAAGAACGGCAAAATGTACTACGCCTTTTTTGCGCCCGAGGGCTCGAAGGGCTACCAGGGAGCGGTCGAGTTGCGTGGACTGGCGCCGGGAACGTATAGCGTGGTTGATTACGGCAACAATCAGGATCTGGGGACCGTGACCGCGAAGGGCAGCACGGCCACTTTGACCACCAGCTTTCCCGATCACCTGCTGTTGGAAGTGACCAGGAAATGAGCGCTTAGCGTCTTTGAACTTCGGCTCGGGATCAAGGCCATGGCGCAATTTTTATTGGCTGAATGCCCAGTCCTGATTGCTGGTGGCTTGGTTGATGTAATTACAATGCTGCCATGGCCCTGATCCTGGCTTCCTCCTCGCCGCGGCGGCAGGAATTGCTGCGTGCCGCGGCCATCGAGTTCACCGTGGAGCCGGCAGACTTGCCCGAAATCCCACATCCGGGTGAGCCTCCGCAACAGTTCGCTGAGCGCATGGCGCGGGAGAAGGCGACGGCAGTCGCACAGCGGCGCCGGACCGGCGATTGGGTGTTGGCCGCCGATACTGTGGTCTTCGTGAACGGCGAAATTCTGGGCAAGCCCGCGGATGCCCCCGATCCCGCCGCTGACGCCGCCCGCATGTTGCGCCTGCTTTCAGGCAGAGAGCACAAAGTGATCACGGGAGTATGTTTGTTGGACGGTGGTCAGTGGTCAGGGGCCAGTGGTCAGAAAGACTGCGCCGCCGGCCATCGACCGTCAGCCGCCAGTTCCATAGCTTCCGAGACTACCCGCGTCTGGATGAACCGGCTCAGCGAAGAGGAGATTCGCGACTACATCGCCATGGGCGAGCCTCTGGACAAGGCCGGCGCTTACGCCATCCAGGGCCGGGCCTCACGCTGGATTCCCCGCATCGAGGGCTGCTACTTCAATGTCGTGGGCTTGCCGGTGCCGCTGGTGTACGGCATGCTGCGGGAGCATCGTCTGATTCCGTGAATATATGGCACTCCTCCGGCCTTGGAGTGCCGGAAGCACGGCACACAAACGCGCATCAGGAAACTATGATTCAGAAATGAAATCTCGCCCGGTGGGACACCGACCTGCGGGAAGCAATCAGGTGAGAAAGGACACCCGGACCGCGTTACTTCTTTTCCTGTGAACCCTGTTCGCCGTCTTTTACAGCTGACTTGAAATTTCGAATTCCCTCGCCCAGGCCTTTGCCTAAGTCAGCCAGCTTGCTGGGGCCAAAAATCAGCAGCGCAATGGCCAGGATCAGAAGAATTTCAGGCAAACCTAATTTGCCTATCATGTAAAACCTCCGCCGGGAGGGGCACGCCGGCGCGCCTCACAGCGCAGTGTAATTGCAGGAAATCCCCTGTTGAGATTCTAGGGCAGTAGAGAGGCAGAGTCAAAGTAGCAAACTGGCTGACTAGCTTACTCGCAAAGCGGCGAGCCTGTGAGCTAGCCAGCCACTCAGCCTGCATCACGCCGCCGCGATCAGCATCGCGATCAGCGCCGCGCGCCGTGGTAGTTCCTCGATGATCACCGATTCATTGAAGGCGTGCGCGCCTTCGCCCACTCCCCCCAACCCGTCGAGCGTGGGGACGCCCAGCGCCGCGGTGAAGTTGCCGTCGGAAGCGCCGCCCGTGCTGGCCTCATCCAGTTTCCAGTCCAGGCGGGCGGCGATCTGGCGTGCTTTTCCGTAGAGCGCCGCCACTCCAGTCGTGCGTTCCATGGGCAGCCGGTTGATCCCCCCGCTAAGCTGCAGCCGGCAAAGCCTGTTTTTCGGCCGCAGGGCATGAAATTTCTTGTCGATGTAGGCGGCGTCGCGCACGCGGGCTATACGCACGTCGATGAGTGCCGAGGCTTCCGCTGCTACTACATTGCTGCGCGTGCCCCCCTCGATGACCCCGGGGTTGACCGAGATGCCGCGCTTCAAATCGGTGAACCCGGCGATCTTCACGATCTGGTGCGCCAACTCGACCGCCGCGCTGGCGCCTTCCTGGGGTGCGATGCCGGCATGGGCGGGCACGCCCGTCACCCTAAGGCAGAACTCGCCCACTCCCTTGCGCGCCGTCTTCACCGCGCCTTTCAGGCCGGCGGAAGGTTCCATTATGAGTACGGCGGCCGACTGGCGCGCCAGACGTTCGATGGTGGCACGCGAGGTGTTGCTGCCGATCTCTTCGTCGGTGTTAAGCAGCACCGTAACCGGTCGCGGCAGCTGACCTCGAACCTCGCGCAGGGCGGAGAGCGCGTA
>Ga0070734_10005735_pt1 | contig 10776 bp, 10 predicted proteins | sample Coa_R1_8_FD_66444 | JGI IMG/M metagenome (GOLD analysis project Ga0070734, IMG submission 66444) | Surface soil microbial communities from Centralia Pennsylvania, which are recovering from an underground coalmine fire - Coalmine... | ecosystem: Environmental > Terrestrial > Soil > Unclassified ... | reverse complement strand
GCGCCCACGCTCTCGGCGATGCTCATCTCGTTGTCGTTCAAGACGACCGTGAAGTTGCGCCCGCTGTGGCCGGCGTTGTGCAGCCCCTCCAGGGCCAGCCCGGCGGTCATGGCCGCGTCCCCGATGACCGCCAGCACGCTCTCCTCGTTGGAGCGCCCGGCCATGTCGCGGGCCACCGCGAAGCCGTAGGCGGCGGAGATGCTGGTGCCGGCGTGGCCCGCCCCGAACAGGTCGTACTCGCTCTCCTCGCGCCGCAGAAAGCCGCTCAGCCCGCCGTACTGGCGCAGCGTCTCGAAGCGGTCCAGCCGTCCGGTCAGCATCTTGTGGGCGTAGCACTGATGCCCCGTGTCCCACACGATCTTATCCCTGGGGACATCGTAGACCGAATGCAGCGCCAGGATGATCTCGACGGCGCCCAGGTCGGAGGCGAAGTGCCCGCCGGTCTTGGAGAGGTTCTCGATGATGGCCTGGCGCAGCTCGGCGGCCACCTGCTTGAGTTCGTCGCGGGAGAGCTGCTTGAGATCGGCGGGAGCGTGAATGCGTGACAGCATGGAATACATCCGGTATGGCCCCTTTACGACGTTCCGGGCGACGGTGCGCCGGTCCGTCCAGGCTTTGCGCGGCGGCACGCGAAGGCCGAAGCGAGCGGCAAGCGCCTGCCTGCGCCCCGGCGTCCGGGCTTACCCGCGCGGAGAGTGGCAATTCGTTGCCGGATTGTACCACTTTGGAGGGGTGGTGTCAATCACGAGCCTGGGACTCCTTCATGGACATTACATTCGCTCTCAGTACTTTGTATAACAAAGTACTTTGAGTAGTATAATCTATCTTTCCGATTTTGTCAAGAAAACCAGTTGACAATACCGGCCCTGCCGGCCTATAATAGCAAGACAATTCCAGATCGGCTGTCGTCGCAGTGGCCGCGTGTCGTGACGCGGCTGAGATACGGGGGAAGTCCGGTGTAAGTCCGGCGCAGTCCCGCTGCGGTATGGCTCGGGCGTCAACAAGCGTCCGAAGCCGAGCCCGAATGCCCGCCTGCGATGCCTCACAGAGTACCCTTCGCGAGAAAGGGGGTGATGGCGCGCAGGACCCGCAATGCTTTTGAAACGGCCCTCCGGCGCAAGCAGTTTTCCAGACCACACCCACCATCCGCAATCGGTCGGATGGTTTTTTTGTGCCTGCCCTTTTCCGGCACGCACACCGCAAGGAGCGAGACGAAATGCCCCGGACCAACAGAATCGGAAGAAACCATCGGCGGAGGCCAGGACGGGCTGGCAGGCCAGCCTTCACCCTGATCGAGCTGCTCGTGGTCATCGCCATCATCGCGGTATTGGCCGCCATCCTTTTCCCCGTCTTTGCGACGGCGCGGGAAAAGGCGCGCCAGACAAGCTGCGCGTCCAATCTGCGCCAGCTCGGCCTGGCGACCCTGATGTATCTCCAGGACTACGATGAGACCTATCCGCTCTACCAGTACAACGACTGCCAGGGCCTGATCTGCTATCAGTTCTGGTTCGGACGGCGCACGGGCACCGGCTGGGATAAGACGAAAGGCCTGCTCTATCCTTACATGCAAAATACCGCCCTCCAGCGCTGTCCCAGTTGGACCGGCGTCACCCGCTTCGGAGACGGCAACGGCTACGGGTACAACTGGGGCTACATCGGCTCCGACTACTACCTCACCTTCAACTGGCCGCCGCTTAACCCCGCGACCGAGGCCGCCCTGAGCGCCCCCGCCGACAAAATCCTCTTCTCCGACTCCGGGTTCTACAACGCGCCCTGGTATGGCGGCGATGGGACCATGCAGGAGACGCCTGGCATAGACCCGCCCGGACAGTGGTATGGCGATCCGACGATGGATTTCCGCCACATAGACAACCACAAGGACATCAATGCCGTCACGCAGACCGTCACCCATTACGGCTGGGCCAATATCGTCTGGGCCGATGGACACGTCAAGCCGCTGAAAGAGCCCATGGTCACAGACGCGATGTTCACCCGCCGATAGGGCCGCCAGAGAAGCGAACCGGCGCCAGGGCGCGGGCCGAAACCGGCTCGCGCCCTCATGTTGGAGCGCCTTATCACCAATAATGCGTTAGACTTTTCGTCAGTCTTAGGGAAGGATTGAACAGAGTTTCTCTCCCGAAAGGATCTTCATGAAGCGGGTCTCCACCGATCTGGTCGTTATACCCAGGGCTGATGTCGCGGCAGCGGATACCCATAGCAAGGCGCTTGTCAAGCAGCCGCGCGCCGTCCGCTTTGCCGTACTCTGGCCGGTCACCCTTCGGGATAGCGGCGGCGAAGTGGTCGGACGGATCGTCAACATCAGCAAGTCCGGCGTGCAGTTGGTCTCCCCGAAGCCCCTGGATGTGCGGTCGCGTGTGGACGTGGTCACCAAGAGCGACGACCTTCCTCTAATGCGTTTCTCGGTCGAGATCATCCGCCAGCGCGAGGCGGCCGACGGCTACGCCTACGGCGCCCGGATCGCGCAGATAACACCCGCCACTTTCCTCGTGCTGAGCCACGTCATGGAAGGGCTGCAGGTCTTGCGCGCCGACCGTGAGGAGAACCAGACCCGTGACCGCGTGCCGATCCAGGTGGCACGCGAGCAGAAAAAAGTCAACATCGTCTCCTGCGGCAACAACCTTCCCCCCAAGGAATAGTCCCCATTCGCTTCCTTCAACAAATTGTCCGGCTTTGGGCCTGTTCTGAATGCGCCACGAATGCCAGCCGGCAGGCCCGTGGTGTGTTCTTTCCCATCGAGACCGGCGCGCGGGAGGGTACAATAGGGGCGCAGGGACGCAAGAGCCGGTATCGGTCGCCGGAGGAAGGTCGAGAAGTCCCTGCTGGGAAGGAAGGCCTTGAGTATCCTGGAGATGACGGCGCTCATCGGGATCGGGGCGCTGGGGGCAGGGTTCCTGGGCGCTCTGACCGGCCTGGGCGGCGGCGTCGTGATCGTGCCCCTGCTGGTCCTGCTCTTCAAGATAGACATCCGCTACGCCATCGGCGCCTCTCTGGTCTCCGTGATCGCCACCTCCTCCGGAGCCGCCGCCGCCTACGTCCGGGAAGGCTACTCCAACATCCGCATCGGCATGTTCCTGGAGATCGCCACCACCTTCGGCGCGCTGGCCGGCGCCTTTCTGGCCGCGCGCCTGTCGACCGGCTGGATCGCCATCATCTTCGGACTCGTCCTGCTCTATTCCGCCTATCTTTCCAGCCAGCCCAAGAGCGATCTGCCCTCGCACGATCCGCCCGATCCCCTGGCGACCCGGCTGCGGATGAACGGCAGCTACCCCACCCCGGAAGGGCCGCAGCGCTATAACGTCTATCACGTGCCGCTGGGTTTCGGCCTGATGGCGGTAGCGGGCGCGCTGTCGGGGCTGCTGGGCATCGGCTCGGGCGCGGTCAAGGTGCTGGCGATGGACAAAGCGATGCGCATCCCCTTCAAGGTCTCCACCACCACCAGCAACTTCATGATCGGCGTCACCGCGGCCGCCAGCGCCGGGATCTACCTCAATCGCGGCTACATTGATCCGGGGCTGGCAATGCCGGTCATGCTAGGGGTGCTGGCCGGCTCCCTGCTGGGCACGCGCGTGCTCATGCGCGCCAGCGTGCGGCCCCTGCGACTCGTCTTCAGCCTGGTCATTCTGGCGCTGGCGCTGGAGATGATCTACAACGGCTTTACGGGGAGGCTCTGAGATGCCCCTCAAAGAGTGGACCGACCAGCAGGTAGAGGAGATCATCGGCCGGCTGCTCATCGCGGGGGTCCTGCTGGCTGCCGTCATCGTGGCGGGGGCCGGCCTGCTCTATCTTGCCCGGCACGGCGCGGAGCCGCCCCACTACCGCCTCTTTCAGGGCGAGCCCGCCGACCTGCGCAGCGTGCGCGGCGCCTTCGACGATGCGCTGGCCGGGCACAGCCGCGGCATGATCCAGGTCGGCCTCCTGCTCCTGATCGCCACCCCGATCGCGCGAGTGGTCTTCTCCGTCTTCGCCTTCTTCCGGGAGCGCGACCGGCTCTACGTCGGCATCACCCTCGTCGTCCTCGCCGTCCTGCTCTACAGCCTCTTCGCCAGTCACTTCTAGAAGCGTGTACTGTATGCCTGCTGCCAGAGATATGAACCACCCGCTGCGCTAGAGCACACAGAGATCACAGAGAAGGCACAGAGAAAAGCAAAGAGAGAAGCAGAGGCTGGTGCAAGTAGGAAGGCAGTACCTCTGCTATAAGCAAGGGAGAGCACAGAGACAAACCCTTTTCTCTTCTGGTCTTGCTGCCTTCATGTGAGCCAGTCGCCACGATTGGCTTTTCTCTGTGATCTCGCTCATAATGAGTAAGAGGTAGAAGCTTACGACTCGTACAGCCTGCTTCTCTTCTGTCTTTGTATTTCTGTGTCTTTCCTCTGTGTTCTCTGTGCCCTCTCTGTGGTCTCTAGCGAAGCGGGTGTTTAATCTCTGCAAGCTGGCGGTAAATACACGCCCTGAGCAGAGCGGTCAGTCGGCGAGGGCGCGCCCGCGCGTTTCGATGACCAGGGGCATGGCGAGCAGGCCGACCAGGGGAACGAGGCCGACCCAGAAGAGCGCCTGCATGGCGCTTTCCAGGGAGCCGGCGGCCCGGCTGACGAGGAGGGGACCGGCGGCGGCAATCACCCGCCCGATGTTGTAGCAGAAGCCGGCGCCCGTCCCGCGCAGCCGCGTGGGGAACAGCTCGGGCAGATAGTAGGTGAAGCTGCCGAAGACACCGAAGACGCTCAGGCCGATGAGGAAGCACATATACAGGCGCGTCACCGGCGCCAGCGCCAGCCCGAAGGTGGTCATGACAGAGGCTGCGGAGAGCAGGAAATAGATCACGAACATCGGCTTGCGGCCCAGGTATTTGGACGCCGGGATGGTCAGCAGGGTGCCGATCAGCCCGCCCAGGTTGAAGCTGTTGGTGGCGATCTTCTTCCACGGCTCCGCCAGGGCGGCCGTGAGCGGGCTGGCCTGCGCCAGCTTGGTGGCGATCAGCGGAATAAACGCGCTGCAGCTCCACCAGGTGAGGAGCGCGGTCACTGCCGTGGCGAAGCCGCTGATCGTCAGCGCGCGGTACTCCGGGCGGAACAGCTCGGCCACGCGCGAGGGGCTCACCCGCGCGGCCGCCGATTTCCACCGCTCCGGCTCCCGGACAAAGGCGCGCACGAGCAGGGCGACGGCCGCCGGCAGCAGGCCCGACAGGAACACGTAGCGCCAGGAGATTTCCGGGTTGCCTTTCAGGAGCACGCCGGCGATCTGATAGGTCACATACGTCGCCAGGAACAGGCCGACCGGCGCCGAAGTGTAGAGCAGCGCCCCGGCCTCCACGCGCCGCTTCTCCGGTACCACCTCCGCCACCATCGCCGCGCCCGCCGCCCACTCGCCTCCGATGCCCAGGCTGGCGACCAATCGGAACAGGATCAGCACGCCGATATTGGGCGCGACCGCGCAGGCCGCCGTGCCCAGCGAGTAGAGACCCATGGTCAGCAGCAGCGTGCGCGTGCGCCCGAGGTGATCGGCCACCCTGCCGAGCAGGACGCCCCCGGCCGCCCAGCCCAAAAGCAGCAGCGAGGTCAGCCCGCCGGTCCACTGCAGGGTCGCCCGCTGCGCCTCATGCGAGCCGAGCGGCAGGTGCAGCAGTGTCGGGATGCAGTTGGGCGCGACGTAGTTGAACAGCAGGCCGTCGAAGACGTCGAAGCCCCAGCCGAGCCAGGCCGCGAAGAGGACCAGCCACTGGTAGCCGGTCATATCCAGCAGCGTGCGCCCGGCAGCCCGGGCCTCCGTCGAAGCGGGCGCTTCCATTCTCTTCTCTCCTATTGGGTGCGAGATGCAGCGATTTCCGGCGAAAAAGGTGGGCGAATCTGCCGGGTACGAACGTACAGCGCATGTTCCAGAAACCCTGTGCCGCTGAGGAGTTCGGCAACGGCTGCGGGAACTCCTCTTGACCCATCTTGTTCCTCGACAGGTAGATAGCGACGGTCGAGATTTGCATCGAATCGCCGACAGCCGGCTCTTCGACGACCTCCTGCGCTGGAAACCTTAAGGCCCTTTCAATCGAAAAAGAGATAGTCTGAGGAAATTGCCAAGCGAATTTGCCGATGTCTCTAGAACATAATCTGGTTCTGATTTTCGCGGCGATGATGGCCGGGGCGGTCAACTCGGTGGCGGGCGGCGGCACGCTCTTGACCTTTCCGGCTCTCCTGTGGGCAGGACAGACGGCCAAGATCGCCAACGCGACCAGCACGGTGGCGCTCTGGCCGGGCCAGTTGAGCAGCCTGTTGGGGTATCGCCGCAAGATCGGGCGCAGCCACACCGCCATCCTCTGCCTGGGCCTTCCCAGCCTCGTGGGCGGGGGCATCGGCGCCCTGCTGCTGCTGCGGACCCCGGCCAGCACCTTCGCCAGGCTGGTGCCGTTCCTGATCCTGATGGCGACCGTGCTGTTCGCGCTTCAGGAGCCGCTCACACGCCTTCTGCGCGCCCGCGCCCGGCGCAGGGCCCGCCAGGAGGACTCCGCCGCTTCGGAACCGCCTCCGGTGGAAGAAGACGACAATCTGGAGGCAGCCTCCTGGCGCCGGTGGGCGGCCGTGATGCTCTATCAACTGTTCGTGGCGATCTATGGAGGCTATTTCGGAGCCGGCATCGGCATCCTCATGCTGGCCGCCCTGGGCTTTATGGGCTTCACGAACATCCATCGCATGAACGGCCTCAAGAACCTCAATGGGCTGTGCATCAATGGGGTCGCCGTCACATTATTCATGGCCAACCGGCTGGTGAACTGGCATGTCGCCCTGATGATGGCTAGCGGGGCGATCGTGGGCGGCTATGGCGGTTCGGGCATCGCGCAGCGGATCGGGCAGCGCAACGTGCGCCGGCTCGTCATTCTCATCGGCCTCGGTCTGGCGCTCTACCTGCTCCTTCAGGGATGGCGCTGAGAAGGGAAAGCTCAAGCGAGAGCAAAAGGACCGTGCCAGCGTAATCCCTAGGAAGGAGAAAGGAGCAGAATCATGAAAACAGCATCCGGACTGGAGTACGAGGATATCCGCGAGGGGACCGGCCCGAGCCCGGCGCGGGGCCAGACCGCCGTCGTTCACTATGTCGGCACGCTGACCGACGGCCAGCCGTTCGATAGCTCCCGCGACCGGGGCCAGCCGTTCGAGTTCCCGGTCGGCATGGGGCGGGTCATCAAGGGCTGGGACGAGGGGGTGGCCTCCATGAAGGTCGGCGGCCTGCGCAAGCTGACTATCCCGCCGGAGCTGGGCTATGGAGCGAGCGGCGCAGGCGGCGTCATTCCGCCCAATGCGACCCTGGTCTTCGAAGTCGAGCTGCTGGGCATACGGTAGCGTTTCATCGAGAGGAAGAAAACGGAGAGAGAAAAGAAAGCAGGCTCTCTCCGTTTTGTTTTTGGCAGCGGGAAGAGGGGCGGCGGTCGTAAGAAAAGGAGGAGGCAGGAAAATGCGATTCTGGGGCCGTGTACTCAAGCGAGAGCCCGAAACGGCCGCCGACGTGTGGAAGCAGATCGGCCAGGCGGCGGCGCAGGCCCTCCTGGCCGGAGAAGAGCCGCGCCACAGCGAAGCCGTCGGAACCTGGATCGGCCTGTTGTGGCGCTGCCGGCGGCCGGGGGAGGCCGCAGAGGCGTTCAGCAGGACGATTCCTCTGGAACCGAAGAAAGGGGATATCCCGTATTACATCGGATTTGCCAGAATATTAAGAGAGCAGGCGACCGAGCTGCCGGAGGAGCCGGAGGGACGGTATGCCGTCATGATCGCCGCGCTGCGCCGCGCCCTCATAGCGGACCGGGAAGAGATGGTGCGTGGAGTCGAGCCGTTTCCCATCGCCAACCTGGAGGCGGCCGTCTGGATGGCGCAGCGGCTGCAGGCGGTCGAGCTGCACGATCTGTGCTGCGAGCTGGTGATGGACACCGGCGAGCTGCTGAACCGGCATCTGGACGATAGCCGCCGCGTGGCCCTGGAGGACCTTTATAGCGCGCTGGGCCGCTGCCTGGCCTCCCTGCCGTCGGACGCGATCCCCCGATTCTGGGCGCTGCTCCGGCATAAGAGCCTCCGGCACCGCGCGCCGATCGCGCAGGTGGGAACGCTGGCGCGCGAGGACTACGCCATGGAGGCGCTCTGGCCTATCGCCGGCCGGATGCGGGACCGGCGCGCGGTGCCCTTCCTCCTGGAGGCGCTGCCGGTCCAGCCCGAAGACGGCCAGGTGAGCCTGATCACAGCCCTGGCGGAGATCGGAGACATCCGGGCTATCCCGGCGCTGCAGGCGCTGACCGTGGACGAGACGCGCCAGATCTCGGTGATCGCACGCCGGGCGGTCGAGAAGATCCTGCGGCGCAGCCGCGACGATGCCGCCCAACTGCTGCGGCCGAGCGACGCGCAGCACGTGGGCAGTCTCAGCCAGACCCTGCTGCGGGCCGCGGAGGGCGGGGCCACGGCGGTCCGGCCGGACGAATTGCTGCGGCCCGGCGGCCTGACGCCAGAGGATTCGGAGAAGAGGGAGTAGGGGCGCTGCTTGCTGCGCCTTATGGTAGAGGCGCCGCCAGCGGCGCCCTGGTGATAGGTGTTACGGGGAGCGGGAGCTTGCACAGGCGAAGACAGCATCCGCAGGCATGGGAGGAGATCGCGGTCGGGCGCGGGGCGCTGGCGCGCCACGGCGCGGACACGGTCGGCGAGGCCCTCCGGATACGGGAAGAAGGCCCGGCGGCGCGGCTGCTGGCGCACTTGTGGCATGAGGACCTGGCGGTCCGCCGCGCCGCCGCCCTGGCCCTGCCGGGCGGCGACCATCAAATCGCCTACGCGCCCAACTACGGCCACTTCGCCGGCGTCTTCCTGCGCGCCGTCGCCTCGCATTCTCACCGCGCTCCAGAGGGCGCGGCAGACCGCTACGCCACCGTCGCCCGCTCCCTCGGCGCGCTGCTGGAGCAGAACGCCAGCGACATCCGCGCCATGAGCAACATGAGCTACTCCTTTTTAAGCAGCGCGCTGTACGTGGCGCTGTTCGCCACCTGCCGGGACACGCTGGAAGCGGTGCGCCGGCTGCGCGCCTCCAGCGCCCATCCAGAGCTGTGCCGCCTGCTCTGGAGCCTGTCGCGCCTGAGCCTGTCCACGCGCATCAATGGCGCGGACGTGGACGCGCTGGGACAGATGGCCGCGCGGACGCTGGCGGCCCTGCCGCCGGACGAAGTTCCCGAGTTCTGGCGCAGCCTGATGCATCCTTCGCCGCCGCGCCGGATGGCGGTCGCGCCGGTCCTGGCGCATCTGGAAGACCGGCGTGCCGTGCCCTACCTGGCGAAGGCGCTTTTGGGCCAGCCGCCGAATCTCGCGCAGCCGCTCATCGCTGCCCTGCGGCGCATGGAGGACCTGCGCGCTGTGCCTGCTCTGGCGGAGACCGCCCGGTCGAGCCCCCTGTTGCGCGGCCCGGCGCGGGCCGCCATCGCCGCCATCGAGCGGGCCAACGCGGGCAGCCCGCCGCGCACGCTGCTGCGCCCTGCCGAGACGCGCGCCGGCCTTCCTGTGGAGCAGATGCTGCGGCCCGTGCCCCATGCCGGCGCGCAGGAATCTCCTGCTCTGCTGCTGCGCGTCGAGAACGAGCGCGAGAAGGAAGGAGCCGGGCGGCCATGAGAGAGACCGCGCCGCCCGACGTGCTGCAGCAGTGGGACGCGCGCCTGCAGGCGCTCTGGAGCGCAGGCGCGGGCCTGCAGGCCTCTCTGGGCCTCTATACGCCGGAGGCGCGAGAAGCGGAGACAGCCTTGCCTCACACCGCCGAGCGGCTGGCCCAGGGATTCTGGCGCACGCTCTCCACCTGGAAGCCGCGCCCGCCCGACTCGGCCGAGGCTCGTTACGAGGCCGTGGTGGCCGTCGTCTGGCGCGTGCTCTGGATGGTGCGCAAAGCCCCGCCCCAGAGGCCCTTCGTGGAGGAGGTCCTGGCGGCGGCGCTGCGGCCCGTCCGCCGGCTGCGCGCCGGCCTGCTCACCCCGGAGGTCTGTGCGCTGCTCTACGACTACTATCGCGGCGTCTGGGCCGCGCACCTGACCCGGGCGCAACTGCAGACCATCCGCGATGCCCTGGCCGGTACCCTGGCGGCGTTGCCCCCGGATGAGATGGACGCCTTCTGGGAGAAGCTGCAAAGCCCCAAGGAGATGGTCCGGGAGGCTATGCGGCTGGGGCTGGAGGATTTGCGGGACGCGCACGCCGTGCCGCACCTGCTGCGCGGCCTGGAGCAGAGCCAGGACCTGGCCGTGCGCCATAGCATCGTGGACTGCCTGGAGCAGATCGCCGATCCGCGCGCCATCGCCGCACTGATCCGCCTGCGCCGCGAGACGGCCCTGCCCGACTGGATGCTGGCGCGGCGCATCGGGCGGGCCATCCGCATCATCGAGCAGCAGAACCGGGGCCGCCAGCACCGTCTCCTCCTGCGCCCGGCTGAAGAAGCGCCGGACCTGCTGCGTCCCATCGCCGACGCCTCCGAAGATGGCCGCCGCGACCTGCTCCGGCCTCCCGAATAATTTATGCTCTTTCTCGTCGCAACCCCTATCGGCAACCTCGGCGACATTACGCTGCGCGCTCTCGACACCTTGCGCGCCGCCGACGTGGTCGCCAGCGAGGACACCCGCAAGACCGGCCTGCTCCTCAAGCATTTCGACATTCAGAAACCGCAAATCTCCTTCCATGAGCACAACGAGGCACAGGCCGGCGCGCGCATTATCAGCCTGCTGGAGCAGGGCAAGACGGTCGCCGTGGTCACCAACGCGGGCACGCCGGGCATCTC
>Ga0070734_10005734_pt1 | contig 10778 bp, 7 predicted proteins | sample Coa_R1_8_FD_66444 | JGI IMG/M metagenome (GOLD analysis project Ga0070734, IMG submission 66444) | Surface soil microbial communities from Centralia Pennsylvania, which are recovering from an underground coalmine fire - Coalmine... | ecosystem: Environmental > Terrestrial > Soil > Unclassified ... | reverse complement strand
GACCAGAGCGCCGAGCTTCTGCCGTTTGCCGCTGTTGCCGGACTGCGCGGCTGGATTTCTCCCGGCATGTTTGCCCTGCAAGGCCTGGTGCTGATTGCAGCCATCGCTGCGGGCATGAACTGGCTGACCACGCGGCACTCCGGCAAGTTGGAAGAAGAAATTACCGCATTGCAGGCGAGCTCAAAGATAGAGATCAAGCGCCAGGAAGAAATTATTTCCGCCACGCAGGCGGAGATCAGAAGAATTTCCAATTCGCCGAACTCGACTTTTAAGCTGCATATTTCCACAACGCCGCTCAGCCGCGAGCAGGCGCTTACGGCGTTGAACAGTTCGCTGGAAGAATCGCGCAGCTCTGAAGAGCAGTACAAGGAAAACATGGCCGCGCGGGAGCGTAACCTGCGCGCGCGGCAGAGCACCATGGCGATCGTGAATTCAGGCAGCCCGCTGATATTTTCTCTGGCGCTGTTTCTGGCCGCGGGTTTGTTCAGCCAGGGCGCGCAGAAGGAGTTTCCGCGTAATCGCCACGCGCGCAACCTGGCCGACTATTATCTTTACTTCATCACCGCGGAAGGCCTTTGGCCCAACCTTGTGCTGCTGGCATTTTTGTTTGTGGCGCTAAGCGGCAGTGACTATGGCTTTGACGGGCTTTTCTCCAGCGTTGGCCCGCTCTTCTGGGTCGTGTTTTGGATCGGCTTTTATGGCCTGCTGCTGCACTTGTTTGTCATGACGGCCCGCGGCCTCTATCGCGCCATGCAGGCGCGTCCGCCCGCGAGTGAATGGGGCTTCGACAATCGATTGCTCTTCCGCATCCACAACAGCTTCTTCATTGTGTTTGCGGGATTGGAATCTGTGTTTCTTGGGCTTTGCTACGCGTTTTATTTTTTACAGAGCCACTCGGCATAGGTCGAAGTCGCCATGCTTGCGCGCTCTTTCTTGGATCTCTCCGTGTTCCTCTGTGGTTAGATGTTTTCCGCCGCCGTTTGCAGCAACTCCCATGCTTCCTGCACATCGCTCCAACTGGTTTCCAACTGCCCAATCGCCAGGCGGAGCGTGAGTTTTCCATTCAGCACCGTGCTAGCCATAAACACCCTGCCTGAGGCGTTGACCTTTTCCAGGATCGCGCGGTTCTCGTCGTCAGGACCCTTATAGCGGAAGCAGACGACAGACAGCGGTGTCGGCGCAACGCGCTCAAATTTCGGATGCGCGTCCACCAGCGCGGCAAAATCCTGCGCCCACTGGATGTGCGAGCGCAGCATGGCCTCAATCCGCTCGCGCCCAAAGTAGCGCATCACAAACCACAGCTTCAGCGCGCGGAAACGATGCCCCAGCGGAACTCCATAATCCATCAGGTTATGCGCGCGCGGATCGTCCTGAGTCTTTAAATAGTCTGGCGTGAGCGAGAACGCTCGCCGCAGAATGTCCGGCCTGCGCGTGTAGAACGCGCTGAGGTCAATGGGCGTGAGCAGCCATTTGTGCGCGTTGAATACCAGCGAGTGCGCGCGCTCCACTCCTGCCATAATGTGCCGCTGCTCCGGCAGGATTGCCGCCGCTCCGGCGTAAGCGGCGTCCACATGCAGCCACAGGCCATGCTTCTCTGCGACATCGGCAATCTGCGGCACCGGATCAATGCTCGTAGAAGAAGTTGTGCCCACGGTCGCAACCACGCAGAAAGGCCGCTTGCCCGCACGCTTGTCTTCCTCGATCATCTTTGCCAGCGTGTCGGCGCGCATGCGGAACTCATTGTCCGACGGAACTTTGCGAATGTTCTTCTGGCCCACACCCACGGCAATCGCGCCTTTCTCAATTGACATGTGCGATTGGTCGGACGTGTACAGCACCATATCGTTGCGGCTTCCCGCCGTCCGCGCTTCAGGATCGACTAACTCGCGCGCACACATTACCGCGTGCATGCTGCTGGTAGACGCTGTGTCATAGACAATGCCAAACCATCCTTCAGGCACGCCGATCCATTGCCGCAGCCAGTCCAGCGCGCGCTGTTCCAACTCCGCTACTGCGGGAGAAGTCTTCCAATGCAGTCCGTTGGTATTGAGCGCCGCAGCCAGCATCTCTCCCAGAATCGCTGGCGTGGATCCGGTGCAGGCAAAATAAGCAAAAAATCGCGGATGGTTCCACTGAGTCACCGCCGGCATCACCAGCCGATCGAAATCGCGCAGGATCGAGTCAAACGTCTCGCCCTTTTCCGGCGCCGACTTCGGCAGAGCATCCAGCAGATCGCCCGGCTTTGTCTGCGCCAGCACCGGCATTTCCGACACGTTGCTCAGGTACTCGGCAATCCGATCGACGGTTTGATGGCCCGCTCGCCGGAAGTCTTCCACATACGTTTGCCACTCGGTCTTTTGCTGGGCTCCATCGCGCGCCGCTGCCGCGTCGTTAGAACCAGTAGAATCAGTGGTTTTGCTCATGTTTTAGCCCTTAACTTTTAGCCGTTAGCCTTTGATCTCTGGCCTCAATCTTGATCTTTAGCCCTGGATGTTGAGCGCCGCCACTCTGGCCAAAAGCCATTTTTTACATTAACTTTCTTGACAACACCTGAAACCCTAGACTACTATCCGCTCAGCATGCACGCCAGCCGATTTAGTTTCGCGTTTACTTACCGCTACCACTTTACGGGTAGCGGCCACGCGGATCTGTGCTGACAATGCAATAAGAAGTTAGTCATCATAAATCACCGCAAGCCGCGATCCCCAAAGGGTCGCGGTTTTTGCTTTCAGGGAGCTTTGCCAGCATGGACCATCCAAACGGCCAGCAAAACGGCACCGGCGACAAAACGCTCGACGACTGGCGCCGTCAGATTGACGCCCTCGATACCGAACTGCTTCGTCTGCTCAACCAGCGTGCCGCCATCGCCTGTGAAATTGCCTCGATCAAAGTGTCCTCGGGCTTGCCTGCATACGACGGCAATCGTGAACGCCAGGTGCTGGCCAGCGTGGTGGAAAAGAATACTGGTCCGCTTGACCAGCAAAGCGTCACTGACATTTTCTCCGGCATCATCCGTGAGACGCGACGCTTAGGCACGCAGCGGATGGAGGAGCAGAGCGGAGAAGCAACAACAACGGTTCGGTCGTGACCGAAATTGTAGTGCGATGGAGAACGATGCCGCACAGGCAAAAAGTTTCGATTAACGGTTTTGATTTTGATCTTGGTTTTGATTTTGGCCAATTACTAATTACCAATTGCTAACTGCTCTTGTTTTGGCTAATTGCCAATTGCTATTTGCTAATTGCTTTTTTACAGGAGTACTTCTCATGGTTATCAATATGGCAGCAGGTTCGTCGGAAGCAGAACTTCAACATGTAATTGAGCGCGTCATTGAGTGCGGTTTTCAGCCGCATGTCACGCGCGGATCGGAGCGCGCCATTGTGGCCGCGGTCGGCTCCGGCGGCAACCGCGTCGCCCTGGAAGCGCTCAAGGCCGCGCCCGGCGTAGAAGATGTTGTTCCCATCGCGCATCCGTTCAAGCTTGTGAGCAAGCAGACCAAGAGCGGACGCACGCAGGTTGATGTCGGCGGCGTAATTATTGGCGGTGAAGAAGCTGTGGTGATCGCCGGGCCATGCTCGGTGGAATCGCGTGAGCAGCTTTTCTCCACCGCGCGTTCAATCAAGGCCGCCGGAGCCACCATGCTGCGCGGCGGAGCGTACAAGCCGCGCACGTCTCCCTATGATTTCCAGGGTCTTGGGATTGAGGCGTTGCGCCTGCTGCGTGAAGTCCGTGAAGAAGTTGGCTTGCCCGTGGTCACCGAGGTGATGAGCACCAATGACATTCAGCTGATCTGTGACCATGCGGACATGCTTCAGGTGGGCGCGCGCAACATGCAGAATTATGATCTGCTGCGCCAACTCGCCAAAGCCAAAAAGCCAATCCTGCTCAAGCGCGGCCCTTCTGCCAGCGTAAAAGAGTGGCTGCTCGCGGCGGAATATCTGCTGGCCGGCGGTAATGACAACGTTGTGCTCTGTGAGCGCGGCATCAAGACCTTTGAAAGTGAGATGACGCGCAACACACTCGATCTCGCCGCCGTTGCGCTGGTGCGTGAGCTTTCGCATCTGCCCGTGCTGGCCGATCCCTCGCACGGTACTGGCAAGCGTGAACTGATCGCCCCTGCCAGCCGCGCGGCTCTAGCCATTGGCGCCGATGGTTTGATCATTGAAGTGCATCCGTGCCCCGAGCGCGCGTTGTCGGACGGAGCGCAGTCTCTCAATCTGGAAGAATTTGCGCGGCTCATGAAAGGCTTGTCCGCGCCGATTCGGAGCGTGGCGGGGTGTATGGCGGAAGTTTAGAGAGATGCAAAGTCACATGGCAACCTGCGACAAATGATTTTCGCCTGTTGGCCAAGTAATGTTCAGTTAAGAGGATGCGGCTCAGCACCGGAGAGATATTGGTCGGCAGTCAAGATATGGATGCCACTAAACTGCCGAAGATCGAGCAAGTCGTCATCGCCACTTACAAACGATCTGGGCGTGAGCATTACGCGCACACTCCAAGACGATATCATCATCCGGGTCACGCGAAACCCTCAATTCGCCGCGAACAGTGACCCATAGCGCATTCACCATAAGCCGTTCGAGTTTATCTTTGATTTGTCCCGCTTGCTGCGCAAATTTTCTGGTCGCCACTTCTTCAATTTCATCCGCGATTTGCTGGCAAATAGCGATCTCGTCTTCCTCATAGGCTTTCAGGATCGCCTGCTCTGGCTTTCCTCCAAAAAACAGGGCTGTTATCCAGATATTGGTGTCGAATACGACAATCACTTTTTCTTGGCCCGTTTTTCGGCGCGATACTCCTTCACTAGCCGCTGCACATCCGCTGCTGTATAACCCGAAGGATTATTGCCTCGGAACGCCGCTTGAGATTCACGCAATATTTTTCTCGCGCGCTGGGCTTGATAAGTGCGAAAGGCTTCCCGGAACAATTCGCTGGTGGTGCGATTTTCGGCCCTGGCCGTCAGTTCAACCTGCTCCGCGAGCTCGGGAGGGAAGCTGATAGTAAACGTGCGCGTGCTGCGGGGTGGTGAAGCCATAATAATGAAATCTTACTTTGTAAGACAAAATAACACAACAATATATTCAGTCAGCCCCCATTGGCGGCAGCAAACGGTAGATGAGCCCAAGATCGCCTAACTTCGTAGCGGACATGTTTGAGCCGTTTTATCTGCATGAAACGTTTCTAATGCCCACTCGCGCCCGTCCCGAAATCCATGTCCGCAGTGCCGTCTTCTTGTGCTCCCCGGTCCGGGCCGGCGCCTATAAAGCCGTCATTGAAGTTCGGGATTATTACGCCATCGTCGTAGCCGCGGGTTCCCGGCACCAGACGGTATTTGCCGGTCCAGTAGGATGACCAGCCATTGCCGCTTTGGTATTGCGGGGTGGTGGCGGCAAAGCCGTTGGCTTCGCTCATGACTCCGTTCGTCAGGTCATAATCCAGATCATTTCCTGAAGCCGTGCTGTTGAATGTGAAAGCTCCCCAGTTGGATTTCCACACTTCAAACACGTTGTTCCTGCTCACAGTGTTTTCAAGCGGAGTGCTTGAACCTGTGTCTTCAACGCCCGTGCCGGCGCCCAGCGGATTAGGGCCAGTGGCGGAAGTCTCAGAGGTATAGGGCGGTTGCATAGAAGTATTGTGGTAGAGGTATCTGCGGCCGCCGTCATAGACATCAATTCCGCCGGACTTCATCATGGAGTCGCGTCCGCCGCCATTGCAGGTCTCATTCCCCCACGGATCGTCCAGGCACTCGCGCTGGCGGTTGTAGACATTTCTCCAGACGTACACCGGGCCTATATATGTTGGCGTAGTGGAGATGGCCGATGCGCCGCCATAATCAAAGTAGTTTTTCCAGACGCGGTTATTGGTGCCGTCGCCGTCCGTCTCCAACCCGTCGTCAAAGTAATTCATGACGGCATTCTTGTAGATGTCCACGTCCGGCCCAATACCCTGCTGATCGCAGTTTGTGCCGATGCTGTTGCATCCGCCCATGACCAGACCGTCTTCATGGTAGTGGTTGAGGTCCGGCGGGCCTCCCAGTGCTCCGTTGGTGGTGGAGTAGGCTTCGTTGTAGCGGATCACAATCTGGCCTCCGGTTGGATACATCGTAATGGGTGCTGTGCCTGAAGGGTGCTGTCCTCCGTCCCAGGGATTGGCCCCGAAAGCCGGATTATGGATCTTTGAATGCTGAATGATGATGCGTTTGGTGTTGAGCACCGGACCGAAAGTCTGGTCAGGGAATTTGATGCCGGCATCTTCATTGCATGCGCGGTCCCCGGTGAGGTTGGCACCCAGCGCCACGCCGCAATCGCGGCCGTATCCGGTAATCTCCACGCCATCGATCACAATGTCGTGCGAACCAGGATCGATAAAGATTCCCGACTCGCCACCCACGATCTTTAGGCCCTTCAGGATGATGTAGCTTCCTGAAATTACCACCGGGAAGAAGTTGCTGGCGTTATTGGTTTGCGCCACTGCATTTGCGCCGGTGAAATCATAGACCGTATAGCCTGTCGCGGTGCCGGACTGGTTTGCCAGCAACACTTGCTGGCGTGATGATCCGCTGCGCGCGCCAAGATAGGAAGAACTCGTCGTGCTGGTGTTTGTTCCGGTCCAGGGCGTAAGAGTGCTTCCTGCGGGGAAGCTCTCGCTCCACGTGGAAGGACAATCACTTTGCCCATCGGGAATATGGTTGAGCCATGTGGCGGAGGAGTAGCTCGCGCCCGTGCCCACCTCGAAGACGTATTGAGTCGCGGGCTCCAGATTCACCACGCTGCCGCGTCCGCGATAAGGATTCAATGGCTGGCCGCTGCTGTCATTGCGGCTGTCGTACCAGAGCGGGTGGCCCTGACTCCATGTGAATCCGGGAGCGCTGGGATCGGCAGTCGCCAGCCGGTAGCGAACGAAAATCTGGTCGCCGCTTGGCGCATTTGCCGGATTGTAGTAGAGGCTCATGCTGTGGAAAGTGGCAACAGCAACTCCGCTGGCCGGCAGCGGAGACATCACACATGCGGTTGAGGTCTGATAAGTAATGCTCAGCTTGGGACGCAATGCAGGAAAGTTGGTGTTGTCTTTTGAATTGAAGTCTTTATATTGGTCAATGCTGCTGCTGCTCACCTGCGTGAGCAGCCATCCATCATTCGTGGTGCCGGTGGAGAAAGCCTGCACTCCAGAAGTTACATCAATGTTGAGCCAGCAGGCCGCCGGATAAGGCGCAGCCGTACAATTATTGGCAGCCGCGTCGGCAATGGAACCCTGTCCAATCGGCGCTGCTCACAACATCTGTCCCTACTCCGCCCGCGCCGGGAACTGTCCAAGCTGTGCCGGTTCCAGTGGTGTTCCACGTGACTCCTGTTTCTGTCCAGCTTCTCAGCAGACGTGTGGCTTGAATGACGGCATCCGGTCCGTTGTACTTATAGAGCGATAATGTTGCCGAAGTGATCGTGGCGCCGTTGGGCACCGGCCCGCCTTCAGCAGCGAAGATGGCAAAGCGGACCACAGCGCGGTCAGTGTTGGTATTGCGAATGTCGAGGTCACTGTTTGTACCTTGATTCAGGTTGGCACCGCTAGAGTAAAGGATCCAGTCATCGGCCGTTCCTGCATAACTATTCAATCCATTTTGCAGCGTGACCGTGGTCTGCGCGAAAGCGCAATGCGCCAGCAACAACAAAAGAGCCATCAAGGCGGCGCGAGCCAAAGGCACTGAAGACTTTGATGTGGTATTTGAGCGTGGATCGAAAAGGGTTCCCGCAGCAGTACGCAAGCGCACGGCGCCTCCTTAATGCGTAATTGTCAGGGGAACAGAGAGTGCGTTTCAAAAGACGCATTGGCGTTGGGCGTCTGCTGGAATTCTTTCAAATCTTCCGGAGAACAGAGCTGCTAGTTGCTCCGCGATAGTCTTGTGCTTAAGAAACATACAAAGGTCCGACAGGTTGCATGTTCCATTGGAAGAAATGACTGAATTCGAGCAGTTCTGGACTTTTCAAGTAGAACGCAGCGGCACGCGATTCGAACCCGTCGCCTCACCGCAGCTCCCATATCGCCACGTGCCCGCTGCAATCTCCCAAGCATTTATTTCGGCTTTGCGATGGTAAGCTCAATGGGCGTATCACCTGCCTCAAATGGCGAGCCAGGAACCGGAGTCAACGATCCAGTGCTTCGATCAAACATGAATCCGACAATCGAGTTATCACTCGTCGCCACTGAGTAGACCAGTTTTCCCTGGAGATCGAATTTCACATCGAAAGGCGCGTTCCCGGCAGCGGTAGGAGTTCCGGGAACCTGGGTCATCATACTTGTGGAATCATCAATTCGGAAGATCTGGATCTCGCCTGGCAAAGGGATCGTAAGCAGTGGCGCGACGGTGACCGCAATGAATTCGCTCAAGGGGTCCACAGCCACAGCCCACGGCAGCGAACGCGACATGAATACTTGTGGCGTGAGTGCACCTGAAGCAGGGTCAATGGTGAACAATACGACCTCATTACTGGTGCTGATGTTTTGGCCAATCATAAGCCTGCCGGAAGGCGCAATTGCCAAATGGGCTTGTGACCCTGCGGCAGCCGGTCTAGCTGGCCCTAACGCGCCGGTTTGCTGGTCCCGGTCGAACACAAGAATTGCGTGGCCGGGGCCGAACACCTCAATTCCCTGGTTATCCATCCCCGTGACAACGTACAGCAGCTTGCCTCCAGGATGCATGGCCAGAGCACCGGCGCCATCCGCAATCGGGAGTGGCGAACCGGGAATTTCCGTGAGGGTACCGTTCTGTTCAATTGTGAACGCTTGAATTTCCCCGCCGTTCTGCCTACCCCTCGTGTCTGTGGTCTCTTCGCTCACATATAGAGTTTTTCCTTCCGGGTCTACGGCCATACTTTGTGGGCAGAAACCATCTAGCGTTACTTTCTCCGCCAAGCCAAGCCGTCCCGAAGGAGCGTCGATATTTTCCGATAGCAGTGTTCCTTTTGCTTCGGTGCAGCCACCCGCCACCGTGCTGAACTTCTTCTCAATTACAAAAACATGGTGTCCGGCAGGATCGCTGGTGATGCCTCCGGGCGAATCCCCCGCCGGGAAAGGCGATCCGGCGACAGGCACAAGTCCTCCCGTCTGCTCATTGACGACGAAACCGGAGATGCTGCCACCGGGATTGTTCAAGCTGCCGAGGTTGGCAACATAAACAAACTCTTTCGAACCCGATTGGCCAGAGGCTCCTGCAGACGTTCCCGCAGCTGGAGAGTTTAGGCGTATCCCTTGACAACCGAGGATTATGGTAGAAAAAGCAAGCAGAAGGCACAGAGCAAAAGTTTTCACGGCGGAATCAGCTTTCCCCAGGGGCTGAGGGTTCAACCTTGAGATTCAGCAGCTCTCGGCAGGGTTGCTGGATTCCAGCGCAAAAAGTCTTGGCATCTGTTTAGCCTGAAAACCAAATCTTTCACCGCAGCTCCCAAACCTCCACGGTGCCGCTGCTGTCTCCCAGCGCCACGAGCTTACCGTCCGGCGAGACAGCTATCGCCTTGACGCTCGTCATGTCCGTAGCGAATGCCCGTGGCTCTGGAGCGCTGGCAGAAACAACGCCGGCAATGCCGTCGTTGCTGGCGATTACAAAGCCATCACCGGTTGGCGCAGCTGCATACACAATTCCCACGCCCAGGTTGGGCAAAGAAAGATTTTTTCCTTCGCGGTTACCGCTCGAATACATCGCCCCGCCCAGTGAGGACCACCGCGCCATCATCTTGCCATCCCGTGAGGGCACGCATTTGTAGGGATCGGCGCAAACGCTGGGAAAGCTTCCCAACTCGCGTCCTGATTCCAGTTCGCGCACGGTGAACCCGCCTGCTGTTTTTGCCATAGTCAGCCACGCGCCCTCCGGAGAAAGCTCCACAACCGAGCCTGTGCCCGACCGCACAATGCGATTTCCGTTCACGTCCCACACCGCGGCCTTTTCGTCACCCGCCACTCCCAGCATGTCATTCGGTCCAAAGACCATGGACCTTACGTTGCTGGTTTCAAGTTTGCGCGTCATCTGGGCTGAAGCCACGTCCCATATCTCGACGCCGCCATATCGTTCCGTGGCAACCATGCTTCCTGTTTTAGAGAGCGCGATCGCGTCTGTGGAGTAATCCGCGCGCATCGTGGCCACGGGCTGCGCGGTAGCAAGATCAAAGACTGTAATTGGCGAAGGCGGTGTTCCCCCGTCGAGGGGACGGCGCGACGCTTGCGCCACCGCCAACCGGCCGCCGTCGCCGGAAAACGCCATGGCGGAAACCTCAGCGTATTCTTTCCACTTGAGCCGCATCTTGAAGCGCGCAACCTTCTGCTCCAGAACCAGACGCAGCCAGCGCGCCAGAATTTCCGTTGGAGGCTTGCCCACGCCCGCGCCCTTGTTGTATTTCACCTGCGGAGGCATCTCTCCATCCAAGGTGCGGCCCATGAAATAGATCTTGTAGTCTGAGAGGCGCACCAGAAACGTGCCCCAGGAGGGAGCATATCCCGGCTCGCCGGAGTCGTAGTGCCCCATCTCCACCTGTGACTCATCCACGCAAACCAGCGTGCGCGCGCTGGCCGGCGTGGCGGCCTCCAATCCGGGTACGCGGATCGCCGGATTATGGGCCCACGGCGCTTTGCTCTTTTCGCGGTGAAAGAGGATGGTAATGGGAGCTTCGGGCCATCCATCGACAACTTCGCCCGCAGCATATGGTTTGTCGCAGATCGTTGCCGCCGCTGAAGCTGCTCCGCCAACCGGCGATGTCTTCTTTGCTTGCCCCAAGGCGAGAGTCGCCAGCAAC
>Ga0070734_10005733_pt1 | contig 10780 bp, 8 predicted proteins | sample Coa_R1_8_FD_66444 | JGI IMG/M metagenome (GOLD analysis project Ga0070734, IMG submission 66444) | Surface soil microbial communities from Centralia Pennsylvania, which are recovering from an underground coalmine fire - Coalmine... | ecosystem: Environmental > Terrestrial > Soil > Unclassified ... | reverse complement strand
GCTTCCCTGGCGGCGGGCGGAAATGCCCATCCGACAGGCCCGGGGCTCGGCAACGCGCAGATTCTTGCTGGCTTGTTCGGCCTTTCGGTCAGTTCTGCCAGTCAACCCGGCGGGACGAACTTTGCCATCGGCAACGCGGTCGATTATCTCGTGCCGCCAGGCTTCGTTCCGGTCACGTCCACCGGTAATCAGTACCCAAATCCGTTGCTCCCTGGCACAGCGACCCAGATCAGCAACTACCTGGCCTCGGTGAACGGTCGCGCCAATCCCAACGCTATTTATTTGCTGGCCAGTGGCGGAAACGACGCCAGTGCGGCGCTGGCGACGTTCGGTCCATCATCTCCAGCGGCGATCAATTACCTGCTCGGCGAGGCGCAAGCCCTGAGCAACAGCCTGGTCAATTTGCAGGCCGCCGGTGCGCGCTTCATCATCATGAGCAATTATTATCCGGGTCCTTCCGACGATCCCGCCAGAAACGCCTATGCAAGGACCATCATCTCCGCCACCTGGAGCGATCTGGCCGCCGCCGGCGTCAGGTTTATTCCGGCGGATACCGCCTCAGTCTTTGCCGCGGTTGAACGAAATCCCGCGGCGTTTGGCATTACCCATGATCCGCTCGCCGTTGGTCCCAGCAACTATGCCTGCCTGCCCGCGATCGGATCCGGCCTGACGTCCGGCTACGGAGCCACCTGCGCGCCGACCACGGCGCCGAGCACGACACACGGTTATCTGCAATCGGCCGATGCCACGCAGATTTACCTGTTCATGGATGGCGTGCATCTCACCGAGGCGGGCCAGCAGATCGAGGCCGACTATTTTTACAACCTGTTGGTCGCGCCGAGCGAAATATCCTACCTCGCGGAAACCGCCGTACAGAGCACCTTCCAGACCGTCATCGGCATCCAGCAGCAGATCGACTTCGCGCAACGCCTGCGCCAGCCCGGCTGGAACGTGTGGGTGAATGGCCAGCTTGGGTATCTCAAACTCGACAACAGCTCCACGGGATTTCCCAGCGATCCCGGATTTCCGCTGTCAGGCAGTATGGGCGTCGACTACAAATGGCAGAACGGCTGGCTCGCCGGCGCTGCGCTGACCGCGGGTTACGTCAATCCGACCTTCTCGCTCGGCGGCGGCTACACGCAGGACACTGTCGCGCTAAGCCTCTACACGGCGTATCGCAACGCCAATTGGTGGGTCGACCTCACCGCCACTGCTGCCTGGCTCGGCTACGATACCAACCGGACAGTGCCGATTGGCATCACCGTTCAGCCCAACAACGGATCGACCAACGGCGATGACCTCTCGCTGGCCGCCGAGGTCGGATACGATTTCCACACTGGTACGGTGACGCACGGCCCATTCGCAGGTCTGATCCTGCAGCAAGCGAGGGTCAACGGTTTTACGGAAAGCGGCAGCTTCACCAGCCTGTCGTTCGGCGATCAAGTCCGCAATTCCGAGGTGGGCGCGCTTGGCTATCAGATGAGGTTCGATTGGGGCAAGTGGCACCCGTTCGCGCAACTCGCGTGGGATCACGAATTCGACCCGCTCGATCGGATGGTGACGGCATCGTTGACCACCATCGCCGCGCCCAGCTATTCGCTGCCGGCCGTGGTGCTGGGGCGAGATTGGGGAACTACGACCGTTGGGACGCAACTCACGTTGACGTCGGCCTGGAGCGGATTGGCCTCGTTCACAGCGCAGCTAGGCCAAAATCACGCGCTGGTTTTAGGTGGCCTGGTTGGGTTGAACTACGCGCTCGGTCAGACTTCGGCACCGCTCGTCTACAAGAATTGATGGAGCGGTCCAGGCCCGGTCCGCCTCGCTGCGCTATCCGCTTTCATCTGAAAAACGTCCCGATCGACGCGAGCCGCTAAGGTGCACGGCGCATCGCTTGAACGCTTACTTTGTCCTTTTGGCGCCTGTTTTCTTCAGCCTGACGCCAGGGCCACCGCCATTCTCGTGGATGAACTCGATGCCTAAACTCTCAAGCGCTTCCTTAATAGCTTCGAGGGCGTCTTTAGAGATTTGACGCCTCGATCTTTCGAAGTCGACAATTGTGGAGAGCCCTAAGCTCGCCGCTTCGGCGAGTCCAGACTGCGTCATCTCTATTAATCCTCTAGCAGCTCTGCATTGACCCGGAGTTATGGAAGCAACAATTTTTGTTGACACGTCATCTAGCCTCGGTGTATCAACAAAAATTGTTGATACGTGGTGACTATAATACCGAGGAGCTTTCGATGGACGCAAACACGCCAGCGAGTACTAATTCGATTATCCGCCGAAAATTCATCGGCGGTTCTGATGCCTGGATCATAATGGGTGATGATCTTGCCGCTCTGGTCCGGCTCTGGCGGGAAATGCGGGGTGAGGTCGAGCAGAAGGACCTATCGAACTTGATCGTCCAACTAGGGGCCGCGACGGAAGACCTGAACCAGCAGTGGTATGAGCGCAATACAGGTTATTCGGTCGGAAGCGTTCAGCGGCGGGTCATCCATCCCATCCACAAATGGATGGCGGCGACGCTTGATGGTCTGGTCGCGCCCGGTGGCGCGGTGTTCGAGGCCAAGTTCATGCTGCCGTCGACGTTCTCGGAGGAGGCGGCGCTCGCAAAGCACATGGCCCAGCTGCAGCATAATATGTGGGTCATCCATGCCCGCTCAGCTGCACTCTCCATCATCACCGGAGGCGGCAAGTGGGTCGAGATGGTGGTCCGGGCGGACCCGCTGTACCAGCACCTGCTACTGACCGCCGAGAGGAAATTTTGGCGGTGCGTCCAAAGCGGGGAGGAGCCCCGACTGTTCGGCGTCGAGCCGCCAAGACCGCGCGTGGAAGCGATCCGTAGTGTCGATATGAGCGCCTCGAATTCGTGGGCGGAGTTTGCTGCCACCTATCAGCGGACTCGGCAGGCCCATATCGATCATGAAGGGGCCAAGGCGGAGCTGAAAAAGCTGGTCCCGGAGGACGCGAAGGAAGCGTTCGGGCATGGCATCAGGGCCAAGCGGTCAAAATCGGGGGCGATCAGCTTTGAGCTTGCGGAGGCGTCTGATGCACCGGTCCAGTGACACGATCGGAGCGATTGGTGCGGCGCTGGCCAAGGCCCAAGGCGAGCTGACAAATCCAGAAAAGGCATTGACCGGCACGATCCGGCCAAACATGCCGGGGGAGGAGGAGCGGACCTTCCGCTATGCGTCCTTGGCGAGCGGTTTAGATATCGTCCGCAAATGCTTGGGCCAGCACGAGATCGCGACTGTTCAGACGACCGCTATCGACAAGGATAGCGGCCTGATCCGCCTCACCACCACACTCGTCCACGCCTCGGGCGAATGGGTGGCCTCGGATTGGCCGGTCTGCCAGGTCACCGAGACGGCAGCACCACATCGGCTTGGAGCTGCCCTCACTTATGCCCGCCGCTATGGATTGTTCACTTTGGTCGGGATAGCGGGCGAGGACGATCTCGATGCGCCCGATCTGCGAGCTGCGGGGCTCACCCCTGAGACCCATACGAAGAAGAGGCAGGAAGGAGGTGAGGGAAGCTTGGGCACACCTGCCATCGAGTCAAAACCTACCAAGCCGCCGCGGGTTGCCGAAACGGGACCACGTGTGGAAAAAGCCCGGCCATCAACTCTGCCGCCTGAAGCCGCCGACGACCTTCGACAACGATTGATCGCGGAATTGGCGACACTCAACGAAGTAGACGCTCTCGCCACCTGGGCCCATCGCGTTCTCCCGCTCAAAAACCAGCTCTCGACGACGGAGGCCGAGAGGGTCGAGGGCGCGTTTCAGGCCAAGCTGAGTCAGCTGAGCGATTTGACATCGACCGAACCGCCACCAAGCCACGAGACGGACGGCCATGCCAGCCAACCTCCATGCGCAGAGCCCGAGGGCGTCATTGCGATCAGCAAACCGGTGCGCGAGCGGGATCGCGACCATCTGAGGTTTGTGGCCTCTCAGCCGTGTCTCGTCTGCGGCAGGACCCCGTCAGATCCGCATCACATCAAATTCGCAGAGCAGCGGGCGATGGCGCGCAAGGTCAGCGACAAGTTCACCGTCCCTATCTGCAGGCTGCATCATCGTGAGCTCCATCGACGCGGCAATGAGCGCGCCTGGTGGACAAAAAAAAGGGATCGACCCGCTTCCTATTGCGGCAAGTCTTTGGGCCAGCACACACGCGATTGAACCTGCTGCAGCGGGAGAGACCGAAAAGCCCACCAAACTCAGCGCAGAGCAAGCTGCCATCGGACGTCTAAATAACGAAACGAAGCCAATTGTTCGCCCGGAGGCACCGTGACGTCCTTCAGGCAAATCGAGGCCAACCGCCGCAATGCGCGACTGAGTACGGGACCTGTCACCGAAGAGGGCAAAAAGAGGTCGCGCCGAAATGCGGTTCGGCATGGGCTGACCGCAGAAACTGTTATCGATGCACTCGAAGACGCCGAGGATTATGCAGCATTCGAAATGGCAGTCACAGCCGATTATGACGCGCAATCGGCGGTCGAAAGAGAGTTGGTGCTCAGACTAGCAAGCCTGTTGTGGCGATTGCGTCGCGCCACAATAATCGAGGCCGGTCTCTTTAAGGTCCAGGCGCGTCAACTCCTCCAGTTTCGGCAGCGACGAGACGCTCATCGGAAGCGTCAGAAAATCATCGAGGGCATGTACCAAAATGCTGTCTCCATCGAAGGCGATGTCCTGCAGGATCAGAAGGATACCACCTCGAGCCTTGTCACCGGTTCAGCATCGGATGTGGATACCCCCGATCGATCCGCTGGTCTCACCAGGCATTCATCCGGCTATCGAACTTGCCGACGTATCCCCTAGACCGACCCTGTCGGTATGAGGCCACCCTTTGGCGGCAAGCTTGTCAGATTCTATTTACGCTGCAGTGTCTCGACCGCCGCAAGCCATGGGAAAGGCTTAAGTTGCGCGGTGCGCAAAATCGATTTCCTTAGGGCGGCGAGCGTTCATGTTTCCGGGTTGAGACGAGCAAACTCTCCCTTCATGCGATCGAGGCCGCTCGCCTTGATCCGTGTTTGTCGCCATCGCGCGGCGCGTAGTAAGATTCGTAAGAATGGACTAGCTCTTGGTCCGCCCCATCGCTGATGCCTAACCAATTGAGCCTGCCGAGTCTTGGTCTACCGCAAGGCGTTGCCTTCTTCGGTGACGAAACGCTTATAAGGCTCGTAGTCAATTCCAGCGAGTTTCGGAAGACGGTCAAGCCGTTCAGGGTCTAGCGGTCGAAAGGTCAGGTCTTTCGGCAGATCGATCATTGCATTCACGATACCACCCGGAGCGAAAATGATGCACATAAACGGAATAGTCCAGGCAATCTCGAATGCAGGCCAATCGACGTTCGCAAACCTATTTGCCACACTCAGCCTCGTTTCCCAAGGTATGAGGCCGCGTTCCCGAGTAAGTGTCGATTTCAAGTCGGTGATGTAAACATTCCACTGCCGCGTCGCCTCCACGTCGCTGACCGCTTGCGCGACGCACAAGGAAATCAGGATGAGAATCGTGGCCGGATTGTTCCATATCCGGTGGGGTATACGAAATCGCCGAAACAGAATCATGATTGCAGCGAGCGCGGCACTGACAAACACAGGATGATATCGAGATTGAGCTTGCGCAAGCGGGGAAAAGCTTGCCTCGATGGCAATTGCCGCAGTGATCGCAACTAGGACCACCAATATCCACGCGATCGGAATTATTCTCGTAAAACCGGACGCACGCTTGGACGGCATTGTCGCGCGGGCACAACACACCGCAGACAACGACAGGAACGCAAGGACTCCCGTGATTATCGGCAAATTGAGGCGATGGTCGGCATACGCAAATTCGAAATGTGTAAGTCCGTAGACGATGTGTGCTCGATCACCGGGATATTGAGGTATGATGACGCCTCTTATTTGATAGGTAAAAAGAGACAGAAGCACGAGCGAGGCCAGGGCAACAAATGGCCATTCGGACGAGGTTTCAGCGGCGGCATGAACGCGCAAAACGAGGGCGAGCAGGAGAGTGAGAGTCAGCAGAAACGCTCCTTCGTGAAGCCAAAAAGCGGGAATGCAGATCAATATGAAAAATGCTTGCTGTTGAACGGACTTGGTTCTGAACAAGATTAGAAAGAGCAATATCCAAAAATAAAAAGTTGCGATGGCAGATTCTCCGACGGCGTTCATCGCGGTCGGTGGAAAGCCGATTAGAAACGCAGCGAGGGGAAACAGTATCCAGGCCTTATTATTTTGTGGTGCAACAGGCCAACAGAGCGCCAACAACAACATTGGAACTGACAACATGACAAAGGTAAAAACCTGACCGCACTGAAGCAGGGTAGCTGCCGTGTACTTCGACAACAGGACAATGGGGGCTTGTCGCAACACCTCCACAACGGCACGATACCCAGAGATGCTCGTAAAAAACCATTGCCTCTGGTAGATCACGACCAACTCGGGCCCCGCATCAGCATAGAGCCCGCGCGCGCAGATGGATGCGTACAGATAGCAAACCAGACTTGTCGTGACGAAGAGCCCAAATGCTAAACGCAAGAGGTAAGTTTCGCGTTTGATTGCCGACATCTTCCTGCGGTTATGGAACGGCCTAGTTTCCAGGGATCGAATGGCCGGGCTTAGCTGGGAGATGCAGCCGGTTGCGATGATGCCAGCTCCTCGGCACAGAAGTTATCTTCTTATTGGCTATTGTTTTGGAGGATCGAAATGTGGAAATTCCCAAACGCTCGAATTGGTCAACTATGATCATCGACTGTCTGGTCCGAGAGCCAAAACGAGTCGTATGCGCGCAACAAAAAAACAAGCCACGGAACTTAGGGCCGTTCAGACATGATTGAGCATAAGGTCGGTAGTTTGCAAGATTTCGGATATTGAAAATCCAAAACTAGAGGCAGTGACCGCTTCACCAACCACAAACCCCAGCCGAATCGAAAGACTGTCGGTCCAACCTCGTTGGTTTGCCGTAAACCTATTCGCGGGCTCAAGCAGCATCAAGCCACTTCCTGATGGCAGCGCGGCAACACAGTGAGCGCAGTTACTGCCTTCCATCGAGATGACAAGCCTGGCCTGGGATAGTTGCCTCAAAATGTCCTCTAAGCTTGCGGAAGCGATATCTAGGATCAAAAATCCTCGACGTTCCAGGGTTTCGAGGATCTCTTGTTCATTGTGTACAAGTCGTGCAGCGCCCGTGGCTCCTCTCCGAAGATAAACAAGCGACCTGGCTTGTTGATTTCCAAAAGTTTCGGCAATGCGCGATCTGAGTGCTTCGTACCGCCTCTTCTTGAGGCTGTTCTGTCCAAAATCTTGCAATATTACGAGATCATCGATCAGCGCACTATCAATCGACTTCGACCAATCTTGCATGAAATAATTTGCATATTTTGCACTATCGCGATGGTCTGGAATCTTCACGCACAAAGGAGGATTCCCCAGCTCCTCACATAAGAGACGAAGGGTACAATCGTCCTTTATCCAATGCCCAAAATATTTTAAGCCAATGAACGTTGATGACAGTGTCGCCTTCTCGATGTGAACAGGGGGGCTGCTCGTGGCGCGAGCAGCACCGTCGATGAAATATCTCAAGCTCTTCGAGTAAATCGACCCCGCAAACAATGCTGCATGGCGGATACGATAAGCGACTGCTGGAGCGTGGATGAACTGCCGCGTCGTCATTACTTCGATTTCAGCTGCCACACTCGACTCGGACGGTGCACCGATGACTCTGTCGAGCTGCCCAGGAAGAAAAATAGCAGGGCTCGGTTCCGTCTTCTCCTCTGGACAAAGGACGTCTCGCGCGACAGCGACCGATTCTAGTGAGCCAGGCCCTGTAAAGGCTCGTCGGACGGTGCGAACACAGGGGCGTAGACGAAGCGGAAGCCGCATGTTCAAATTTTTCTTAGGAACTTGCTGACGCTCACACAGGCATAGGAGTCGCTTTGTATCGCTCTATGAACTGTGCGGGCCTTATTCTGGAAGTCTATCCTACGGCCGTGTCGACAAACGCTCCAAGCCGCATCTCATCGAATAAACAATTTTTTTGCATAAAAGCATAGGGACGCTCATCGGGCGGATAGAGACTTTCGACTAATGAGCAAGTGTTTGCAATCGAAAAAATGCTGCAAGCTGAACTCGCAATCATTTGATTGGAGCGGCCAGCGGCAAGCATTCGCGCAGATCAGGCGGCGTGTACACGCTCGATAGATCCCAACATCAGATCTGTAGTGCTCAGAACCTCGGACGGCGAAAAGCAAAATCCAAATTCGCCCTCTGTTCCAACTGCAAAGCCGAACCAGACATCGGCGGCTGCGGTCCAGCCCCTATGAAAGCCCAGGAATCGATTAGGGGGTTGAAGAAGGATCAAGCCGCTGTTCTCGGGAACCGAATAGATGCAGTGTGTGACGTGGCTTCCTTCAAGGGACACGACGATCTTGGCATTCGCCAGTATGGCCAGCACGTTCTCCAGGTTTGCGACTTCAACGTCTACAATGTGAAAGCCCCGTTTAGCGAGCTCGTCCGTGAGTTGTTCTTCATTTTGGATCGTGCGAGGTTTTCCTGCCCTGCCGCGCCTCAAATACACGAGCAACTGAGAGCCGCTCGATGGCAGGCGAGCTCGGGCTTTCGCTCTCAGCGACCTCGTCAGGGAGCGCCTCAAACTGTTTTGATGAATGCCCCAATAGAAGTCTTGATAAACGATTAGATCATCAATCCGAGCTCTGTCGGTCGGTGTCCAGTCCTGTCCAAGATAGGTCTCATATATGCTTCGATGCTCAGAGTAGACGGGGCCTCGAAAGCAAAGGGGCTTTCCATCCTCTTCAGCCAGCAGGTATTGAGCGCAATCGTCCACAAGCCAGTGGCCAAAAAATCTGCTCGCGAGATGAGATGATGCAAGGCCGGCCACTTTCAAGTGGTGCGTCTTACGGGACAAGGTTGGATATTTAAAAAAAGATCGAGCTGAAATGAAAGCTTTGAAGCGCCCTTGATAAATTGATCCGTCCGAAACGATCGCATCCTTGATGTGGTAGGCGATGGTGGGAGCCGTTGGCAATTTGCACGAAGTCGCTGCAAAAATTTCCAATTCGATTGTCGTTCCTTCATCGGTGCCAATTATCCGGTCGAGTTGCCCAGGAACGACGATCGCAGGCCTCGCGTCGACATTCTCCTCTTTGCAGAGCACCTCCTGACGATGGGCCACGCTCCTCAGCGGGACGTTACCGAAGAGGTTGCGAGTGATATAGTTCACATGCGGAGTGAAACGTATCGGAATGAACACGGCACCCCCATAGCCGGCCATCGGGAAGTCAGCGTAATCGAGAAAAACAGATACCTGAAGGATTATGGGACGATCAACTTGTCAACCAAAAAGTTTTCCAATTCTCCGGACGCTAACGTGTTTGGCACTATCTCTTTTCACATCGGTTTGGCAGCCGAACAGCAATGGCAAAAAGCAGCAAAATTAACTGCCCGTCTAGTCCTTGACAGGCAATCATAACTTGAGACTAATCCATCGACACTGTCTATCCTCGATCGGAGGGGCTTATGAAAATCACAGCAATCGGATCAATTGTTTTGCTTTTCGCAGGAGCAGCCTCCGCTCACGCAGATTCGCTGGCTAAGCGTTACTGGCACCTTGCTGACGCTGCCAGCGCTTGTCTGGTCAACTGCACAAGTCAAAATGACGCCTGCAAACGAATATGTCCAGCGACGTATAACGTTCCATGTATGAGTGCCTGCGAGAACCAGGCGCAGTTTTGTCGGCAGACCTGCCAGCAGAAGTAGAGAGAAAATTTAGTCACTGGGCCGCTGCCATTGTGACGGATCATGCCGAATTCGATTGCCTACCTTGCTCTGATTGCTTGGCCGCTGGTTGCGATCGCGCTTTACGTTACGCGGCCGGTCGTACAGGCGACCCTGTGGACCGTGCTGGGTGCGCAGCTTCTGTTGCCGGTTGGGACATTCTTCAAGATCGAGATGATCCCGCAGTTCGATAAGGAGTCTATTCCAAACCTTTGCGCGCTTTTCTGTTGCATATTTGTGGCCGGCAAAGCGGTCAAGCCGTTCCGAAAGCTTGGCTCGGTCGAAATTCTAATCGCAATGTCCCTCGTCGGTCCCGTGATCACTTCGATGCTTAATACGGACGCCATTGTCGTCGGTGGCACGGTCTTGCCGGGCGTGGGGGTGTATGATGGTTTGTCGGCTGGTGTTAGCCAGTTCCTTATTTTGATTCCATTTTTTCTGGGTCGCCAGTTTCTCTTTAAGCCGAGCGACCTTCAGTCGGTGTTCTCAACGCTGGTGATCGCAGGCGTTGGCTATTCCGTGCTCCTCCTGTTCGAAATCAGGATGAGCCCTCAGCTGCATTTTTGGCTTTACGGCTACTATCCTAGCGACTTCATACAGGAGATGCGTGCTGATGGCGCCTTTCGGCCGATGGCTTTCATGGGTCACGGTCTCGTCGCAGGCTTTTTTATGATGACTACAGTTGTGGCTTCCGCCGTGCTCTGGCGCGCAAAAACGTCGGTTTTTCGTGCGGTTCCACCGGGCGCAGTCACTGGGTATCTGGCGGTGGTTTTGGTGCTCTGCAAGAGCGGAGCCGCCCTGGTCTATGGAGCAGCCTTGGTGCCATTGGTGCGCTGGATAAAACCGCGACTCCAGCTGAAGTTTGCCATTGTTTTAGCGGCTATCGCACTGACCTACCCGCTGATGAGGATCGCAAAGGTTTTCCCCACTGACAGGATTGCCGCCATTGCGATGAGCATCAACGACCAGCGTGGTTCTTCGCTCAAATT
>Ga0070734_10005732_pt1 | contig 10781 bp, 11 predicted proteins | sample Coa_R1_8_FD_66444 | JGI IMG/M metagenome (GOLD analysis project Ga0070734, IMG submission 66444) | Surface soil microbial communities from Centralia Pennsylvania, which are recovering from an underground coalmine fire - Coalmine... | ecosystem: Environmental > Terrestrial > Soil > Unclassified ... | reverse complement strand
ACAGGGGATCGGTCTCGCCGCGCCGTTGCCACATTTCGTCTAGGAGCAAGACACGGACCAGACCTCGAGCATGAACGTACGGACACGTGGGGAGAGCGCACATCAGATGAGTCACCTTGCTACCTCGTTGCAGGCTCCCATCGTTGCTTCTAGAATCTAGAGTTGTGCATCTGCGGATGGTCCGTCCGTTGCCCAAACAGCTTGAGGGCTTCGACCTGTCCCGCTTTGAGCTAATGGCTGCCTACGACGTGCAGACTCCCTTGTGCGACATTTTGATCGTGGCGGGGTATGCCGTCCCGATTGATCCACCGCCGTCGTCTCGCATCGCAGCCATCAAGGCCGTCGCGGACGCAGTGGTGACACCGCACACCAGACGCATCGATCACCACCATCGTTCCATCGCGTCTGATCGATCCGCTGGCGCGAAACGACGATGAGGCTGGACTGGGGTCTGATCGTCGCGCTCGTCGGCTGTGTGATCCTCGTGCTGGCCGTCATCTACAAAATCGTCCTGTCGGCCTAACCGGCCTTCCGCCCTCCATTCCCTCGCCGCGCGCCGACGCTAGTCTCCGACGGTGCCGACGTGCGATCAAAACCGTTGCTTCCGTCTTACGTTTCAACGACGTGGAGCGCGTGCTCACCCTTGCCAAGCGCGGGACCTGTTTGGCGCCGAGGCCCGTATATCCGCATTCTAGCGAGCACCCTCTAATGTCTGCTGAACGCAATTACTCTGCCGTCGAACGGCTCAAGCGACAAACGATACACGTGCTGCTGCTCCCCGTTCTGACAAACCAGATCAATCCACCACAGCAAGTCCTGTGAAGGATCGAACCTGACTGACAGCACCGTTGAACGTCCGATGATCGGTTCAAGCCGTGTGCCGAGATCAGCTCCGAGTTCGCGGACTGCTTCTTCCGAGTCCCAGTCGAATCTTGCACCCGCCGATCGCAGAGCCTGGTTGACCGTAGCCCGAGGAACGTCATCCCCGTTCACGAAGCGGGCCTCGATGGACTTTCGTTGATCGCTATTGACAAACACGCCGGACGCCAACACGCGTTTCAGCGAACCGTCGTAATCGAGATCGACGCTCAAGCCGAGCATCATTTTGATCGGCCGTGAAGGGTTTCTGGGATCGTCGCGCCACCCGACAGCAACGTCGAACCGCGTAAACTCTCGGCGCAGCGTGCTCAGCGGCTCCCAATCGTCGAGGGACACTTGCACGTAAGCGGCCCGAGCGTCGAGCTCTGGATACAACGCAAGCAGCAAATCGTAGGCTGTTCCGAACGCCGTCTTTGGGCTTTGAGCGGCGGAGCTCCCTACGGCCCCAGAGGCCATCAGGGTCACTGCAGCGATCATGCTCCCGAGGCGCCACGATATGCTGGCCATTGCTTCCTCCATGCCGCTGATAGATCGCTGGCACACGGCAAAACGAACCCGCGCTCCCACGAACGCCGGGCGCTAATGGCAGCTACCCACTCGCGCCCACACACCATCAAGAACGGGACGGACCATCAGAGGCGGCTCGATACTCACGTCGCATACATCCACGACTTCTTCGGGCGAGAGCAGTCCGATCACATCGTCATCAGCGATCTTCCCTGATGTGGGTCGCACGTTCCGCTTGGCTTCACCGTCTTGGCTGAAGTCGGTGATCGACAACTGCATCGCTTGTGTGCACTTCAGGCGATCACCCTTGGCAGGCATCCATACCTCTTCACGCACCGAGCCATCGGGTGCCAACACGTCGCACATCTTCGCGGTAACCCATTGCTTGGTTAAAAAGTCTCTTTCCCCAAGAGAGATCCACGCGGTGTGGAATTTCAGGTGTGCCAGCGCAGCAGGCGTACCTGCCTGGAACGCTGCCACGAAGAGAGCGAACCATGCGGCTCCTAAGAAGTTCGCCATATTTCACATCGCTGAATGCCGCAGACGATTCGGAACCCTCTCCCCAGAAACGTCTGTCGGCGCGCCGTCGCGGCTAGCCCTTGATCGCTAAACGCGGCCAGGTCTCCATCGATAACGATTCGTCACTGTTGCCTTCTCAGCGGTACGGGCTCACTTAGAACCTTCGGGTTGCTACAGCCGACTTCACGAGCCAACTCTTGTGGTGTCTTCGGAACTGCGTGTCTCTGCCTGAGAACTCGATCTCGCCAGCGTCTGATGTCTGGATAGTTAAAGACCTGACACGCGTTAAACTCGATGGTTTGGCCAGTCGTGTTGCTGAGCATGATGAGGAATATGGGATGATCATGTTCGAGAACATGGATTGTCGTGTAACCTCTGACCAAGGTATCTTTAGTTTGATTGATGTAGATCTGGTATACATCCGTTTCCGAAACGTTATATCCGTTGTCGCGCACAATCGCTCTCACATAATCAATAACGTCGGATGTGAGAAGACCGGCCATAACTTGCCCATTCTGTGGCGCGGCCTGAAGCAGAAACACTACGAGAAGCACTGATCCTATTCGCGGCATAGCAGCATCATCGCTCTTCTATTGCCGATAGCCGTCACATGATTGATGACGAAATCTTTTTGATTCTCAGGTGGAAAGCCATTATAACCGTTGTTAAACAATCCGTTGACAAACTCTTTCGGGTCAGTCAAACCAGCCACCGAAAGAATGGGTGTGTTTGTTCAGTTCTCTTCAAACGAATCTGCTGACTTTCGATACGACTCGACTTTCGCCCAGTTGTGCGTTCCCGTGAGATAACCGTCAATTCGGTCAGACGATATGCCGAAGGTCGTAACGGACTGCTGCTCGCCGAACGTCACTTTAGGAGATACGCGATCATCGTCTCAGTGTCGGCTGGATCCGGTGTCGGATCTCCGTAGATCTCCCACGAGTGCCCGGCGGACTCTCTCCGGTTTACCGACATCCACTCTCTGATCGCGTTGTGCGTCTCGTTCAGGCGGTTGTACGGCCCGCGGTGGACGGCGACGGCAGCCTCGCCGCCGGGCGTTTCGGTCGCGTACACCTCGCCTGCAGTTTCAAATGTGCGCGTGACCTCGACACCGAAGTCACACAGTATCGGCGCATCTGGTTGTATCGGGTGGTGGTAGAGAAAAACGTTGTGGCCGGAAGTCCACAGGCCTGGCTGGCTGCGAATGAAGTCCCAGACCTTCCCCATGGCCGGCCCCCACGCCGAGCCAACCCCACCGGGCGCGACCTCGCGCCGCACCGCAGCCAACTTCCGGGGGTGAACAGTCAGTAAATCAACGGGGACTGGCATTCCCCAGATTATAAAACCAAGATCGTGCCACGTCCCCCGATTCCAACGGCAAAATACGCGCCGACGCCCAGTTCCCCTCCCCTACACCAGCAAATGTTGCGCCTGTCAACATAGATCTGCCACAATAGCCTCATGCCGCCGCGCCCAAAGCGCTATCACCACGCTAACCTCAAGCAAAGATTAGTGGATTCGGCCCTCGCCCTGATGGCCGAGGTGGGCCCCCGCGCCTTTACTTTGCGCGAGGTAGCGCGCCGGGCGCGAGTTTCTCACAACGCCCCCTATCGGCATTTTCAAGATAAGGACGCACTCCTGGCCGCCGTCGCCGCCCAAGGCTTCGATCAACTGACCGGGACCATCGTCGAGTCCATGGCCGCAGGCAAAAACGCGGAGGACCGCTTGCGGCTGGCCGGCCGCGGCTACGTCCGATTTGCGCTCGAACAGCCGCAGCATCTCCTGGTGATGTTCGAAGCGCCGCTGCACGATAGTCCCCGACCTGAGTACGAATCATCCAGCCGGCGGGCGTTTGAGACGCTGCTCGAGGCCATCGCGGCCGTGCAGGCGCAAGGCGGACTTCCCGCCGGAGATCCGCACCCCTGTGCCCTGGCTGCCTGGTCGGCCGTGCATGGACTCTCAAAGCTTGCGATCGCCGGCCGTCTCCCGTTCGACAATACCCAGACCATCGCGTTCAGCGACTACCTGACTGCTGCGCTCTCAGAAGGGATGGCGAACCTGCCCCACCCGGGCGACATTCCCGATCCTAAAGGGCCAGCACCTGGTCGATCAACTCGCCCTGCAGCACCCGCTCGGACCGGCCGGCCGCGTCGACGCGCGTGATCGACTCGCCATCGGAATAGAGCACGCCCCCGTCGGCGGCCAGGTCATAGGCCAAGACCTTCTTGGCGACCACGTCGGTGACGTTGCGCGGCGAGCGCCGCATCAGTTCCCACGAGGACGGAACCAGGCCTTCGCCTTCCTCCTCCTCGGCCTGCGCCATCTGAGCCTGAGCTAAATTCCCGTAGATGAACATCTGCCGCGGGTCCATGCGCTTCTGCATGGCGCCCTTCCCGGTTACCAGCGGCTTGCCGCTATACATCATGGAGAAGATGTTGAAGTATTGGAACAACGCGCGGCCCATGCGGAACGGAAAGAGCACCGTGTCCTTCAGGCTGGACGTAACGCTCACCTTTCGAACGCCGGATTCGTAAGGTTTGCGGATGTAATAAAGCGACCCATCAGCCGATTTGCGGGGCTGCAGCAGGTCGCGCCCCTCTTCGGCCGCGATTTCGTCGAGCGATCGCGACTCGAGATCGATTTCCTGAATGCTGCACGGCCCCAGGCCCGCGAACCGGCCCGCGGCATCCCGTCCGATTCCCGCGCTCTGAAATACGATCCGGCGGCCCTCGCCCGGCACCCAGCGGGGAAACTGATCGAAGACGTCGCCCTCGGTCACTTCGGAGAACTCGGTCCCGTGCAGCGGCAATACCGCGATGCTCGATCGCATGCTGTCTTGATGAAACGCTGTTGCGGCCAGCATCGTGCCCGCGCCGTCGAGCTCCGCGTGGCGGATTCGAAAGTCGGCGGTATGGAACAGGCGAGTCTCCACGCCTGCCGCGTCCCGGAGGAAGATTCCGCTGACTGCGTCCGTTTCCATCGAATAAAGGAGCGCGTCTTCCGGGCCGCGGGCCAGGCCCGTCATCAGGACCGGGACGTCCGTTCGAACGTTTTGTGCCGCGAAGGCCCCGCCCATGAACATCGCGCCGCGCCCTTGGGTCTTCCAGGCGTGCCGCCGCTCGATGGACGCCGCGCGTTCCCGAACGGTCCGCTCGAATTCACTGTCAACGGGTTGGCTTACCCCGTCCTTCGCAATATGCAGCTTTCGCTTCGACAGGTAGGCAACAGCCGTCTTCGATACGCTGGACATGCTCGATATCCTCTCCGATTCGCAACACTCAAGCTTACTGCGTTAGTGAAACGCCCAGTCCACTGGCCGGAACGAGGTGACGAATTCAAAGCCCCATACGTTGAACTGGCCGCCCGGCCGATTCTCGATATTCAGCCATTCGTAGCTCCCCTTCAGAAGCTGGTGCCGATTCACCCAAACGCCGCCGCCGATCTCGTAGGACCCCATGTTGGAGGTGTATTGATCGGTATGCCCGCCCGTTTGGTCCGTGGCCGGTCCCGCCCGATACCACGCCGGGCGTGCGGCCACGAACAGCCGGGGTGTCAGCACCGTCTTAACCTCAAAGTATGTCGACTGCAGCGACGGCGAAACGGTGAAGCCCGGCAGATCATATTGGAAGCGGTGCCATTCGCCGGTGGCGCTGAAGCGGCCGCGTTCCCACTCCACATCTGCTCCGATGGCGCTTGCCGGATAATCCCGGACCGAGGTCCCGGCCGGCAAGAGCGGCACGAGAAACGGCTCAAGATAGGGCCCGCGAAAACCGGAAATACCGACCCGGAATCCCTGGCGGATGCTGTAGCCGGCGCCTGCCGTCCATTGCCCGTACGTTCCCGCATCCATAGTAGGACGCGGATTCGACGGTGAACCGCTGGTCAATTGCAGGCGCGCATCCACACGGTGGCTGGAAACCTCGGCCTGGATGCCCGGCAGTCCGTAGAGAGTCACGGGAGTCATGCCGTAACCGCCGCCCACTACCCCGCCGCAGGACTTGCGCGCCACGAGAACGGCGACACTGCAGGCGAGCTGGTTATCGTGCAAGGGCGTAATTTGGATGTAGCTGAGCGGCTGATCGAGCAGCGGATTCTGCGCATCGTCGTAATGCAGGGGAAATGCGCCAAACGCCGAAGACAAACGCCCGGCCTTTACGACGAAAGACGTTTTATCGCCGCGCACGGCATAGCCGGCATAGGCCTGAATCACATCCGTGTACCACTCATGCTCCGGATCGTATGCATCGTAGTAGAAGTAGGGCGCGAGGAGCACCTGGACGGCGGCGTATGCGAACCAATTCGGTCCGAGCTGCAGGCTGGGATACAGCATCGCGCGCAACCCGGGGGTCGCGGCGGAGTTGCTGGGATCGGAAAGCTCCAGGCGCTGTGTGTCCATAACGCCCGCGCTCACGGTAACGGGAACACTGATCCCCGAATAGCTCTCCTGGGCACTCAAGGAAAGAGCCGAGAACAAAACAATCGGCGCGAAAAATCTCATCATAAACTTGCCTCGTTCAAAACGGTCTCGCCGCGCAATAGCGGATTCGCCGCGGCAGCCGGCGCAGATTCGTCCAGCGCCAGCGTGAACACCACAGTGAAGACGGATCCCCGGCCCACCTGGCTGCGAACGTCGATCTCGCCGTTCATCAGGTCCACCAATTGCTTCACGATCGTCAATCCCAGTCCGGTTCCGCCGTATCTCCGCGTCATCGATCCGTCGGCCTGGGTGAACTTTTCGAATATCAGGCCGAGTTTGTCGGCGGGAATCCCGATGCCGCTGTCTTCAACGGAAAAACGCAGCCTGGCCTGCCCGGCAGACGACCCGATGCTTTCGACTTTCACCGCCACTTTGCCCTGTTCGGTGAACTTGATGGCGTTGCCGATGAGGTTCGTCAGGATCTGCCGGAGGCGCGGCTGGTCGGCGATGGCCCGCGCGGGCACCTCCGCGGGATACGACAATTCGAGTGCCAAGCCCTTTCTCGAAGCCGACGGCTCGAGCAGTTCGGCCACTTCGAGCAGCGTCTGCCGCAGATCGCAGGGCGCCAGGTACAAGGTCATCTTGCGGGCGTCCAGCCGCGAGAAATCGAGGATGTCGTTGATGATCACCAGCAAGGCGTTCGCCGAGTCGCGCACGGTTGAGGCGTACTGCGTCTGCTCGTCATCAAGCGGCGTATCGAGCAGGAGATCTGTCAGCCCGATCACTCCGTTCATCGGAGTTCGCAGCTCGTGGCTCATGTTGGCAAGAAACTCACCTTTGGCGCGGTTGGCGGACTCCGCCTGCACCTTGGCGCGTTCCAGTTCGGCGCGCGTCTGGCGCTCGGCCGCCGCTACGCGATTAAAACTGTCCGCGAGCAATTGCAGCTCCGCCACCGCCTCGCCGGCGGTGATTTTTTCGGGAAACTGCTTTTCGCGCTCTCCGCGCTCGAGCTGCGCGGCCAGGTCGCTCAAGGGCTTCGAAACCGACCGCGACGTCGCCAGCATGCAGATCAGCGCCAGCAGTACGCCGCAAACACCGATCTTCAAGAGCACGCTCGCCCAGCCCGCCGTAAACTCCCGTACCCCCCGGTCGAGAGAGATCAGCGTCAGCAGACGGTAGTCGTCGCCCAGCGCCTCGTGGCTCGGCAGCACCAGCAGCGTTTCCTCATTCTGGCGGACTTGGCATTCATTCTGGAGTGCCCGGCAGGATTGAGCGAGTTCCCGATCGAGGGCGACCCACTGAGACGCCGGCAGCGTCGCGCTGATCACACGGCCGCGGTATGTGAGTGCGGTGTCGCCGGTCAGATGATAGCGATTCAAATCGAACTTGCTGCCCAGGCGCAGCTGACCGATCTCTCCGTCACCGGCCGTGATCGGCGCCAGAGTCAATTCATAGAGCACGCCATTGACGTTAGCCAGTGAGGGCTTCGAGGTCAGCGCGTTCAGACGATCGAGCGGCTGCGCGGTGCCGTTCGAAAACGTAAGCGCCGCTACCGTTTCTCCTCTCCAGTCCGTTACCGCCAGCAGATCATAGCCCACCAGATCGTGGATTTCCCGAAGCTGGGCCTCGATGGTGCCTCGGATCTCCGCGACGTTCTCGTTGGTGACCGCCGGCTCGTGCAGCAGGCTGAGAGCGGCCTTCAGGCCCGCGTTATCGGTGAGCACACCCACGAATTGCGCCACCCGCCGCGAGTTCTCCTCGTTTGCGCGGGCCAGCATTTCTTCCGATTTCGCCAGCGAGTCGCGCAGGCCGTCCTTAACGCGATCCTTGACCACTGCGTTGAGCGTGGTGAAACTCCCGACGAGCACCACGCACACCGGCAGGAACGAGTACAGAAACGCCCGCGTCGCGAGCGGCATGCTGCGTGTCAAGGGCGCGGCTCCACGTCCACGGGGACGCGAATGGTGGCGTCCACAGTCCCGCTTTCAGGAACGTTGATTTCGACGGCGTGGAAGCCCGCAACCTTATGCCATGCCGTCAGACGGTAATGGCCTGCCGGTACGTCGTGGAACGAGAAGGTCCCTTCCGTGGACGGTTTCGCGAACCAGGGGCTTTCCGTCACTACGATGGCTGCGTACATGTTCGCGTGGATGTGGCAGTAGACCTGGACCACCCCCGGCCTGCTGAACTTCACTGTTCGGATCTGCCCCCGAGGATAGAAACCCAGGTCGAAGGGCTGCGCTTTGGAGAGCGAAAACACATTGTGGAAAATCGGATCGGAGTTCGGAAATTGCACAGTCGATCCCACTGGAATCACAACCAGCTCCGGATCGAAATGGCTGTCCTTCTGATCCATCACAACGTTGATCGCGGCACGGGAGGGAAGATTCTTGCTTTCGAGAATTACGACCATGCGGTCGTATTCGTTCACCGGATCGGTAGACCGTGCCACCGCCGGTTGGGCCATCCCGCGCAGGTTGTAGATCAGAGGTGAGAGCTCTCGCTTGCTCAGTTTTTTGGTGATCACCGCCTGGCCGCTCACGTCACCTGCAAACGCAGGCGCAACCACCGAAAGCAATGCCGCCACGAACGTTGTCCGATTCATAGTATTTCGACCTTATCCGTTGAATCGGACGATCTAAGGCGAATCGTTAGGCCCGGGTTATCATGCGCTTAGCCGTCATTTCGGGTTGGTCGGCCGCATTCCGTAAGCAGGCTCACGACACCACGAAGTTCTGCCCGGTGGCTTCGTTTTTTCGGTTGTGGTTCCGGCCCTCGCCGCGCATCCGTTGCCCCCGGGGCGAAGTCCGCAGTACGGACGGAGGAATTGATTCTGCAATTAATCCTTCATTATGAGCGGGATAGGTCCAACGCCGGCAACCGGCTGGCGGACGTGCCCGGTACGTGGGTAATGCCCGGCCATGGGTTGCTGGTTTGGCCATTTCCGGTACGAACGGTACTTTGCCTCGAAGAGGTATCCGGCTCATCATCGGAATGAGACAGGACGAAACCCGTGAATATCGAATTCAATCCGGCGAAATTCTACGAATGGCAGGCTCCCAGCGGAACCTTTACCGTTCAACTCAGCCTCGACGTCGCCCGCAAGCTCGCCCAGGCGAACGCGGAATACGACCGGGAGTTTAGCGCGGTGTTGCTCGGCTACTCGATGGACGAGCCGGAGCGCCTCTCGTTTATTGACGATTTCGTAATTCTGCCGGACAGCTGGGATCTACAGGGGGGAAATTATTCGTCGAAGTTCGAGGAGACGCGCGCTGAAATCGTTCGTAAGCTGGCCGAAGGCGCCGAGAGCGGCCGCCACCCCATCGGGTTCTGCCGCTGGCAAAAGAGCGGCCTGCTCGAGCTGACCGGACGCGACTTCGCCTCCGCGCAGCGGTTCTTCGCCGAGGCCGACAACGTCGTTCTTCTAATTCGCTATTCGGCGCACCAGAGCGAGGCGACCTTCTGCTACTGGGAGGACGGCAAGATCCAGGTCCCCGGCGCGATGCATTATTTCTCGTTCGACCCGACGCAGCTGCGAGGCTCCGGCGTCGCCCCGTTGAGTAGCTCGGAGACACACGAAGGATGGTCCTACACCCAGGCTCCGCCGCCGATCCCGATCGAGCCGGAGGACCTCGTACCGCCCCGGGCTTGGACCAATGAAACCAGCAGGCCGATCAACTGGCTCCGGCTGATCCCGACGGTTGCGATTCTCACGCTCGTGGTGGCGTGGCTCCTGAATCACGGATCGCAGGATGTTACAGCAGCGACTGCGGAACCTCAGGCCGCGGCTCCGGTTTCCTCCAGCCCGGTTACAGTACAGCCGGTTGCGGCCGTTTTGACTTCCACGCAGGTTCCTCTCGGCCTGGAGGTCCTGTTGCGCGGCAAACAACTCGAGATTCATTGGAATCACGACGCGGCCGTGATTCGCAACGCGGCCAAAGGCGTGATGCGCATCTCAGACGGCGGCGTAAAGGAAGTGATCGAGTTCGACGCCACGCAACTCCGCGACGGCGCGGTCGCCTATTCCCCGAAAACGAACGACGTCAGCGTGCGGTTCGAGGTGAACGGCCTGGACGGATCCAGTTCGTCGGAATCGGTGCGGTCCGTCGCGATCCCCTGATAATCGTTCTAAAATGACCTCGTGAGCTTCACACGGGGAATCCTTGTTTTGGTTTTTGCGGCCGCGCCGGCAGTTTTCGGCGCGTCCTACGTCGGCTCGGAAGCTTGTAAGAACTGCCATCCGCGCGTCTACGAGCGCTGGAAGAAGACGCCGATGGCGAATATTGTCCGCGAGCCGGCGCCAGGCGTGATCCTTCCCGATCTATCGAAGCCCGATCCTTTGGTCCACTTCACAGCCAAGGACGTGGCGCTGGTGTACGGCAGCATCTGGAAACAGCGCTACTTCACCAAGATCGGCGACGACTATTATGTCGAGCCCGCCCAGTGGGACGTAACCCAC
>Ga0070734_10005731_pt1 | contig 10781 bp, 4 predicted proteins | sample Coa_R1_8_FD_66444 | JGI IMG/M metagenome (GOLD analysis project Ga0070734, IMG submission 66444) | Surface soil microbial communities from Centralia Pennsylvania, which are recovering from an underground coalmine fire - Coalmine... | ecosystem: Environmental > Terrestrial > Soil > Unclassified ... | reverse complement strand
GCCCGGCAAGCGCTGGCGACGGCCCGGGCCGCTTTCCCGGCATGGCGCGATACCCCGCCGCGGCAGCGGGCAGACTACTTGTTCCGGGCGGCCAGCATCTTGCAGCGGCGGCGTTTCGAGCTGGCGGCGTGGCAGGTGGTTGAATGTGGCAAGCAATGGCGCGAGGCGGACGCCGACGTTGCCGAGAGCATCGATTACTGCGTCTATTACGCCCAGGAAATGCTCCGGCTGGCCCAACCGCACCGCTGCGATGTGCCGGGCGAGGAGAACCGCACGTTCTATGAGCCGCGCGGCGTCACCGTGGTCATCGCCCCTTGGAACTTCCCCCTCGCCATCTTGTGCGGCATGACCACGGCCGCATGGGTGACCGGGAATACGGTCGTGATGAAGCCGGCGGAGCAATCGTCGGTAATTGCGGCCAAGCTCATGGAGGTCTTTCAGGAAATTGGTTTGCCTCCCGGCGTGGCCAATTATCTTCCCGGCATCGGAGAAGAGATTGGCCCGGAATTGATCCAGCACCCCGATGTGGCCATGATCGCGTTCACAGGCTCCAAAGGGGTCGGTCTGCTGATCCATCGCCAGGCGGCTGAGACCCCAGCGGGACAGGACCATCTCAAGCGGGTGCTGGCCGAGATGGGCGGCAAAAACGCCATCATCGTGGACGAGGATGCCGACCTCGACGAAGCCGTCCACGGCGTCACGGCCAGCGCGTTCGGCTACCAGGGGCAGAAGTGCTCCGCTTGCTCACGGGTGATCGTGCTGGAAGCCCTGCACGATCCGTTCCTGGCGCGGTTGATCGAAGCGACGCGCAGCTTGAAGATTGCTCCGGCGGAAGACCCCGGCTGCACCGTCGGTCCACTCATCGACGGCGAGGCACGCCGCCGGGTGCTCGATTACATTGCCAAGGGGAAACGGGAAGCCCGCTTGGAATATGCCGGCGAGATTGGGGCCTTGGCCGAGGAAGGCTACTATGTGGGGCCGCACATTTTCTCCGGCGTAGCTCCCCGTGCCACGATTGCCCAGGAGGAGATCTTCGGACCGGTGCTGGCCGTGCTGCGGGCGCGCGATTTGACCCATGCCCTGGAGATTGCCAACGGCACGCCCTATGCTCTCACGGGGGGCCTCTATTCCCGCAGTCCCCAGAACATTGCCCGGGTGCAGAAGGAATTTCGCGTCGGCAACCTGTATATCAATCGCAAGATCACCGGCGCTCTCGTCGATCGGCAGCCATTCGGCGGATTCAAGCTTTCGGGGATCGGTTCCAAAGCAGGCGGCCCGGACTATCTGCTGCAATTCGTGCTACCCCGAACGATCACCGAGAACACCATGCGCCGAGGCTTCGCCCCGGTTGCCGACGTGGAAGGGCACACCGCTCCCTGATGGTTCGTCCGACCGCAAATGGCAAACGGCAGAGCGATGGGCCGCCGTCCATTCGGGAGCCAGTGATCCCGCTTCCGCTTCGGGGCGGCGTAGCAGGACGATCAGGGCCGTCACCAGCACGAAGTGGGCCCAGACATACGCACCATAGACCTGGGCCATCTTGGCCATTTCGTCCACCGTCTCCGAAACGCCCGTTGTGCTGGTAGAGGTCATGAGTAGAAGCGCCACGGCCAAGCTGGCGATCAGGTAGATACGCAGCAGGATCCCCGGCCGGCACGCCGCGAAATAATAGACGAGGACGGCAAAGGGGAGAATGAGCGTGACGCAATGGTGTTTCCAGGTCCGCTCGCTAAACAGGAGCATGCCGAGGATCACCAGACTGAATTCCGCGGCCAAACGCCAGCCGTTTCGGTTGGCGGTCGGCGTCCGGCACGATCCCATGATGAGCACGGCAAAGAGGGCCATGCAGCCCTTGATGATCCACCCGGCCTGGGACGGCGAAAGGGTTGCGAGGTTATCGTAGCGAGCCGGCTCTCCTTTCTCATCGAGGAAGGAAGGGCTGTGCGTGCCAAGGCGAAAGACAAGACCCGGCAGCGATTGGTTGGGGTGGTCGCTGGTGACGGTTTCCTTCAGCACGAAGGGCGTGATCATCTGTCGAGTCCAGCTATTCAAGAGCTGCAAATTGGCTTCGTGGCCCAGGAACCAGCCGGGGATAAGAACCAAAAAAAGGATCAGGCCGGCCAGGCAGCCCGCCAGCGTTTTCCAGGCGCGCTTCCACAGGAAATAGGGCACAAAGAGCGCAGGGGTAATCTTGCAGGCGATCGCTAGCGCCAGGCTCAGGCCGGCCAGCGCATCCCGGCCACGGTGGAATGCATACAGGCCCGCGGCGACCAGGAACAGGATGAACAGGTTGACATTGCCGTGGCTCAGATCCCCCAGGATGGGCCGCAAGCTCAACAGGACCGCGAGGGCTTTGGCCCATGCTGGGAAGGGATGTCCCGGTTCCTCCACGAGCCGAAACACCCAATAAACCGCGATCACGGTCATGGCGAGTTTCAAATAATACCAACACAGGGAGCGGGCCAAGGGGGAAAGGTAAGCCAGTGGCCGCAAGATCAACGCCATGATCGGCGGGTTCGGATAGGCGTAGTGCTGATAGATATCTTCGTCCGTGACATGTTGGAGGGCATCGCCCCAGCGCAGGATAGCCGAGCGGTTGGGATGGGCACCGCTGCCGCGGGCTTTGAAGCCATATTGGACGCTACAGACAACGAACAACAGGCCAAGGCCGAGTAGGAACCAGCGCTGCCGGGAAGGGGAGAAGATGCGTTCCGCGGGGCCAGTGTGCATGAGCGCGCGCGTCCTTGCAAAGCCAGGGCAGGGGGCTCCTGTTGGCGAGACCATTGCTCCAGAGTGCGAAAGGGTAACAGCGATCGGAATTTGGAGCAAGGCCTTTTGGGATGGAAAGCGGAGGCAGCGGATTTCCGTTGTAATAAAGCAGGGGCGCGGTCCAGTGTGCGCCGTCGATCAAGGAGGCCAGTTGCCATCATTGATCAGGATCACCACATCGTTCGAGCCGTAGCCAGCGAGGGCCAGGTCGGGCCAGCCGTCGCCATTGCCCAGCAAGATGCTGACTGCGAATACACTGTTGAACTGGTCGAAGTTGGCCACGGCGAGATCGATATGGCCGTCGCCATTGAAATCTCCGACCGCGACGGAGTTAGGACCGAGTCCAGCGGCGAAGGACCGGGAGGCCTGAAACGTGCCGTCGCCGTTGCCCAACAGCACGCTGACCGTATTGCTACCGGGATTGGCTACGACGAGGTCGAGGATGCCGTCGCCACGGGGCCCATATCCGGCATCGAAGGCCAAGGGGGCGTCGAAGCCGGACCGGAGCTGGCCCATTGCACCAAGGAAGAGAATAAGAACCGCCCAGCGTTCCAGCGGCCCCGTGAACAGCTGCCGCAGTGAACGACGCGCACAACCGCCTGACGTTGAGTTTCGCATGGCTGACCCTCTGAGCACGGGTCCAAGGAGAAGGGTACGCCGCGTGATCGCCATTATCTTTGGCCAGCAACGGAAAATCAACGAGCTTGTGCAGCCAAAGTTCAAGAAGAGTACGGCCAGGAATCTCGGCGAAGTTAACCCGTTGGCCGGAGCTGGCTTCGCCCGTACGGCTTCCATTCGCCACGTTGCTCCAAGGCGTCGAGGCCCATGATGGCCTCGGCATTGTCCGCATCCCAGCGCATGGCGGTGTGCAGCACCGCTGCCGCCCACGCCCGGCCAGCCGTGTCCTCTGCTACCCGAAGCCAGCGCACCGCGTCTTGTGCACGTTGTCGGCGAGGTGGTAGAAGTCCAGCCTGACCGCGTCCACGGGCAGGCTCTGCTCGTATGATTACACGACCACAAAATCAGGTCGTAGGTCTTGGTGATGACAATCAGCTCTTGATCACTGGCCATCGGGGACTATACTCGGCGCGGTACGGGCAATGTGCTCATAGAGCGCATTAAACGATACTGAAAGTATAAAATCTATTTCGGCGCCGAACCCGCCTTCGGCGGGTTAAAGGCTAAAGCCGTAAAGCTACTCAGCAGTAAAAGTCCTCGCCGGACGCAACCCGACAGTATTGGGACGGTGCGTCGGCACGAGCCAGATGCGAAAGGCACAGCGCAAGTTCACTGCAGGATTGGCGAACGAGCCGCCACGCAACAGCCGGCTTTCTCGGTCCGTGACAATTAATGTATCCTCATTATCTTCTATTGGTTTTCCGGCCTTGCCGGCTGCGTAATTCTTGTATCTCTCTTGGCACCACGTAAAGGCATTGCCGTGCATGTCGAACAAGCCGAAATCATTCGGTTTCTTGCTCCCCACCGGCCAACTGCGATTGGCTGCATTGCCCACGTACCAACCGTACTTGCCCAGCAGCTCCTCGGTCTCCCCATAATATCGGCTCGTCACCGCACCCGCTCGACAGGCGTACTCCCATTCTGCTTCCGTGGGCAAACGGTAACCGCGGCGCTTCAGATAGTCGGGAGCCAGCTTCATCCCCTCGGCGTACCGGGGGGCCGCTCTTCCAGGGATCAGTGCCGTGGCCGCAAGCAACGGGCCAGCGCTCAGGGACGATCCCAGCAACGCCGCCGTGCTCGCACCTAAAGCCGTGAGAGCCTGACGGTCCGGAAGCGGGTGGTAACACCACTCCGTTTCCGGCAGCCCTTCCTGGGCACTCAACCAGTTGCAATACGCTGCCGACTGATACCAACTCGTGCCAATCACCGGGCTATCCGGTGTGCGGGCGTATTGCTCAATTTCACCTATGCCATAGCGGGCGTTGAAGTTCCGGTATTGCTCCACCGTCACCGACTTGGCGGCAATGGCAAAGGTGCGGCCGATCCGCCGGCGGTGCAGCGCTTCGGTTGCTACGTGCCCCGCTTCCGTGGGCGGCGATCCCATCAGGAACTCCACCGGACCGGGAAAGACCACCATCGTCTGTCCCTCGCCGTTGACATACCACTGCGGCTGGGCTTGGGTTTTATCCTTCGCCAGCTGCTCTTGGATGCGTTGCAGCCTTTGTGCTCTCTGCTGCTTGTCCTTGGCCCATGCCTGGTTGATCTGCTGGAGGGATCCTTCCTGCTTCCATTGCCGCAGCAGCCACTCGGCCGCGGCATGCAGGCCTGGATCGAGGTCGGCGCGATACAGCTCCAGCAGCCTGGGCAGGAATGCAGTGCGTTCGGCATCGGGAAATTGCTCCTGGTCAAATTCGCCCAGACACAAGAGCAACGCCCGACGGACCGATCCTTCCTGCTCCATGTCCACCTGACGGAGGACTGCCTGGGGATCGGCACCCAAGGGGCTGAGCCGATGGATCAGGTAACTACGCACTCGCGGATCCGGCCGATGCTTCAGCAGCGGCCAAACCGTTTCGTCCTGCCCCATGCGGAGCAACGCCACCGCGGCATTCGCCTGCCGCTTGGCCAGCTTCTCCTTGGCCTCGTCCTTGGCATCCGCAGGCCACTGCTTCGCCACCTCGGCGGCCAGAAGCGTCCGTGCCCGGTCCGTATGATCCTTGAGCCTCGGAAATAACACCGCGAATTGCTTCTCGTCTCCGTCCAGGAGCAGCTCCGCCAACAACTCCGGCTGGCTGGAAGCGTAGTCCGCTACAATATTCGTCGCCGCGGCACGCTCCGATTCCGAGCGCTCTTTACTCCGGCACACGTCGGCCAGCGGGGCCAACAAGTTGCCTTTGACCGGCCGTAACAGGTCGAGCAACGGCACATAATGACTGGGATTCTTCAGTACCGCGGCCAGCAGTTGTTTGACGATCAACGTGCTGGCCGGCTCCCAGCAGCCATTCTCCGCATCCGCACAGCCGGCCAGGGCACACGCCGCCCGCAGCCGCTTTTCCGGATCTTCCTTGGCATCCGCCAGTATCTTTTCCAGCCGCTCCGCCAAGATCCTCGGCTGTTCTTGCAGAGCGTTGCGAATCACTGGCAACTCTTCCGGGCTAGCATCCAGCAACCGTTGATACAGCGCATCGAACTGGCTGGAGTCCACCGGCAGCAGCGCCAGGCGAATGTGGAGCTGTTTGCGCGCATCCCGCTCCTTTTCCGCCTCGACCGCGGCCTGTTGCAACAGCGGATCCGTCCAAAGGCGGTAGCCTTCCATGTCCGCGATGATGCGGGGAACCTGGGCGGTGTTGGCCGCCAGCAGTTGCCGGACCAGGCCAGCTGCATGGTCGGCTTTGCGCTGCTCATCGACTTGCCGCCACGCGCCCCAGCCGGCCAAGGCGACCGTGGCGAAGGCAGCGAACAGCGTCAGCCCGCGCACGCCATGAAACCGAGCCGCCTGGCGCATCATCTTCCGCTGTGGCGGCGTCCAGTTCTTCTTGTGGGTGAACAGGCGGATGTTGGCCCATTCCCACCAGGCCGGCAGATGACGCGCTTCCGGCTTGAGGTTCCAGGCCGCGGCCCGTTCCGCCAAGCGCAGTTCGGCTCGGCCGCGCCGGGTTTCCTTCTGCTTGCGCGTCAGCCAGGCCCGCAACGACGGTACCAAATAGTCGTGAGTGAGCTGGTAGTAAAGGGTGGCGGGAGAAGAAGCATCCGTCTCTGCTCCCTCGTCTCTGCCTCTCTCTCCCGTCCCCTGCCCCCCGCCTCCCGCCACGCTCTCGGGATCGGTCGGCGTGAGGAGGCGCAGTTCGCCATCCAGAATGCGAAGCAGTTCCTCAAAATCGCGTGGCCGAGATGCGTAACCCGAGGCTTGCAGCAACTCCTGATGCGAACGCATGTGCCCCTTGATGTCCGTGCCGGCTTCCGGCAGCAGTGCCTTCAAGACCGCCTGGGCTCCTTTCTGGTGCAGGCGATGCTGGGGCGGCGCGGTCGCGGCGGCAAATGTCTCTTCCAGGAAGGCGACGCCCACCCCTTCGGTGCCGCCGACTTCCTTCAAGGTGGCCAGCGTCCACGGTTTGCCCTTGACCATCTCGGCAAACAACGCCAGCCGCACCGAGATCACCTTCCCCTCCTGCGCCAGACCGGCAATGGCCTGATCAAGGAAGGCGTTCTGATCTTTGCTGGATGGGCCGAGAGAATCGGGTAGCCGGCCATAGGCCCGGCCAAATTCCCCCAGCACCTTGCGGGCATGGAGGAGATCAAAGAGATCCACGGCACAGCAGTTCCCGGCTTCGACCAGGCGAATTTCCAACGCCTGCATGAATCGGGTGGCGGCCATCCAGAAATCGTCCCGGACCATGAGGAGGCACTGGACGCGCTCGCCATCACACTGCCGGAGTGCTTGCACCAGCTCAGCGTTCGATTCGCTGTGCTGGGCATGGAGCCATTGCTCAAACTGATCCAGCACGAGCACCACCTTCTGCCCCGGGTCCAAAAACCGTCCGTGCCGCAATCCGGCCAGTGCTTCCACCAGGCCCCCGTTGCCCGGCAGGTCCGGCACCTGCCGCCGGAGTCCTTTCAGCAGCCGAGCTTCCGTGTCCGCGGCCGTCGCCTCGATATAAACGGCCCGCACGTGCTTCGCCAACCGCGGCAAGAGGCCTGCTTTCATCAAAGACGACTTGCCACACCCCGACGGCCCGTAGATCAATCCCACGGAAAACGTTCGATCCGGGTCGTTCTCCTCGATCCGGATCTTCCAGAAGCGGATGCTTTCCGGCAGACCATCCCGGTCGCGTGGTCCCGGCAGCAATCCGAGGAAGAAATCGGCATCCGCCGCGTCGAAGGAGCGCAAACCCTTCGGCACGATCTTGATGGCCTGGAGATCAGACGGAGTCGGCACGGGACTGGGCATCGGCGTCGCAATTTCCGCGTCGCTCCGCTTTGCTCCCGTAAGCGCCGACTTCTCCGCCACCGACGCTCCGCCCAGGAAATGCCGGAGATCGTCGGCCATATCCCTGGCTGTGGGATAGCGCTCCGCGACCCGTTTCGAGAGGGCCTTCAGGCAGATGCGATCAAGCTCCTTGGGGATCGCATCGTCGAGTTGCCGGGCGGGACGAGCCTCGACGCTGACGATCTGTTGCAGTACCTCCTCCGCCGATTCCCCCTGGAACGGGCGCCTTCCGGTGAGCAGTTCGTACAGGACCACGCCGAGGCTGAAGATGTCCGATCGGCCATCGACCCGATGGCCTTCACCGCGGGCCTGCTCCGGACTCATGTAAACCGGTGTACCCGCGTAGCGAGATCCTTTACCGATATCCTGTTCGCGCAGGGCCAATCCGAAATCGGCGACGAATGGCTTGCCGCTCTGGTCGAGCAAGATATTGCCTGGCTTGATGTCGCGATGGACGATTCTCTGTTTGTGGGCATAGTGCAGTGCATCGGCCACCGTCGCCAGCAATTCCACGCTCTCCTGTAATGGCAGGCGGGCGTAGCGCAGCCGGCTGGCGAGGTCGGTACCGTTGATGTATTTGGAAACCACGAAACAGGGGTATTGCTCGGTGCTGCCGACATCAAAGACCGGCACAATGTTCGGATGGTCCAGGTTGGCGACCAGGCGCGCTTCGGTCAGATAGGCTTCGGCATGGGCTGCCTCGGTCACGAGATGGGGATGCGGCACCTTGATGGCCACGGGGCGGCTTAACTGCTCATCATGGGCCAGGTAGACGAGCCCGAAGCCGCCCCGGCCAAGCACCCGTTCGATCCGATAACGACCGATCTGGTCCGGCCGCGGTGGGGAGTCGGCCGGAACGGGTGAGGCTTGCTCCGCTCCAGGCGCATGGGTCGCATGCGGATCGATCATGGAGTTTTATTTGCCAGGTTGCAGTGCAAGGGATTTCAACATCAGAGGTAGTGTAGCAGGAGAGAGGCGCAGCCTCCACCGCGGCGGCCGAGAAAATGCGTCGGGCTGGTGTTGCTTGGAATTCGGGCTAAGAATTATGGCACTGGCTTCAGTGGGGTCGGCGGCGGCAGATTCTCCGGCGGTTTCGACTGACGCGGGGCCGGGTTCCTCAGATCAAAGGCATTCTCGGCCGGTTCGTCGGTGCTGGGGTAGCGTTGCGGAGATCCGGCCGGCACCACTGCGGAGGGATAAAGACGGCCGTGTCCCAGAATCCCGAGCGGCCCCGCGGTACGCAACCGTTCTTCGTAGAAAACGAGCCCGTGCGTCTCCAGGATTGTGCCGGTCCGCCGTTCCAGCGTGGCCAGCGTTGTATTGTAAGTGAGCAACTGCTGGGCTTCGGAAAAGACCGCGTTTCCCCAGTCGTTGAGGGCCTGGAGCACATTCAGATAAATGGTTCGGCCGGCACGGAACTGCTCGGTCTGAACTTTCAAGTTTTCGGCGGCCGCAGCCCGGGTTTCCTTGTACGCCAGGTACTGCTCATAGGCACTCTCCAGGTCGCGGATCGTCATGGCCACCTCATGGACGGCGGCGTGCAATTGCTGGTCGACGTTGGCCCGATCCCGGGCGACGATGAGCGACTGCTGCCGTACCTGTGCCCGCCCTTGCCGCAATCCGAGCGGCACCGAGAAATTGATGCCGAACGACCAGTCCGGGAACTCGCCAGCACTGGACGACAGGTGTTCGCCGTTAGGCATCGTGCCGCTCAGGCCGTTCCAGCGATACAGCGCTGTTGCATCGAGTCGGGGCAGGGCCTGGTTCTCGGCTTGCAGTAGTCGCGCCTGATCGGCTTCCGTGATGATTTTCAATTCGAGGACGTCGGGCCGCCGCTGTTCGGCGAGACGGACCAGCTCGTCCCAGTTGGGCGTGAGCCGCTGGCTCGTGGGCACCGAGACGGGGATGATCTGCCGGTCGTCGCTGGGGGGCAAGCCCAGGATGTTGCGCAACGCCCCTTCGCGCGTCAGCACATCCGCCTCGGCCGCGATCAAATTGGCCCGGAACTGCTGGTACGTCACCCGCGCCTGGGCCACGGTCCCCACGTCGCTGAAGCCCGTCTTGAGACGAGCGCTTTCCCGCTCATACGCTTCCTGCGATTGTTGCACCTGAATCTTCCGAGCCCAGACGTTAATCCGCGCCTGCACCAAGTTCCAGTACGCTTCGATGACGCCACGGACCATCTCCTGCACGCTGTCCTTGTACTGGAAGAACGATTGTTCGGTATTCAGCCGGGCGATCACAATCGGGGCGGTGTTGAATGAATAGCCGCCTCCCTGGAGGAGCGGCTGCGTATAGCTCAACTCCAGGGCCGTGCTGTTCTGCGGGTTGAGCGGGAACGGGCCATTGCCGCCGAACTGGGAGAGTGTGTCCCTGAAGGTGAGTGCCCATTGGCCGCCAAGCACGTTGGTCTTGTTTACCCCGGCCGTGGCGGTGTAGTCCTGCGTTTCCGAGCTGGTGAGGAATGACCGGGTCGGGTCGAACGGGTTGAACTGAGCAAACGGTGCATCGAGGCGATCAAAGGTGCTCGTGTGGGCAAGGACGGGATCAAAGCGTCCCTGGGCCTGGTCGATCTGGGTGTTCGTGATGGCCGCGTCATAAATGGTTTGGCCGCTCGTCACCGCGGTGGTCCCGGCCAGGATGCGTATGACGCGGGCATTTTCCAGGGAAATACGAATGGCCTCATCGAGCGAGAGCGGCCAGGGAGTTGCCTCGGGCTGAGGCTGCGCGACCGTCCGGGGCGGCACGGTGGCCGGCAGCTCGGCCGCGGGGAGCTGGGAAGGATCGCGGGTGTCGATGGAACGCTGCTCGGGCAAAATGACATTCCGGCAAAGGTCCTCCACGGTGAGCGCACAGCCCGCTCCAGTCGCGAGCACCAGACCCAGCAGCAGCCTCCGTGCCATGATGGGCTATTCCTCTCCGCAACTATCTGCTTCGCGGTGGTTCGCAGAACCGCGTGAAGCAGACCTGAACGAAACCGGACACGGCCGAACCTTCACGCGGTCGAGATCGAATCGACATCTTCCGCAACGGCTTGCCGGTGCAGCGCCTCCGCGGCAACGCCGAA
>Ga0070734_10005730_pt1 | contig 10782 bp, 9 predicted proteins | sample Coa_R1_8_FD_66444 | JGI IMG/M metagenome (GOLD analysis project Ga0070734, IMG submission 66444) | Surface soil microbial communities from Centralia Pennsylvania, which are recovering from an underground coalmine fire - Coalmine... | ecosystem: Environmental > Terrestrial > Soil > Unclassified ... | reverse complement strand
GCGGGTCGGACATGGCCGCCTTAAAGTAATAATAACGCGCCTGATCCTGATCTGGTGGCATATCTGAGCCAAATAGGAGTTTGTCAGCAAGCGCAATCCAGGCGCGCGCACTTTCTCGCCGAGCCAAATCCTCGCGCTCGTTGCAGGCATAGCCTATGCATGAAAATAGTATCGCCAACACAGATGAAAATACACTGGCAAGTGTCATGCCATCACCTCGAGAAGTGGTAAATATCGTCGCTGCGGCGGTCGGTCAAGTTGGTGGAGTTTGCGATTGTTACTCCTAGACATAAAATGGCGCGGGCGCTGTTTACTATTGCCATAAAACGGGCTACTTTTGGGGCCTTGTGCCCTCACCCTTAATCCCTCTCCCAGAGGGATAGGGACATTGAAGGCTATTGGGAATCTTTATGAATGAAAATGTGGTTTTTTGTAGGCGATTAAAGCAAGAGAAGGAGGCGCTTTTAAAGGCGCCTTTGGCCGGCCCCGTTGGCCAGCTCATCCTCAATAATGTTTCGGCCGAAGCTTATAATGACTGGCTGGAAACGCAAATAAAGATCATTAATGAAGAGCGGCTTGATTTGAGTGAAGTAGGCGCCCAAGAAAGGCTGTTTGGATATATGGTATCCTTTTTAAACCTAGAGGATTTGGTGGAGTAGGCCTATTAGCGATATTTTTGGTTCAATTAAAGACCTCAAGCCGATTCAGGAAAAGGCCATTAGAGGCTTGTTGGGAGCTCACGTTGGCTCTTTGGAGATCCTGTCGGCAAGTCTTGCACGCAAACTGGCTGCGGCTTCCTTTTTAGCTAGACGTCAGGTGGGAGTTTTGCTCGATCGAAAGGGCAAAGTTCGCTTTGTTATGGTGGGCGATGCCACCCGTCTTTATCTTCCTGATATTGGTCGAATACGGGGTGGTGGCACACGGTTACGTGGATTGCGGTTGATTGTGGCCAGGCCCACGCCGCTTAATGTAATCGACAAAGTAAACACCTTGAGTCATGACTTTAAAACCGACTTAGAAAAACTTCGCTTAGATGCGGTCATAGAACTGGATGCAACCAAAGACAACGTTGATGGTCCATTAGTTTTGGCCTATTTGGCCAAAGATAGAAGTGAGCAAGAGTCTCATCTTTTCACGAGGATCGACAATTTTCGCTCCGTGCATGAAATTAAGATCTCATTTTCATCCTTCATTGAAGGTATTGATGAAGACATACGGGACGATGGGGTTGCCAAAGCGGCGATTAACGCGAGCACGGGCTTTCATGACCGAGCCATTTTGGTTGGCGTTTATCATGCGAGCAAAAAACAGGGTTTAAGCTCGATGGACGAGCTTTTTGAGCTTGCTCGCTCGGCCAAAGTAGATGTGGTTGAAAAAATTATCCAATGGCGACCACGTGCATACCCTAAGACGCTGATTGGCCCCGGTAAGCTAGAAGAAATCTGTTTGCGCGCATTATCATTGGGCGTAGAGATGCTCATTTTTGATCTAGACCTTAGCCCATCGCAGCTGATGAACATTACCGACCTGACTGACCTTAAGATCTTAGATCGTACCATGTTGATCCTTGACATTTTTGCTCAGAGGGCCGTTACTCGTGAAGGTAAGTTACAAGTTGAAATGGCCCAGCTTACCTATTCTTTGCCCAGATTAGAAAAGAAGCAAACTGGTCTATCAAGATTGACTGGTGGGATTGGCGGCAGAGGACCAGGTGAAACCAAGCTTGAAGTAAATCGCCGCCGCGTGAAGGAGCGCATGGCGCGACTTTTGGCTGAACTTGATCAAATCAAAAAACAACGTGAGCTTCGACGCAAAAATCGCAAGACCAACATGCTGCCCACCTTGGCCATCGTTGGCTATACCAATGCGGGCAAATCCACGTTGTTAAACGCGCTGTCTGGCTCCGATATCTATGCCAAGGATGAGCTGTTTGCCACTCTCGATCCCCATTCTCGTAGGCTACGGTTTCCCCATGATCAGGAAGTATTAATCACCGATACCGTGGGCTTTATCAATCAATTGCCCGATAGCTTAATGAAAGCTTTTATGGCCACCCTGGAGGAACTCAATGATGCTGATCTATTGCTTCATGTGGTGGACATTGCCAATCCCAATTATCAGCAGCAAATTCAGGTGGTTCTGAGCGTATTGCACGACCTTGAGCTCGATCAAAAGAACACCATTCTAGTTCTAAACAAGATCGATAAACTCACTGACGAAGAACTGTGCGAGCGACAAAAGAAAGTACATGGCATTGCCATCTCTGCCCAGAATAATCTGGGGCTTGGTACCTTGGTCGAGACAGCGTCCAATACGCTGCGCGCGTCTTTTAAGGTAAGCCCTGAAAAAAGCATGAAAATGTTGCCCGATGATTTGTTGGAAGTTGTGTTTGATGAGCGGGTGACGCGAGTGAAGGGCAAGCCTCGCTTTACAAACCATAATTGAGTTGTTACACCAAGCTCTGGTACCGCCTGGAGCTTTTACATGCCCTTGATGCATGGGCAGATCAAAAAAGCCTCTAAAAAATCTCATGTCACGTATGTTTTGGTGAGGGTACTTGACCGAGTGTTGTTTGACTTTAGCACTTGTGTCTGGATGAGCGGAATTTAACTTTTGATTGATGTCAGGGCGAAATGGAAGAATTTGTTGTTGAACTAAGTCCTCAGGAGGAATCGCTGCGGCAAATTATTGAGCCATTGCTAGCAAGCGAAGGATTTTCATTACTCCGTATCAGGCTAAAGCGGTCACAAAGCAAATCAGTTTTGGCCATCTATATCGATACATCCGATCGGGTTAACGGTGTGGTGCTGGAAAATCTTACCGATATTTCCAGACTTATCTCCGATATTTTGGATACTAAATTTGGCGAAGGCGCAGATTTTCTAGGTCGCTACGATCTTGAAGTGTCAAGCCCCGGTCTGGATAGGCCGTTGTCGCGGCGCATGCATTTTACTGGCGCGTTGGGTGAACGAGTAAAGTTGAAGCTGAAGGGCCAGCATGCAGCTGGTGCCAAGAATATTGTGGGAATTCTGCGCGAGGTTTTGGCTGATTGCGTGACAGTCGAGCCCGATTATCTGAAGGAAGAGACCGTGAATGTTGCCTTTCACGATATCGCCGACGCACATATAGTTTTTGATTTTTCTAAGCTAGATAAGCATAAGAAGCATACGGCAGAGCGCGCGTGTCGCCCAGAGGCGAAATCCGCGGGGTGACACAGGTTTGTGAGAAATAGGGAATTTATAAGATTGAAATGGGAGTTAAACCATGAAACTTGAGCAGCTCGATTTAGGTGCGGTGCTAGAGCAAGTGGGCCGAGAGAAAAATATTGATAAGGAAGTTCTCATTGCTGCATTAGAAGATGCCATGTTGAGTGCAGCAAGAAAGGTCCTCGGTATCGATGCCGATCTTGAAGCAAAATACAATGAAGATGCAGGCGAAGTGGAAGTCTATGAATTTCTTAGAATCGTCAAAGATGATGCTGACAAGAAGTCTGGTGAGATCGCTTTCAAGGATGCCTTAAAATTAGATCCTGAATTGACCGAAGAAGCGGTGGGAGAAGATTTGGGCGTTAAGCTTGAATCAAAGGATTTCGGTCGTATTGCGGCCCAAAATGCCAAGCAAATCATTGTCCAGCGCGTCCGAGAAGCCGAACGCTTAATAGTATTTAACGAATACAAGGATCGTAAGGGCGAAATCGTTACTGGTACAGTGCGACGTTTTGAGCGGGGTGATGTGATTGTTGATTTGGGTCGTGCTGAAGCAGTCTTGCCAACTTCGGAGCAGATTGCCAAAGAAAATATACGGGTTCATGATCGATTAGTTGCCTATGTTGTGGATGTGCTGGAGATAGCTAGGGGCGCACAAATTATTTTGTCGCGCACACATCCTAATTTGGTGGTCAAGCTCTTTGAACAAGAAGTTCCAGAAATTGCTGAAGGCATTGTCACAATAGAAAATGCCGCGCGCGAGCCAGGCTTTAGAACTAAAATTTCAGTTCGCTCGAAGGACTCGGATGTGGATCCAGTGGGCGCCTGTGTCGGTATGAAGGGGTCGCGAGTCCAGGCTGTGGTTCAGGAGTTGCGCGGAGAGAAAATTGACATCGTGCCGTTTGACACCGATGATGCGCGTTTTGTTTGCAATGCTCTTGCGCCTGCGGAAGTGACCAGGGTGCTTATCAACGAAGATGAGCACAACATGCAAATAGTGGTGCCAGACGAACAGCTGTCATTGGCCATTGGTCGGCGTGGACAAAATGTACGGCTTGCATCGCAGTTAACTGGTTGGAAGATAGATATTCAACCAGAGTCGAAGGCCCTGGCGGAAAAGGAAGAGGCATGGATTTCCTTATCGCAAATTAAATCGATATCGGAGCTTCAGTTTCAAACGCTCTTTAATCACGGCATTCGCAAGCTTGAGAGTCTCATTAATGCCGATGACAACATGTTGGCTCACATGCCCGGGTTTGACGGGACAGATGTTCCGGCGCTTAAGAACGAGGCAAGGGATTTCTTAAAGCTTGAGGACGAGCGAAAGATTGAGCGGCTCAAAAAACTGCGTGAAGAAGCACGCGTACTTATGGCCCTCGACGCGCTGACCGAAAGGCTAGATTGCGAAAGCCTGGTTAGTTTGCTTTCGATACCTGATGTATCGGCGGAAGTTCATGAAGCGTTAAAACAGGCCGGTTATTTTGACATGATAGATGTTTTTTTGGAGCAAGATGTGGAGCGACTTAATCGAGTTTTGGGCTTAAGTGAAACATCGTCCAAAGCCCTAAAGGGGCAGGTAGCACAAGTGCTCGGATCGTTGGATGAGCGCATAAAGGCCAAGTAGTAGTTGAGGACTTATGGAAACGGTACGCACATGTTTGGCATGTCGACGAAAAGCGAGCAGGCAGGAGCTGTGCCGCTTTGTGCGTGCAGACGATGGAGAAATTTGTTTTGACGAAAGGGCGACCCTCTCACACCGGGGAGCCTGGATTTGCGCAAATAAGTCATGTCTTGATAAAGCCTTTACCAAAAAGATCCTCTTTAAGGGAGAAAGGGTTTTGCCGGTCAATCAAGAATATATGTTAACGAGCATGCGCGAAGTGATTAAAAGGGGTGCTTTAGCCGGTCTGGGTTTGACAAAAAGACTTGGTAAAATTGAAGTTGGCACGGATGCGGTTAAACGATTAATTGCTAAAGGTGAGGCGCAAGCCATTATATTTGCTAAAGATTTGTCTTTGCGATCAGAGGATGACATTAGGAAAGCGACCATGACTAAGCAGATTACTGTCATTAAAAGCCCATTGATGATGGACGACATCGGCTCGTCATTAGGTCGAAACAAAACGGGTGTTGTGGCTCTGATGGAAAGTCGTATAACGACTGAGCTTTTGGCGCGTCTTGGTAAATTGAGAGAATTGGAAAGTTAGGCCATCGATCGGTTTGGTTTTATGCGCTGCGAGTCTTTTTTGGGATTGTCCCAAATGGGCGTTTTTGTACAGCGGCGACAAGGGGTGTAGGTGAATGGGTAAGTTACGAGTGCACGAGCTGGCACGGAAGCTAAACATATCAAATCAGGAAGTTATAGCCAGGCTCAATGCTAAGGGCGTGATGGTGCGCACCCATTCAAGCAATGTGGATGAGGCTTTGGCTATGAAAGCTCTTGGGGCGGCGCCCGGACATGTTGCCGCCAAGGCTGAGCGTCCACGAACCGTGTTGCGACGTCGCAAGGATCAACCTGAGGAATTGCTTACGCCTGAGCCTCATGAAGAGGACGCTTTTAGGGGCGGTGCTGAAACCAGGCCGATTGCGCAGGAAGATCACGGCACAATTGTCGCGTCAGAAAACGAAATTGAAGACAAGACTAGTGGAGCGGCCGAGAACAAGGAGGAAGTTATTAAGGTCTCAAAGCCTGAACGTTCTCATGCCGTTGTTCAACAGGAAGCAAAAGTGCCGTTGGCCGAAAAGAAACCAGATGGCGGAGTTTTGCCGCAATTAAAAGAAGAAAAGATGCCATTTACTCAAGGAAGCGCAGAAGTTTCACCTAGCAATGTCGTAAGGGTCATCGATGCAGAGGCAATAAAGGCACGGTTAGCATCAGAGGGGCGGTCATTTCATCGCCGAGGCGGTCCGATGCGACCAGGTGGCGGTCCGCAAGGCCATGGTCCATCGGCATCGGCGCGGCCTGGCCAGGCTGCTCGCCCTTATGGTGGGGAGCGTGAAGGCCAGACTGCGGCACCAGTGGCTGATGCCAGTGGTGGACCAAGTGATGCGGGACAACGACCGGGCGGTCGGCCTTCCAAAAAGAAGAAGGGTGCTGCGGGAAGCTATTCGCGTGAAATGAGGGATTCATCTTCTGGTGGCCGTGAACTGTGGCTGGCGCCTGGTCGCAAAAAGAAATCCACCATTAAATCAAAGGGCAAGGCCACACCGGTCACTCAGGCTGCGGCCCACAAGCGCGTTATAGAAATGACCGATGCCATCAGTGTAAATGATCTTGCTCACAGAATGGCCATTAAGGCGGGACAGGTCGTTAGTAAGCTACTCAGCATGGGCATGATGGTTACGGTAAACGAGGCCATCGATTTTGATACCGCAAGCATTATTGCCAATGAATTTGGCTTTGAGATTAAGAACGTTGCGTTTGAGGAAACAAGCCTCATTAAAGAAGAGGCAGATTCTGCCGATAATTTAAAGCCGCGTCCGCCGATTGTAACGGTAATGGGTCACGTGGACCATGGTAAGACGTCGGTACTCGATGCTTTGCGGCAAACTTCGGTCGTGAAGACAGAAGCAGGCGGCATTACTCAGCACATCGGCGCCTATTCCGTGAATACCAGCCATGGCATGGTGACCTTTTTAGATACACCGGGGCATGAAGCGTTTACATCTATGCGTGCCCGTGGAGCGCAAGTTACCGATGTGGTGGTGTTGGTGGTGGCTGCTGACGATGGCGTGATGCCACAGACCAGAGAAGCTATTGACCATGCCAAAGCGGCCAACGTGCCGGTGGTTGTTGCCATTAATAAGATCGATTTACCTGATGCTAAGCCCGAAAGAGTGATGCAGCAGCTTTCTGAATATGGCCTTATTTCTGAAGAATGGGGTGGAGATACCCAGTTTTTCAAGATCTCGGCGCTCAAGAAGATAGGGCTTAATGAGCTGGTTGAAGGATTAGGTGTTCTGGCTGAGATGCTTGAACTTAGAGCCAATCCCGATAAACCTGCGGTGGGCTGTGTGGTTGAGGCCAAGCTTGATAAGGGTCGAGGGCCGGTCGCAACTATTCTCACGCAATCTGGAACTCTAAAGCTTGGTGACTATTTGGTGGCAGGCGAATGCATGGGCCGCGTGCGTGCCATGTACGATTCAAATGGTAATAAAGTGGAAAGCGCAGGCCCCTCGGTTCCTGTTCAGGTATTGGGGTTGTCGGCTGTGCCCACCGCAGGTGACCAAGTCAATGCTGTGGCCGACGACAAGACTGCGAAAACCATAGCCAATCACCGCTCGCAAAAGAATCGAGAAAAGGAATTGCTTAAGCACAAGAATGTATCCCTTGAGACGTTCTTGTCGCAAACGCCGGCTGAAGAGTCTAAGGTGCTGCGCTTAATTGTGAAGGCCGACGTCTACGGTTCGGCCGAGGCTCTAACTGCTTCTTTGCAGAATTTATCCACCAAGGAAGTAAGAGTGGAAGTGGTTCACTCAGGCGTGGGCACCATTACCGAGAGCAATGTCAATCTGGCCATGGCGTCCAACGCCATCATCATTGGCTTTAATATTAAGGCTGACGGTAAGGCTCAAGCACTAGCCCAACAAGAGAAAATCGACGTCCGCTATTATTCCGTGATTTATGAAGCGTTGGATGAAGTGCAAAAGGCGATGGCAGGCTTGCTTGCTCCGTTAATGGAAGAGCGCTATTTGGGCAAGGCCGAAGTAAGGATGATTATTCCTGTGTCGAAACATGGGAAGATCGCAGGCAGCTATGTGCTTGACGGCAAGATTGTGCGCTCTGCCAAAGTCAGGGTTAAGCGCAAGAACCAAGAGCTTTATGTGGGCAGTATTGGTAGTCTCAAGCGCTTTAAAGAAGACGTCAAAGAAGTGACCGCCGGCTACGAATGCGGCATCGGGCTTGAGGGCTTTGGTGACGTACAAGAAGGCGATATATTGGAGTGCTTTGACCTAAAAGAAGTAGAAGCCAAGCTGTCCGAAGCCATCATCAAATCTAATCCGACCAAGGCGGCACATGATGCAGCGAGTGCCTAGGGAGAAAATTTGATGCCAACGTTTCGCAAGGAAAGAATGGGTGAAGCTATACGCAAGGTCATCACCGAAAAACTGATACGCGATGCCTCACCCATTCCCCAAGCTTTGGTTACCATCAACCGCGTTGATGTAACGGATGATTTTGCCTTGGCTAAGATTTTCTATTCCGTTTTTGGCAATGCGGTGGGCGAGCGAGAGGCCTCTTTGTTGATGAAGGAGCACCAAGCAGAGTTTCGTTACGAGATCTCCCAAAAGCTCAATTTGCGACGCACGCCCAGAATTGAGTTTTGCTTCGACCGCAACACCGAATACGCCTTCAAAATCGAAAAGCTAATCAACAGCTAAGTGTACCCTCACCCTTAATCCCTCTCCCGTAGTCACCCCGCGGCGAAGTCCGCGGGGTCCATGTACTGGCGCTTCGCTGGATCCCGCGGACTTCGCCGCGGGATGACAGTAAGGGCGAGGGTATTCTTTTGCATCGACAGCAAAAGCGATCAATAATATACTTATTATTGATCCTTTTGGGGGGAGCGATGAAAAAGACACTGCTGTTGTCAGCGTTTTTATTGTCTAATGTTTTGTGTGCGCAGGAATTCGTGCCACCACCCACAGTGGAGTGCAGGTTTGGCGCCTTGTTGGAAAGTGGCCGCGTGGGCTTGGACGAAGTTGCGGGATATAGCCTGTTTCCCGGCAGTGGCATTGTTGGGCGTTTTCATCCTTACGAGTTTGAAATCACCATGGTCCTTGGTCTCTTGTCGGTGGAAGTCTTTCTTGACGGCGATATCGTTAGTAGCGTACACATTCCTGTTGCGAACGTGATCAGTCTACCGTTGGGAGCTACCGTATTCGGTCTTAATCGGGTCTATCACGAAGAGATTGATGAGTTTGTCGCCTTGCAATACGAATGTATCAGGGTGCTCTAAGACAACATGGCGCCGCCGAGGCGCCTTTTAGACTGTTTATCGCGATATTGTTAGAGGGTTCCCGCCGCGCTCGAGATCTTAAAGCAGGGTGGAACAACCCTTAGCCTTGGGAGGGGTCCCGGAAGGTGCGTTTTTGTCAATTGTGTAACTTTCCTCGGACGCCATAACGGGAAGCATAGGTAGATGAAGCTCCAGAAAGCCATCAATGGCAGCCTTCATTCAAAGGACTTATGTGGGCCGCAGTCATTTGCGTCCAATATTATATATGTCGACAATGGCCGCAAGTCGAGCAAAAGGCAGTAATCTAGCTTTCTTTTATGAACGACTGATCAAAAATGGCAAAAAACCACTTGTCGCACTCGTCAGCAAACTTGGTATGCTTGCCTTTATCTGTCCTGAATTATTAATGTTTTATTGTGTAATCTTTTCTTTAAACGTCTGCTCAAATTGTTCCCAGTCGCTATTTACGTAATAGACTGTCCCATTGAAGGTGATTATTTGGGCCCTTCTTAAAGTGGCACAAAAGGCCGAATAAATTGCCTCATCCATTAGAAGTTTCTTATCCATTTTGGTTAAAGCACCAAGCATCACGATGCCAAAAGTCGTTCTATCATTTTTGAAAGCCCGGTGAAGGTCATCGAGGGAGCGGATATTCCAGGACAAGCTACAACTTCTATCACCGTCTATGATACCGACAACTTCTATTTGACCTGCTGGTGGCGTAAATATTAAGAGATCTCTAAAGCCTTCTTTCTTCGTAAATGTTCTGATATTCTTTATCTTGATCTCTCCAGTATTATCTTTGCCAAATTGCAGGTCATCAAAATGAAATGCACTAATGTTAAGACTCATCAGCGCAATCTTTAGCAAAAGAATCAAATTCCAAAATCGACGCATTTACTTCTCCAAATAAGGTCAAAGAAAATAAATCATTTAGAAAATGGTATTGGCAACATTTGCAGTCCAAAAGAAAAACTGAGAAGTTTTATCGAGAGTTACTGTTCCAAGCGCTCCTCGATATTGTGTTTTGGCGAAATTGGCACCGTTCAGATTCGCATCTTTGAAATTAGGAATTTGAATTGCTTTTAGGCCATTATGGCCTTCAAAGGTGATTCCATGAAAGTCGGCGTATTGCAGATTGGCGCTCTCAAAACTAACAGCTTCAAAATCAGACCCAAAGCGGATTTTCGAAAAGTCTGTATGCTTTAGGCTGGCACCTTTGAACTGAGCCCCTCTTAAATTACCGAGGCCTACATCAAATACGACATGGTTGAGACTCGCACCAAAAAAATCAGCATCCATCATGTAACAGCCCGTAACTTTGGCGTCGTCAAGGTTAGCATTGTGTAAGGTTGCACCTATTAAAAACGCGTTAGTTAAGTTAGCTCCCTGCAAATCTGCCCCCGAAAGATCTCGACCTTCCAGCATCAGTGGTAAAATGGCCCTTTTTAATTTGGCGCCTTTTAGATCGGCGCCGCCTAGTTTGACACCTGTCAAATTCGCGCCTTCAAGATCTACACTGCTCAAAACCTGATTCTCCAGATTGGTTAGTGCCAAGGTGGCATTCTTTAAGGTGGCATTGGTTAAATTAGCGCCCTTCAAATTGGCCATGGTTA
>Ga0070734_10005728_pt1 | contig 10789 bp, 6 predicted proteins | sample Coa_R1_8_FD_66444 | JGI IMG/M metagenome (GOLD analysis project Ga0070734, IMG submission 66444) | Surface soil microbial communities from Centralia Pennsylvania, which are recovering from an underground coalmine fire - Coalmine... | ecosystem: Environmental > Terrestrial > Soil > Unclassified ... | reverse complement strand
AGCGCGTGACCCACACGCCGGAGTTCGACGGCTTTCCTATGTTCACGCCGGATGGGAAGAAGCTGATCTTCGCTTCGAACCGGTTCGGCTCCAAGCCGCACGAGACGAACGTGTTCGTCGCCGACTGGAAAGATTAGGGCGGGGCGCCGTTCGCGCCGCCGAAGCCGCCGTAATACTGCACGCCGCCTCCCTGGGCGTATTGCTTTTTGGCCTCCTCGATCGCCTTCTGTAGCACGCGTCGCAGATCGTCCGGCAGCTTTTCGACAAAGTTCGATTCGGCGGTGGTCGGGAGCACGTCTTGGAGGCTCATCGTTTGACGGATCTTCTCGGTGTAGTCGAAGTCGAAGGTGATTTGGGTCCGGTCCGCCGCCCGCATTCCCAGAACGTTCCAGCCTAGATTGCCGTCCGGCTGGAACTCTCGGTTGGCGATCATCCATCCCAAAGAGTTCGCATCGTACGTCTGATAACCCTGGTCCCAGTCGCCGTATTGCATGTGGGCGACGATGGCCCGGTTCTTGGTCGACTTGATGTTGATATGGCCGCTCCGCGGGATCCCGTTCGGGAGGCTCACGGTGGGTTCGCGAGCGGTCGTGTTCCAAACGCCGTAATACTCGCCGTTCTCGTCGGGCTGGAGGGCCTCGCTCGACGTCTCCTGCAGGTTAGCGAAGGAGCCGTAAACCATCTTCTCGAGGATCCCGATTTGGAAGCCGTTCAAGCGTGCCATCGGCAGTTCCTCTTCGGCCCGTTGCGCCGCATCGAGGCTCCCGTAGAAGCGAAGCACGTTCTTCTCGTTCTCCTGCAGCGTTCGCCCACCTTGCTTGTCCAGAAGGGCGTTCAGGTAGGCCTGCGGAATCGGGTTCTCGTTGAACCGCTCTGACGTAATGGCGTAGCTCGACGCCGTATCGAGAGTGAGGCGCCCCTGGGCCCGGGCATCGTCCAGCATGAGGCGGAGCGCATGCCGGTCGCATTTGACTTCGTCGGATCGGTCCGGTTCCTTCAGGTACATGACCAACCAGCCTCCTCCCTCCTTCAAGGATTGGCCGCCCCAATTGCCCATATCGTTGAGCACTTGCGGCCGAACGCCCTTCTTGCCGAAGGCGCTGGCCATGAACCCGATGACCCGATCATCGACCACCGCTGCAATATTCTCGTGGCGCTGGGCGGCAATTCCGATCAAGCCATCGGCAAGAAACGTGGAGGTTGGATCGAACTTTTCGGGGTCGATCAAGATCGCCTTGGCTTGTTCGGTGACCACGGGTGGCCGGCTACGGCCGCCGTACTCGTTGTAGTTGTAGACCTTCGCGAGCACCTGGTCGACCTCTGAGAGGGGAACCTCGGGCTCCGGCTTCGCCGGCTTCTCGGTCGGGGCGGGCGCCTGCGGCGGTTCGTAGTCGTCGAGATACATGTAGGTCTCGGTGAGAATGCGTCCCCGGTTATCGTAGAGCATGAGCTGGGCTTGAATGCCGCTGCTCCGGTCCCAGCGGGACATCGTAACGATCGCGCCGCTCACCTTACGGATCTTGCCGGCGGTCGCCATGCCATTCCAACCCTGATTGGCCTGCTCGGGAAGGTACTTGGAGACGGCGTCTTCCCAGACGATTTGCTCGCTGACCAGACTGTTCAGCCCATCGAGCGCATTGTCGGAAAAGGGTCGCTGCATCGCGGTCGGGTTGGTGCAAAAGACGGTCTTCCGGTCGGTCGGAAGGGAGGCGAGTTCATCGGGGTTGAATGTGAGCAGTATCCGCATGAACGCCCGCCCAACCGGAACTGCCTCCTCGAGCCGGTTCTGGCGCTGCCAATAGCCGCTGCTGTCAATGCCCCGTGGCGGGGGCCCCAGGTGGCGCCACTCGCGCGCCAGCCGCTGGGCTGCTTCATCGGAGAAATCTTGCCTCTCGGCGAGCTGCTTGCGATATTTTTCGAGCGCCCGGGTGAACTTCCTTGCGCACTCCTCGTGCTGCCGGCGGCGGGCATCGGCCATCCTCTCGGGGGAGCGCCGAAGCCGGAAGGCGTTGTCGCCGAGCCGCATCCACTCGCCGCTCTCGGCGTCGGCGATGCGGGTGAGAGCGTCCCGCAGCGGCGCGTTTTCGATGTGGATCACGTACCGGTCACTCGTCGCCTCGTCCAGGGTTTCGAAGCGGATCCCCGTCTTTTGCGTCAGGATTCGACCCAGCTTGATCCCATCGACGCCGCGGGCGTCGATCGAGATCTTCTGGTCGAAGGGGCTCGGGTCACCCTGGTAGGAGAAGAGAAGTGCGGCGAACAGCATCGATGGATTCCCCGGCAGCGGACGCTTCCACCATTCTGATGCACGGCGGCGCCAATTGGTTCAATCCTGCTTGTCCACTTGATCTTTCGTGCGCTGGTATTCCTGGCGAAAGCTTTGCGGAAGGTCCGAGAAGGACACGTCGGGCCCGTGGCCGATATGGCGCTCCTGGACGGAGAGGTTCTTGCTAACACCGTTTGCGAGCTGGATTTGCAATTGGATTTCGCGCACCTTGCCGATTCGGAATCGGCTGGAAGCAGTGTATGAGGGCCGACCGTTGCCATATTTTTCGGGATGCTCCACGATGGCCGTGTTGTACGCGAGCGAGCCGGCCTGTACCTCTTGCGGGTGCGCTCCGGAGCTGAAGATCGTGTCCCGGTTTGTGGCGGTGACATCGATGTAGCCGTCCGGGGGCAATCCGTTCGGGAGCTGTTCGCAAGGCTCGGCATCGCCAAACCTCGCGTTGCCGGATTCAAAATTGACCGAGAACGAGTTCGCGCGCTGAAAGAACACGATGTTTTCGATGATCGCGATCGAGTCAGGGTCGAGCGAGCGGAAAGGGATGCGCCCGGGTTTGAGCGGGGCATCCGCTTGGTGATGCATGAGCGATCCGACCAACCGGAGGGCGCGCCACTGCTCCGGGTTGCCGACTTCGGAGCCCGGGAAGAGCAACGGCGTCAACAGAAGCAGCATGAAATCGTCGGGCACGCCGTCACCCACGTAGGCATACCGGGCCAAGCCCTCAATGGGCAGCGCGTCGTCGGTGGCCGTCGAAAACAGTTGGCCGAGCGCGGCCCGGTCGGCGCGATGGCCCATGAGCACACCGGGGCTCGCCTGACCTCCCGCGATCTCGAGACACTTGTCGTCGACCGTGACCGGCCCGATCGATGGGGGCAGCGCCTTTGCCAGCTTGAGAATGCTCGAGGCGGTTGGAAAGCCCAGGAAGCCGGGCGCCGCGCCCAGGATAACGTAAGCATCGGGGAGATCCGCCAAGAGGTTGAGGTGCCTCGCGTCTGCGGTTGCCAAGAGGAGATTGGAGGCAAATGCGCTGAGGGGCTCGTACTTCTCGGGCTGCAGGAGTCGTGCCCGAATAGCGGCCGGCAGAACCGTAGTCTTCGACGGTTTGCCGCCGATCGCCGAGCCGATCACCTGCATGAGGGCGAGGTCGTCGGGCGAGATGGCCAGCTTTGGCTCGTTGGGGTCGGCCATCAGCTCCCTCTCGGAGGGGAATCCCGGGTCCACCAACACCGTGTACGGGGTGCTCGATATTCGCTCTCCGGCTGTGTTGTATAGCTGGATCTCGATGTTGAGGCCCTCCATCGAGTCGTCGATCCGGCTTACCACGACGTTCACCTTCGCCGGCGGGAACTTCGAACGCGGGGCCAGGAATGCGCCGCCTTGGAATCCGGCGAGGATCATCCGCTCCTGTTCGGGGTAGGCATCCAGGGCGCCGGTGTAGGTCACCTCGTCGGCCATGTACGCCTGGGCGGCGTCGCTGAAGTCGATCGAGATCGGCGCCTCCATCCGCGTCGGAAGGGTGGAGAAGACCGTGCGGCGACGAGCCGGCGCCTGGGCCAGGAGCTCCGGGTCGAGGCGCGACAGTATTCGAGCGCCGAACCGGCCGGCCGGAGCCTCGGCCTGCATCTGCTCGAGGTTGTTGCGAGTGCGTCCGGCGAAGTCGCCGGTTTCCGCGTTCTGCTTCGGGTGTTGAAACTCCTCGAGTCGCTGAACGAGCGCTTTAGCCGCGCTCGCATCGAACGGGGCTTCGCCGGCGAGGTTCTTGGTCCGCTTGGCGATTTCTTTGCGCAGCGCGGCGACGATCGCTCCGCGCGCGGCGTCTTCGCGCCGCCTAAGATCGGCGTCCGTGCGGGAGAGGTAGTACGTTCCCTTGTCATCGACCCACGATGCACCTGTGGCGTGAGCCAACTTACGCATGACGTCTCGAATCGGCATGTCCTCGATGCGCAGCAGCAGGATGTCGGCCTGGATGTTTCCGCCTGCCGCCAGCGGAAGCGAGGCCGCCTGAGCAAGCGCGGCAATCGCAGCTTTGGCAGGCGTGGCGACGTTTCGGTAAGTCACGTGCTGGTCGAGCCGGGCATCGGCGCTAAGGTCGGCCGGCTGCTGAGCGAAGGCGAAGAAAAGCAACGCAATCATGGGTCCCCGAGCAATTGTACTAGTCGATTGATACAATTTGCACCGGTTTTCCCGGCATTGTGGGTTGGGGCGGACCACCGGCAAAGCGCCTTGGCGCTCACGAGGATCGCCGGCGGCCCTTACTGGACAAACGCACGGTGGCTCGATCCGTTACGCGTTGGAGGGCCGAAGGAGCGTCGCGGGTAAATTTAGGCTAGGAACCGTTGCCTCCTGCCTCCAGATGCCCGATAAGAGTCGGGTGGCGACCTGCACCATGGAGGAACATCATTGAACAGCTTTAACGCCCGCGGCGCCCTGACGGTCGACGGAACGACTTACGAGATCTACCGGCTAGGCGCCCTGCGGGAGCGGGGCTTGAAGGTCGACCGCCTTCCCTACACCCTCCGAATCCTCTTGGAAAACCTTCTCCGAACGGAGGGAAGCGGATCGGTCTTCGCCGCAGACATTGAGGCACTGGCGAATTGGGACCCCACCGCAGAGCCGTCGAAGGAGATCGCGTTTACGCCGGCACGCGTGCTGCTTCAGGACTTCACGGGCGTTCCGTGCGTCGTCGATCTGGCGGCTATGCGGGAGGCGATGAAGGCCCTCGGCGGCGATCCTAAGAAGATCAATCCCCTCCAACCCGTCGAGCTTGTTATCGACCACTCGGTACAGGTCGATGCCTACGGCTCGGACGCCGCGCTCATGATCAACCGCGATCTCGAATTCGATCGGAACCGGGAGCGGTACGAGTTTCTGAAGTGGGGGCAGGGCGCATTCAACAACTTTCGGGCGGTGCCGCCGAACACCGGCATCGTCCATCAGGTGAACCTGGAGAACCTTGCGCGAATCACCTTTGTCCGCGACTTCGACGATGGAGTGAGGCAGGCTTATCCCGATACGGTCGTGGGCACGGACAGCCACACGACGATGATCAACGGGATCGGCGTGCTCGGGTGGGGTGTGGGTGGAATTGAAGCCGAGGCCGCGATGCTCGGTCAGCCGATTTCAATGCTCGTGCCCCAGGTTATCGGTTTCCGCTTGCTGAACCGACTAAGAGAGGGCTCGACCGCCACCGACTTGGTCCTCACCGTCACCGAGATGCTGCGAAAGCGAGGCGTCGTCGGCAAGTTCGTCGAGTTCTTCGGCAACGGATTGGCCTCACTGACCCTAGCCGACCGAGCGACCATCGGCAACATGAGCCCGGAGTTCGGCGCCACGTGCGCGGTCTTCCCGGTCGACGCGGAAGCACTGAACTACATGCGACTCACGGCTCGTCCCGAAGAGGCGATCCGGCTGACGGAGGCCTACTTCAAGGAACAGGGGCTGTTCTACGAACCGGGCTCGCCGGAGTGTGCGTACACCGATATTCTCGAGCTCGACCTTTCAAGCGTGGAGCCCTCGATCGCCGGACCCAAGCGGCCTCAGGACCGTCTTAGGCTGAGCGATGCGGCGGAGAACTTCCGCGCGGCCTACCCCGGTGAGATCGGGCATCCCAGCGCCAACGGCGCGAGCGACGGCGACGCGGAAGCGGCCGCCAACGCCGCGGCTGACAAGGTCACGAACGGAAGCGTCGTCGTGGCGGCAATCACGAGCTGCACCAACACAAGCAACCCGCGATTGATGACCGCGGCCGGACTGGTCGCCAAGAAGGCGGTTGAGAAGGGGCTGCACTCCAAACCGTGGGTTAAGACCTCGCTGGCGCCCGGCTCGCGGGTGGCGGGTGAGATCTTGAGCAAGACCGGGCTTCAGGAGTACCTGAACAAGCTCAACTTCAACATCGTCGGCTACGGCTGCACGACCTGCATCGGCAACAGTGGACCGCTGCCGGAGGCGATATCGAAGGCGGTGAACGAGAAGAACCTCGCGGTTGTGAGCGTGCTGAGCGGCAACCGCAACTTCGAGGGACGCATCAACGCGGATGTGAAGGCGAACTACCTGATGTCGCCGCCCCTGGTGGTCGCTTACGCGCTGGCGGGAACTATCGATATCGACATCAGCAAGGATTCACTCGGCACCGGCAACGACGGGAAGCCGGTGTTCCTGAAGGACATCTGGCCGACGTCCGACGAGATCACGCAGGCTAATTCGGCGGTCCTCAAGCCGGATCTCTACGCTAGAAACTACGCGGACGTGTTCAAGGGCGATGAGAAGTGGGCGGCGATCAAGACCACCAAGTCCGACCTCTTTTCATGGGATCCGTCCTCGACCTACGTTAAGAATCCCCCGTACTTCGACGGCATGCCGAAGGGTGCGCCCGACGCCGTCTCCGATCTTCACGGGATGCGGGCGCTTGCGGTTCTCGGCGACAGCATCACCACGGACCACATCTCCCCGGCCGGATCGATCAAGCTCAACTCGCCGGCCGGCGAGTACCTGACCGAACACGGCGTCCCGAACCACATGTTCAACTCTTACGGCAGCCGCCGCGGAAACCACGAGGTGATGGTTCGAGGCACGTTCGCCAACATTCGGCTCCGCAACCAGCTTGCGCCGGGAACGGAAGGCGGGTGGACGACCTACTTGCCGACCAACGAGGTCACCACGATCTATGCAGCCGCGATGAAGTACAAGGGCACGGAAACACCGCTCATCGTGATCGCTGGGAAGGAGTACGGCTCGGGCTCCTCACGCGACTGGGCGGCCAAAGGCACGTTCATGCTTGGAATCAAAGCCGTGCTCGCCCAGAGCTTTGAGCGGATTCACCGATCCAACCTCGTGGGAATGGGGATCGTGCCGCTTGAATTTGTTAACGGGCAAACCGCGGAGTCGTTGGAACTCACCGGCCACGAGACGTTCGATCTGGTTGGCTTTTCAAGCGCGGTACGCGACAACTTCTCGGCGGGCAAAGTGCTGAACATGCGGGTGATGGCGCCTGGTAGCGACGACAAGATGATCGAGGTTCGCGTGAGGATCGACACGCCGCAGGAGGTTCAGTACTACCGGCACGGAGGCATCCTGCAATACGTGCTGCGTAGCCTGCTCTGAAGCTGTTCGCTACCGGATGGCGGAGAGGAGCGGCGGGGCCGCCTTCGGAACGCTCCACGCGTAGTTGAAGCCAAGCGCCGCGGCGGCGGTCGAGGCGATCTGGGCGTTCGTCGCATGAACGCCGGCGACGTCGCCTCCCGGGCTCGTTCCCGGGCCGACGAAGGCCATCCACGTGAACTTGGAGTTCGGCAGCTTTCGCCCGTGAGATCGCCAGTCGAGGCCAGCGCCTCGCCCGTGGTCGCACGTGACGATGAGCGTCGTCTTGTCCTGATACTGTGGGATCGCCTGGAGCGTTCGCCAAAGTTGGGCGACGTCGGCGTCGAAGGCGTGGGCGGCATCCAGGTAGCGGTCGTATCGACCCTCGTGCGCCCACTTGTCGGTTTCTCCGAGGCTGATGAAAAGTGCTCGCGGTCGCTTCGACTTGACATACTCGAGCGCCGTGTCGAACGTCAGGGCGTCAGGCGCTTCGTTCTTCCAAACCCGTGGCGCGAAGCGCTTCGCCGTGTTTAAACGGCGCAGCGGAGCCGACAACTGCCGACCGGGTACCGGCTCGTATCCGGCAACGTCGTCGAAGTTGCACCGTTGCTTGTTGAAAACGGAACTGATGACATCCCAGGCTCCGAAAGCGGCTACGTGTCCCTTGAACTCGGGCTTCCCGTTAAGCCACTCGAACACGGTTGGGTTGGGATTCGGAATCGGATCGTTCTTTGAAATGCGTGGGTCGACGAAGCCGCACAGCATCTCACTGTAGCCCGGGTACGAGAAGAGGTGCGGATTGGTGACCTCGCACGAACTTCCCTTGTCCGGGTCCCCGAGGAGTTGCCCCTCGTCCATCACGGTGCTCCATAAGAACGGCATGAGAGCTCGTCGTCGCTCGTCGGCGCCGGCGCCCCCGTACTGCTGCTGGTACGCGTGCCCCACCCCATTCAGGAGATCGGCCTGCGCGCCTCCGAAGACCTCCTCACGCCGGAGGCCGTCGGCAACGACGACCACTACGTTCTCGGAGACCGCAGGAATGTCCGAGCACATTGCGAGGAGGTGGAGCAGCAACATAAGAAGGCTCTCAGAAAGCGTCCCTATGCAAGGTAACGGACTTTCGACCTATTCCGAGTCACGATCCTCGCGATTGCGTGAAAATGCGCAGATTTGGCAACACGCCGCGTAGCTGTCCGCCTCAAGGATTCTCAGGTTCAAAATCGGTTCGATGAGGAGTAATCTATTGAGGTTTGGGGAGCGTCTATCCCTTGCCGGAGGATTCGATTTGAAGTTTGCTGCTGTCTCTGTCGTCGTTGCGGCCTGCGTCGCCCTTACCGCTCGAGCCGGCGATGCGGCCCTCGATGCCGCCAACGCCAAGCTCCGGGCGGGCAAGTCGCTGAACGTGGAATTCACCCTTGTAGCGGGGGGCAGCAAGGCTAGCTGCACGCTCGCGTACTCGTCGCCGAATCGCCTCCGCATCGACACTCCAACCAAGCTTTCGGTGAGCGACGGCACGACCCTTTGGGTGTTGAACAAGACCGACAACACCTACACGCAGTCGCAGGCTGGAACCGGCCCGGCCATGGGCGATGACGTGTACGCCTGGCGCGGCTTCTTCGTGGACAAGCCCTACGCGGACGCGACGGAGATCAACGCGACCGGTTCGCGGACGTTGGACGGCGTGAACGTGGACGGATACAAGATCACCCTTCCCAACGACAAATCGGTGACGATTTTCGTCGACTCGAGTTCCGGGCTTCCGAGGGCTTCCCAAGCAATGAATAGTGGGACGACCACGACGGCTCGAGCGACGAAGGTCCAGTTGGGCGATTCGGCCCTGCCGGATTCGACCTTCGCCTTCACCCCGCCGGACGGCGCTAAGAAGATCGAGGCGCCGGTCGCCACGGCCGCATCCTTCGCCGCCGCCCAAGCCGTGTTCAAGCAATACTGCACCGGCTGCCACGGCGTCGATTCGAAGAAGGCGGGCTTGAGCCTTGTGAGCTACGACTCGGTGATGGCGGGCGCTCGCGGTCGCGCGGTGGTGGTTCCCGGAGACCCGACGAACAGCAAGGTCATCCAGGTATTGACCGGTGGCCAGCCGAAGATGCCTCCCGGCGACGACGTCGTTCCGAACGACGCGGTCAAGGCGATTTCCGACTGGATCCAGGGCGGGGCGAAGGGCCCGTAGCCCCGTCAGCCTGAGCAAGGAATCATTAAGGGCGCGGAAGCCTAGGGCTTTCGCGCTCAAAAAACGTCAAATTCGGCCAGTAAAATTACCAGAAGAATACTCTCAGTTAGCCGAAACTGCGATTCTTCTGCCTATCGCCAGCAAATCGCCCGGTTAAGGCCCTAAGATAGCGAAGCGCAGGGCTCCCTGCCGAAACGATGATCACTAAAGCTGCGATTGGATCAAAACTGCGGCTGGCGCGCACGCGCCAAGTTCCTCGCCTGCGCCAACGGGACGTGGACGACCTTGTCGGCGTGCCTCACGGACGGACGGCACACTACGAGAACGGCCGGGCGGCCGCTCCTCATGCCTACCTTGTCAAGCTCGCCGGCGCCTGGAGCATTCCCATCGGGTGGTTCCTGGGGGTCGACGGGGAGGAGCTTCCCACGCCGCACCCTAACGGCGGGCTTCCGAGCGGCATCGGGCTGATCGATCTGTATCCGGACTTGCCGATCGGGGACTGGGACACACCCATCACCGAGAAGGTCGAGGTCGACTCGAAGTTCGTGAAGACGGGTGCGTTCGCCTGCCGAATCGTGGGGAATGTGCTCTCGCCGAAGGTCGCCCACCGCGACGTCCTCATCTTTTGGTTGACGAACAAGGCCGAACTGGGCGTGATTAGCCTCGCCAAACCGGAGGGCTCTCCGCCGCGGCTGGTTCTTCCTGCGTACAACGCGCACACGGGGACGCTCGAATTGCACGGCCCGGGGGTGGGTCAGCCGGTGGTTGGGGCCACGGAAGTGACGGCGTTTGCCGTTGGCGTGGTGCGGGCGCTGCCCGACGGGGACACGATGACCCTCGCCAATTTCTCCGGAATCCGGCTGTAGCGGGAGTGCCGCCCTAAAGGCGCAAGGCCGGTCTTGGCGTTCAGAATGTGTGGGCCGATGTCCTCGCTCACGTTCCCGATCCGCGGCCGGGCCCTTTCGATGTCCGTGGAGGTCAGAGCGCACGTCGCGCACGTCGAATCCGAGTTTCAAACCATCGACGTGTACGACACGGAGGCTTTCGGCAGGGTGCTTCTGCTGGACGGGCACATTCAACTTGCCGCGTTGGACGAGCACGCCTACCACGAGTGCCTCGTTCGCATTCCGGCGCTCAACCACCCGGTGCCACGTCGGGCGCTAGTGGTGGGGGGCGGTGACGGCGGAGCGATACGCGAACTGTGCCGGTTTCCAAGCCTTGAGGCGATCGAGATGGTGGAG
>Ga0070734_10005727_pt1 | contig 10790 bp, 10 predicted proteins | sample Coa_R1_8_FD_66444 | JGI IMG/M metagenome (GOLD analysis project Ga0070734, IMG submission 66444) | Surface soil microbial communities from Centralia Pennsylvania, which are recovering from an underground coalmine fire - Coalmine... | ecosystem: Environmental > Terrestrial > Soil > Unclassified ... | reverse complement strand
TCGGCCATAGCGGCTCTCCTTTCAGAAATGAGAGTTCTCATCCCGGACTCTATCCGAGTCCGGGCCGAGAGCCGCTACTTCCTTCTTCAGGTTTCAACTAAAGGCGGGACAACTTCGCTTTTCGTTCAGGAAGCGCTGGCGGAAGCTTAGTTCGTCCGAGATGGTGTAGATGGTTTCGGTGGCACAGCCACTCTTGGCTGTGTGGTTTTGTAGACTGCACGGTCATTCGCCGCTGCCGCTACGATTGCGAAAGGCACACAGCGAAGAGTCGCTGTGCCACTTCTCGCTAATGGCTCGTCCGTATTGGAATCCCCGGCTTTTCGTTCAGGAAGTGTTCTCGGAAGCGCAGTTCATCGGAGATGGTGTAGATGTTTTCGGTCATGAGCCCGTCGTGGACCAGCTTGAACGTCAACTGTCCCTCCCAGGGCTTTGTGTAAGCCTTGGGATCATCGAACGTGAAGCGGAAAAGCAATGTCTCCGGGTCGACGCGCCGAATGCGCTCGACGATGTGGAGATCCTCGCTATGCGGGTGGCCGATGGGATCGAGCCAGGTGTAATCCTTGAAGCCCACCGAATCGACCACCAGGGTGTCCCCTTCCCATTTGGCGACGGATTCCCCAAACCAGGTGAGGTCCGGATCCTTGGAGTGCGGCCGGTTCATGGCGATTTGGCGCCAGGACTGGTTGTATTCCCAGAGCTGATAGATGTAGTCCGCGGTTTGCACGATCTTGAATCGCATGGGATGGATCGAGGCGCGCGGATAGCCGTCCGGATCGGCAAACCGGATCGCCGGATCGTTCGTTTTTTCCAGCGAGGCATTCGGCCCCGTGGCCGGCACCTCGGTCTTCATCCGCTCCAGCGCCCAGGGCGTGTACGGAATGTCCCCTTCGGCGCCGGGCTTGTGCGCCGACGGATCGGCAAGGCTCAGGGACTGAATGGGCGCTCCCTGCCAAATGCCGGAAAAATCGGGCGGCTGCGCGGCCGGCTTTCCGGCAGAGGCCGCGGAACAGCCCCCGCAGACCGCGGCGAGCAAGCCGAGCGCTGCCGATAGGCATGCCGCGGACCACAACGCCCCAGACTTAAACTGAATGCGGAAAAAGTAGTTTTTGTCATTCCGAGGCGCGATTTTCGCCGAGGAATCTCTCCGTGGACTCGCTCGCAATCGAAGAGAGATTCCTCGCTCCGCTCGGAATGACAAAAAGTATGGTGCGGTGCGCCGTGGGATCTGCGGTTCGGCGTGCGGCGCCGTGTGTGTCGCGATGCCCGGTGGGACATGCGGCACGGTGTCCGATGCGCGGTCCGGCGCGGTGTGCGGGGCGGTGTGCGGGGCGGTGTGCGGCGGGGTATGCGGCGCGATGCGCGGTGTGTTGTGCGGCGCGGCGGGCCGCGGCGCCGCGAAATTGGAAATTTGTTCTCGCATTTTCAGGCGCTCCCATCTACGAACGGCTACGAACAAAAATCGGGTGTCATTCTGAGGCGCGTTTTTCGCCGAAGAATCTCTCTGTGGGCTCGGTGTCAATCGAAGGGAGATTCCTCGCTCCGCTCGAAATGACAAAAAGTGTTGGGCGATGTTGTGATTGGCCATCGCATTTCCACGCCGCCTCACTGGGCTTCCACGCGGCCCAGTTCTGTTCCATCGGCCTTGATCGCCTTCAGGAGGCGTCCAACCTTCGCGCCGCTCTTAGCGGGGTAGAACGTCACCTTGATCGCGTCTCCCGCCTGGAGGCTCTTGCGGTTCCAGCCATGGCTCACGAGCACGGGCGGAGAGCTGGCCTCCAGAATCCAATGGGTCACCTTGCCTGCGTCATCCTTGGCGTCCATCTCGATTTCCACGTGCGGATTGGTCCAAACGAAGTCAGTCACCGTGGCATTTACGGTGACTTGTTTCGAAATGTCGTACAACGACGTCCCGCCATGGTGCGCTGACGCGGGAACAGCCAGCGCAACAGCCGCCACGAGTGCACCCAAAATGAGCAAGTGAATTTTCATAAGGCCTGTCATTGGCACCTCCTAAAGTCCCGCGAGCGAGAACGAAAGCGGGGCATCCGCAAGCAAACGCAAAGCGATTTGTAGCAGGGTCCTTGGGTTGAGAGTGCGCGGTAAAACGTGCTGCGGCGCGCCTCTGTTGTGCGCATCATGCGTCGGACCGGCTTGATCGACAATGATTTTTTGCGCCGGGGCGTGGGAATCGCTCCAGCCCACATTTCTCATCACTGCGCAGCCCCGGAGGGGCGGCAGATCGTAACCCAGCGCGGCAGCGCTGGGATTTCTTCGCATAACGCGGCGCAGCCCCGGAGGGGCGGCACTCCGCCCCGCGTTCGAGCCCTGTGCCGCCCCTCCGGGGCCGGCTGCCGAGCTGCCGGCTCCTTCCCAGGACTTCGTGCTGGGGCTACGTTCTGCCGCGCCTCCGGCGCTCGCTTGAGAGGAATGCGCCCTGCCGACGACCTGCTCGCGTCTGAGTCTTGGTGTTGCGCGTCGGCGTGGCTATACTATTCGCTCCACCATGAGCGAACCGCAGAAGAAGACCCGCCGACAGATGCTCGAGGAGTTCGTGGCCGCCAAGCCGAACGATGCTTTCGCACGTTACGGACTGGCGATGGAATGCGCCAATTCGGGAGACGGCGCCGCCGCGGACGAGCAGTTCAAGGCGCTGCTCACCACGCACCCGAATTATGTGGCTGCGTATTTCCAGTACGGCCAGTTCCTCGCCAAGTCTGGCCGTGCCGATGAAGCCCGCGCCACGCTCAAAACCGGCATCGCCACCGCCCAGCGCACCGGCGACGACCACGCCCGCTCCGAAATGGAAGCGGCGCTGGCCGAACTGGGCTAGGTCTCACCGCATCATCCAAGCCAGCGGCTGAATCCTGTCCGGCAGGCTGGTCTCGCACCGTTCGTCGAAGACGCGGCCGGGCTCGGGATGAAATCACTAGAGGAGTCCTAGAAGACCGAAAACTTCACGTGCAGGAATTTCTTCGGATCCTTGCGGAAATCGCCGACCAGCAGGCGCATATCTCCCGCGAGGCCGGTGAAATTGTCGTAGAACTTTGGATCCTGAAAGAATTTGCCGATGGTGGCTTCGTTGGAATTGAGCTGCGCCGTGGCGCTCGCCAGATTCGCCCCGGCCTGCTTGTACTGCGCGAAGAGCGAATCGTCGGTGGCCAGCTTGCCGAGAGTGCCCTTCCCCGCGCGCACGTCGCCAAGGAGCGCGTTGCTGTTGTCGATCAGCCGTTTGGCGCTCTCGTGGATTCCGGCGTCGTAGACGAGCTTGCCGAGAGTGCCCTGCTGGTTCTGCACCGCTTCGAGAATGCTATCCACGCGGCCCGCGACCGAATCCACGCGGTTGTACATTTCATCCTGTGTGACCAGCTTGCCTAGAGTGCCCTTCCCGGCCTGCACGTCCGTCATCATGTGGTCGATGCTTTCGAGCGTGCTGTTGAGGTGGTTGTAGGCGGTCTGGTCGACCATGAATTTTCCGAGCGAGCCGCGGCCATTGCGCACGTCGCTCAGCACGGAGTTGGCCTGCTTGGTAATCGAGCTGAGGCTGTCCATCAAATCGGCGCTGCGCTCCACCACTTGCTTGAGCGCCTTCTCCTCGCGGCCGGGAATTTCCTCGTTATTCTGCAGCACGCGGCCCACGTAGCCGCGATCGATGTCGACGTAGCGATTCCCGAGCAGTCCCTCGGTGATCAGCCCGGCGGAGGAATCCGAGCGAACGTAATCCTGGAACGATTTCTGAACGCGCATGTCGACTTCGATGTTGCGATCCTTCTCGCTGGGCTGGCCGGGCCGCAACTTGGCGATCTGGATCTGCTCGACGTTGCCGACGTCGACACCGTCGATGCGCACCGGCGCGCCGACGGTCAGGCCGTCCACTTCGGGAAGAAACGTGCGCAGCCTGTATTTGGGCCCGATGCCCTCGCCGCCCGTCACGTAGAAAATCACTACCGCCAGCAAAACAGCCCCGGCCAGGACGAACAAACCCACGCGAAGCTCGGTCCACGTCAACTGTTTGCCTTGCGCCATCGTTGTTCCTCCTCCACGAATCCGCCCGCAACACTCACCACGTTACAACAAAAGTCAGGACAGGAAGCGGCGCAAATACGCGTCGCTGGCCGCGGCAAGTTCCGGCGGAGTTCCTTCGAAATACAACTTGCCCGAGCGCAGCACCACGAAGTTGGTTTCGGCCGCGGCCGCGCGCGGATTCCCGTTCAGGCCGGCGCGCACCACGCGCCCTGATTTCCCGTCGAAGTGGTAGCTCGCCAGGCCGAAAGCATCTTGCAGGCGATGCGTGGCGAGGATCGACGTCACGCCCTGCGTGTCGCGCAGGCGCAAGATCAGCGTGATGATGGTTTGCGAGGTGACGGGATCGAGGCCTGCAGTGGGCGAGTCGTACAGCACCGCGTGCGGGCGCGTCACCAGGGCGCGCGCGATCGAGACGCGCCGCCGCATGCCGCCCGAAAGCTCGGAGGGCAGCTTATCGAGCGTGTCTTCCATCTCGACGAAGCGCAGCGACTCGCGGACGCGCGGCTCGATTTCGTCTTCCGGCACATGTTCTTCGCGCAGGCAGTAGGCTACGTTTTCGGCCACCGTAAGCGAATCGAAAAGCGCGCCTTCCTGAAAGACAAATCCGATATTCCGGCGGAAGGCGAGCAGCTCTTTTTCGGACATGCGGCCCAAGTCATGGCCCAGCATCCGCACGGCGCCCTCATCCGGCTGAATCAGCCCCGCAGCCAGTTTCAACACCGTGGTTTTCCCGGAACCGCTTTCGCCGATCAGGACCTTGGTTTCGCCGGGAGCGACAGAAAAAGAGAGGCCGTCGAGCACGCTGATTCCGCCAAAGCCGATGCTGACGTTTTCGAAGGAAACGATGGGTTCGCTGGCTGCGTTCGCGCTCATTCGCAGAGGTGCGTCCGCGCCGGCGGAACCGGCGCAAAATCACTTGCTGATTATAAATGGAAACTCCGGCTGGCGCGAAAAATACGGGCTTGGTGTGTACAGGGGCGGCTACTAGAAGATATGCCCTGCGAGGTACAACATCAGCTTGGTCAGGAAAAAATTCGAGACGAGAATAAAGACGGACGCGGTCACCACCGCCTGCGTCGTCGCCCGCCCCACTCCCTGCGTTCCACCCGTTACCTTCAGGCCTTGATACGTTCCCACCGTAGCGATAATGAATCCGAAAACGATGGGCTTGGTGAGGCCCTGCATCAGGTCGGAAAATTCGAGGGCGTTGATGGCGCGCGTCCAAAACGCCACCGCGCCCAACCGCAGCGTGAAAGATGAAACCAGGTAACCGCCGATCAGCCCAAGAAAATCGGCCATCGCCGTGAGCAGCGGCAGCATGAGCACGGTAGCCACCACGCGCGGCGTCACCAGCTTGCGGATCGGATCGGTGCCCATGGCGCGCATGGCGTCGACCTGCTCGGTGACGATCATCGAGCCCAGCTCGGAGGCCATGCCAGACGAGTTGCGCCCGGCCACGAGCAAACCCGCGATCGAGGGGCCCAGTTCGCGCACAAGGGCCAGCGAAACAACGTCAGCGGTGAGCTGCGTTTGCCCGAAGCGCTCGAACTGCGCCGCGGTTTGCAGCACCATGACCGCGCCAATGAAAAATCCCGTGAGCAGCACAATGGGAAGCGATCCGACCCCGATAATGTCCATCTGATTCAGCATATCGGATACGTAATACGGCGGGCTGAACAGCGCGGTGACCGAGCGCACGGACAGCAGCGTGTAGTCCTGCACGTGCAGAATCCAGCGCTTGGCTCCCCCGGAAAGAAACCCAAAAACTGAAATCTCATTCGACTGCATGTATTTGGGGTCGGTGGTCGCCATCGATCGCCGTCAGGTATTCCTTGTCGCGGGATTCCCGACCAGACTACTGGCCGCCGCCACCCTCGTCAAGCGCGGGAACGGCCGTGATTCGTGAATCGTGATTCGCAGGAAAGGCCGTGATTCTTGATTTGTGACTCGTAATTCATGATTCTGTCCGCACGAGCCATGAGCGGGGTTGCGAGGCGAAGGGTGTTGCACCATTCACGAATCACAAATCACGAATCACAGTCCTCTGATAGAATACCGTGCCTTCCATGTTTCGTTTCGTTACTGCGGGGGAATCGCATGGTCAGGCGCTGATCGCATGGGTCAGCGGCGCGCCCGCGGGTGTGCCCATCGACTTCGATTTCGTGCAGCGCGAGCTGCATCGGCGGCAGCTGGGCTACGGCCGCGGCGGGCGCCAGAAAATCGAAAAGGACAGCGTTGAATTTCTCTCCGGCGTGCGGCACGGGCAAACCATCGGCGCACCCATCGCCATGCGCATCGAAAATCGCGACTGGGCCAACTGGGAAAAAGCGCTTTCGGTGGAGAAGCTTCCGGACTCCGAGGATGCACAGCGAAAGCTGACCGCGCCGCGTCCGGGGCATGCCGATCTCGCGGGGTCGATGAAGCTCGATCTGCACGATGCGCGATACGTCTTGGAGCGCGCCTCCGCCCGCGAAACTGCCGCGCGGGTTGCGGCCGGCTCGATCGCAAAACTGGTTTTGCGCCAGTTCGATTGCGAGGTCTTGAGCCACGTGATTTCGGTCGGCAAAGCGCGGCTGGAGCGCGCCGTAACTTGGAACGAAATCCGCGCCGTCTGCGACAATTTGGAATCACCGCTGCGCTGCGTGGATGCCAAGGCGGAAGCAAACATGAAAGCGGAAGTCGATACCGTGCATCGTGCGGGAAACACCGTCGGCGGGATTTTTGAAGTGGTGGCCCACAACGTCATCACCGGGCTCGGCTCCCACGCGCAGTGGGATGAAAAGCTGGATGCGCGCCTGGCTCAGGCGGTGATGTCGATCCAGGCCGTGAAAGCCGTCGAGATCGGCGCGGGCGTAACCGCCGCCGGCTCGTATGGCGCGGACGTAATGGACGAAATCGGTTACGAAGCTGCGGGCCAGCGCTTTACGCGCGCCAGCAATCGCGCCGGCGGCCTCGAGGGCGGCATCACCAACGGCGAAGACGTGACCGTGCGCGGCTACTTGAAGCCGATCTCGACGCTGCGCACCCCGCTCGGCACGGTGGACATGGTGACCAAGCAGCCCATCTCCGCCGCCTACGAGCGCTCCGACGTATGCGTAGTCCCAGCCGGGGGCATCGCGGGAGAGGCCATGGTTTCTTTTGTCCTGGCCCACGCCATGATCGAGAAATTCGGCGGCGACTCACTGCGAGAAATGCGCCGCAACTATGACGCCTACGCGCAGCAACTGAAGGAGTTCTAAAGGCTTGGGAACTACGAGAATGCTCTAGCGCTTGAACGCAGGAAAAATGGGGCTAGCTGTGGAATGCCAAAAGCTTTTTCAAGTCCGCTGTGAAGGGACAATCGTTGGAGATGATCTCGGCGACATGGTCGTTTCCGGCAAAGGGATCATTGAATGTAAAGCCGCAAGCGCCTTGGATCCCGTGCATGAAGCGCAACTGGTGAACTACTAAAGGCAGGCGGCCTCCACGTTGGCCTGGTAATCAATATTGGCCGCCCGAAACTTCAGTATCGAAGGATGGTCGTGTAATGATTTTTGTCTCCTGTTTCAACCGTGTTCATCCGTGTGGATCGGTGGCTTCAAAGAATTTGGTGGCGATCTGAGATGATTCATCCGATTACCAAATACGGTGCGGCGGTGCTGGAAGCGCCGACCCGGCCCATTGAGAAGTTTGACGACGAGTTCGCCAAGCTTTGCGATGACATGTTTGAGTCGATGTACGCGGCGCAGGGTGTGGGTCTCGCAGCGACGCAGATTGGCTTGTCCAAGCGTGTGGCCGTGATCGACGTGACCGTTGGCAAGAATCCCGAGGCCAAGCTGGTGCTCGCCAATCCCGAAATCATTCACTCCGAGGGCGATCAGCGCGAGGAGGAAGGCTGCCTTTCCCTTCCCAGCTTTCGCGGCAACGTGCTGCGCCCGGCCTATGTGACGATTCGCGCGCAAGATGTAAAAGGCGAATTCTACGAGATGCGCGGCGAGGGACTGCTGGCGCGCGCTTTTTGCCATGAAATCGATCACCTGAACGGCGTGCTTTTCATCCAGCACCTCAGCATGCTCAAGCGCGACCTGATCAAGCGCCGCATCCGCAAGCTGCGCAAGACGGGCGACTGGTAAACCGCCGTTAGAACTTTAGCCTTGCCCAAAGATGGCTGCATTACGCATCGTATTCTGCGGCACGCCGGAATTCGCGGTTCCCTCGCTGCGGCGGCTCGCCTCGGATCCTGAATTCTCCGTCGAAGCCGTGATCTCCCAGCCCGACCGGCCGCGCGGCCGCGGCGGCGAGGTTAGCGCGTCGCCGGTAAAGGAAGCGGCGCTCGCGCTCGGCCTGCACGTCTACCAGCCCGAGTCGATCAAGTCCGAATCCGCGCAGGAGTTTCTGAAACGCGTCGCGCCGGACGCCGTCGTCATCATCGCCTACGGCCAGATCATCCCCGGCCGGCTGCTGGCGATTCCCCACCTCGGCTGGATCAACCTGCACGGCTCGCTGCTGCCGAAATACCGCGGAGCCGCCCCGATTCACTGGGCCATCGCCAACGGCGAAACCGTGACCGGACTCACCACCATGCAAATCGACGCGGGCATGGACACGGGACCAACGCTGCTGCGCCGCGAAGTACAAATCGGTCCGGACGAAACAACACCCGAACTTTCGGCGCGCATGAGTGAGGCCGGCGCGGAGCTGATTACAGAATCGCTCGTGCGATTCGCCCGCGGCGAAATCGTGCCGCAGCCGCAGGACCCTGCACAAGCCACCCACGCGCCCATCCTGAAAAAGGAAGACGGCCGCATCGACTGGTCGCGCCCCGCCCAGCAAATCTACAATCGCATGCGCGGCTTCACGCCCTGGCCCGGCGCGTACAGCACGTTCCGCGGCCAAACGTGCCGGCTCTGGGGCCGGCCGGCGCCCGCCGGCATATCCTCGACGAGCGCCGCGCCCGGCGAAATCATTCCAGCTGGAAAAGAGATTTGCGTCGTGTGCGGAGAATCCACGCGGCTGAGTCTTCAGTCGGCGCAAATCGAAGGCCGAAAAAAATTGGATCCGCTCGCGTTTGCGAATGGTGCTCGTATCGTGGCGGGCGACCGCTTCGGGTCGTGAGTTCGTGGCGCCGGCGTCTCGCCGGTGGCCTTACGCATGAAAGTTTCCAGCACCCCGCCGGCGGGACGCCGGCGCCACAATGACAATCTCCCCGGCACGAAAAATCGCGTTTGATGTTTTGCTCCGCGTCGCGGAACAGGAGGCGTATGCCGAGGAGGCGCTACGCGCAGCCCTGGGCGGTTCCACCACCATCGCGGATGCGGCGCTCGCCACCGAGCTCGCCCTAGGTGTATTGCGCTGGCAGCGCCGGCTTGATTTCCTGGCCGATCGTCATCTTAAAAAACCTCCTGTTGTCTTCGATCCCGAAGTTCGCATCGCTCTGCGCCTTGGCCTTTATCAGTTGCGATTTCTCGATCGCATTCCGGCGCGCGCGGCAGTGAATGAATCGGTGGAACTGGTCAAACGCGCGCGAAAAAGTTCCGCAGCCGGTCTGGTCAACGCCGTCTTGCGCAAGGTAGCTAATGAGGCCCCTCGCTCTGCCGCCGCGCCCGAGTCTGTGGCTCCCCTACTCCCGGCGGACCTTGCGCCGGCCGATCGTTTGGGAATTCTGTATTCGCACCCGACCTGGATGGTCGAGCGCTGGCTGCGAATCTTCGGCGAGGAGCGCACCCGCTCGTTGCTGGCCGCAAACAATCGCGTTCCAACGCTGGCCGGCTACTTGTTCGAACCGGATCGCCGGAACGACGCGATGGCTTCGTTTCGAAAGGCGGGCTGCACCATTCAGCCCGGCCGGCTGTTGCAAGACGCCTGGACATTCGCGGGCGGCAGCCCCGGAGCGAGCGAAGCCGTGCGGCGCGGTTGGGTGGCGCTGCAGGATGAGGCTTCGCAGGCCGTAGCGGGCCTTCTGGCGGTCGCGCGCGGCATGGATGCGCTCGACCTATGCGCCGCGCCCGGCGGCAAGACCTTGCGCCTCGCACGCGCTTCCGGCCCGGACGCCCGCGTGATCGCCGCCGACCTGCACGAGCATCGCGTGCGGGCCATGCGCGAGCGTTTCAACCTGTGCGGCGCGCGAAACGTCGAAACGATTGTCGTGGACGCCACGCAGCCGCTTCCGTTCGAACGCGCGTTCGAACGCATCCTGGTCGATGTCCCCTGCTCTGGGACCGGCACGCTCGCGCGCCACCCGGAAATCCGCTGGAAGCTGCGCGCCGACGATCTGCGCGACCTGCACGGCCGGCAGGTGGCGCTGCTGCGGAACGCGCTGGCGCATCTCGCGCCCGGAGGGCGGCTGGTGTATTCCACCTGTTCGCTCGAGCCGGAGGAGAATGAGGTCGTCGTGCGGGAGGCGCTTGCCGCTTTCGGAGAACGGTTCCGGATCGCAGATCCGCGCAAGGTGGTCGAAGCGATGTTGCGACCTTCCGTGCCCGTTGAAAGTGTTGTCGGCGCGGACAAATTTTTCCGCACCTTCCCGCCTCAGCACGGAACCGACGGATTTTTCGCCGCGGTGATCGAATACCAGAACCCTTGAAACCTCGATTCACCACGGAGCGCCCAGAGGGCACGGAGAAACCCTCGAGCAAGATGCCGTTGCAACCCGGTCAGCAATCCTGGGCGAAGGTGCGTTAGAATGTGCTCCCCGGCGAGGTTTCGCCGGCGCTCGCGGGGCGGTTGCCGCGGAGGAGTTTTCTTGCCTCAGACGAATACAGGTGCTTCGGGCGCCAAACGAGCCACCC
>Ga0070734_10005726_pt1 | contig 10793 bp, 11 predicted proteins | sample Coa_R1_8_FD_66444 | JGI IMG/M metagenome (GOLD analysis project Ga0070734, IMG submission 66444) | Surface soil microbial communities from Centralia Pennsylvania, which are recovering from an underground coalmine fire - Coalmine... | ecosystem: Environmental > Terrestrial > Soil > Unclassified ... | reverse complement strand
GAAGCTTCCGAGTGCCATTGCCCCTGCGATGTCAGTCGCGCCCAGTCCTGTTCCGAAGGCGCCCAGCGCCCCGTACGTGCAGCTGTGCGAGTCAGCCCCGACGATCATCGATCCGGGCACGACCCAACCCTCCTCGATCAGAACCGTGTGCTCGATTCCGCCGCGGCCCTGGTCGTAGTAGACGACGCCTTGCCGATCGCACCACTCCTTGAGCGAGTGCAGAAGCTCGGCGGAGCGGACGTCCTTCGCCGGCACCAGATGATCGGCGACGATCACGACCTTCGTTGGATCGAAGACCTGCTCGACACCCATCTTCACCAGCTCGCGTGCCGCGTGAGGGCCGCCCAGGTCGTTCGCCATCACAACGTCGCACCGCACGGTGACGAAGTCGCCGGGCGCGAGGTCCTCGGTGTCCGAGTGAGCGAGCAGGATCTTCTCGGCGAGGGTGAAGCCCATCCGCCTCAACCTCGTCTCGCGAGCGTGTCGACGACCCTGTCGCCGAACTCGACCGTGGTGGCGGACCCGCCCAGATCCGCCGTCGGTGCCGACCGGAGTGCCTCGTCGACCGCCTCTTCGAGTTGCTTTGCCTCCTGCGGTCTGCCGAGCCCGTATTCGAGCATGAGTGCGGCTGAACGAAGCATCGCCGCCGGGTTTGCCACGCCGCGTCCGGCGATGTCGGGCGCGGAGCCGTGGACAGGCTCGAAGATCCCGGGGCCTGATTCGGCCAGGCTGGCCGAGGGCGCCAGCCCGATGCCGCCTGTGACCGCCGCGGCGACGTCGGAGAGGATGTCGCCGAAGGTGTTCTCTGCGAGCAGAACGTCGAACTGACCCGGCTCGGAGACCAGTTGCATGGCAGCGTTGTCGACGAGCATCGCCGTCATCTCGACGTCCCGATAGTCGTCCGCGACCTCGTCCACAACCTCCCGCCAGAGCTTCGAGGTCTCGAGCACACCGTGCTTGTCGGCGAGGGTGACACGCCGCCGGCGACCACGCGCGAAGTCGAACGCCCGGCGCGCGATCCTCTCGACCTGCCATGGGTGGTACTCGCAGGTGTCGAACGCCATTCCGTCAGTCAGGCGGCCCTTCCGGCCGTAGTAGTAGCCGCCCGAGAGCTCGCGGACGATCATGATGTCGATGCCCTCGCCCCGAGCGGGACGGAGATTCGCGAAGACGCCGAGTCCCTTCCGGAGCGCCAGGAGACCCTGCTCGGGACGGACGTCTGCACGCTCGTACTCGGGCGACCCGACCGCCGCGAGGAGAACAGCGTCCGCCTCGAGGCACGCCGCCAGCGTCGCCGCCGGAAGAGGTTCGCCGTCCTCTCGCATCGCGGCCCCACCGAACGGCCGCTCGTCGATCTCCAGTTCGATCTTCAACGCCGCGAGCGCGCGAATCGCCTCGCGCATCACCTCGGGCCCGATCCCGTCACCGCCAAGGCAGACGATCTTGCGAGGCACCGAGGAGGTCAGGCTGGCCGAACAGCCGGTAGCGGACGCATACCCCGAGACTAACCGCAGATCCTCACAGCTCTTGACGGTAGCTCCCGTCGCTGTATTCTTGTCCTATGAAGATAGATAAGAAGAGCAGCAAACCGTCCGGGGCTAAACCCTCTCGCTTGGACGGGGGCAGCGGGGAAGGCTCGCCTGCTGTCGCGGGGTCCGCGATCGAGTTCCGGCTCGATCCGTCCTCTGGTGTGCCGACGTATCTGCAGCTCGTCAAGCAGGTGGAGCACGCGCTGCGGCTCGGCTATCTCAAGCCGGGCGACCAACTGCCCAAGGTCCGGGACGCCGTCGCCTCGCTGGTGATCAACCCGAACACCGTGCTGAAGGCCTATAGAAATCTCGAGGCGAAGGGGCTGGCGGCCGGGCGACCCGGGCAAGGGACGTTCATCACTGCGACGCTGAGTCAGGCCGGGCTTCCCGAGCTAACGGGGCTTCGCCGCGCGTTGTCGGGTTGGGTTGTCGGCGCTGATGCGGCGGGGCTGGACGAGAGCGCGATGGTGGCGCTGTTCAGCAGCGTGTTGCGGGATTTTCGTGAGCGCCAGGACGGGTCGGCCGGTCGTCCCGATACGGCGGACAGCGGCGAAGCGGAGCGTGTTGCGTGAACGTCATCGAGGCCAGCGGCCTGGGCAAGCGGTATCGCGGAACCTGGGCGTTACGGGAGTGCTCGTTGGCGATTCCCGGCGGTCACGTCGCCGCATTGGTCGGCCCGAACGGCGCCGGCAAGACCACGCTCCTGAATCTCGCGGTCGGCCTTATGGCGCCGTCCGCGGGCAGCGTGACGGTGCTCGGCGGCCTACCGGCTGGGTCGCTCGCCGCGTTGGACGGCATCGCGTTCGTCGCGCAAGACACTCCGCTCTACAAGAACCTGTCGGTCGCGGACATGCTGCATCTCACTCGCAACCTGAACCGCCGCTTCGACGAGCGGTACGTCAGAAGTCGGCTGGACGATCTCGGCATCCCACTACAGCGGAAGGCGTCCGGGCTTTCTGGCGGTCAGCAGGCGCAGCTGGCGCTGAGCTTGGCGCTCGCTCGGCGGCCGCGGCTGCTCGTGCTGGATGAGCCGGTAGCAATGCTCGACCCGATCGCCCGACACGACTTCATGGCCACGGTGCTGACGGCGGCGACGACGGCGTGTCCGTGTTGCTGTCTTCGCACGTGCTGGCCGAACTCGAGCGGGTCGCCGACTACCTCGTTCTCCTTTCACACGGACGCGTCCAGGTGGCCGGCGAGGTCGACGACCTCCTCGCATGCCACCGCGTCGTAACCGGCCCGACCGCGCAATCCGACAGATACAGCGAGGAGCTGACTGTTGTGCACACTCGGCGCGGCGAGGCGCAGGTCCACTTGCTGGTCAGAACGAACGGAAGCGCTGACCCGGTGCCGCAGGGTTGGGAGGCACATCCGGTCGGCCTGGAAGAACTCGCACTTGCGTATCTGCGCGAGCCCGGCGCCGCGGCGCTCCCCGGTCCGGCCCGCGGCGGCGCCGCCGAACTGTCGGCGGCGATGCAATGAGCGCGCTAGCCATGCCCGCACGTCCCGAGCAGGACGCGAACGTGCGGCCGCTGCCGTGGCGGCGGATGATCTGGGTCACCTGGCGGCAGCACCGCTTCGCGCTGACGGGAGTCGCCGTACTGCTGGGCGGCCTGGCGGTGTACGTCTGGCTGGTCGGTCGTCAGTTGCACCACGCGTATGCCGCCGCGAACGCATGCCACCCGGCAGGCTCGCCTGTCTGCAGTGTCCTTGCGAGCAGCTTCCAAAGCATGGACGTTCAGCTGTCGAACGGCTTCGTGTGGCAGCCGGTGCCCGCGCTGATCGGGGCGTTCGTCGGTGCGCCTCTGTTGGCGCGTGAACTGGAGACCGGCACGTTCCGGTACGCCTGGACCCAGGGCTTTGGGCGTCGACGCTGGACGCTCGCCAAGCTGGTGCTGCTCGCGACCACGGTGACGGCCGCCGCTGGAGCTTTCAGCGTGCTCTTGTCTTGGTACTACCAGCCGTACTTCGCGGCGGGTAACCAGGGCCGTTTTCTTACCGCGCTCTCCCCGCTGGCTTCCGGCGTATTCGACCTGCGCGGTGTTGCGTTCGCTGCCTGGACGCTGGCCGCCTTCGCGATCGGCGCCCTGGCCGGCGTGCTCGTCCGCCGGGTCGTGGCCGCGATCGTCGCCACCCTCGTCGCCTACGCGGGGCTCGCTCTTGTGGCCGCGACGTTCCTGCGCCAGCACTACCTGACCGCGCTGATCACAAGGAACATCAACGTGCCCGGCAACGCGTTGGTCATCAGCCAGTGGTGGACCAAGGGCGGCCAATTCGCGTTTGGCCGCGCTCCTATCAACCTTCTCGAGCGTATATGCCCGCCGCCTCCGCCGAAGGCCGGACCCGGCAACTTCAGCAAGTCAGATTTCGTTGGACAGTGCCTGTCCCGACATGGGTACACACAGCTGACCAGCTACCAGCCAGCCAGCCGGTTCTGGACATTCCAGCTCATCGACGGAAGTTGGCTGCTAGCGCTCTCACTGCTCCTCATCGGCCTGACACTCTGGCTCGTTCACCGCCGCACGGCCTAAACGGCGTCGCAGGTGAACTCATGCGGTCCGAGATGACTCCCTCTCGTTGAGAGAGGTGGTCAACCCGGGTCTGATTCCTCGATCCGGTTGTCGATCGAGGAGGCTCGAGATGATCCAGCAAGGGCAAGTGTTCAGGTTGACGGCGAAGGGCGCGGACGGCGAGCCGTTGTGGGCTCACCGGTATCGACTTGAAGGACGAAGCTCAGGACGGCCGCAGGTGGGCGGGTTCGCGACCCGGGCGGAAGCACAGACGGCACTTCGGAAGGCGCTCGATCGAATCGGTCCTGGCCGCTGAGGGGCAATCACACTCGCCGAGTTGGTCGAGGAGTACCTGGAGCTGCATCAGGCCGAACCGGTGACGATCGCGAAGTTGCGGTGGCTGCTCGGTAAAGCAACGGACGCGCTCGGCGAGAAGCGGATCGCCGACCTGTCGCCCAAGGACGTGCACACCTGGCGATTGACGATCCCTGAAGGGCATCGCTTCGAGGCGACCCAGGCGCTTCGGCAGGTCCTGAACCGCGCGGTCGCGTGGGGGCTGCTCGACTTCAATCCGGCGAAGCGCGGGGTGCCGAATCCGCAGCGGCGGCCGAAGGAGAAGCGGCCGTTCGAGTCCTGGGCGCAGATCGAGGCAATCGCCGCTCACCTGGGGCCGGTATACGGGCCGATGGTGATCTTCGGCGCAGCGACGGGGCTGCGCCCGTCAGAGCTGTTCGGGCTTGAGCAACACGACGTCGATCGCGAGGCCGGCGTCGTCTACGTGCGGCGTGCGTTCGCGAACGGCAGGATCAAGAACACCAAGACCCGGCTGAGCACATGCGCAGTTCCGCTGCAGGCGAAGGCCGTTGAGGCGCTCTCTACGACCTGCGCCACACCTACGCCACCTTCGCGCTCCGCGCCGGCGTCCCGGTGTTCGCCGTCTCGCGTTTCATCGGCTCGAGCATCGCGATGATCGACCGCCACTAGGCCATCTCGCCCGTGACAGCCATGTGCATGCGGTCTCGCTTCTCGACGCGCTCGCAGTCGAAAGGGCCGTGGACGCTACGTGGACGTCCAGCCGAACCCGCGCGATCACGCTCGGCAACAGCGGTTTGAAGTTGTATCGGACAAAGGCTCACCGGCGCGTGGACGTTCGGTGGACGCCGAAGCTCGTTCTTGTCACCCCGCTCGACAACGAAGGGAGCTGATCAGCAGGAATTTTCCGAAGCCCTCTGACGGCCTCGAACCGTCGACCCCCTCCTTACCATTCCACAAATGCTCCATCGAGCGGCGCCGGTATCCCATTAATCGGCGATTAACGGGGTGAGCTGCGGCCGGGCCATAGACTGCCGCGAGTCGAGTCGACGCGAGGAGAGTATGGCCAGACTGCTGTTCCTCGGGGCGAGCATCTCGCAGTTCCCCGCGATTCGGTACGCGAAGCAGGTCGGCCACGAGGTCGTTGCCTGTGATGGCGACCCGCGCGCTGTTGCTTTCGCTTCGTGTGACGTCTCGGAGGCGATCGATTTCAGCGATGTCGACCTGGTCACGGCTGTCGCCCGTCGGGAGGGCGTCGATGGCGTCCTGGCGATCTGCAGCGATCGTGCTGTCGTGCCGGCGGCGCTCGTCGCCGAACGGCTCGGTCTGCCGGGCATCGATGTCGAGGTAGCTCATGCGATGACCCATAAGCCGACGATGCGCCGTCTGCTCGCTCTCGCTGGGATTCCGCAGCCGGCCCATGTGTTCGTCTCCTCGCTCGGCGAGCGCCCGAACCTTGCTCAATTGCATTTACCGATCGTGCTCAAGCCCGCCGACTCGGGCGGCCAACGCGGCCTTTTCAGGCTTGAGCGGGTCGGCGAACTCGAGGATCGTCTGCCGGAGACGCTCGCGGCCTCCCATGGCGGCGAGGCAATTGTTGAGGAGTTCATCGAGGGATCGGAGCTGAACACGTTGTTCGCGGTCCGTGATGGGATGCCCACGCTCCTCAGCGTGTCCGATCGACTGCGGCCGCCCGGGCGTGGGTTCGGCGTCGGTTGGATCCACCGCTTTCCGTCCGAGTTGCCATCGGGCGTGGTCGACGAAGTGGTCGAGGTCGCCGCGGCTGCAATCCAGGCTCTCGGACTCCGCGACGGGATCGCATTCCCACAGTTGATCGCATCGCCGCGTGGGGTGTACGTCGTCGAGGTAGCAGCTCGGATCGCCGCGGGGCAGATGGCTGACCTGGTTCGTCACGGCACCGGGATCGAAGTCTTCGAGATCGCGATCGCGCAGGCGCTCGGACAGCCGGTCCCAGACGCGCTGGTCGAGCCTCGCTTCCGCCGCCCGATAGCCATCCGGTTCCTGACGGCGTCACCCGGACTTCTTCCTGTGGGTACGGTCGCGGCGATTCGCGGACTCGACGACGTACGGGCGTCGCAGGGGGTTCTGGACGCTGGGCTGTATTTCGGCGTCGGCGCGCGAATCGATCCGGTGCAGGTCGATGCAGACCGGCGAGGCTATGTGATCGCGAGCGGGGAGACGCCGTCCGAAGCCCTAGCGCGGGCCGATGCCGCTGCGAAGAAGCTGCGAGTCGACGTAGAACCGTCACGCTCGAGTCGGTCCGGTGAGGCACGTCTTGTGCCGCTTGTCATCTGCCTGGGGCTGTTGGCGGCGACTGCGGCCGCATTCGCGCTGACGGAGCGCACCAAGCTTCAGCTCGCGCTGATCGCCGGAACCAGAGTGGACAAGACCTTCTCCCCGGTCTGTCGTTGTTCGGAGCGGGTCGCGCATATCGCCTTTCGTCTCGTGCGGCGGGCTCGAGTCTCGATCGGCGTCGTCGATAAAGCCGGCGCTGTCGTGACGACGCTCGTGCGCGACCGGAGGCTTGCCGCCGGTCCGATTCACCTGGCGTGGGACGGACGGAGTACAGCCGGGCGGGTGCTGCCGACAGGCCAGTACTTGCCGGAAGTGTCGTTCCTCGACCTTCGTCGTACGCTCCGCCTGCCGAGTCCGATCACGCTCGACACGGATCGCCCCAGGATCGACCGGGCGGCTGTCCGGGTCGGCCGGACAGTGGTTGTCCGGTATCGCTTCGACGAGCCGGCGCAGGCGGCGCTGCTCGTCGATGGGACCCGCGTGGTGCTGACGCGATTTGCTCCGACGACCGGCACGATCCGGGTTGCCCCCAGGCTCCTCGGCCGCGGCCGCATCGAGAGGGTTTCACTGGTTGCGATCGATCTGGCAGGGAACCGTTCGCGCCCGATGATTCTCCGCCGCTGACGAAGTGGCCGTCGGCGCACTTCGGGAGCGTTGGGAGGTTGTTGTCGCTGCCGCGCTCGGCGCTGCGGCTTCCACGATCGTGGTGGGCGCGGTTCCCTTGGGTGGGGACGCTGCGGCGCACTTCTACCGCACGGTGCTCGTGCGGGGCGGCTCGCTCTTGTGGGACAACCTCTGGTTCAGCGGCCAGTATCCGCTGACTTCCTACAGCGTCCTCTACTACTTCGTCGCGGGTTGGCTCGGAAACGTGCCGCTTGCGTTCGCGGCGATCGTGCTGTCGGCCGCGTTGTTCAGCGTTCTCCTGCGTCGGGAGTGGGGTGCGGCCGCACGCTGGCCAGCATGGATCTTCGCTCTGACGGCCGCGGGTCAGCTTTTCACCGGAAGCTACGACTATGCGGTCGGAGTCGCTGTGCTTCTGAGCAGTCTGTTCTTCTTCCAGCGTGGACGCCCGGTGTTGGGCGTCGTCCTCGCCGGCGTGACGCTCGCGGTCAGCCCGCTGGCGTTCATCTTCCTCGGCGTCGTACTCCTTGCGGTCTGGCTGCCGGCACATCCCGTGGGTCGCGTGGAGATCTTCGTTGTCGGCGCGCTGGGGGCGTTTGCGTGCGGTGAACTGATGGTCATCTCGGGTTTCCCCGTGCACGGCCTCTACTACCCCTACGGGCTCTGGCGCCTGCTGGCAGGTCTTGCGGTAGGCGCTCTTGGCTGCGCGCTCGGCTGGAACGCGCGCAGGCGCGGCGGCCTGACGATCGCCAGCCTCTTTCTTGTCTGGACGGCCGTCAGCGTGCTGGTCTATCTCGTCCCGTCGCCCGTCGGCCACAACGTGACCCGGCTCGCCGTGCTGGCGCTGCCGTTGATGCTTCTCGCATCGGTGCTCGCTCGCTTCCGGCCGCGCTGGCTCTGCATACCGGCACTTGCGGTGGCGCTTGCAGCGGGTGTCGGTCCATATCTCGCCATGGTCTCCCAACGCACGACGAGTCAGGGTGCGGGAGAGTCGTTCTGGGCGCCACTCATCCGTTATCTCGAGGCACAACACTCGCCTGGATATCGGATCGAGGTCGTCCCCACCGCGAACCACTGGGAGACTTTCTACCTCCCGCGCGCAGGGCTCCAGCTTGCACGCGGCTGGTACCGCCAGCTCGACATCGCCGACAACCCGAGCCTCTACGCGCCAAGGCTCACCGGGCGCGGGTACCGAGCCTGGTTACGGAGCGTGGGAGTCAGGTACGTCGTCGTCACAAGCCTTCAACCGGCTGCAATGGGGGCGAAGCGTGAGGCAGGGCTCGTCACGGCGGGCCCTGGTTTTCGTGACGTCTTCCGCTCGCGCTCCTTTACGGTCTTCGAGCTGACGCGGGCGACTCCAGTCCTCACGGGGACGGCGCCCTCGCGCATCACGTTCGTGAGCCACCTAACCGTCGGTGGCTGGGTCGAGAGAGCAGGTCGATACTTGCTGCGGATCCATTTCACGCCCTACTGGCGTCTCACCGGTCCGCCTTCCTGCATCACCGCGAGCCGAGACGGCATGACGCGTCTCGACTTGACGCGCGGCGGCCGGTTCTCTCTCACGATCGCGCTGTCGGCGAGCGCCGTCGGAGCGCGGATCCTCGATGACGATCCACCACGCCCGTGTTCGGACGCTGCAAGCTCGGGTCGAAGCTAGCGCCCGAGACCGACCGCTCCGAGAACGACCAGCACAACGCCGATGAACGCCAGCGCTGCGGGAAGGACGACGGGCGCATGCCGCTGAAGCGTCGCTCGTGCGGTAGCCGCGAGCTCGACTCCGCGGCTGCCGGCCGCCACCATGACGAGGAGCAGCGCGACGAGAGGCGCAACGAAGACGACGTTGTAGAGGAACACGAGCGCAACTTGCGCCCCGGTTCCCGAACCCGACCCGACGATCGCCGCAACGGCTGCGAAATAGGGAAAAGCAGTAGGGAGCTCGACGGCCATGATCGCCGCGCCGACGAAGAACGCCGACCGCCCTGTTTGCTGGGGCGCCCTGTTTAGCCGGCGAGCGACATGGACCCGCCCGAACCAGAGTGTGGCGGCGAGAGCCAGCACGACGACCCCCGCCACGAGCTCCACAAGGTGGATCGTGTGACGGCTGGGCTTTGAGATATGCGAGGCGAGCAACCTCCCAGGCCCGAAGAGGAGCACGAGCCCGCCGACGCTCGAGACGGTGAACACACCAAGCGTGAACTCTGCGACGTCTCGGCGGCCGTGCTTACCGACTGCGTAGAGCAGTGCAGGGCCGAGAGTGGACGGATTCAGCGAGTCGGCCAGTCCGATCGAGATGACGAGCACGACGAGCGCGAGCACCTGCCGAGCTTGACAGACGCGGTGCGGTAGCTTGGCCGCCGTGTCGACGCGCGTTCTCATCCTCTCGGCGAGCGTCGGCGAGGGCCACGATCTCCCGGCGCGTACGCTCGCCGCCCAACTCCGGGAAGAACGGCCGAGCGTCGAGGTCTCGATCGAGGACTCTCTGGCCGTGATGGGCCGCACGGTCGGGTTCCTCAGCGAGGGAGCGCCTCGCGTCGTCTTCTATCGATTTGAATGGGCATGGGATGTCGGGTTCTGGCTCGCAACGGCCGCGCCAACCCGGGAGCTCGCGCAGCGATTGCTCACGCACTTCGGCGCTCCCGGCCTGCTGGGGCTGATCGAGCGGCACGATCCCGACGTCATCGTCTCCGTGTATCCGGGTGCCACTGAGGTACTCGGCCGCCTCAGGCGCACGGGCAGGCTCGGTTTGCCGGTGGTGGCCGCGATCACCGACCTGGCTGCGCTGCACTATTGGGCGAGTCGTGGCGTTGACGTGCATCTAGTGACGCACGTCGAGTCGATCGAGGAGGTGCGCGCGATCGTCGGGCCGGACGCGCCTGTGCATTGCGTGCACGGACTCACGGACGCAGCGTTCGGCGTTCCGCGTTTGCAGGACGCCGCGCGGAGCACGCTCCGCCTCCCCGCTGCCGGGAAGGTCGTTCTCGTGTCCGGAGGTGGGTGGGGCGTCGGCGACATGCAGGGTGCGGTCGCCGAGGCGCTCACGATCCCCACTGTGGCGCAGGTCGTCTGCCTCTGCGGCAGGAACGAGGGATTGCTCGGGGAGCTCCGAGCGCGCTTCGTCGGAGATCCGCGCGTTCGCGTGGAAGGCTTCACCGAGGTCATGAGCGAGTGGCTCGCCGCGGGCGATGTGCTTGTGCACTCGACCGGGGGCTTGACCGTGCTCGAAGCGCTGATGCGAGGCTGCCCGGCTATCTCGTACGGCTGGGGCCGAGGCCACCTTCGCGTTCACAATGCCGCCTACCGCCGCCTCGGTATCGCTCAGGTGGCGGGAAACCGGCGCGAGCTGCGGGTCGCCGTCGAACGCGCCCTCGCGCAGGGGCGCACGGACGTGGGCTCCTTCGACGGACTTCCCTCAGCCGCCTCGTTCGTGCTTGCGGCCGCCGATGCGGGGTAAGTCGATCGCCACAGCCGCCGTCGCGGCGTGGTGTGCTCCCGCTCCAGCTCCGGT
>Ga0070734_10005723_pt1 | contig 10794 bp, 10 predicted proteins | sample Coa_R1_8_FD_66444 | JGI IMG/M metagenome (GOLD analysis project Ga0070734, IMG submission 66444) | Surface soil microbial communities from Centralia Pennsylvania, which are recovering from an underground coalmine fire - Coalmine... | ecosystem: Environmental > Terrestrial > Soil > Unclassified ... | reverse complement strand
ATAACGCGATCGGTAATTTCATGACATCGGCGGCCATGCCCTCGCTGCTACATCAGGATCCGCGCTACTACCACCGTGGCGAGGGTCGCGTTGGCGCGCGAGCGCTCTATGCCGTCAGCCGTATCGGCGTCACGCGATCATTGACGGGTGCCGTGCAACTGAACGCATCTGAGCTGATCGGCAATTTCGCGGCCGCGTCGATGGCCAACATGTACTATCCCTCGGGGCGTACTGTTTCGGCCACGTTGAGTCGCTGGGGCTCGCAGCTTCTGTGGGACGCGCTGGCAAACGAGCTCAAAGAGTTCTGGCCCGACATCCACCAGCGTCTCACGCATCACTGATTTCCTTCGCGTTCGCCGCCGACCGACCAGTTCGACGTGAACTATCGCGACAGCATCGCCGTCTCCGCGATCACACGGTCCGCTTCAGAGCACGGTCCGACGCTTACGCGCCTCACCAACGGCGACGAACCTTCCTCCAGAACCGTTACCTGCGTTACAGAATCGTGATCAGAGGGTCCACGCGTTGAGTGAGGCCGAAGCTCGCCGTTGCGCGCCATCCCACAGTGCGGCACTGAGCACTGCATGTGAAGCCAACGCGACAGTATTCGCACGCGCGGCGAAATCGCCCATGATTGCGCGCACTGTGTAATCGCGGTCCAAACCGTTGAGTTGCGCGGTCATTCACATGAGTGGGTGCGTCGATGGGCTGCCCCGGCTAGGCCCTTATCTTGCCCTCGGTCGCAGCACTCAGTTTTCAGCCCAGTCCAAGGAGTACAACGTGCGAAAGCTAATGATGGGAGTGGTGTGGCTCGCGGTGCACCTGACGGCCGGTTCGGCAGGCGCTGCAGTCTTGGCGGTCAATGCAGGCGGCGATTTACAGGCGGCGCTCAATGCCGCCCAGCCGGGTGACATGATTGTGCTGCAGGCCGGTGCCACGTTTACCGGCAATTTCATTCTGCCCGTGAAGAACGGGACAACCGATATTACGATCCGATCGTCGGCGTCCGACGCGCTGCTGCCTGCGGCCGGCGTTCGGATCACGCCGGCGTACGCCTCGCTCCTGCCGAAGCTGCGCGCGACGAGCAATGGCGCGGCCTTGGCAACTGCGCCGGGTACGTCACATTGGCGATTGTTGTTTCTCGAGTTTCTGCCAAGCCCGGGGACTTCAACGGCCGATCTGGTCGAACTCGGTGCGACCGGGGTGGAGCAAAACACACTCGCGCAAGTGCCGCAGCACTTAATCGTCGATCGGAGTTACTTCCACGGCGATCCCACGAACGGTCAGCGACGCGGCATCGCCCTCAACAGTGGTGACACGCAGATCCTGAACTCGTACTTTGCGGACTTCAAGGGCAAGAACGTGGACACGCAGGCGATCTGCGGCTGGAACGGCCCTGGCCCGTACATCGTCGAGAACAATTACCTCGAAGCCGCAGGGGAGAACATCATGTTCGGCGGGAGTGACCCGAGCATTCCGAATCTGGTGCCGAGCGACATTACGATTCGACGCAATGTGATCTCGCGGCCGCTCGCGTGGATGACCCTCGGTTGGACCGTGAAGAACCTCGTCGAGTTCAAGAACGCTGAAAACGCGACGGTCGAAGGGAACATCATCGAAAATCACTGGGTCGGTGGCCAGCAGGGATCGGCGATTGTCGTGACGCCTCGCAACCAAAGCAACACGGCGCCATGGACGGTCGTGCGGAACATCACGTTCCAAGACAACGTCATTCGGCACGTGTCGTCAGCGTTCAACATCCTGGGCTATGACAATCTGGCGCCCAGCCAGCAGACCGAAAACATCGTCGTGCGAAACAACCTGTTGTACGACATCAGCCCAACGTACACCTCGGATTCGGTCGCCGGCCCCGCACGTCTGGCCATCATCGGTGCCGGACCGAAGAACGTGACGTTCGACCACAACACTGTCGACAACAGTGGCGCGAGTACCCTCTTCCTCTATGGAGGCGCGACGCCGACGGGCGTACAGATCGCGGGTTTCACGCTCACCAACAACCTGCTGAGGCAGAATTCGTGGGCGATCTATGGTGACGCCATCGGCCCAGGCGAGCCGGCTCTGAGTCACTTCGCACCGAACGCGACCGTCCTACATAATACGTTTGCCGGCGCATCGGCAAAGCTCTATCCGACGGGCAATGAGTTTCCGACCATTGCCCAGTGGAGCGCCGACTTTGTTGATCGCGCCCAGGCCAATTATCAACTGTCAGCAACCAGTCTCTCGCGCCATGCCGGGACCGACGGCAAGGATCTCGGCGTCGACTTCGCTGAACTGAGCGCGGCGCTCGCGGGCACAGCGGCACCAACGGCGGACGTGTCGACACCGACGCCAGGTCCAACAGCCTCCGATTGTGCGCACGTAACGGTCGACGCGTCATCGTGGCTTGTTGGACACGGCGAAGCGAACTGGATCATCCATGTGACGACTCCCACTCCCACATGTACGTGGAACGCGCGTGCCGACGTCGCATGGCTCATCGTGAAGAGCACGAGTCCCACCGTCCCGATCGGATCAGGCTTTGTGAAAGTGCGTGCTCTGGCGGATCCGAGTGGCAGGCGTGTTGGTCACTTCTTGATTGGCGGCAGCGTTGTGACGGTTACCCAGTAAGCCGCGCCACACGTCAGTTGGCGGCGCTCCGCCGGAGGAGGCCGCCAGCGTCGCGGCCTTCCGGCGAGGAAAGCAACCCGACTGCAGATGTGGGCAGCTGGACGGGAGCAATCATCTCCGTCGCGCGCGGGGGCACGAGAACGTGCTCCAGCGTGCATGGTCATGGCAAGCAGATTCCGAGTGTCCACGGAACCGTTAGTGGGTTCCTTCAGGCCGCCATTCCGCTGGGGCTGGTCCGATGCTGTCCGCGATTCGAGTCACGTCGTCAAACGTCAGCGCTGTGCCGCGAACTTCCAGAAGCCCGCTGCACACGGACGCGCCCATCAAGATCTCGATGAAGTGCTGGATCCGCGGCGGATCACCGATTTCGAACCAGAGCCGATGGTCACTGTTCTCATGCAGGACCCGGACATGACCGAACGCGGTCAGAATCTGGGACTTGTGTGCGGACCAACTCGGCAGCTTGAACGTCCGGATCGAGAAATTGCTGCCGTCGGGAGCGGTGACGAGGTCGGCGTCTTGATTCGCGCGCCACGAGGCTGGTACCGCAAATCGGCACTCGCGGTACACGAGGAGCTTCCATCCTGCCTTCAACGACAAATCGAGGCCTGGAATCTTCACCTCGTGCTGGCGCTCGGGTCCCTGAGCATTGAGCTGCGTCCCGCTCTGTTCGACGATGACAAGCACGGCCACAGCGGCTGTGGCGAGCACCGTTCGTAGCCCCGGGGTTATGTGATTCATTCGACGACCCGGCCGCCTACTGCGTTGGAATCTCCGGCCGGTGCCACCAGCCTCCCCCGAGTGCTTGAAACAGCGCCGCGGTATCCACATACCGATTAGCCTGCGCTTGGGCGAGCGCGATCAGCGTTTGTTGGTACGCCGTCTGCGCGCTCAGGAGCGCGAGATAGTTGACGTAGCCGTTCTGGAACTGCGTGCGCGCCAGATCGAGGGTGACGTGGGCGGCATCGGTCGCGGCGGCGGCCGCCGTCAGCGCGTCGGCGTCCTGCTGCAGCGCGTGCAGTGTGTCGGCCACGTTCTGAAACGCGGTCAGGACGACGCCGCGATACTGCTCCGCCGCTTCGGTGTACGCGGCGACGGCGGCGCGTTCCCGGTGGACCAGCATGCTTCCCTGGAATATCGGCTGGGTGATCGCCGCGCCAAGATCCCAAAAGCCGGTGCCGGGCGTGAAGATGTCGCTGAACGCCAGTGCCATCCGCCCGATGTCACCCGTCAGCGTCACGTTCGGCAGTCGGTTCGCGCGGGCGATCCCGTTTTGCGCGCTCGCGGCATGCAGCGCTTCCTCGGCTTGCCGCACGTCGGGTCGCTGCTCGACCAACGCGGATGGGAGCGAAAGCGGTAGCTCCTGCGGCAGGTGCAGGCTCGCGAACTCGAACGTCTCGGGCGAATCCGCCTGAGGAAAGCCGCCAGCGAGTACGGCCAGCAGGTCACGTTGTTGCAACAACTGTTTGAGCAGCGGCGGCAGGGTGGCTTGAATCTGCGCGAGCGCGGATTCCTGCGCTGCCACATCCAAACGGGTGACATAACCGTTCTCGAATTGCGTGTGGACAACCCGCAGCGTGTCGCGGGTGGTGGCGATGACCTCGCGTGTGGCCGCGATCTGCGCACGGAGCGATGCCTCCTGAATCGCCGCGTTGACGACATTCGCGCTCAGGGTGATATGCGCGGCGGCCAACGTGAAGCGCGCCTGCTGCGCCTGCGCCGCCAGCGATTCAACGGTGCGGCGATTCAGGCCGAAGACGTCGGGCACGAACCAGACGCCGACCTGCGGCGTATAAAGCGCGTACGTGAGGTCCCCGGAGTTGGGCACCGAAACGCACCTGCTATACATCGGTGCGGCTCGTGCGGCCGCGTTGACCATCGCCCGCGGAGACGCCTCCGGCACCTTAACGACGGTCACGCACGTGCCGACGCAGAACGGCGCGCGCAATGCGGTCGTCGCCAAGAATGGGACCGTCTACCTAGCCCATGGTGGCGGCGTGAGGCTGCCCGCGCTTGTCGTGGTTTCGCCGGCCAAGTAGTTGCGTGCGGTGGATGCGCCGCCCATCATCTCGGAGAGCTTTCGGCGCCTTCAGGGTTACCCACTGCGTGTCACGGGACGCCCCGTACGTCCCGTGGTTCGACCGTGGAGCGTTACCAGCCAACGATCGAGAAGTTGTCCCATCTGGCGGTGCCTGGCGAAATGACCGGAGCTGACGTGCCTGCTTTCAACTCGAACCGCAGTTGGCTGGCATTGACGGATGCGTTCCATGCTTCGCGGAACCGGACCACAAACAGGCCCGGTGCGCCATTCGCGTTGGGCGCCGTCTCGAACACGATCTCTTCGGAACCGGTCGCGGCATCGTACGCCCGCCGAATCCGCAGGAACTGATCGACACTGGCGTCGTACGGCATATCGAACAGGGTGGTCTTGATCCCGGCGATCTTCTTCTCCGCGAGAAGTGCCCCGGCGGATTCGGTCCATCGATAGTAGTTATCGCTGTCGCTGCCGGTCGCAAACATCGCGAAGGCCGTCGTCGAGAGATTTGGCGCGCGCACCAGCTGTACCATCCCGAATCCATCGCGCGTTAGGTCGTACGATCCTGTACTTATGCCCCCGTAGTGGCTGCCCGTCGCGGATGCGAGTGGACTGATCGTGAAGTTGCCGTTGGCGACACCGATCCCGACGTGCGCGTCTTCCGAGCCCGTGAAGACGCCACTCGGCCATGCCGTACGGTCGAACGAACTGAACGAGTCCGTCAGTTGCGTGGTTGGGCCGGTCGGTGTACCGCCGATGGTCGTCGGCGTGCCGCCGATGGCCGTCTTGGTCGAGGGAATACTGTAGGTGGCAACGACCGGACGATGGTCGGAGTGGATGGCGTCCGGGACGACGCTTACCGACGTCAACGTTTCGTTACCTGTCCGCCGCGACCACCAGTAGTCGAGCCGCGTCGTCACGTTAGGATTCGTGTGGGTGTAGCCGGGACCGGCACCGCCGGTCGACCAGGCGTCGGCGTACAGTTGCGTCATTTGCGCAAATGGGGTCGTGTCAGGATGCGAGTTGAAGTCACCACCGACGAGTTGTGGACCAGGAAAGGCCTCGGCCCACTGCTGGAAGGCGGACACGTACTCTTCACGCGATGGCTGCGCCGCGTTGAAGGATCCGTTGACCATGGCCGGAAGGTGGCAAACGAAGATATTGAGCGGCGTCCCGTCCTGAAGCGCAACGCGCATGTGGAGGGACGCCCGCGCAATCTGGTAGTCGTCGGCCGCCCAAATGAGCGTCGAGTCGATACCAAGCGTCGTCAAACGGGTCAGGATCATCACGCTGCCGTCGTACCAGGTGGTGCAGGTCGGCTTCGTGCCGTACTTGCAGTGTCGGGCGGCCTGGCCATGCCACACGGTTGTATGCAGCCGCGCGTTCATGCCGTCGACGTACGCCGCCAGCTGTGCGTAGCTCGCCTCTTGCAGCACGACGACATCGGGATTCTGCCCGGCGATGGTGTCCAGTTGCCCATTCGGGTCGCCGCCGTTGTTCGTGTTGTAGGTGATCACTTTGATCGGAACGGTTGTCGCGCTCGCCCGATTGGGCCAGCCGATCCCCACCAACATGACTGCGACGATCGACACACCACGAGAGAAGGCACGCGTACAGAACATAGAGACTCCGGATGGCGAAGGGCTCGGTGAGTTTCGAGCGCGGCTACTTCGGCAACTTCGAGGCCGACCGTCGTGTCGCTAAAATCAGGAGGATTTCGACCAGGGTCGCGCGAGCCAGACCGGAGTGTCGGGCATCAGAACTGAACCGTTTGGACGAAACGACATTTAGGGCGGAGATTCTTTCGAGAAACGACTGATGTTTGTCAACGCGGATGAGTTTCAATCACAAACACCACTGCTTCCCCACACAGAGAACCCCGTCAGAGAGGCGTATCGATGGACGCGAACGCGACAGTCCGTTTCGTGCGGCGGACGACAACGTTCCCTCGCAAGATGGGCCGCGACTCAGCAATCGGCGGCGTCACTGAATGCCAGTCGCGGCGCGTGAATGATGGACTCGCCCCGACCTTTGAGCCGTACGATCGGCACTCGCGTTTCGTCGTGCCGCACCGGCGCGTGGGCCGTGATGACGTCCAATTGAGCGGCCGAGACGATGATGGCCGCCGGTTCGACCATGTCGAGCAGCGGAAGCACCATCGTGGTCGATTCGAAGGGCACGACCGCGAATCGCGCGTGCAGCAACAAGTCAGCGCATGTTTGTCGCCGATCGGCGCGTTCGTCGATCAGGACGATGACCGGGGTAAAACCCTCTTGATCACCGGCGCGTCGACCGCCGCGCGGTTCATGACGACGGTCTGCGAGAACGCGCCGCATGGTCGGATCCGTCATGCTGGCGACCGGCGTCGTCTGGCCAACGATGGCGATTGGGTCGGTCGTCTCACGCGCAACACGGCGACTGTAGGTCGATCGTAGTCCGCTCGCCCGACTCGACGACCTGACCGATGATGAGCGCCGTCGCCGCATCCCAGAGCCTCACGAGACGACTCGTCGGCACGTCCCAGTAATCGATCCGCTCGATCGTGATCGTGAAGATCGCGCTGTCCGGATCGTCAGGTCCGTCGGGAAACCACGCGCGATACGACGGATTCCAGTAGCTCTGGAACCGCACCTCATCGTGGACGACGGTGGCCGTGCCGCCGATTGACACGTACCGATCGCCCGTGCGCCGGGCGCCGGGGCGGCCGTCCTGGTCCAAGGCGCGCTCTAGGTGGATGTTCTGATATTCGTAGTGTTCATTATTAATGAACATGTTAAGATAATGAACATGACGCGACGTGCCGTAACGGTAGACCAGTATCTGGTTGCCCTGAAACGGTGGCTTCCGAATGTGCACGTCCGCAGAACGGATGCCAAAGTGCCGTTCTACGCACTCGCGACGTGGAAGGCCGCTGGTCGTACGGGAACCTACGCCCTCGCGGAGGTCCCTCACCTCCGGCACCAGGACGTGCGGGTTGTCATCGATCGGTTGACGCAGCGCCAGGCGACGGTCGGTCACCACGAGAAGGTCCTGCTTCTCGCGCCGCACGTCCGTGCGCAGCAGGCCGCGACCCTCGAACGCGCCGGCGTGGATTACCTCGATCTCGCCGGGAACGCGCATCTCGACCGCCCCGGCCTCTTCGTCCACGTGGAAGGGCGCCCGCCGCTCAAGCGCGAGACGACCGCGCCGACCCGGCCGCAGAAAGGCTGGGTCAAGACGGTGATGGCGCTCTTGATTCGTCCCGAGCTCGCGGACGCGCCGTACCGGGCGATCGCCGACCAGGCGGATGTGGCACTCGGCACGGTGGCGGGATGCTTCGCCGATCTCGAGAAGCGCCGCCTGCTCCATCAGCGCAAGACCGGGCGCGAGGTGGCAGACCGCCACGCGCTCGTGGCGCTGTGGGTACAGGCGTACGTCGAGGTGCTCCGTCCGAGACTCGCGGAACGCCGATTCCAGGTCCGTGCGACGGACAAGCCGACGTTGTGGGCGCGCCTGGACGAGGTGCTGACGCGGCGTGACCAGCCGTGGGCGTTGACCGGTGCCGACGCGGCGTGGCACCGCACGCAGTTCTTTCGCGCCGAGGACACCGAGATCTATGCGCCGGTCGTCGCGCTCGATGATCGCGAGACGCGCGCCGCACTCGTGGCGCAACCAGCCGGCGAGGGCGGCAACCTCCTGCTCATCGAACCTCCCGGCCCACTCGCGATGCCGGATCGTGTCGCTGGCGCGCTCCCGATCGCGTCCGATCTCCTGACCTACGCGGAATTGCGCTATCGCAACACGGATCAAGCGTTGGAGGCGGCCGAACTGCTGCTGCCCGGCCTCGTCGGCCATGGCGCGCATTAACGCGGCGCTCCTTCCCGTGCTGACGGACGTCGATCGCGGACTCCGCGCGCTCGGCGTCTCGTATGGCGTCATCGGCGCACTCGTGCCGGAACTCCTCCTGGATGTCGCGCCACCTCGCATGACCAACGATGCGGACGTGGTCGTCGTGGTGGACAGCCTCGCGGCGTTTACGACGCTCAAAGAGCAGTTGGCTGCGTGACGGCTTTACCCAGACGCGGTTGCTTCATCGCCTGCAGCATCGCGGCGGCGGCATCGTCGATCTCCTGCCGATCGACAAAAGCGCCCGCGATCGCACGCGCGTCGAACTCAGTGACGGCGTTGTGTTCAACATGGCGGGCCTCGACGCCGTGATCCCCCATGCGATGCCGACGACCATCGAAGGTGGCCTCACACTCGCACTCGCGCCGCTGCCGCTCTTCGCGTTGCTGAAGTTCGTCGCGTTCAGCGATCGCCAGCACGCGAAGGATGTGGCCGGCGTGTGGCATTGCCTCCAGCACTACGCCGAACGCGACGATCGGCGCTATGGCTTGGAGCACGCCGGCGAGCCGGTGACCTACGAATTCACTTGCGCGTACCTACTGGGCCTCGACGGCCGGCGATTCGTCGACGCCGCACTACGCCAGCCCGTCGAGGCGGTGCTTCATCGCTTCACGGACCCCGACGCCGCCGTCGTCGGCCTGGTCGCTGGCGAGGGCGGGCGCTGGGCTGACGACCGCGTGCGCCTCGAGGTCTTCGAGTCGTTCCGCTGGTATCAGCGCGCGGTCACAGGCACGTCACGCTGACACGCCCGCGGTGGGCCACCACGCGACGAGATCCGAGTCGATCTACTCGCCCGCGCGCGCTTCGTACTCGGCGTAGGCGTCGAGCACGAGGTCACGCACCCGCTCCTGCGCGGTCGCGTCGGTGATCGGGCGCAGCAACGCGAAGCTGCGACGCTCGTCATTCACCGCGTACTGACGCGCCGGGAACGTCACGTTGCGACCGGCGCCGCTGCGCCGCTCCCAGATCGCGAAGCCAAGCAGCTTCAGGCCGGCGAGCGGCCCGTCGGTGAAGTGCAGTTCGGCATCGGCCAGCTTTCCGAGCGGGTGGCCCTTGTCGTTCGGGGTGATCTTGACGGTCATCGTGGTCGTCGTGGCGTTCGCGATCATGGTCTCCTCCAGTTCAGAAACGTGTGTCTGTCGGCTCCTTCGTAACCAGAGGAGCCGCAGCACACGTGACTGGAGGGGACGAGCGCCGCGACGGCCGTCTGACGCGCGCGGCGTGACGCGGCGACGATGAACAGGTGCGGTGTCCTGGCGTCGTCGCTGCAGTCGCGCGCGGCTCCGCCGTGCGGACAGACGGCCGTCGCCAGCGATCTCACGCGAACGCCGACCGACCACAGCCCACACGATCGTCCCGATCAACGGGCTCGACGCATCGGACCGCGATGTCGTGCTCCTGTTCGTGTACGAAATGAACGGGGCCGTATGCGATCAGGCGTGGGCGCGACAGTTTCGCAGAACAGCGCGGTCGGCTTTCTCATACTTCGGCCGTTGGCGGTCGATCGCGGTGCCGTCTACCTAGGTTCCTTGCACCACGTTGCACACACTGCGTCATCGCCGACTCGTTACGGAGTGGGCCGTCGTCGCATCATTCGGCCTGCGTTGCGCGACCGTTAGTCCACTACCGACACCGTTGCAAAACAGCCACTCGAAAAGGGCGCCGTCGGCGTCATGTCCGACAGCAACCGATGAGCCGTCTTCGGCGAGCTCGGCAGCGCCGTTATGCTTTCCACCCCCGCCAACCGGCCACGCGGTCGTTCGGGACCGGCCAGAGGACCGGAGGATTGACGGCCCAGATGCAAACCTCCGTGCCGGTCGATGTCCGCGTCTGGTCCGGCGGTCAGAATCGCCTCTCCAGGTAGGAGGGTTGTCGGCGAGTTCCACTTGCGCAGCATCAGCGGAGCGTCGTCCCGCCGCGCCTGCGGCGGTCGAGCCGCCTGCCTACTGGTCTTTGGTGGGTCGCGTGCTGGGTGCGGGGAGAGGAACCATCACGAACCGTCGCGCGTTCGCGTCGAAGGTAACTTCAAGACGGCACACGGGGCAGCGATAGACGATACCGATGCGGGGCGTCGCCTCATTTGGGTTGTGCTGAATCTCGCTTGAACACGCGGGGCAGCGCCAGGGCATCTGTCGGAGAGTGTATAGCCGCTTCGAATTCGCAGACAAGATCCGGGCGGTCTGATACCGTCACTCCGGAGCGCGCCGCAATTGAGTCCGCAGTGGCGGATGATGATGGATGTTGTT
>Ga0070734_10005721_pt1 | contig 10795 bp, 7 predicted proteins | sample Coa_R1_8_FD_66444 | JGI IMG/M metagenome (GOLD analysis project Ga0070734, IMG submission 66444) | Surface soil microbial communities from Centralia Pennsylvania, which are recovering from an underground coalmine fire - Coalmine... | ecosystem: Environmental > Terrestrial > Soil > Unclassified ... | reverse complement strand
CGCATTGATGCTCTCAACCAGATCCCCCCGGAAGACCTTCCCGGTGATCATTTTGGAACTGTTGTCTTGCGCGTGCGTTTTGACCCAACCCCACCACCCCAACCCGGCCGCGATAACGGCCACGGCGGTGAAGGTGAGCGCGCGTCCGCCGCGCCGCGCCTTTCTGCGCACGCCTCCCGTTGTAGACGCCGATGCCATGGAAGTCTCCTTATAAATGAATGCCTTGCTCTCTCTTAGTGGGTCGTAATCTTCGCGGTCGCGCCGTCGGCTGCCCCCGACGTAAATCGGGAGAGCGTCTCTTCAACGGTCGACGCCGTTTTGCGTTTGGTCGTTCCTTTGCTGGCTGCAGGGACGCTCTGTGGAAGGGATTCCAGGCGATGAGTCACCGCCTCGATGGTGCGAAACGCTTCCAGAAAGTTCTCACGCTCCTGCGGGCTGAGCAGATTCCAGAACTGGCGCAGGCGATCTCGCCGTCGATTGCGGCGCTGGCCTACCCACTCCGCCCCCTGACCGGTCAGCCGGATCCGGACGATCCGCCGGTCGTTCGGATCGCGCAGACGTTCCGCCAGCCCGTGATTCACCAGGCGATCGGCGGCCTGCGTCAGCGCATTATGGCGTACCCCGAGGCGTTCACTCAGGCTGCCCATCGTCTCTCCCGCCTCGGTCGATTTCGCATCGTCATGGCAGAGCGCCTGGGCGAGCCGCAACTGCGCGAGGGGCAGTTGCAATAAGGGCATATCCAGGTTCTCCGAGTCCATCAGCCGGCGCATCGTGCGTGGGAGAACGGACTCGATCCAGGCGAGCGCATCCTCATCGGAGAGTGCGGGAGACGCCATCCGCAGCAATGCCTGTCTTTCCCCTGACTGATTGTCGATGTTATCCATAGAATGTTTCACCGAAATTTGCGAAAAGTGCGCATTCCATCGGAAATGTGTCTTTTTTCCTAATACGAACAGGGGAGTGAAATGTTCACACATATGAAAGATTTGGCAAAATTAACTATTTTGCCCCGATATGAAACGGTGTGGATTGCGGCAATGCCGGAAGGTAGAGAGAGAAGGGCTCCCCTCGCTGGTCGGCAGCGAGGGGAAGAGAGTGCGGGAGCGCGGCCATTCTTATTGGCGCATACGTCGGGGAGGCGCGGGAGCGCGCTAACGCTTCTTACGCAACACGATGGTGTCGTCCATGGTCTTGATGACCGAATCGTAGTAGCTTCGAACCTTCGCGTAGTCGCCTGGCGGCACCTTGCCGGGGCGCTCTTCGACGGTCGCCTGAATCGTCACCGTCTTCCCATCTGCCGTTTTCGTCAGCGTACGGCGATAGGATTGGGTCGGTCCATCCAGCGCGACATCCCCCGGCGTATCCTCCAGGGTATAGCCTTCCGGCAGAGTGACCACCGTCTCGCTCCGGGTCATGGCGCTCTCTTCGGAGACGATCGGCCAGACCCGTGTGTCTTTGGTATAAGGGTTGGCGTCTTTGTCCGTGCCGCCTCCGACCTCCAGTGGCAGCAGCAGCAGGTTGTTGGTTCTTTTCGCATAGTTCGGCGCTTCCATCGTCAGTTTCAGCACGAAGGGGCCGTCTTTCTCCACGCCGTCCGGGAGAGAGAAGTCCTTGAGTGTCGCCCCGGACGAGAAGCGTTGCGCCATCGCCTGCATCATCTCTTTGCGCTGCTGGGGGGTGCGGGCCCGCACGGCGGCGCGCATTCCCTGGCCCATCTCGCCGCGCAGGGTGAGCGTGATCTCGGTATGCGCGCCGCCATCGGCGTTTACGGTGACATGGCTGTTGACATCCATCCCGTTGTCGACCGGCTGGTAGGTGGGAATGGTCAGAAATTCGCCCTTGCCGTCGCGCACGACCAGGGCGCGTACGCCACGATCTCCGGCGGGAATGTCGCCATAGGCGCAGGTTTCGGCGGTCGCGTCCAGCCAGACCTCTTTGCCGCTCACATCGGCGAGCGCGATGCAGTGGTTGAAGGCGTTCAGAGTCGGCAGGCCCTCATCGACCTTGCGCCGGTCTTCCGCATGGAGCAGCACCGGATGGGCCTTGATGCCCGCCAGTCCCAGCATGGTGATGAGCAGGGTGGCCTTATCTTTGCAGTCGCCGTAACGCTTGTCGTGCACTTCCGAGGCGGCATGGGGCTTAAAGGCGGAGATCCCGAACTCGAGGCCGACATAGCGGGTTCGGTTGGCGACCCAGTCGTAGATGGCGCGCGCCTTCGCCTCGTCCGTCGTCTTGTCCGCAACGAGCTGATTCACGGTCTGCTTGATGGCGTCCGTCGGTTTCGCCTGCGGCTGCGCCAGACCCCAGAACCAGTGCGCGATGTCCTGCCAGGAGTCGAGCGAAGAGACCTCCATCCAGACGGTCACCTGATCCAGCTCGGGCATCGCCGGCTCCAACTCGATCGGCTTGATCTGGCTGCGCTCCCAGGTGTAGGTCTTCGTTTTCCCATCCAGGGAGGTGACGACGGTCGGCTTGAGCGTTTCGTCGTTGTACACCTTGAACTTGATCGGCTTGTCCGCCGGGACATGCAGCGCCAGGCGGCTGATTCCGACCGGCTCCGGACCGGAGAACCCCCAGTAGGTGGTGAACTGGCCGGGCATCAGCATAGGGTGGGTGGTCTCTTCCCAGGTGTAGTCGATGATGCAGCCGTCTTCGACGGCGGGCATCGAGAAGCCGATCCCCTGCGCGTCGTCGTACATCAGCGCGTCCGGCACCGCGGCGGTGGTGCGAATGTCGCTGGGGGCGACCTCGACCACCGTGCCATCCTTCTTGATGGTGCGCGCGCTGATGACCCGGATGCTCTGGTAGCTGGAGTTATAGGGCAGGTTTACTTCGGCCAGCCGGTCGCGGGCGCGTTCGTTGAACAGTTTGTAGGTGAGGCGGTATTTTGCGACGACCGTACCATCCGGCTTGACCGTCACATTGCCCATGTCGAGCAGGCGCGCATAGTTGTTATTGGGCCAGTCCGCGGCGCTGGGCGCTTTATCGATCGCCTCCTGCAGTTCCGGATCGATGCTGCCGGCGTGGGCCGCCCCATGTTTCGCGCCGCCTGATTTGCCGGATTGCGGCACCGCCGCCAGGGCGCGAGGCGAATACAAAGCGGTCGAAACGGTGGCGGCCAGGGCAAACACGAGCGCGTCGCGCAGGCGACGTCGGCGAAAACTCATGGTGAAAACTCCTTACCTGAAACGGGGCAATGCGCGGAACAAGCGAAATCGGGCCGAGACGTCGCTTCCCTAATCCCTCTACGACAAACGATACGAGTATTATCCTCCAAACTGGAGGATTCTGCAATGTCGCGGGAGTGAAAGCGGGATTTCGAAGTAATTTTCAAACGAAGATGAACATTTCCCCCAAAAAAGCGTCTATAAAACTGTTTTCTCCTTGTTACGAATTTGCAACGTGATGTTTTCCTTGTAGTCAGGCTATGGCGATCTTGCCATAGCCTTATTTTTGGGGAGGCTTGCGCCCGATTCGGTAGGAAAGACGAGGCAGAGCGGTAGGGGTTCCCTGTCTTCCAATCATGACGACTGGACTGCATGACGTGAGCGGATTGAGATCGCTTGCGGAACTCCCGCCGACCTCCGGATTTGCCTTGACAGCGACACAGGACGGAAGTATACTGAAAGTGTGGTTTTAAGAGGAAATTCTCGCCGCGTAGAGAGGGGCGGATCGGTGGTCCGTACGCGCCTGCGCCGCGTTTTGAGGAGAATGAAGAGTGCTCGAGGATGTCCGCCGCGAAGCGCGCGATCTGCGCGCCCGGTTGGTCGAGCTGGGAGGTCATCTTTGACCTGGCCAATCGCCAATCTGAAATTGTAGAACTGGAAGCCCGGGTCGCCCGGCCCGACCTGTGGGAGGATACCGCGGCCGCACAGCAGGCCCTGCAGCGGCTCAGCCAGGTGAAGGAGAGTATTGCGCCCTATGGAGCGCTGAATGCGCGCCTGGACGACCTGGAAGTGATGTGCGAACTGTTGGAGGCCGAGCCTAGCCCGTCCGAAGAGGCGGAGGCGGAGACGGAGGCGCGTCGAATCGCCTCTGACCTGGAGCGCCTGGAACTGGAGACGCTGCTTTCCGGGGAACACGATGCGCAGGATGCTATCGTGGAGATCAAGGCGGGCGCAGGCGGCACGGACGCCTGCGACTGGGTGACCATGTTGCGGGAGATGTATCTGCGCTGGGCCGCGACGCATGGATATCGTACCGAGGTCATCGATGAGAGCGAAGCGGAAGTCGCCGGGCTGAAGAACACGACCTTCCTGGTGCACGGCAAGAACACCTACGGCTATCTCAAGGCCGAACGGGGCGTGCATCGTCTGGTGCGTATCTCGCCGTTCGACGCCAATAAGCGCCGACAGACGTCGTTCGCCTCGGTCGATGTGTTGCCGGATCTGGGCGAGGAGATCAAGGTCGATATCAATCCGGACGACCTGCGGATCGACTTCTATCGCTCCAGCGGCGCCGGCGGTCAGCATGTCAACAAAACGGATTCGGCAGTTCGGATCACGCATCTTCCGACCGGTATCGTGGTCACCTGTCAGAACGAGCGGTCACAGCACAAGAACAAGGCCATGGCGATGCAGGTGCTGCAGGCGCGCCTGCTGGATCGCGAAGAGCGGGAGAGCCAGGAACGCATGGTCGCCTTGCGCGGCGAATCCAAGGCGAACGAGTGGGGAAATCAGGATCGTTCGTATGTGTTTCAACCGTATACGATGGTAAAAGATCACCGCACCGGTCAGGAGACCGGGGATGTGATCGGGGTGATGAACGGGAATATCGATCCGTTTCTGCAGGCTTATCTGCAGTGGCGGCAGACCAATAAATAGCGTCGTGTGCGCATCGACCGAGGTGGCGAATCGCGCAGTGGCGCCCCTCTCGCTTACGCTTCGGGCAACCTTCCCTCCGCAGGGAGAGGGCTCCGAAAGCGAGCGCTCTGAGATCGGGAGCGTGACCGCGCCGGCGGAGAAGTAGATCGTTGGACGCCCATTCGGGCAGAAAGAGAGTGAGGTGCCGCTATGTGGCCATGGGGACGGCGTGCGGTCGCCCTGATCGGTCTGATCGGCGCCATAGCGTTGCCGCTGTGTGTGGCCACCGCCCGGGGTGTTGCGAGGTCGGAATTTGCAGATACGCTGAAGACGGAGGTGGAACTGACCACCAAAGAGGTCGGCGCGAAAGAGTCGTTGCTGAGCGATGTCGTAGCGGACGCGATTAAAACGTCCGCCAAGAGCGACGCGGCCTTTATCGCAGCCACCTCGTTCAACGAGACCACCACGATCCCGAAAGGCAACTTCAAGCCGGACGACCTGTTGAATGCGCTGGAGTACAAAAGCGAGAACATCGTTCTGGTAAAGTTGACCGGGGATCAGATCAACCGGGCCATGGAACATGGGCTGATGCTCGCTCCGAAGTCCAACAGCGCGTTTCTCCAGTTTTCCGGCCTGGTGGTCACCATCAATCCGAATGCGGCGGCGGGAAAGCGCGTGGTCTCGGTCAAAGTAAATGGCGACTCCCTGGAGAATGCCAAGACCTACAAGGTCGCCATGCCGGAACCGCTTGCCAAAGGCGGCCTGGCCTACTTCAAGATCTGGAAGCAGTCCGATATCGACAAAGACACCGAAAAGTCGGTGGAATCGGCGGTCAAGAGCTATCTGAACGATCATAAGACGATCACCAAAGGCGACGAACGACTTGTCATCAAAAAGTAGACGCAATCCGTACCTGTCGGTGGTGTGCGCCCTGGGCCTCGCCGCGTGCTGGGGGATAGGATGCCATAACGTCGCGCCGCCGGCAGGGAACGCGCAGGTCGTTACGAACGGAACGCCTCCCCCACCGCCTCCGCAGCCGCCTTCGGAGGCAAACACGGCGCCGACGCAGTTGTCGCCGTCGTTCGATGGCGAAAAAGCCTATGCATCGCTCAAAAGGCAGTGCGACTTCGGCACGCGTCCCCTGGGATCGGAGGCGCATGAGAGAACGAAGGACTTCCTGCTGGCCGAGATGAAGAAGTACGCGGATCAGACGCTGACCCAGGAGTTTACCTACCATAAGATGCCGGTGACCAATATCATCGGCGTTTTTAATCCCGCAGGCTCTACCCGGCCGTCGCCCAATCCGGTCGTCCTCATGTCGCACTGGGATACCCGCCCCATCTCGGACGGGCCGAACTCGGAGGAGACGCGCAAAGGCGTCGTCTTCCGCTACGGCCCGAACGGCTGGAAACCGCTCTCGCCGATTCCGGGCGCGGACGACGGCGCTTCCGGCACGGCGATCCTGTTGGAACTCGCGCGTCTGTTCAAAGAGAAGCGTCCGCCGGTGGGCGTGCTGCTGCTGCTGGATGACGGCGAAGACTACGGCGACTTTCGCGCCAACAACGATAAGGGCGATGGAACCGAACTGGGTTCGCAGTACTTCGCCAAACACTATAAAGAGAATAAAACGTTCGGCCAACCGGCCTTCGGAATTCTATTGGATATGGTGGGAGCGAGCAACGCCTTCTTCCCGCGAGAAAGCTTTTCCGAACAGTTTGCCAAATTGATCGACGATAAGGTGTTTGGAACAGCGGTCTCGCTGGGGTACGATAAGGTGTTTCGTAACGATCTGCCGATTCAGTCGGTCGGAGACGATCATCTGGCGATCAACGACGCAGGCATCCCGATGATCGACATCATCCATCCGCTGCCCGGCGGCGCCGACTATCAGAACTCCGGCTATCAGTACTGGCACACCCTGCATGATACGCCGGACAAATGCAGCGCGAAGATGCTGAAAATCGTGGGGCAGGTGACCGCGGAAGTGATCTACCGCGAGCAGCCCTGACCAGCGTTTCGGGAACTTATGTGGGTTCATCGACGGACGCCCAACTGCGTGAACCTTTTTTGGTGTGAATTCGTTCTAACAAATAGGGAAAAGGTTTGTGGGAGTAGCCAGCCATGCCGAGAGAAGCCGGACAACAGGGACAGGGCCGCACCGTCGCATTCCGCGAAGCCGATCTGAAGATCTGTGAGCTTTGCGGGTGGCTGAATCTTGAGTCCAATGCGGAGTGTTTTGTCTGCGGCTGGCACGGACGCTTCGAACGCGATCCCGAAGTGATTCATGCCGCCGTCGAACTCGCCGTCCGCCGCTATGGCCGCCTGGAACTCCAACACCTTACCGACCCGCGCACCTATCGCCCTGCGCCCCCTTTGACGCTTTTCTCCCGCTTCCGCATGGCCCTGAAACGCCTCTGGGGACGCTTCCGCCGTTAATCGAATCCTCATCCCCGAATCAGATCTTCTTGATCGTGTCCGTGAAGACGGGCACGTACGGATTGGTCGATGGTACGTGTCCTTACAGGCTTTCACTCATCGCGCATTGTACCTGCGCAACGTGAGACTCTCATTCCTCTCCAGCAAGTAGGCGTCACGCGTTCTCCTGCACCCAGCGCTGCACCAACGGAACGGCGAAGTCACCGGTTTCCGTCAGTACGTCATGATTGCGCAGCCAGAGGCGCGCCTCCGGAAAATCCGCAGGCGTCTCACCACGAGCCACCGCGCGCAGAATCGCCTGCCCTTCCGGTTTTGCATCACTCCAGACGTTGGCAAAGTACTCGCCTCCACTCCGGAGCGCTGCGGAGATCGCCGCCTCCACATCGTCACGCGTCGCCTGCTTGCGCTGTTTCTGATTGAGATGTTCGACTAACTCAAACGCGACCGCCTGCGTCAGGAACGGCTGCCCGTTCGTCGTGTGCAGCATGGCCTCCAGCGCATCGGGAGCATAGTTCATATCGAATGCGGGGAGGGGCTTTGTGAGCAGAGGACGCACCTCATCCGGCGTCAGAAAGCTGACGCGAATCCGTCGCGCGCTGATAAACCGATCCGTCCATTCAGGGCCGAGATCTGCGAAGGTGTGCGCACCGGTGAACATCAGCACGAGGCGCGGGCGGTGCTGCAGCGTATGGCGGAGCATATCCAGCGTCTTCGCACCCCAACCCGCGTCCAGGATCTCCTGCAGACGTTCGTACTCATCCAGGCAGAGCAGGGCGCGCAGATTCGGCGGGAGGACGCGCTCGACCGTATCCAGCCAGGAATCGAAGGCGGCGAAGGGCTCCCGCGCCAGCGCTTCCGCCGTGAGCGGTTCTATCGCCACACGCCGTCGCTGCAGTCCATCGCAGAGCGTGCGGGAGAGATAACGCAGCAGTGTGGCCGTACTCTCGGTGATGGCCGGGTTCTGACAGTCCAGTGTAGCAGGCGCGAAGTCGTTCCCGAGCAGGCGCGGCAACTGGTTCAAAATACTGGTTTTGCCCATGCGGCGCGGGCCGTGCAGCAGCAGCATGGGAGCGTGTGTCGCGCCAAGAATGCTGCGTTCGATCTGTTGCGCGATGTCCTGCCGCCCGATAAAGACCTGCTGTTCCACCTCCGGGATGGCGTTGCCGAACACGAACGGATTGGGAATTTCACGTACGGCTTCGATCTGCGCCTGCAGCGTCGCCTGTTCGCGTTCTAACAGTCCGTGCCAGGCGTTGGCCGTTTGCAGCAGACGCACGGCAAACCGCCCAGGTGTCCCGATGAGAGTGACTTGCAGTCCCTCCACTTCCTGAAGGGCGCGCTGCAGCGCCTCGCCTTTCCGAAAAGCGTTGTGCAGCGCACCGTACTGCCCGACGTGCCGCGCCGCCCGATCGAAGCCGGGCCATGCCGCGCCAAAGGCTTTTGGCAGCGCCAGAGGCGCGTTCGCCGCCCACTGCAGGCGTTCCGGCGTCGTCTCCAGAGCGGGCAGCGTGTCCGCCTGTAAGTCGCCAAGCACAATCTCTGCTAAGGCGGCGAGGGCGACACGGCGCTGCAAGGGGCGTTCTGCCGCGACGAAGGCAAGCTGACGGCGCCCCTCCGCTCTGTCTTCCCGCGTCAATTGAATCAGCAACTGGGTCGCATAGGGCAGGGGCAGCCAGATGACCTCATTCCAGGAGAGAGGGCAGAGCCTCCATGCGCGCAGAGTCCCACCCCTTCCCTTGCGGGTGGCCCAGGCAAAGAGAGCGAGACAGACATCCAGCGGATAGGCAGCCAGACGAAAATAGGTCAGTGGGAACAAGAACTGAAACACTATGAATGCGAATACGCCCTCTATAATACTCCCTAGGCCCCCCACCGGGACCATCACCACAGCTAATACCCCCCCCACCACGCCGCCTTCTATCCCGCCCCACGCTAAACCCGCGATTACGTCGCCAGTCGTTCCCTTCCTCACGCCGCCCACTACGCCCCACACTATGCTCGCCACCAGGCCCACCATTATACCCACCTCGAAGGATGCTCCTCCGCTCCACGCCTTATCCCCCGCTACACCCAAGGTCACACCCGCCGCCATGCCTATCGTCACGCCCCATGCTCCGCCCAACGCTATACCTGCCGCCGCTCCCGCCACGATTCCTACCATCATACCCACCGCGATACCTCCCCAGGATGCGAGCCATCGGTAATGAACGCCAGACTGTTCGTACGAATGGCCGACAAGCAGGTTACCGATGACGGTGAATAAGATCATCCAGGGGAGCATCTTGAGCAGATAGGGGAGCCGTTCCTGCCATGACCTCTTTGCTGTATCGCGACCAATGCCTTCAGCTTCGCGCCGAAATCGCGAAGGCTGATAGTATATCAGAAAGAACTGATGGAGCGACCAGCGCAGATACTGTTTCATTGCAGCGTTGTTCCCCAGGAAGGAAACAACACACGCATCTCATTGTCGGCGCGCTGCAATGCGAGGGCAAGTGGGACACCGTGTTCCCGCGCCTCGATAACGTGATAACAAGCAATTTGGAGGGCCATCGGATGGCAGTGGGCGAACTCCTGTATACGAGCCTTCTCTTCCGGTGAGAAGGCGGCTACGCCGGGGCGAAAGACGGTCAGGAAATCAGAGGTGTCTTCTGATGGGAAGGGGCCGAGCGGGAGCAGGTGAAAGATGTTGTAGAAGGGGGATGTCGGGTCCTGGGGATTGGTCAGCTTGCTGAGCGGTTGGCGTGATGTGGTGACAAGGGACATTCCCAGCCCGTTGCAGGAGCGCAGCGCAAGGAAGAAGTCGCGCTTGAACTCTTCCCTGAGCAGGGTGAATTCCTCGAACTCATCGATACACAGCACCGGGTGCACGCCCTGCTTACGCAGCGCCTCGATGTTCTCTGCGAACTCTGCTAAGGAGGCCGGGGGCTGTGACCAGCCGAACTGCCTTCCTGAACGGCGCAGAAAACCGGCCAGAGTGGAACAGGCAGGATGCTGCATATCCATGAAGGCGACAATAGTATCCGTCTGCCATGTTGAGGCTTCCCGCTCCATTTGCAGCAAAAGGGAGGTTTTGCCCATACGGCGCTCGCCTACAATCTGGCAGGTTTGTCGTTTACGCAGGCAATCTTTGAGTTGATGCTGCTCGTTCTGACGATCAAAAAAAGCGCTTGCCTCGGTGATGGGGCCACGCCAGACGAACGGATTGGCAGTGTGCGGAATCGCATCGAGCCACTGTACCAGGCGATATACGGACACCGGTTTCGATAGGCCCTTCAGGCCGAAGTCACCGATCTTTTCGGTTGTCGCCTCGCGCGGATGAAGATGACTCGCCACCTGCTCCGTGAAGTAGACCTCTCCTTCTGGGCACTCACTGCAGACGCGCGCCGCGCGGTTGGCGGCCTCGCTTCTCTGGTTGCCATCCGGCAGCAGAACCGCCTCCCCGAACTCGATTCCAATGTGCAGATCGAAGGCAAGGTTAGGATGGCGCACAACCGCGTTGCGCTCCCGAACGCTCTGCTGAATCAGATGGCCGCAGAGGACGGCGTCTGCACATGAGG
>Ga0070734_10005720_pt1 | contig 10797 bp, 9 predicted proteins | sample Coa_R1_8_FD_66444 | JGI IMG/M metagenome (GOLD analysis project Ga0070734, IMG submission 66444) | Surface soil microbial communities from Centralia Pennsylvania, which are recovering from an underground coalmine fire - Coalmine... | ecosystem: Environmental > Terrestrial > Soil > Unclassified ... | reverse complement strand
ATGGGCAAGCGCGTGATTATTGCCGGCCTCGATACCGACTACCTTGGCCGGCCCTTTCACCCCATGCCGGAACTGCTGGCGATCGCCGACGAAATTACCAAGACGCTGGCAATTTGCATGCAATGCGGCAATCCCGCCAAGCATACGCAACGCTTGATTGCCAACGAAGACCTGATCGTGGTGGGAGCGGAGGGTATGTATGAAGCAAGATGCCGTCGCTGTTTTGAGCCAAACCTGGCCTCGGTAAGCTCGCAAAAGAAGACCGAACTCGTTGCGGCGTCGAATAGCTGAGAGCTTATACCTCGTCCGAAGGACCATATGCGTTGCGTGGTATTGCAACTTGCAGTCGTGCAAAATTCCAATTAGTCCTGAATCAAGCGGCGAGCCCTGACAAAAACTTCCATGAACATCGCTTCGGTGAGCTTTCCGGTCAAGGTGTTCTGCATGGATGGATGGTAGGAGCACAACAGGATGCGGCCATCCGGAAGGCCGTATTGCGCTCCGTGGGCAAATTTGAATCCGGCTTTTGAAGAGAGCAACTCGCGGCGCTTCAGGTAATTCAAATACGCGTCAAAACCAATCTTACCCAAAGGCACAATCACTTTAATCTTCTTGAGAGCCGCCAGTTCCCTATCGAGGTAGCCTGCACAATTCGCAATTTCGTCCGGAGCAGGCTTGTTTTGCGGCGGTGCGCAGCGAACTGCGGCGGTAATGTAGGCGTCGATCAGGCGCAGTCCATCTTCGCGATGAGAGGCGTTGGCCTGCGAGGCGAATCCCGCCTTGTAGAGCACAGGATACATGAAGTTTCCCGAGCCATCGCCGGTAAAGGGGCGGCCTGTCCGGTTTGAGCCATGCGCGCCGGGAGCGAGGCCCAAAATCAGCAAGTGCGCGCTCGGGTCTCCCCAACCAGGAACCGGTTTCGCCCAGTAGTCCCAATCCATATAAGCGCGGCGCTTTTCCCGGCCTACCTGTTCGCGATAGGAGACCAGCCGGGGACAGAGCGTACAACGGACAATCTCTTTATTCAGTTGAACAAGACCGGCGGACATTGCGATTTCAGTGTAGCAAACGCATGTCCGCCGGTCCGCCAGTAAGTCTTTTTTGAAGCTTGAGTCAACTTGGCTGCCTACCAAGCAGGGTACGCGAACTAAGAGTCCTTATGCCGCTTCGCGCATCCGCACGGGAACATCAGGCAAGTTCCGCATGGCAATCGCCAGCATGATGTACGACCATCCGCGCAGCATGAACTCGATGCCAAGAGCCAGCCCTAGGAACCAGACGCCCGACCACGGCCAGTGCATCCACAGCAGGATTCCCAACGCCACCGTGACGATGCCGTCAAAAACCGCCCATCCCCAACTTTTGTACTTCATCTGCATTGCGGCCACGATGCGAAAGACACCGAAGACAATGAAGAATGAGGCAAAAAGCAGCGTCGAGACAAGGGCTCCCGAGAGGGGATTGGTCACGACCATCAGGCCGATTAATATTCCCAGCGCTCCGGCGGCGAGGTGCAGGAAAAAACCTCCCCAACTGCGTACCTGAAAAGCATGCACAGCCTCGACGATGCCGCTGATCACCAGAAGCCAACCGAACACCAGCACCGCAGCCAACGTTGCGGCCGGAATGGTCAAGAGCGCAACGATGGACAGGCCGATGAGTACGATGCCCAGGGCCAAAAACCATCCCCATTTGCGCCTTAATCCTTCAGGAGAGAAGTACAAAAGAGGGCCGGTCATGAAAACTCCTTCGATAGCGCATCTGGACGAGCGAACTCGCTTTTCGCTCGCAGACACAACCCGGCCACGGGTTGCCCCCAAAAAGCGAAAAACTCGCAAAGATGGCTGTCTCTAAAATCTCTTGAGATCGATTGTGGTCGCTGAGCAGTGAGATGGCGAAACGCCATCAGTGGGATGGCGGGGCAAAATAAGAAGTCCCTCTATCATCTTATTCAATTCAGGTACAAACCGGCTTTCTGCGTTGGGCCGGGAAAAAAAGACAAAAAGGTAATGCACTATAAATTGTGCTCTTTGGTTTGACCCCCGGAAGCAAGGTCTCTTACACTGGAACATTCAGGGCGCTGAAATTAAGAGTATCGATCGCTCGAGATCTTCAAAGGAAGAGCGGTCTACTCCGATTCAGTGACTGGCAGCATAGACGGAAGGAAGCCCACTTGAGTTCTACCGATACCGACAAGAACGATTCCGAGAAAAACGCAGTTGAAACCCTTGATACGCCGGCAATCTCCCCCGACCGGCAGGCAGACAGCCCAGATGGCATGAACTCCGAATGCCGCCGAGAACTCATCATAGAGATTCCTGCGGAAGTAGCCCAGGAAAGCCGTGAGTCCGTGATCCGCCGCTATTCGCAGGTGGCGCGCGTGCCGGGCTTCCGTAAAGGGAAGGTTCCGGCAAGCATGATCCGCAGCCGGTTTGCCGAAGAGGTCAAAAGCGATGTTCTGGAAACGCTAGTGCCCCGCTATTTCAGAGAAGCAGTGGCGAAGGAAAGACTGCGCCCCATATCGCAGCCCACGGTGCGAGATCTGGAGATGGCCGAAGGGCAGCCCATACGATTCAAAGCGACCTTTGAAGTTCTACCGGAAATTCAGCTTGGCAATTATCAGGAAATCACCGTTGAGAAGCCGGACGTTACGGTCACCAACGAAGAGGTCGACAACGAATTGAAGCAGTTGCAGGAACGCCAGGCAAGCTACGATCCGGTCGACGAAGACCGCGGGCTGGTTAAAGGAGATTTTGCCCAGATTTCCTTTGAGGCTCTGCCCAAAGAAGTGAACAAGACGGAAGAGACGGCGGAACAGTCCTCAGAAGCGAAACCCGAGACACCCGCGGAGCCAACACAGCCGGTACACATGGATGAAGTCTTGGTGGAAATAGGCGGCCCCAACACAATCAACGAGTTTTCCGAAAACCTGCAGGGCGCCAAGACAGGCGAAGAGCGCCAGTTTGAAGTGAGCTACGCAGCCGACTATTACGAGCAGCGGCTGGCGGGTAAGACATTCAGCTATAAAGCCAAGGTCAACGCGATCAAGAAGAAAAGCATTCCGGACCTATCCGACGATTTCGCCAAAGAGCTCAGCCAGGATTTTCAAACGCTGGACGACCTGAAGACGCAGATGCGCACGGGTATGGAAGCGGAGCGCAAGCACAAGGCCGAGCACGCAGCGAAAGACAAGCTGCTCGATCAGCTCATTGAAAAACATAGCTTCCCGGTGCCGGAAAGCCTGGTGCAGCATCAGATTGATGTACGGTTGGAGCGCGGTCTACGGGCCTTGGCGGCGCAGGGCATGCGCACAGAAGACATGAAACGCCTGGATATGAACCGCCTCCGCGCGGCCCAACGTCCGGCGGCTATCAAAGAAGTGAAGTCAAACCTGCTGTTAGACCGGATCGCCGAAGCGGAAGGCATTCACATATCGGATGAAGAACTGGACCATGAAATCGAAATCCTGGCCCAGCAGATGAAACAGACACCAGATGCTTTACGGCAGCGGCTAACCGAAGACCACGCCGTAGAGCAAATTCGGGGCCGCATACGCAGCGAAAAGGCCCTGGATGTCCTCTATAACAAATCGGCGTGATTTTGAGCGAGAAGACCCAACAGAGTCTTCAGGGGAGAAGCGACTATGGCACTAGTACCGATGGTAGTGGAACAAACCAGCCGTGGCGAACGCGCTTACGACATTTATTCGCGGCTCTTGCGCGACAACATCATTTTTATCGGAACGCCGATTGACGATACAATCGCGAACCTGGTGATCGCGCAACTTCTGTTTCTGGAAGCCGAAGATCCGGAAAAAGATATTCAGCTCTACATCAATTCACCGGGTGGCTCGATCACGGCGGGCATGGCGATTTACGACACCATGCAGTTCGTCCGTCCCGACGTGATGACGATCTGTTGCGGACAGGCCGCCAGCATGGCCGCCCTCCTGTTGTGCGCCGGAGCGCCGCGTAAGCGTTTCGCCTTACCGACCGCCAGAATCCTGATCCACCAGCCCTTGCTTTCCGGCTTAAGCGGACAGGCCACGGACATCGACATTCATGCCCGCGAAATCCTTCGTATGAGGGAAATTACCAATCAGTTGATTGCCAAACACAGCGGTCAGCAGCTTGACCGGGTGGAAAAAGATGTGGAGCGCGACTTCATAATGAACGCGCAGCAATCGAAAGAATATGGCATCATAGACGATATCATTTACAAGCATAAAGGATGATATGCGCCACGTACGCAGGACCTTGTGCCAGCCAGCCAGGGTCCACAACCCAAGGAGTTTGATGTGAAGCGGTCTCCTGAAGAAACCCTTCGTTGTTCGTTCTGCCATAAATCGCAGGACGCCGTCGCCAAGCTAATCTCGTCTCCGAACGACTATCCCCGAGCCTACATCTGCGATGAATGCGTTGCCGTCTGCAACTCCATTCTAGAAGATGACCGCTCCGAATCTCACGCCGCCGCGGCGCCGAACCATCTGCCAAAGCCGCAGGAGGTCAAGGCGTTCCTGGACGAGTATGTGATTGGGCAGGAGCAGACCAAGAAAAAGCTCTCGGTTGCCGTCTACAACCATTACAAGCGAATCCATATGAACCGCGCAAAGAGCGGTGAGGTGGAGCTGACCAAGTCCAACATCCTGCTGATTGGTCCTACCGGCACGGGCAAGACCCTGCTGGCTCAGACCCTGGCCCGAATGCTGGACGTTCCCTTCGCCATCGTCGATGCGACTACTCTTACCGAGGCGGGATACGTCGGAGAGGACGTAGAGAACATCGTGCTCAAGCTGCTGCAGGCCGCTGATGGAGACGTGGGCCGGGCGCAAACCGGAATTATCTATATTGATGAGATCGACAAGATCGGCCGAAAGGATGAGAACCCTTCCATTACCCGCGACGTGAGCGGCGAAGGCGTACAGCAGGCGCTCCTGAAGATTCTCGAAGGCACCATCGCCAATGTACCGCCACAAGGCGGGCGCAAGCATCCCCACCAGGAGTTTACCCCGGTCGACACCACCAACATTCTCTTTATCTGCGGCGGAGCATTCGTAGGTCTGGAAAAGATCGTGGCGCGGCGCATCGGCAAGAAGTCGATGGGCTTCCGTACCAACGAGCAGAAAGAGAAGGAATTTACCGAGGCCAGCAAGCGGGATACCGAATTGCTGCAGAAGTCCGAACCGCAAGACTTGGTCAAGTTTGGACTGATCCCGGAGTTTGTGGGACGATTGCCCGTGGTCGGCACGCTGAACGACCTCGACGAAGCAGCGCTCATTGAGATTCTCACCAGGCCCCGCAACGCAATCATCAAGCAGTACCAGCGGATGTTCGAGTTTGAAAACGTGAAGCTGCGCTTCTCCGAGGGATCGCTTCACGCCATTGCCCGCGAGGCGTTACACCGGAAGGTCGGAGCACGTGGGTTACGTATGATTCTGGAAGAGCTGATGCTCGATTTGATGTATCATCTCCCAAGCCAGAAACGGGTGAAGGAATTTGAAGTCACCAAGGAAATGGTGGAGCGCAGAGACGTTTCGCTCCCTGCCATGGAAAAAGCGGGCTAGCGAGCAATCAAAATTTATCCCTAAAGCCCGCCGTGTATGGTGGGCTTTCTTCGTTCAACCCGTTGATTCCACTGGACGTGCCGAAGCCACTTGCTTCGCATGATATTCTTGATATTAGAGAGTTGTTAACGCTTCGGCGCCAGTCACAACTTTCAAGAAGGCAGCTACGTGACCCAAGGCAAAGAAAAATTCGAAACTCGCAAGCTTCCGATGATGCCCATACGCGACGTGGTCATCTTCCCGCACATGATGACGCCGTTCGTAGTCGGACGCGAATCCAGCGTTCGGGCCCTCGAAGAAGCTCTGGCCTCCGATCGAAAGATCTTCCTGGCCACCCAGCACGACGCCAGCGTAGACGAGCCCAAGCCCCACGAAATTTATCAGGTTGGCACCATCGCCAATATCGTGCAAAACCTCAAACTCCCCGATGGCAACATCAAGGTGCTGGTCGAAGGCGTGGAGCGCGGAAAAGTTTTGCAGTTGAACAATACCGAAGGATATTTCGAGGCTTCGGTGCGCACCGTCCGCTATTCCACCGAGATGACTCCGGTGATTGAGGCGGCCATGCAGCGGGTAAATACGCTCTATGAGCAATATGTAAAGCTCTGCCAGTCGCTCAATCTGGAAACGATGATCACCACGGCCGGCTTGAGCGATCCGGCCAAGTTGAGCGACACCATCGCACAGAACCTGCAACTCTCCATTGAGGAGAAGCAGGAATTACTCGAGATTTTCGATCCGATGGAGCGGTTGAACCGCATTGCCGACGTTCTGGATATCGAGATCGAAAAGCTGAATATGGACCGCACCATCCAGACGCGCGTAAAGCGCCAGATGGAGCGCGCCCAAAAAGAGTATTACCTGAACGAAAAGATCAAGGCGATTCAAAAAGAGTTAGGCCGCGGCGAGAAAAGCGAATTCGACGAGCTAAAAAAGAAGATCGACAGCGCGGGCATGCCCAAGGAAGTTCATGAAAAGGCGATCCAGGAGCTGAAGAAGCTGGAAGCCATGCCCCCCATGTCGGCGGAATCGACCGTTTCCAGGAATTACCTGGATTGGCTGCTGGCAGTGCCGTGGAAGAAGAAGTCCAAGGAGATCCGCAACATCGAGCATGCGGAGAAAATCCTGAATTCCGACCACTACGGGCTGGAGAAGATTAAAGACCGCATTCTGGAGTTCCTCGCGGTTCGCCAACTGGTCAAGAATCCCAAAGGATCCATTCTCTGCTTTGTCGGCCCTCCGGGCGTTGGCAAGACCTCGCTTGGAATGTCGATCGCCAAGGCCACCGGAAGGAAGTTTGTCCGCATGTCGTTGGGCGGAGTACGCGACGAGGCGGAAGTTCGCGGTCACCGCAGAACCTATATCGGCGCCCTGCCGGGGCAGATTATCCAGATGATGAAAAAGGCCGGCACCAAAAATCCGGTCTTCATGCTGGATGAAGTGGACAAGATGGCCTCGGATTTTCGTGGCGATCCGGCGGCGGCGCTCCTCGAAGTGCTGGACCCTGAACAGAACTGGATGTTCCAGGACCATTATCTGGACGTTGAATACGATCTTTCACAGGTGTTCTTTGTCGCAACGGCCAACGTCCTTGAGAACATTCCACCGGCGCTGAAAGACCGCATGGAAGTGCTGCGGCTGCACGGCTATACCGAGTTGGAAAAGGTTGAAATCGCCAAGCAGTTCCTCGTCCGCAAGCAGCGCGAAGCCACCGGGCTTACAGAGGCGCAGGTACAGTTTTCAGAAGGCGCAATCAAAGAGATCATCCGCGCTTATACCCGCGAAGCTGGCGTACGCAACCTGGAGCGCGAGATTGGAAATGTCTGCCGAAAGATAGCGAGGAAGGTGGTTAAGGAAGGCCAGGAGTTTGCCATCAGCCTCACAGAAGAAACGGTTGGAGACTTTCTGGGCGTCACCAAGTTCCGCGACACGCTGGCTCATGAAAAGAGCGAAGTGGGACTGGTAACGGGCCTTGCCTGGACGGAAGTCGGCGGCTCGATCCTAAGCACAGAAGTTGCGATTGTTGACGGCAAAGGAAAGCTCACGCTCACCGGCAAGCTCGGCGACGTGATGCAGGAGTCAGCCGGCGGCCATGTCGTATGTGCGCTCGCGGGCGGCGCGGCTTGGAGTTGCTCGGGACTTCTATCGCAACGTCGATATTCACATCCACGTACCGGAAGGTGCGATTCCAAAGGATGGTCCTTCCGCTGGCATCACCATGGCAACAGCCCTGGCCAGCGCCCTGAGCAAGATTCCCGTGCGACGCGAGGTTGCGATGACCGGTGAGATAACGCTGCGGGGTAAAGTTCTCCCAATCGGCGGCCTGAAAGAGAAACTTCTGGCGGCACTGCGCGCCGGGATCACCGAGGCCATCATTCCCAAGGAGAACGAAAAGGATCTGCCCGAAGTGCCAGAAAATATTCGTGGTCCGATGAAGATTCACTTGGTCGAGAATATGGACCAAGTGCTGAAGATCGCGCTCGAAAGGGCGCTGCCCGACTTTCCGGAAAGCCACCAGGAGACGCTCCCAGCGGTTCCCCCAGGCGCGGAAACTCCGGCATCACGGCAGCAATATCTCTAAGGAAATTTCAAGATAGGCGTGCGGCTTTCTTTCGACCAAAAGCGAAGAAAAGCCGCATTGCTATTTCACCTGAGACGCGGATCGCAACGCTCTAAAATTTGAGCTTTAAAAAAATCCTTCCAGCAGCGGATCAGTATTCGTTGCGGATGGCAAGAATCTGGAAATCTACCAGCGACTTCTTCAGCGCATAGATCAAGCGATTGTTGCTGAGTGGATCGGGTGGCTTGACAAAAAAACCGGGACTGATCAAAAACGAGATCGAGTTGTGAACCACTCCCTCTGTCACTTCGCCATCGGCAAAGCGCATCCTGACCCAAAGACCAGCCAGCTCAGGCCGCGCCTTAAAAAATTTCACTTCGTTGTATTCAGGTTTGCCGTCAAAGCTCTCCACAAAGAAGAGGGCTTTGGCGCGATTGAGATCGACGGTGGCTGTGCCACCGCCGATCGGATGTAGTTGAATTTCGGAAGGAAGCGAGTATCCGCCGCCAGAACCCAGACAGCCTCGGACCTTCTCTTCTGAATCGTTGTAAAAACCTTTGACCAGGGTGCCATCACCCAGATGAACGACAGCCTTCAACAAAAATTCTCCATTCTGCATGCTCGGTTCTTTTCCCGTACAGCAATAAGAGGATACGAACCGCGATCTTCACCTAGTTGGCAGCGCCCATTTGCTGCACAAGCTCATATTGCTTGATTTTGTAGAGTAAAGCCTTGTAGCTGATGTTGAGGCGCGCAGCCGCCAGCTTGCGATTCCAGTTGGTGGCAACCAGCGCATCTTCAATAGCCCGCACTTCGGCTTTGTCCTTCAGATTGCGCACCAGCGACTTCAGACCAAGATCGGGATTCACGTCGCTGGAACCGCTCATCATAAAAGTATTGCCCTTCGTCTTCGCTTCCAGTTCGGAGATAGCCAGGTTCTCGTCCTGCAGCACCATGTATCTCTTTACGAAATTCCCCAGCTCCCGCAGGTTACCCGGCCAATGATGCTTCATGCAGGCGTTGATGAGCTTCTCGGAATATCCCATGGGGGGATGCGCATATTTTTCCGAGAACTGATTCATGAAATGCTTGAAAAGCAGAGGAATCTCTTCGCGGCGCTCGCGCAGCGGAGGGATGTTCATGGTAAAGGCATTCAGGCGATAGTAGAGGTCCTCGCGGAACGTCTTATTCGCGATAGACGACTGAATATCGATATTGGTGGCCGCAAGCACGCGGAAATCGGCGGAGATATTGGCGCGGCCGCCGAGCCTGGAGAACTGCCCATCCTGCAGGACGTGCAACAGCTTGGCCTGCAGCGCCGGATTCATCTCGCCAATCTCGTCTAGCAGGATCGTGCCTTTGTTGCACAGTTCGAACTTACCCGGCTTGGCGCGGGTCGCGCCGGTAAACGCGCCCGCCTCATAGCCGAACAACTCGCTTTCGAGCAAGTCCACGGGCAAAGCGGCGCAGTTCACTTTGAGCATGGACTTATGAGAACGAGCCGACAACTTGTGGATCAGGCGGGCAAGAATTTCTTTGCCAACGCCACTTTCGCCAAGCAGGAGAACCGGGACATCGACCTTGGCAACCAGGGCAACCTGGGAGCGAATCTGCTTCATCGCGGGGCTTGCCGCCAGGAAGAACAGGTCGTTCTCGAGGCTCTCGATATGCTCCTGCTCGGGCGCCGAATACTGGGCTGCAGCCTCCTGCCCGCGATTCGTCGAACCGTTGGACAGGCAGCGCCTCAATACCTCATCGAGTTCCGTCTTGTAAAACGGCTTTGTCATGTAGTCGAGCGCACCCATCTTAATCGCGCGGACGACCGTGCTGGTCTCGCTGACGCACGAGAGAACGATGATTCTTTGCTCCGGACGAAGTTTCTTGCAGGCTTCAATCGTCTGCAGGCCGTCCATGCGGGGCATCGCCATATCCAACAGCATCAGATCGATGGCCGGATTGTCCTGTACGCGCTTAAGCGCCTCTTCCCCGCTGGCGGCCGTCTCAACGGAGTAGTTTTCCATCTCCAGGAGGGTCCTGGTGTAGGTAAGCATGCTGGGTTCATCGTCGACGACAAGAATGCTTGGCTTATCCAAACCAACTGTTGTATATGAGTTCATATCTCTTCCCTATTTCCAGCTTCTTTCATTGGTAATAAAACCGAAAAAGTACTTCCGTGGCCGACTTCGCTTTCGACCCAGATCTTTCCCGCATGAGCTTCCACCAGGCGCCTGGCAATGGCTAATCCCAAGCCCATTCCCTGCGCTCCGGAAGACTGCTGCAATTGCAGAAACTCGTTAAAAATTTCCTGATGATACTCGGCGGGTATGCCGGGACCGTTGTCGGTCACGTTGATCCGGATTGAGTTGAAGACGTACTGACGGGTAGTGCTTCTTCGTTCAGGCTGGAATGCCAAACCTTGCCGAAAGCTACGCCGTTCCCACAGATAACGCTCGGTTGTGACCTTAACTCGCCCAGCGGGAGGCGTGAACTTAAGGGCATTGTCGAGCAAATTGGAGACAATATGCTGCAGTTTAAGAAAATCGAATTCGAAGGGTTCCGCAGCCGTATCGGGCACAAATTCGAGGGTGGTGCCGCGCCGGGAGTAAGAAACCGTCCAATGCTCCACGACTTCCCGGACGCACTCGTTGATGTCGCCAAGCTCCTTGCCAATCTG
>Ga0070734_10005719_pt1 | contig 10799 bp, 9 predicted proteins | sample Coa_R1_8_FD_66444 | JGI IMG/M metagenome (GOLD analysis project Ga0070734, IMG submission 66444) | Surface soil microbial communities from Centralia Pennsylvania, which are recovering from an underground coalmine fire - Coalmine... | ecosystem: Environmental > Terrestrial > Soil > Unclassified ... | reverse complement strand
CACCTGGCAAGTTTGCCCTCTTCCATCGTAGGCGACAGCGCGGGCATCAGGATCTCGATCGACATCGTCAGGCGATCACATCCGTATAGAGAGCGGCAGGATCGGGCTCCGCGCTCTCGCTTGCGAACTCGGCGGCGAGGTTCACCACCTGGCGCACCTCGCGGTCGACAATCTTCAATCCGTCTTCCGTAGCAATCCCGCGCTGCACGAGCTTCTGGCCGAAATGCTCGATCGGGTCGCGCTTTTCGCGCACGGCCTGGACCTCGTCGCGCGTCCTGTATTTGGCGGGATCGGACATCGAGTGCCCGCGATAGCGATAGGTCTTCATCTCGAGGATAATCGGGCCCTTGCCGGAACGGCACCACGCGACAGCCTTTTGTCCGGCGTCCGCGACCGCCTCGACGTCCATGCCATCGACCAGTTCGCCCGGAATGTCGAACGAGACGCCGCGCTTCCACAGCTCGCGCTGGGCACTCGCGCGCTCGACGCTGGTACCCATCGCATACTGGTTGTTCTCGATCACGTACACGACCGGAAGCTTCCAGAGCTCGGCCATGTTGAAGGCTTCGTAGACCTGGCCCTGGTTCGCTGCTCCGTCTCCGAAATAGGTGATGCAGACGGTACCGTCATTCCGGTATCTGTCGGCGAAGGCGAGTCCGGTTCCGATCGGCACCTGCGCGCCGACAATCCCGTGCCCTCCGAAGAAGCTTTTCTCGCGGCTGAACATGTGCATCGAGCCGCCCTTGCCCTTCGAGTAGCCCGCACCGCGACCCGTCAGCTCCGCCATGACGCCTTTCGGATCCATGCCGCAGGCGAGCATGTGACCGTGATCGCGATAGGCGGTGACCACCTGGTCTCCCGGCTTGAGGCAGGCCTGCATGCCGACGACCACGGCTTCCTGGCCGATGTAGAGATGGCAGAAGCCTCCGATCAGCCCCATGCCGTAGAGCTGTCCGGCCTTCTCTTCGAAGCGCCGGATCAGAAGCATATCGGCATAGAGCTTCTTTTGCCCGGCCGCGTCGAACGCGCTTTTTTCAGGCGCGACAGGCGTTTCGCTGGCACTCATGAGAGAGTCGGCATGCGATCGCCGGGCGTGAAAAATGGCATCGGCGGGTTGTGGCAAGGGTGGAAGGCCTTGGCAAGCGAACCAAAGGGCCGCCGGCCCGCTGGCTCCTCAGTGGCCGTCGCGGGGAACTGCGACCTGTCCCGGCGCGCCGTCCATCAGCTGGGTGCGCGCCAGTTCTTCAACCAGATCGGCATCGACGTGCCCTGGCGAGAGCAGCGTCATCCGGTGCTCGAGCCCCTGGCGCGTCTCTTCGGCCGCGCGCAACTGCGTCCGCTCGGACGCGAGCTTCGCCTGGGTTTCAGAGAGAGCAAGGTACCCGCGTGGCCCGTAGATCATCGCGTAACCGAAATAGATCGTGATGACGGCTGCGGCCGCCGGGCCGACCAGCACGCCAAAAACCCGGCGGACGCTCCGTCTGATTCGCATGAGCGGACCGAATCACGATCTGATTCGGGGCGTCAAGCCCGGAAGGTCCCGGCAACAGCTGAGAGACAAAACCTTAACGCTTGAGCACCGTCCGGCCGGCGTAAACCGCCTGATCGCCCAACTGCTCCTCGATCCGAAGAAGCTGGTTGTATTTCGCAAGCCGGTCCGAACGCGAGAGCGAGCCCGCCTTGATGAGACCGCAATTCGTAGCCACCGCGAGATCGGCGATCGTCGCATCCTCGGTTTCGCCGGAACGATGAGACATGACCGCGCGATAGGATGCCCGGTGCGCGATGTCGACGGCGTCGAGTGTCTCGGTCAGCGTGCCGATCTGGTTGACCTTGATGAGGATCGCGTTCGCGACTTTCTTCGCGATGCCCTCACGCAGCCGTGCACCGTTGGTCACGAAGATGTCGTCGCCGACGAGGAGCAGTTTCGAGCCGAGTGCTGCCGTGATTTTGGCCCAGCCGTCCCAATCGTCCTCGGCCATGCCGTCTTCGATCGAGACCAGCGGATAACGCTTGGCAAGCGCTTCGTAGGTCTTGACCATGCCGTCGGCATCGAGCGCGCGACCTTCGCCTTCGAGCACGTATTTTCCGTTCTTGAAGAATTCGGTCGACGCCGGATCGAGCGCGACGCAGACGTCTTCGCCAGGCTTGTAGCCGGCCTTCTCGATCGCACGAACAATGAAGGTGAGCGCCTCGTCCGGGGTTTTGAGGTTCGGCGCAAAACCGCCCTCGTCGCCCACATTGGTGTTGTGGCCGGCTTCGCTCAGAGCCTTCTTGAGCACATGAAAGACTTCGACACCCATGCGCAGCCCTTCGCGGAAAGTGTCTCCGCCGACCGGCATGATCATGAATTCCTGGAAGTCGATCGGATTGTCCGCGTGAAGACCGCCATTGATGATGTTCATCATCGGCACCGGCAGCACCTGCGCTTTCGGTCCCCCGAGATAGCGATAGAGCGGCTGTCCGATGGACGCTGCCGCCGCCTTGGCCAGGGCCAGCGACACGCCGAGGATCGCATTGGCGCCGAGACGGGATTTGTTCGGCGTTCCGTCGAGTTCGCACATCGTGCGATCGATGCGCGTCTGCTCATTTGCATCGAGACCGCTCAGCGCATCGAAAATGTCGCGATTGACGGCGGTGACCGCCTTCTCGACGCCCTTGCCGCCATAGCGGACGCCACCGTCCCGAAGTTCGACAGCTTCATGCGCGCCGGTCGAGGCGCCGGAGGGAACGATCGCGCGTCCGACCGCGCCGTCTTCGAGGACAACATCCACCTCGACCGTGGGGTTGCCGCGGCTGTCGAGGACTTCGCGGCCGACGATATCGACGATGGCGGACATGATGTTCCTCGCGGGTGGACGCGCGGGGCGGCTTCTAGGCGATGCTCCGAGTGCCAGCAAGCCGACGGAGCGTCGCTACACGCGAATCGCGAATCCCCCTAGATTCAGCGGCATACTAGGACCCATCGCGGGTCTCATATGAGAGGGAAATACCAGGATGACGAATATGATGGCCGAACCGGCGGCGCTTTTGAGCGCGGTCGTGACGATCCTCGCCGTGCTCTTCTATTTCTATGCAGGCCTCCGTGTGGGTGCGATGCGCGGCAAGCATGGCATCAAGGCGCCGATCATGACGGGCCATCCGGAGATGGACCGCGCCGTGCGTGTTCATATGAACACGCTCGAGCACCTCATCATTTTCCTGCCACTGCTCTGGCTCGCGACAATCTATTTCCACGCACTGCCCTGGCTTCCGGCCGTTGCCGGCCTGGTCTGGATCATCGGGCGCATCCTTTATATGACGAGCTACATGGCTGATCCGGACAAGCGCGGCACCGGCTTTGCGATCGCGGGGGCCGCGAACCTGGTCCTGCTCGTGCTCGCAATCTGGGGCATCGTCGCGACCTGGAGCGCAGCAGCGGCGAGCTAGAGCAGCTTCGCGTATTTTTTCCTCCCCGCGTTGCGAAGAGGAAACAGACGACGTACGCGATGCGCGATCGATTTTCCTCCGCCGCGCAGCGAAGCGGTGGGAGGCAGCGTTGCGCGAAGCGCGGGGGGGGCCGTCTACTGAGCGCTCGCCCGCTTGCGCTTTGCGATCGCGTCGATCTCGACGAGTTCCGACAGTAGCGCGGGCAGATCCTTGAGCTTCAGCATGCAAGGCCCATCCGAAGGCGCCCGATCCGGATCTTCATGAATCTCCATAAACAGGCCGGCGACCCCGACAGCCACCGCCGCGCGCGCAAGATAAGGCACCATGTCGCGCTGTCCGCCAGATGCATCGCCCTGCCCGCCTGGCTGCTGCACGGAATGCGTGGCATCGAAAATCACGGGCGCGCCGAACTTCTCCATGATCGGCAGCGCACGCATGTCGGAGACGAGTGTGTTGTAGCCGAAACTCGCGCCGCGCTCGGTCGCAAGCACGTTCGGGTTACCGGCTGACGTCACCTTCTCGATCACGTTCTTCATGTCCCAGGGGGAAAGGAACTGCCCTTTCTTGACATTCACCACGCGCCCGGTGCGCGCCGCCGCGACGATCAGGTCCGTCTGCCGGCTGAGCATGGCGGGAATCTGCAGGACGTCGACCGCTTCCGCGACCGGCGCGCACTGGTCGCGCTCATGGACGTCAGTCAGGACAGGCAGCCCGATCCGCTCGCGGATTTCCTTGAAGATCGGCAGAGCAAGTTCGAGCCCAAGTCCGCGCACCGAACTGGAAGACGTGCGGTTCGCCTTGTCGAAGCTCGTCTTGTAGACCAGCCCGACACCGGCTTTGGCCGCGACTTCCTTCAGAGCCTCCGACATCTCGAGGGCATGCTGGCGGCTTTCGAGCTGGCAAGGGCCCGCGACGAGCGCAAGCTTGCGTTCATTGCCGAATTGCACGGAGCCGACGTTGACGACGCGGTTGGGCTTGGTTGCGGGCATGGCGCCACACTAGCCCAGCCGTCGCACACTTGCGAAGGATTCAGGCGTCGCCCGCGTGCATGCCGCCGGGTGAAACAATACCGGACATCGCGTCGCCCGCGTGCATGCCGCCGGGTGAAACAATACCGGACATCGAGTCGCCCGCGGCTTCAGGCGAAGGTCAGGAGTGTCTCGCGCCTGATTAACCTATACCAACCGGCTGTTCTGAACTGCGGCCGCAATGAAGGACGCGAACAGCGGATGCGGTGCAAACGGCCGCGATTTCAATTCCGGATGAAACTGCACGCCGATGAACCAGGGATGGTCCTGAATTTCCATAATCTCGGGCAGACGATGATCCGGCGACCAGCCGGAGACCACGAGTCCATGCTCGGCGAGATGCTTGGTGTAGCCGACGTTCACCTCGAAGCGATGGCGATGGCGTTCGCTGATTTCGGTCGCGCCATACACGTCCGCAACGTGGCTTCCTTTCGTCAGCACGGCCGGATAGGCGCCTAACCGCATCGTTCCGCCAAGATCACCACCCGCCTCGCGCGTTTCGACCTGGTTTCCTTTTGTCCATTCGGTCATGAGGGAAATCACGGGATGGCGCGGCGTGCCGTTCTCAGTCGTTCCCGCACCCTCGAGACCGGCGAGATCGCGCGCCACTTCGATAACGGCCATATGAAGGCCATAGCAGATTCCGAAGAAGGGCACGCGGCGTTCGCGCGCGAACTTTACGGCCTGGATTTTTCCCTCCGTGCCGCGTTCGCCAAATCCGCCCGGCACCAGGATGCCATTGACGTTCTCGAGATAGACGGCGGCATCGTCGCGCTCGAAGATCTCGCTGTCGATCCAGTCCATATGCACGCGGACATTGTTGGCGAGCCCGCCATGGGCGAGCGCTTCCGACAGGGATTTGTAGGAATCCTTCACCTGCATGTATTTGCCCACAACGGCGATGCGCACCTCGCCCTCGGGATTACGCACCCGCTCGACCACGGTCTGCCAGCGGCCCAGATCCGGCGGCGCCGCGCCGTCGATTCCGAAGACCTTGAGCAGTTCGGTATCGAGGCCAGCCTCGTGATAGGAAATCGGAGCCTCGTAGATCGTCGAGACATCGAGCGCAGGAATGACGCGTTCGGGAAGCACGTTGCAGAACAGCGCGATCTTCCGCCGCTCGTCCTCCGGAATCGACCTGGTCGAGCGGCAGAGGAGAATGTCCGGCTGGATGCCGATCGAGCGCAGTTCTTTGACCGAATGCTGCGTTGGCTTGGTTTTCAGTTCGCCCGCACTTTCGATGAACGGCACGAGCGTCAGGTGCACGAAAGCGGTATTGCGCGGGAGTTCGTTTCCGACCTGCCGGATGGCTTCGAAAAAGGGCAGCCCCTCGATATCACCGACCGTCCCGCCGATCTCGCAGAGCAGGAAGTCGACATCGTCGGCGCCCCGCATAACGAATTCCTTGATCATGTCGGTCACGTGCGGAATCACCTGGACGGTGCGGCCGAGATAGCCGCCTTCCCGCTCGCGTTCGATCACCTGCTGATAAATGCGGCCGGCGGTCACATTATCAGTCTTGGACGAGGAGACCGCGGTGAAGCGCTCATAGTGCCCGAGATCGAGATCGGTCTCGGCGCCGTCATCGGTGACATAGACTTCACCGTGCTGGAACGGGCTCATCGTCCCCGGATCGACGTTCAGATAGGGGTCGAGCTTGCGAAGGCGAACGCGGAAACCCCGCGCCTGAAGCAAAGCTCCGAGAGCTGCGGAAGCGAGACCCTTGCCCAATGAGGAGACCACGCCGCCGGTGATGAAGATCAACCGCGCCATGGAAGGCCAACATGGCGGAATGGCCGCGTGCACTCAAGTGCAAAGATTGGACTGCACACAGCTCACATCAAACGGGAACAAAAGCCGCTGAAAACGCGGACTCAGTGCGGCACGGGCACGCTCGGAACACGCGGTGCGTGCGCAGGCGTCGCGGGCTTCTGCGTCGAAAGCGCGGCTGGCGTCCCCGAATCGAGGATCGAGTGCTCGTTGCGGCCCCGGAGCGCGAGCAGGTTCATGGCGACGCAGGTCAGGAAGAACAGGGCCGCCAAGATCGCCGTGGTGCGCGTTAGCGTGTCGGCCGCGCCGCGCGGAGAGAACAAGCCGCCGAGACCGGACCCGCCGCCGCCCATGCCGAGCGCGCCGCCTTCCGAACGCTGAAGTAGCACGACGACAATAAGTGCGACCGCGACGAAGAGTTCGGCAAGGACGAGAAGGGTTTGCAAGGTTGCGATCCGGCTGATGGAACGCGCTCAATAGACGAACGGACCCGCGCGGAAAAGGGTGAAAGTGCCGCGAAGTCGCGTCGTCGTTGCGGGGGTCGCGCTAAGCCCGCACCGGCGCGGCTGCCAGGATCGCCAGAAAGTCGGACGCCTTGAGACTGGCGCCACCGACCAGCGCACCATCAACCGTGTCGATTGTAAGGATTACGCGCGCGTTCCTGGGGTTGACCGACCCACCATACAGCACGCGGATCGCCCCGCTCTCCATCGTGCGCCGGCATTTCGCGAGGCAGCTACGAATTTCTGCGTGCATCTCTGCGATCTCTCGCGCGCCCGGAGTCTTTCCGGTGCCGATTGCCCAAATGGGCTCATAGGCGATTGCCGTATTCGATGCCGTTGCCGAGGCCGGCACGCTCTCCTCAATTTGCCGGTTGCAGACGGCCTGGGCCGCCCCTTTTGCTCGTTCTTCCAGCGTTTCGCCGATGCAAACAATCGCCATCAGCCCGGCCCTGTGCGCGGCGCCTGCTTTGGCGGCGATCTCAGCGCTCGTTTCGCCGTGCAGACGCCGCCGCTCGGAATGGCCCACAATCACCGCGCGGCCGCCCGCGTCGGCGATCATCCGCGCACTGATGTCACCGGTGAACGGGCCCTCGTCCTTCTCATGGCAGTCCTGCCCTCCGATCGCGAAAACCGAACCGGCGATTTCAACCGCGCGTGCGATCAACGTTGCCGGCGGACAGATCAGCACATCCGCCTGAACAGCCGACTTCGAGAGCGATGCATGGACGGCCTCGATTTCACCGAGCGCGGGTGAGAGCCCGTTCATTTTCCAGTTGCCGGCGATCAGCTGCCGCATGCCAGTACTCCCCGGCGGCTTGCCTTGCTCGCGCCGAGTCCCCTCCCTATCATCCGCCGCCTTTCACCGCCACGCGATGTTGGACCCCGATGCTTCAGCAAATGCGCCAGTACACGAAGTCGTGGCTGGCCTGGATCTTTGTCATTCCGTTGGCCGTCAGCTTCATCGCCTGGGGCATCAACGACGTCTTCCGCCCTGCCACGCCTGATACGGCAGCGACCGTCGGCGGCACCGACATCTCGTACCAGAAATTCCAACAGCAATATCAGCTCGCGATGCGCGCGCTCGGCGAAAGGCGCGGCCAGGTGATCACGCCCGACCAGGCGCGCGCGATGGGGCTTGGAAAGGCGGTGCTCGACGAAGCCACAGGCGAAGCCGCGCTCGCCAATGTTGCTTCGCGCATGGGATTGACCATTTCGGACGCCGAGGTCACGGCACAGATCCGGGGCATGCGGGAATTTGCCGGACCTCTCGGCGCCTTCGACAAATCGACCTTCGATCAGCGCATCACGCAGCTCGGATTCACCGAGCAGGGCTTTCTCGATCAAATCCGGCAGGACATGGAGCGTCAGCAGCTCGAGATCCCGGTCCAGGCCGCCTTCGGTGTACCCGGCCAGTATGTCGCCGCTCTGATCGCGTCCGAATCCGAACAGCGTGCGGTCAAGTATTTCGTCATCGCTCCGTCGGCCCTTCCGCCCGTAACACCGCCCTCCGATGCCGTTCTGCAGGCCTTCCTGCAATCGCATGCGAACCAGTTCTCGACGCCCGAGTATCGGGACGTCACCTTCGCCTATATCGCGCCCGAGGACGTCATGAACGACGTCAGCGTCATGCCCGAACAGGTCAAGGCGCAATACGACGCGAACCTTTCGAAATATGTCGTGCCGGAGCAGCGGGAACTCGAACAGCTGAGCTTCAATTCCGAAGCCGACGCCACGTCGGCAAGGAAAAAGCTCGATGGCGGGATGAGCTTCGATCAGCTGGTGGCGTCCCTGGGCAAGAGGCCCGCCGATGTGTCGATCGGAACGCTTGCACAGAAGGACCTGCCCGATGCGCGCGGGGCCGCGGCTTTCGCTCTGCCCGAAGGCGCGACGACGGCGCCTATCCACACCACCTTCGGCTGGTATTTGCTGCATGTCTCGAAGGTCGTTGCCGGAAAATCGACGAGCCTCGCGGACGCCACGCCTGAGATTCGCAAGTCGCTCATGCAGCAGAGCGCTGCGGCCAAGATCGCGGACATGATGAATGCCGCGCAGGATTCGCTCGGAACCGGCGCGGAGATCCAGGAGGTCGCTGCCAAATCCGGAATGAAATACGCTCACATCCCGGCGATGGATCGCAATGGTCTCGGCCCCGATGGCAAGCCCGTCACCGCGCCGAACGACGACCAGTTCCGCTCGGAGGTCTTCAAGTCGGAAGTCGGCGAGTATGGCGATCCCGAGCAATCCAAGAGCGGGCTCGCCTTCGTCATCAAGATCAACGGCGTGACACCGCCGAAACTGAAGCCGCTCGCCGAAGTGCGCGATGAGGTGCTCGCCGCCTGGACCGCCGGGCAGCAGGCGCGCGCGCTGGGTGCCAAAGCACAGTCCATCGCCGATTCGGTGCATGACGAAGCTTCGCTCGAACGCGCGGCGCACTCGGTCAATGCCACACCGCAATCGAGCCCTGCTCTCACGCGGCGCACCGCGGACGCCACGTTCTCCCCCGCTTTCGTGCGCAATGCGTTCGACGCCATGCCCGGCGGCGCAGCCATCGGACCGACGGCAGACGGGAAGAGTTACGTCGTGGCTCTCGTCACCGGCGTCCGCCACACCAACGTTCTGCCCAGTACCCCGCTCTTCCAGATGGCGCGCGAACGGGCCGCCGGACAAATGGGCGCCGATGTCGCCCAGGCGATGGCCGAGGCGGCAAAGTCCGAACAGGGCGTCACCGTCCATGCCGACGTCGTGAACCGCGTGGTCGGCGGCGAGAATTCGTGAGCGATCGATGGCGATCCAGCCTGACTTTCCGGCATTCGCCGCGGCCCATCGCGAAGGCCGTGGCCAGATCGTCTACGCAAGGTTGATTGCCGATCTTGAGACACCAGTTTCGGCCTACCTGAAACTCGCCGAAGGACGCGAGAACGCGTTCCTGCTCGAGAGCGTTCAGGGCGGTGAAACGCGCGGCCGCTTTTCCATCATTGGGCTGAAACCGGACGTCATCTGGCGTTGCAAGGACGGTGCGGCGGAAATCAATCGCAATGCACGGGCCAATCCGAACACGTTCGTCCGCGATGATGGGACGGAGCACCCCCTTCAGTCTCTGCGCAGCCTCCTCTCGGAGACGCGCATGGAGCTTCCTGCCGGAATCCCCGCCATGGCGGTCGGGCTCTTCGGTTATCTCGGCTATGACATCGTTCGTCTGATCGAACGCTTGCCGGCGCCGCCGCGCGATACGCTGGGGCTTCCGGACGCGATCCTGATCAGGCCCTCGATCGTCGCGATCTTCGACAATGTGCGCGACGAGATCCTCGTGGTCACCCCGGTGTTCCCCGAGGCAGGGCTCGACGCACGCGCGGCGTATGCCAGGGCCTGCGAGCGCGTGAACGATACCATCTCCGATCTCGAACGCGCCGTTCCCCGCTCGCTCGCGGCCGAAAACCTGGTGGTGGACGCGCCGATTGCGTCCAATGTGAGCCGCGACGAATATCTTGCGATCGTCGAGCGCGCTAAGGAATATATCCGCGCCGGAGATGTCTTCCAGGTCGTACCCAGCCAGCGATTCAGCCGGCCCTTTGCGCTTCCGCCTTTCTCGCTCTACCGCTCGCTCAGGCGCCTCAATCCTTCTCCCTTTCTCTACTATCTCTCCTTCCCCGGATTCTCGATCGTGGGATCGAGCCCGGAGATCCTCGTCCGCTTGCGCGATGGCAAAGTCACCATACGTCCAATCGCAGGCACGCGCCGTCGCGGCGCCACGCCGGAGGAGGACAGCATCCTCGCCGACGAACTCAAATCGGACCCGAAGGAGCGGGCCGAACACCTGATGCTGCTCGATCTCGGACGCAATGATGTCGGCCGGGTCGCAGCCATCGGCGAGGTGAAGGTCACCGACAGCTTCTTTATCGAGCGCTATAGCCACGTGATGCATCTGGTTTCGAACGTGGAGGGCAAGGTCAGGCCCGGGCTCGACGCCATCGATGCGCTGGCCGCCGGCTTGCCGGCCGGCACGCTCACCGGCGCGCCCAAGATCCGCGCCATGGAAATCATCGACGAATTCGAGAAGGAAAAGCGCGGC
>Ga0070734_10005718_pt1 | contig 10799 bp, 10 predicted proteins | sample Coa_R1_8_FD_66444 | JGI IMG/M metagenome (GOLD analysis project Ga0070734, IMG submission 66444) | Surface soil microbial communities from Centralia Pennsylvania, which are recovering from an underground coalmine fire - Coalmine... | ecosystem: Environmental > Terrestrial > Soil > Unclassified ... | reverse complement strand
GCATAAACCTCAAAGCTCAGCTCGCCATTAGTTCGCCGTTCGACCTCTTGAGCGAAGATACGGCATAGCCGATCCCGAAAATCGCCGTGACTGATCGTACCCCCCGGGAACTGATGGGAGATCTTTAACACGGTACCTGCCGCGCTCTTTTGGGAAGTCGAGAGGAAAGCGGGCAGCGAAACCATGCCCGCTAGGGCACGACGGCGGGAAATCGACATATGAAATTTCCTCTTGATGAGGCGAACGAGTGTTTCGGTGCCGATCGAACCGGCTGGCCGCGATGCAGATCGACTGCGGCCAGGAAAGAGACCTAGGCGCTCAACAACGCTCCTTCGGGAATGACGTGGAGTTTGGAAGGAAGCGAAATTGTCGTTCTCTTCAGCATCCGTGGCCGCTCCCCGACGGGATCGCGGCGATGCAACATCGTCGCGTTGTCCCACATAATGACGTCGCCGACTTGCCAATCATGCCTGTAGACGAACTCGGGCCGCGTGGCATGACCCGCCAATTGTTCGATGAGTTCACGCGCCTTTGCGTCGGGCCACCCCACAATCCCGCTCATCGTCAAAGGATCGAGGTATAGAGACTTATTCCCGGTTACAGGGTCCGCGTAGACCAGCCTATGCGTCACAATCGGAAATTTCTTTCTAATGGTCTCCAGGTCAGGCTGCGCTCCTGAGTAGCTAGCCGCGCGCTGCGCGTAGTCATATGTTGCGAGAAGACTTTCAATTTGCAGTTTGGTTTCCGCCGAGAGCGCCTCATAGGCAAGCCGCAGATTCGCAAAAAAAGTCGCGGCACCGTCCTTGGGAACCTCGACGCCATACAGGACAGCGCCCGTTCCAGGACGGATCTTGTACGATTGATCGGAATGCCAGGCGATCTCGCCGGATCCAAGCCCACCTATCTCTTTGCCGGCAAAATTCCTGAGGTTACTTAACACAACGATGTTGTTGTTGCCGGTCGAGTTCCAATCGCTGCGGGGGTGCTCTTCGAGTTCTCCGAAGCGCTGACTAAAGTCAGCCAGTTCGTCTTCAGATAACGACTGCCTTCGAAATACAATTACTCCGCAGGCCTTCCACAGGCGCCTGAGTTCCTCTATTTGGGATTTTTCCATTGGTTGCCAAAGGCTGAAGCCTCGCACCTCACGCGCAAAACTTCCTCCAATGGTCTTCGTGTCGAATGTCATGAAACGTCGCCTCCATGATGATAGTTCTGCTTTCAAAAACGGAGGCTAGTTACGAAACAATCATGATGGAAATGATTTTATAGCATAATATATATGCTAATTGTCTTTGAATTGAGACGCCGCCCGGATCATGCGATCCTGCACTTCGGTAGATTTGCTCCGCGCCTGCTCACGCGATGAGGATGGGTGCAGGCGGTCGCGTCATCGCCCGCTTCATCTGCGGGTCTACGCACCCTCGACCGTGATGACCATGTCCTTTTCATCGGTCGAAGCCTTGCGCAACGCCATCAGCGGCTGATACTCGGTCGAGGTGTACCAGGCATTGAGGCGCTCCATATCTGGAAACTCGATGATGACGACCCGCTCCGGCTTCCAGTGCGGGCTTTCCGGAAACTTATGACTGCCGGCCTTGGTAATATAACGGCCACCGTAGCTCTCGATCATCGGTTTGACCTTGACCCGATACTCCTCGAACTTGACGGGATCGGTGATGATGTGTTCGGCGATATAATAGACCGACATTGGTTTCTCCGTCGCGGTGTTGCATCGAGGATAGGAAACTATATCGGATCTTCTCAATAGTATCCTAACATAAATGGATTGGATACATTTTTTGTATCCAAAAATATATATTTAGAATACTGTCATCCGCGATTGCGGGAGAAGCTTACCGATGCCCGGGCTATTTTCTAAAATGTGTTTCGGCGCCTTCGCGCTGGCCATCTACGGGGCTTCGCCGGGCTTTACGGAGGAAAAGCCGCTCCGGATCGGAGTTTTGACGGACCTGAGCGGCGCGTTTGCGGACTTGGCTGGTTACGGATCGGTCGAAGCGATCCGTATGGCCGCGGAGGAACATGGGATGCACATCCTGAACAGGAAAATTGAGATCATATCGGCCGACCATCAGAACAAGGCCGACATCGGCGCGGCGATCGCGCGCCGATGGTTCGATACCGAGGGCGTCGACGTCATTGCCGATTTTTCGAACTCCTCCGTCGGCTTCGCGGTGCAGGAGCTTGCGAAGGAAAGGGGGAAGATCATCCTGCTGGCTGCGGGCTCGTCCGATTTCACCGGAAAGTCCTGCACGCCGACGTCCAGCCAATGGGTCTACAACAGCTACACGAACGGATACGCGCTCGCTCGCGAACTGACCCGTCAGGGCCTCAGGAGCTGGTATGTAGTGACCGCCGACTACGCGTTCGGACATTCCTTCGAGGCGGAAATCAAGAGGGCAGTCGTTGACAACGGCGGCGAGGTCAAGGGGACCGCGCGGCACCCGCTCGGCACCAGCGACTTCAGCTCATTCTTGCTCGCCGCGCAGAGTTCGGGAGCGCAGGTCATTGCTCTGGCCAATGCGGGGGCCGACACGGTGAACGCCGTGAAACAGGCCGGCGAATTCGGAATCGCGCCAAAACAGGTGATCGCCACGCCGGCCCTTTTCAACACCGACATCAGGAGCTTGGGACTGGAGACTGCGGCCGGCCTGCGATTTATTACGAGTTCGTATCCGGACATGGACGATCGTACGCGGCGCTGGAGTGCCGAATTCCTCAAGCGGCGCGGCATTATGCCCTCAATGACCCACGCCGGCATGTACTCGGCGGCAGAGCATTATCTCAAGTCCGTTGAAGCCGCAGGTACGACCGATGGGCGGGCGGTCTCAAAAAAGATGCAGGAGCTCCCCGTAGAAAACATTTTCACACACCAGGGGCGGGTACGCGCCGATGGCCAGATGGTACACGACCTGTTCTTTGCACAAGTCAAGCAGCCGGAGGAATCCCATGGCGAATGGGATCTGTTCAAGATCCTCTATACGATTCCGGCCTCGACGGCTTTCCGGCCTCTGGAGGACAGCGAGTGCCCTCTTGTCAGGGCGACGAAATAGGCCATTCGATCAGTTCAGGATGCCCGGTGGCATCCTAGTGGCGCGCACGGCGACTAAAGGGCCGACGCTTCCGCGAAACAGCACCCAAGTTCTCATGCGTTCAACTGAAACCGATGAGAACGACGGGCGTCCGCGCTGAAAGCGAGCCTTCGGGTGCAAGGCGTCAGGTCACCGCCCTTTTGTCCGTGGCCTACACACCCTCGACGGTGATGACCATGTCCTTTTCATCGGTCGACTGCTTGCGCAGCGCGATCAGCGGCTGATACTCGGGTGAGGTGTACCAGGCATTGAAGCGTTTCATATCTGGAAACTCGATGATGAGAACGCGCTCCGGCTTCCAGTGCGGGTTTTCAGGAAATTTATGGCTGCCGACCTTGGTGAGGTAGCGGCCGCCATAGCTAAGAACCGTGGGTGAGGCTTTGACCTTATACTCCTCGAACTTGACGGGATCGGTGATGATGTGTTCGCCGATATAATAGATGGGCATGATTTCTCCGTGATGAGTGTTGCATCGATACCTGCGTGCGGTGGCGCACGTCGCCATGCCGAAGGTCAAGATCGAAGGGGCGAGAATGAAAAGCCGTCTTCACACCTCCAATTCATGTATCCATTATAAATCAACCTGCATCCAATTTGGTCTCTTTGTCAACGTAGTTGGGCACGCGCATCGGAGTCGGCGCCCTGTTGACGCGCGCGGTCGCCGCAATAGGATGATTCGGGCTGCCCAAATGCTGGAGATCAAGTTGCAGGAACGCGTGCGCGAAATCGGCGAGAACTTCCGCGCCGCAAGAACGGCCGCGGGCTTGACCGTCACCGAGCTCGCCAGGAAGTCCGGGCTCACGGCGCGCTCGGTGAACCGCGCGGAGGCCGGAGATCCCGAACTCACCGTCTCGGACCTTTTGAAGCTCAGCGGGGCGTTGGGGATCGAAATCGGCGGGCTATTCGCCGGCCGAACGACGCGAGCCGCCCAAACAAGAAAGGCGAAGGCGAAGGGAAGCGACGAGGACTCGTTGGCCGCTAGCGACGGCGCCGAACTCGTCAGTAAGCTCACGAAAGCCATCGCCGCCCAAATCGCATCGGGCCGCTACACGCAAGGAGACAAACTCGGTCAGGAAGCCCTGGCGCGCGAATTCAAGGTCAGTCGGACGCCCGTCCGTGAAGCCCTCAGCCAACTCGCCGCATACGGTCTGGTACTGCAAACACCGCAACAGGGCGCGGTGGTCCGTCCGATAACCTCGAAACAGATCAGGGACGCCTACCAGGTCAGGGCGGAATTGGAAGGCCTCGGTGCCCTGCTCGCCGCAGAATGGATCACCGACCGGCAGCTCGAGGAATTGAAGGAGGCCGAGAGGAAATTCGCAAGAGCCGTCGCGGCGCGGCCTCAGGGCATCGCCGAACAGGCCGCGGTCAATGAAGCTTGGGTGAGCTCCAACGAGTCGTTTCACAACATTATTCTCGACGCGTCGAACAACCGTAAGCTGAAGGAAAGCGTCGCAAGACTTCATCAGGGTTTCACCCGTCCGATCCTGATGATGGCGGCAGGAATGGACAAGCGCCGCATGAGGGAAAATGTGGAGCAGCATGCGGCAATCTACGAGTGCCTGCGCCGCCGGGACGGCGAAGCCGCCCGCAACGCAATGATCCACCACATTCACCGCGCAGGAGAGCTTGCGGCGATATGGATCGAAGCGCGCGACCGCCAGAAGGCACGTATGTCCTGACCCTTACCTCAGTGCACCGCGCGGTTGAAGCACGCCACTTTCTGTTCGCTCATTTCGATCATGGCATGGCGGACTCCCTCCCGACCCATGCCGGACCCCTTGATTCCGCCAAACGGCATGGAATCAAGTCGATAGTCGGTGCTTTCGTTGACCATGATGGCCCCCGCCTCGAGCCGCTCGATCGCATCGAGCGCCGTCTCCAGCCGGCTAGTAAATATTGCCGCCTGCAACCCTAGATCGACGGCATTGGCACGCGCGACAGCTTCTTCGAAATTATCGAAGGGCGCAAGCAGCGAGACGGGACCATAGACCTCATCCCGCATGAGGACGTGGCCGTCAGGAACATTCTCCACCAGGGTCGGCTGCATTACCGTCCCCGCGCGCATCCCGCCCACAACGACGCGACCGCCCTGCTTGACCGCCGAATGAACCGACAATTCGATGCGCGCGGCTTCGTTCTCGTCGATGATGCAACCCATATCAGTTGAGTCCGAGAGTTTGGGGCCGGTGACGTAGCAGCGCGCGCGGGCGACCATCTCCTCACGAAAACGATCGTACGCCGGGCGCTCCACATAGATCCTCTGCACATGCAGACAGTTCTGCCCAGCCGCCCAGAACGCACCGGAAATGCAGTCATTCGCCGCGCGGTTGATATCGGCGTCGGCCATGACGATGTTCGGGCAATTGCTTCCCAGCTCCAAGGAAAGCTTTTTGACCCCAGCAACGCTCGCGATGCGCTCGCCCGTGCTTCTTCCGCCCGTAAACGACACCATGCGCACGCGGCGGTCGGAAACCAATTGGTCTCCAATCTCCGCGCCGCTGCCGGTGATGACCTGGAGCACGTTATCGGGAAGGCCAGCTCGCTGCAGAACCTGCGCAAGCCGGATCGCGGAAAAGGGCGTCTTGCCATGCGGTTTCAGAATCACGGTGTTACCTGCAGCGATGGCCGGTCCAACCTTGTGGGCGACGAGGTTTAGCGGGTCGTTGAAGGGCGCAATCGCCACGACCACGCCCACGGGCTCATAGACAAAATATCCCGAACGGCGTTCACTGCCCGGACGTTGAGAGAACGATATCGTCTCGCCGACCAGCCTCCCCGCCTCTTCGCCCGCAAGACGCATGGTCATTGCGGCACGAACAACCTCCAGACGGGCTTCCCGGATCGTCTTGATTCCCTCGGTCGCTATCGTACGCGCGAAGGATTCGGAATCCCCCTCGAGCAAGGCCGCGGCCTTCAAAAGAATCGAAGCGCGCATGTGTGCTGGCATCGCCCTCGCGTCCCTGCGCGCCTCGAAGGCCGAATCGAGCGCTATTTCGACGTCAGCCGCGCTCGCGCGTGGAACGCTGCCGATGAGGGTGCCGTTTTCCGGATTGCGGATCTCCATCCGGCCCGGGCGCGGCACCCAAGCGCCGGCGAGCAACATGAGCTGATCGTTCACGGCCGACTCTCCGATACGAGGAGTTACTTGCGGCGCTGGACGTTAGCGGCGTAGGCCGGGATTTCGATTCCACTCTTCACCCGGCTACAGCTTTCGGGCGGACCCGCGACCGTCCGCAACGGAATCCTGCCAGCCCAGAGATCCAGCACGTAGTCCTCCTCGAAATCCTTGACGCCGGTGTCGCGGATTTTGGCCGAAACTTCGAGGAGCGGAAATCGGACGATCTTCGTGGCGCCGATCTCCTGCCGCTTGGGCGGTCTTACCTTGTGTCCCGGGATGAGGTGCTGCACGAAGGCGTCGAGAAGACGTTCCTTGTCGGCCGGATCTGTCACTTCCTCGGCGGCATCGGAGAAGATCACCACGGATCGGTAATCGACCGCGCAATTGAAGCCGGACCGCGATGCCACCAGAGAATCGACGAAGCTCACAGCGATGCTTGCCGGAGCGCCGTTGATCAGGGAATTCAGAAGCTGGCTGTTCGCGCTTCCGTGTATGTAGACAAATTCGTCCTTGCGCAGGATGGCGGTCGGAATGACCCGCGGCTTGCCGTTTATCGCCATGGCAACATGGCAGAGAATGGCCTCGTCCAAGATCTTGTGAACCGTCTCGCGGTCGTAGGTGCCGCGTTCCGGAATCCGTCGAACGCGGGTTCGTTCGGTCACCTCGTAGGTACTCATCTGCGGCTCCATGCGATGTTAGCAACGGGTAGCGGGGAGCGCTGCGGGAAGACGGCGATCCAGCGCGGGCGTCAGGCGGCCGTCGTCTGCTTGAGGAGGTGGTCGCCCTCATAGCCGTTCAGCGGTCCGTCCGCTTTTCCGCTCTTCAGTGCCTGCAGGGTATCGTAAAGCGACAGCGGCACCTCGACCCCGTGCTTGGTCGTGCGCTTCCGCGCATCGTAGCGGCGGTCGGACGGCAGACGGGTGCCCTCCTGCGCCAGGATGAGGCCGAACAGCTTCTCTCCGTGCGCGATCTGTCGTTCGCGATTTCCGTTGGCCATGAAGCGTACTGGATCCATCGCCAACACGAGTTGACCGCCGCAGCATGTGCCCGTGTTGGCGGTATCGTATTCTCCGGACTCGACGCTGAGGAAATCGCCGACAAGAGGACCGGCAAGCAGTTCGATCATCGTCGAGAGCGCGGATCCCTTGAATCCGCCGAACGTCAGCTGCGCGCCGAGGAGCGCCTGCTTCGGATCGGTTGTCGGACTTCCGTCCGGCCCGATCGCCCAGCCTTCCGGGAGCTCGCGTCCGTCGCGCATGCGGATCTGAATTTCGCCGCGCGCGCTGGCGCTCGTCGCCATGTCGAAGCAGAACGGAGGACCGTCCCGTCTGGGCCACGCGAAGGACATCGGATTGGTTCCGAACAACGGTTTCGTGCCACCGGCGGGCGCGACATATGGGCTCGCGGAAACGAAGGACATGCCGACGAGACCCCGCTCCGCCAGACGCTCGACCTCGGGCCACAGCGCCACGATGCTATGGCAATGATTGATTGCGAGGGCGGCGATGCCGAACTGTCGAGCGCGGTCGGCCAAGAGTTGATCGCCACGCTCCAGCGCGAGATTGGAATATCCATGGTGCGCATCGATCCGGATCACCGCCGGCGCGAGGTCGGATACGGTGGGCTCCCTGTCGCCTGTAGCAAGGCCTGACTTCAGCCCGTTCACGTAGAAGGGAATTCTGAACAGCCCGTGATGGCGACATTCGTCGCGCTCGGCTGCGGTTACCGAGTTCGCTATGGATTGCGCATGCGCTTCGTTGAAGCCCTGCTCCCTCAGCAATGCCCTTGTTGTCGAATGCACCTCTTCGAGGGACATATTGATCATTTTGCTCATCCTCTCGAGACCTTTCCGGGGTTGGCGCGCCTACAACGATCTGACCAGGATCGTTGTGGTCCGGCGCCATCCCTCGACGTCCAGGAACACGCCGACCTTCGTCACACCTCAATAACGGATTGGATACGATATGTCTATCATTGCATCCATGTTTTTGGCATCATTAGTTCTGCCTCTCGGCGTCGGCAGGCCAAGTCGCCGTCTAGCGGTGCACCCCAATTCAACCAGATCTTCCGCGCTTCAACGTAGATTCGGCTGTCTCACTGCGTTGCTGGCGGCGCCGCATTACGGCCGCATGCACGTCGAGAAAAACGGGTACCTCCCGCGTCAAACGTCGGCGCGCAATACCTTGCCGCGGGTTTCGGGCAGCGCGAATGCGGCGAGGAAGAGCGCGCTGTACGCGACCACGGCGAAGATCGCGATCGCATTCGACAGTGCAATGGTGGTGGAGAGATATCCGACTAGGGCCGGATATAGCGCGCCGATACCACGGCCGAAATTGTAGCAAAAGCCCTGACCCGAGCCGCGCAGCCGTGTCGGATAGATCTCTGTGAGAAAAGCGCCGGCGCCCGAGAAATAACCGGATGCAAAGAAGCCGAGCGGGAAGCCCAACACCCAGAGAATTTCGTTGCTCAGCGGCAGTTGGGTATAGGCGATGATTACCGCGATCGCGCCGATCGAAAAGACGAGGAAGAGATTGCGGCGTCCGATCCGATCGGCAAGCCAAGCGCCGACTAGATAGCCGATAAACGATCCGATGATCAGTGCTGCGAGATAACCGGTCGACCCGACGATCGAGAGTTTGCGCTCCGTGGTGAGCAGTCGCGGCAGCCATGTATTTATGGCGTAGTAGCCGCCTTGACAGCCAGACATCATCAGTGAAGCGAGGATGGTCGTCCTCAGAACTGGGCCAGAAAAAATCTCCCAGATCGCGGGCTTGATCTGATGGGCAAGCGTTTCCTGAGCGATTCTCGGCTCTTCGACGTAGCGGCGAAGATAGAACACCAGCAGCGCCGGCAGCGCACCGATTGCAAACATCCACCGCCACGCGCTGGCTTCCGGCAGCGAACCGAACAGGATGGCTTGCGCGATCACCGCGAGCGCCCAACCGATGGCCCAGCCGGATTGCACGGAGCCGACCGCGCGGCCGCGATATTGTGGGCGAATCGTTTCTCCCATCAGGACGGCACCCGCCGCCCACTCGCCTCCGAAACCAAGCCCGAGCAACGTCCGCGCTGTTATTAGTTGGGCAAAGTCCTGCGCCAGCGCGCACAGCAGCGAGCACCCAGCAAACCAGAGGATCGTGATTTGCAGCGTACGCACCCGGCCGATCCGGTCGCAGAGATAACCGGCGGCCCAGCCGCCCAAAGCGGAGGCCAACAGTGTCAGCGTGACCGCGAGACCCGCCGATCCCGCATCGACGGTCCAAAGCTTGATGATGGTGCCGATCACCAGCGGGTAGAGCCAGAAGTCCATCCCATCGAGCGCCCATCCCGACGTGCAAGCCCAGAACGTCCGCCGCTCCGGCGCGTTCATGTCACGATAGAATGCCAACAGACTGGTGTCTTCGATCGGAACGGTCGTCGTCGCGTCGCCCGTAGGCTGCAGCGTGCTCATGCGTTTGCTCCCCAGTTGAGCCGCGTTCCCCGCGCAATGCGTGGCATTACGCCGTATCTCAAGAAATTCTCGCCCTCGGGAATTCCTGGAGAATTGGCGGGGGCCCATCCACAACTCCCCGCTCCGAATTACTTTTCCAGAGGTTAGCGCTGCGCCAGCTGCGGGCGCGCTCCGACTGCTCTTTCGATGCTTCCGAGTTGGTCTGGGACATCGGCACCTCCTTGCGCATATTTGACTTGCGCATATTTCAACGATCGTATCCCAACGCATTAACTTTGGATACATTTTTTATCTTGGCGCAGTCCTTTTTAGAATACGATTTGGCGCCGGCATGCATTCAGTTCAGAACTTGCCGCTGGAAACGACGGATGCGGCTTTGAACCGAATGCGGCGCGGTAGCGTTCTACCGAGGGTCGGAGCCCAGTGAGCCGCGGCCTTCCAGCCAGCGAACCACAATTTCTCCCGAACGGAGCACATGGTGTTTCATGGTTCGTTTGGCTTCAAGCGCATCATGGCGCTCGATGGCAGCCAGAATGGCTTCGTGTTGCACGACGTTTTCTCTCATGCGCCGCCCATCCATCGCGCTTGCTGAAAGCATAACGTTCTTGGTGAAGCCGAGGTGGAGGTTGCTGATGACCTCAGCCAACTGTACGTTTCCGCTCGCGTCCATAATTACGCCGTGGAAAGCGTCGTTCGCTTCGATCCACGTCGGGAGTGCCTTGGTTCGTGCTGCGGATGCCAGCTTGCCACCGGCATCTTCCGACAGGGTATCGACGATCGCAGCGAACCGCTTTTGTGCCGCCTTCATTTTATCGACCTGATCGTCTCTGATCCACTCGACGGCGAGTTCGCTTGCCAGACCCTCAAGCTCGGCTCTGACTTGGTATGCTTCCCTGATTTCCCGCGCGCTTGGAGCACGCACGATCGATCCCTGGTTGGGTACATGCGTTACAAGCCCCTTAACTTCCAAAAGCCGGAGCGCCTCCCTCACGGGGGTGCGGCTGACCTCGAATTCTTCGGCCAATGCTTCCTGGCGCAGACGCGAACCAAGGGGATAATCGCCTGTTTCGATCCTTGAACTGATTTGCTCAGCAAGGTGGCTGACCAATTTCTCGGT
>Ga0070734_10005717_pt1 | contig 10800 bp, 11 predicted proteins | sample Coa_R1_8_FD_66444 | JGI IMG/M metagenome (GOLD analysis project Ga0070734, IMG submission 66444) | Surface soil microbial communities from Centralia Pennsylvania, which are recovering from an underground coalmine fire - Coalmine... | ecosystem: Environmental > Terrestrial > Soil > Unclassified ... | reverse complement strand
TTATTAATTTATTATGCAAACAGCTTTCGTTGCAAACCAAATTTTCACAGGCACTGAAATATTAACAGGTAAAGCTGTTCTCGTGAATGATGATGAAGTGGTTGATATTGTTTCATCTTCGGTTATCCCTCAACGTTATAATAAAAAAGATTTAGATGATCACTTATTAGCTCCGGCTTTTGTCGACCTTCAGATTTACGGTGGTAATGGAAAATTATTCTCCACTGAATTAACTACCGAATCGATTGAAGCAACATATGAATATTGTGTGCAGGGAGGTTGTTCTCAGTTCATGATAACAATGGCAACTAATTCCATTGAGAAATTTTTAGCAGGCATTGAAAAAGTGAGAGAATATTGGGCAAGCGGCGGCAAAGGCTTGCTGGGCTTGCATTTAGAAGGCCCTTATCTTAACCCGATTAAGAAAGGTGCACATATCGAAAAGTATATCAAAAAGCCAACTGTTGAAGAAGTCAGCATGCTTTTGCAAAAGGGGAAAAATGTTATCAAGATAATGACACTCGCGCCAGAACAATGTGATAAGGAGATTATCGAAATGCTTTTAAAAAATCACATCATCGTTTCTGCCGGGCATAGCAATGCAACTTATCATGAAGCAATGAATGGGTTTCAATCAGGCGTTCCTGTTGCCACGCATTTATTCAATGCAATGTCACCCTTGCAAGGCCGTGAACCGGGAATGGTTGGTGCGATTTACGATTCAGGAGTGATGAGCAGCGTTGTCTGTGATGGCATTCATGTTGATTTTGCTTCTGTTCGCATCAGTAAAAAATTGATGAAAGAAAAATTATTTTTTATTACTGATGCGGTTGCTGAAATTCTTCATGGAGAATATCAGCATGTTTTCAAAAATGACAGATATACTTTGCCCGATGGAACACTTTCGGGTTCTGCGCTTACCATGTTGCAAGCTGTCAAAAACGGCGTTGAAAAAGTTGGGATTGATTTGGAAGAATCATTAAGAATGGCTTCACTATATCCTGCACGGGTTATCAAACTTGACAAAAAGTATGGAATCATTTCTCCGGGTTCTAAAGCTGATTTTGTTGTGCTGGATGATAAATTGAATCTGGAAAGATTAATTATTGATGGAGAATAATCTTATTTAATAGACGCATTACTGGATTGAATCCTCGTGTGAATCACCTGCAACACTTTTTCTGTTTTAAAATCAAGCCCTTTTCTGATTGCTTCTGCTGTCGGCAATGCCAGCACATCAGGCATCACGCCATGACCATCTTTAATCCTGTTTTTATCTATGATTAACCTGAATTTTGGTAAGCGAAAACGCACGCCGGTATTTGGAAGCGTGACATCCGGAATCATCCAGGCATTGTTTCCATAATAGCCTCCGCCCGTTTCTTCACCCACGAGTGTTACGTTTTTTTGACCTTTGATGGCTCCTGCGAATAGTGTTGTCGCTGAAAATGAATTGCCTCCAATCAGCAGATACACATCTCCGTTAAAATGATGGTTTGTTTTCGGATGAAAATAATGCCGTTCAAAATATCCAAAATGGTATTTGCCATCTTCTCTCTTGCTCGTCAAAAAAACCATCAGTATCCGATAGAAAAAACTTTTGTCAATATACTTATCATATCTACTGTGCCTTGTTGAAGCATATAATGAATCAGCGAGCTTGAATTTTTTATCAATAATAAATTTTGTGAGAAGCGTTGAATTACCGGCATCTCCGCCACCATTTGAGCGCAAATCAATCACAAGGTTCTGAACATGCCTTTTATCAAGCGTTTTAAATGTTTGTCTGAAAAATCTTTTTAAGCGATTGCCATGACTGAATGTGTTCAGCGTCATGAAAGCTGTGCTGCCAACAGTATCAATCTGAAGATTGCGGGCATTATATAGTCGTTGGTCTTTCCCGTATTTTCTGTTGAATGTTGAAATCATTCTTCTTGAAGCAGAATCTCTTTTCAATGTGTCTGCTAACGGATTATACACATGAATAAATTCTCTTTTTTCATTCCCATCATTGTCATAATACTCAATATCGAGACTATCTTTTAATCCAAAAAGGCTGGTGTACCAACTCCCGAAATTGAATCCATTACTCAGCGATTGATATTTTCCTGTCATACTGTAGCCGTCAGTAACCATATAATTAAACATTGTGTCTCTCAATTGTGACGAGGTTAATCCATCAATACTTTTAATAACCGTCCCTCTTTTGATGAGTGAATCTTTTCGGTTAATGTTCACTGTTACAATCATCGTATCGCTCCAGAATTTCATCCCGAGTGGGAACAATTTCATTTTAGCAGTATCGAGATAATCACTGTAGTCTTTTGAATGCCTCACAGAAGTGTGACCACAATCCACTCTGGTGACAACATAGCTCAACAAATTCCTGAACTGTGGCTCTGTCATCGAATCTTTAATCTGTGAATAGCCATTATTGAAATAATAATCCATGCTGTCTTTAGATGCATACCAATAAAGCCCGGGGTGAGATTCCTGCAGAATATTTCTGAATAAGCTATAATCTTTCTTTAATATTTCCGGTGCATATTTTTTATTGGGATTGAACGCTTCCTTGCTCGTTGTGCAAGAGAAAGTAAATAGAATTGATAACCACAAAAAGAGGTAAATAAGTTTTTTCATCAGATGCCCCCGTTTAGCGAAAAGCATTCCAGCCCTGCGCAGTAACATCAAACGTATTACCACCTTTGGTTATTATCTTTTTTCCCTTTTCTTGCTCACACATATAACCAATTATGCTAATCTGCTCGTTTAGCAACAGCTTTTCATGTTCTGATTGTGGAATGGTGAACAATAACTCATAATCTTCTCCGCCGCTAAGGGCGCATGCGGTCGGGTCTAATTCAAATTTGAATGCTGCATTGCGGGTTTCTTCTGCGATAGGGATTTTTTCTTCGTATAAAACACATCCCAATTCGCTTTGCTTGCAGATGTGCAGGATTTCTGAACTTAACCCATCGCTGATGTCCATCATGGATGTGGGAATAATTTCTGAATCGCTCAAAAAATCAATGATATCTTTCCTTGCCTTAGGTTTTAATAATCTTCCAATCACATACTTCTCCCCTTCCAAATCAGGTTTTATCTGTGGGTTTTCAAGAAATATTTTTTTCTCTCTCTCTAAAAAAATCAAGCCAAGATATGCTGCGCCTAAATCGCCGCTGCAGCATAGCAAATCTCCTTTTTTTGCAGTGCTACGCTTCACAAATTTATCCGGAGCAACTTCACCGATTGCGGTTATTGATATAATAAATCCTTTTTGAGAAGAAGCCGTATCTCCGCCAATCAAGTCAACACCATATTTTTCGCAGGCTGCATATACGCCTTCATAAAACTCATCGAGTGCTTCAAGGCTGAAGCGGTTGCTGATGCCAAGGCTCAATGTTATTTGAGTGGGAGTTGCATTCATCGCATATATATCGCTCAAATTCACAATCACTGATTTGTAGCCAAGATGTTTCAGTGGGGTATATGCCAAATCAAAATGAACGCCTTCAATCAACAAATCTGTTGTGATAACAGTTTGCTTTCCGAAATGGTCAATCACTGCGGCATCATCACCCACACCAACAATTGAAGACGCGTTTTGCAATTCAATATTTTTTGTAAGATGTTCTATCAATCCAAATTCTCCGAGCGATGATATTTCTGTTCTTTCTGCCATTAATGTTTGATTTACGAATTACGATTTGGGATTTACGATTTCTCTATTTCGGTTATTCTTCATTGTATTTAAGGATGCAACAATAATTGATAATAGTTCATTTCCTTCTTTATAAATTTTTGAAATCGCTTCTTTATATGACGGATTTATTTCCTGAATCAACTCAAAGAAAAATAATGATTCATCCAACTCTTCTTCTACAATCTTGAACTTGTTCAAAAAATCTGCTCGTGATTTTCCTCGCAAAGCAGCCCGATAATTCGCCGCCGCCGAAGATGCTGACCTGTTTATCTGGTCAGAATAATTTTTATTAACGATATTATATGGCAGCTTCAAAATTAAAAATGCTGTATTCAAAGCATATCTTTTGAATCGTTCTTTCAATTCTTCTTTGTTCATAGCGATAGGTTTTATTTTGAAAGAAATCGTAAATCCCAAATCGTAATTCGTAATTCTATTGCACTTTATCATTTACCCAATCAATCAATTCCTCGTGGATTTTTCCATTGGTAGCAATGATATGCGGTTGATATGGTGAATATTTTTTTCCTGTGAAGTCAGAAACTTTACCGCCTGCTTCTTCAACGATTAAAAAACCCGCTGCGCTGTCCCATGCATTTAATTTGTGTTCATAAAATCCATCAAATCTGCCGGCTGCGACCCAACACAAATCCATCGCTGCAGAACCTAGCCTGCGAACAGGAACACCTTTTCTTATCAACCGGGAAAAAACTTCGAGCGGACCATTTGGTTCATTAATATAAGTATATGGAAACCCAGTTACCAGACAGGATTTCAGCACTTCCGTTTCATCGCTCACTTTAATAAGATTGTCATTCAGCGTTGCGCCAAAACCTTTTTGCGCGAAATAAAATTCATTGATAAAAGGATTGTAGACAGCGCCCATTATCATTTCTCCATCTTGTTCAAGACCAATCGAAACACAGCAAATCGGGATTCCATGAGCAAAATTCACGGTGCCATCAATCGGGTCAACAATCCATTTGAAACTGGAATTGGTAACAATCGCTCCAGCTTCTTCGCTCAAAATAAAATGGTCGGGAAAATCATTTTTGATGACTTCAAAAATTGCTTTTTCAGAAGCGTGGTCAGCTTCTGTCACCAGATTATTAACGCCTTCTTTATTGGAGATTTTAAATTTGCCGTGAAAAAACTCCTGCATCACTTTTGCCCCAGCTTCAGTTGCTTTAATGAGTGTGGATTTTAGCATGGCGCAAAGATAAACGTCTGAACTGTGATTTTTTTGATTTGTATGATTGAGCTGATTCTGAACCTTCTTTTCTACTCCGCAAATTTCACAAATCTCAAAATCATACATCACTAAATCAGAAATTCTTGCTTTATCTGTTCACGCTTCCCATAAAATTCTCCGGATATCTCAATCCTGCTGCTACATTTTTCGGAGCGATATTATCAATTTCCTCTAATTCTTTTTTTGTAAGGTTAACATTTAGCGAACCAATATTTTCTTCCAGATATTTTACTCTTTTTGTTCCGGGAATCGGGAAAATATAATCACCTTGAGCCATCACCCAGGCAAGCGCTAATTGAGAAGCGGTGCAATTTTTATTCACAGCTATTTCTTCAATTTTTTTTACGAGCTCAAGATTCTTATTAAAATTTTCTCCCTGAAATCTTGGCGAATGCCTGCGGTAATCTGTAGCGTCAAGGTCTTCGAATTTTTTTATTTGTCCTGTTAAAAACCCACGCCCAAGTGGGCTGTATGGAACAAACGCAATTCTTAGTTCTTTGCAGGCTTGCAATATTTCATCTTCCGGGTCACGGCTCCATAATGAATATTCTGTTTGCAATGCTGTGATTGGATGAACAGCATGCCCTTTTCTTAATGTAGCAGCCGATGCTTCTGATAAACCAATCCCTCTTATTTTTCCTTGCTTCACTAAATCAGCCATCGCACCAACCGTTTCTTCAATAGCTGTGTTCGGATCCACACGGTGCAGATAATACAAATCAATCATATCGATTCCTAATCTTTTCAAACTCCCTTCCACAGAGGATTTCACGTATTCCGGTTTTCCATTCACGCTTCTCGCTGTCGGATTTTTTGGGTCACGAACAATGCCGAATTTTGTAGCAATCGTAAGTTTGTCTCTTTTTCCTTTTATCGCTTTGCCAACCAATTCTTCATTGAGATATGGACCATACATATCCGCCGTATCAAAAAAAGTAATTCCCAATTCTATCGCACGATGAATTGTTTTAATAGATTCTTCATCATTTCTTGGTCCATAAAAATCGCTCATGCCCATGCAGCCAAGCCCGAGTTGCGATGCAAATAATCCTTGTGTACCTAATGATTTTATTTTCATGAAAAATATTTTAAAAAAATAAAGGGAAGCAAATTTACTTCCCTTTTGTTCACTAACAGCAAAGCGTCAATTATGTTTATAGCGCTGGCTTCGCGATAAATAATTGTTTGTAATAATCACGGTAAGCCCAGGCTAAATAAAGTTGAGAAATAATTATCAGAAAGCTGATGGTCGTTGGCATTCCGCCGGTTTGAAGAACCGAATGGAACAACAAAATATTAATGCTGATTGGCATCAATATAACGAGAACCAATGCGACGTATCTGTTTGCTAATAATAATGCTCCGCAAATTGTTTCTATCACTTTTACTAACGGGAATATATACCCCGATTGAAATAATCCACCTAAAAATGCAGCAGCTTTTCCTTCCGGCTGGCTGTTGTTCGGAATAAAATGAAAAAAGAAATTCAGACCGAACACAAAAAATATAAGTCCTAATATAATTCGTGCAATGAGCACAGAAATCTTTGATGATTTAGAAGTGTCCATAGTAGTTTTTATTAAATTATGCTGTAATTGTTTCTTGTTCGTAAACCGGATAATCTACATATCCTTTTTCCCCTCCAGCATAAAAAGTTGTGGTATCAAGGTTTGTTGATAGTGGAAGGTTATTTTTCAACCGAGTCACAAAATCCGGGTTATTAATAAATGGTCTTCCGAAACCGATTAAATCTCCATTGCCATTTTGCAAATCAGCTTCTGCTTTTTCTTTATTATATCCACCGGCAAGAATAATCGTTCCGCCAAATTGCTCGCGGATACTGTGCTTGATAGACGATGGAACATGAGGAGCACCCAAAGCGCTATGGTCAACAACATGTATGTAAGCGATTCCGATTTTGCCCAGCTCTTTTGCGAGGTAGGAATAGGTTTCATCAACTTCCGGATATGGTTTCATATCACTGGCTGCACCATAAGGAGAAAGCCTGATGCCTACTTTTTCTTTGCCGATGGCTTCGCTGATTTCTCTCGCTAATTCGATAGCAAATCTTGTCCTGTTCTCCACACTGCCACCATATTCATCAGTTCTTACATTGCTATGCGGAGAAAGAAATTGCTCAAGGAGATAACCGTTTGCACCATGCAATTCAATTCCATCGAAACCTGCTTCAATAGCATTTTTTGCAGCATGCACGAATTCTTTTTTTGCATGTTGCAATTCTTCCGCTGTCTTTGCTTGCGGAGTTGGGTGTTCCTGCATACCTGCTGCATCTGTCCATATTTGCCCGGCAGCTTTTACTGCAGAAGGAGCCAAAATTTTTGCGCCCGCTGGCAAATTTTTCTCATGACCAATTCTTCCTGTGTGCATGAGCTGAACAAAAATTTTTCCGCCTTTTTCATGAACTGCGCTCGTTACTTTTTTCCATCCTTCTACCTGGTGCTTGCTGAAAATCCCCGGGATTCTCGCATAGCCAAGACCGTTAGGTGAAGGAGAAGTTCCTTCTGTGATAATCAATCCCGCACTTGCTCTTTGTGCATAATATTGCGCGATTAAATCATTGGGAATATTTCCGATTGCTCTGCTACGTGTCATTGGCGACATCACAATCCTGTTTTTTAATTCAATTTTTCCTAATTTATAGGAGCTGAAAAGTTTGTTCGCTGACATAATTTGAGTTTTTATTTTTATTCAATTTATATATCTATATATTTACAAGTTTCAATGTGTTTAGGCAAAAAAATTTACGCTATCAATTTTCCTAAATAATTGCGGTATTCATTCAATACTTCATCATTCAGCGTGTATTTGTGATTTCTTCCTTCTTTTTCCGGTTCAATCAGCCCGGCTTCTATCAATATTTTCACGTGATGCGAAATAGACGGCTGTGCCAAATCGAGCACCTGCTGAATTTCTGAGCATTGACCACTTCCCCCTTTATTGGAAATATGATGCAATATCTTCAGGCGGCTTGCATCACCGAGCGCTTTTGAAATTTTTTCTATTTGTTTAAGATTTAAAGTCACAAAAATACATTGATAAATGCAAATGTATCGATTATTCTCAAATCTGCAAAACTTTTTGGGTTAGCTACAGATTACACGGATTGGCACAGAAAGAAAATCCATCTGTGTTTTCTGCGTAATCTGTGGCTAACAACTCTTTGCTTCTTCGCTTAAAAAATTCTTACTTCGCAGCATTACTTACTATTTGTGACGCTTTCAATCATCATAGTCAATTACAACGTGAAATATTTTCTTGAGCAATGCCTTTGCTCAGTAAGAAAAGCCATTCAACATATTGAAGCGGAAGTTTTTGTTGCTGACAATAATTCTTCAGATGGAAGCATCGATTATCTAAAACCAAAGTTTTCTTTCGTCCAGTTTATTATTAACAAAGAGAATCTTGGTTTTTCAAAAGCAAATAATAAAGCATTAGCAATTGCCAAGGGAAAATATATTCTGTTCCTGAATCCGGACACGATTGTAGCAGAAGATAGTTTCGAAAAATGCATTCAGTTTTTAGACTCGAATCCTGATGCCGGTGCTCTTGGAGTTAAAATGATTGACGGAAGCGGAAATTATCTTAAAGAATCAAAACGCGGTTTTCCTTCTCCCTGGGTTTCTTTTTGCAAACTTTCAGGTTTGACTTGCCTATTCCCTCATTCAAAATTTTTCGCGAAATATTATTTTGGCAATCTGAGTGAAAAAGAAAATCAAATTATCGACTCTATTTCCGGTGCATTCTTTTTCGGAAGAAAAGAAGTGCTTGACAAAACCGGCGGTTTCGATGAACAATTTTTTATGTACGCGGAAGATATTGACCTGAGCTATCGCGTTCAGCAAGCGGGATATAAAAATTATTATTTTTCAGAAACTGTTATTATTCATTTTAAAGGAGAAAGCACGAAGAAGGATTTTAAATATGTGGCGCAGTTTTATAAAGCCATGGCGCAGTTTTCAAAAAAACATTTTAGTAAATTTTCTTCTTCCCTTTTTTCGTCTCTGATAAATATATTCATTGGATTTCGACGGATATTCTCTTCCGGTAATAAGCAAGAATCAAAAGTTGAAACCAATATAAATCTGTTTTTATATGGCGACAATAATGCTTGTGATTCTTTGAAAAAAATTTTAGTTCACTCAAAAATGAAAGTTGTAGAACAAGAAACAAACGCAGATGGAATTATTTTTTGTGAGGGAGAAAATTATTCTTTCAAAAACATTATTGAAAAAGCTCAGGCTCTTTATCCTAAAAAAAAATATCTTTTTTATTCTGAATCGAGTCTTTCTATTGTTAGCAGCAATCAAAAAGATGCTTTAGGTTTTTCTTTGGATTTATATTCTTAATGTTCCTCTCTTTTCTTTTTTTCTGATAAAATTTGACAGGCTTTTATAATTAATCAAGACAAGAACTGCAACTAAAAAAAGCCAAATCAGGACAAGCAAAGAAGTCCCATTGAAAACTTCTTCCTGAAAAAAACCCTGCTTTAATAAAAAGCTCATCCCGAAAGTCACAAAAAGCATTTTTATATAATTAGGTAAGATTAGGAATGCCGGGATTAATATAAATTTTTGTGCGTTGGTTTTCGCCATGCTAAAAGCCTTTAATACCGGCGGTACAGTTAACACTAAAACCAGAAATAACGAAGCAATCGCAACTGTAAAATGATTTTTTCCGTCAGGATGTTGAAAAATCATCCGCATGCTTTGAGTGATATCACCTCCTCCGCCAATTGCCGCCAACACATTCACAAATGGATTTGCAGCAAATAATATTGAAAAACCAACCGACCTCGTTCCTCCTGAATTTCTTCTGCTCATCATCGACCATGCAATCCATATCAAAATATAGTTCACTGCCGGGCCGGCAAGCCATGCGAGCACCAATATATTTCCTGAAACTTCACAATGATCGCAAAAAGTCCAGCTATCAAACGCTTTTGTCCCAAAACAACCGCAAAGCCAGTTTGCGGTTAGCACATGAGACCAATCATGGACTTCCTGAATCAGGAAAATCAATGATATAAAAGCAATTATATAAGCAACAGAAAAAGTTATCTTCATTAAATAAATATAAGTAAAATAGAGGTTTTACTCTTTTCTTTTCAGGTCAGCAAATTAATTTGTAAATATCTGGCAAAAAATAATCAACACAAGCCTCTTGATAAATATAAATTCGGTTGATATCTATATTTATTTACTACTTTTTTTGTTGGTAAATGGCTACAAAATTTTTTCTTGTAAAGAAAAAATTTTCGGTTTCTTGATAAACAGTCCTTTATTAAATAATTTCTAACATTAAAAAATGCAATTTTTTTTCTGCTTCGTTTTTAATCCACGGGTCTTAATAAAAAACACTTCTTTGCATTCGTGTTGAATATGGCGCTGTTAATTGTTTGTGGGTTTGTGTTAATAACATTTGATTTAATAACGAACATCCATTTTTATAATTTATTTTCCACGAGTTCACAGTTATAATAACAATAGGTAATTTTATAAAAGAAATATTTATTAAAAACTATGGAAGATATTAACATTGACTCTGCTGGTTCTAATCTTGATAAATTTGGTTTTTTGAATATCGAGACAGACCCTACCTTAGATCTGTTTTCAGAAATCGAAAAGCTGAAGAAAGAAAAAAATGCCATTCTTTTAGCGCATTATTATCAGGAACCGGATATTCAGGATGTTGCTGATTATATTGGTGATAGTTTAGGGCTGGCGCAAGAAGCAGAAAAGACAAATGCAGAAATTATTGTTTTTGCAGGAGTACATTTCATGGCAGAAACAGCAAAGATTTTAAATCCGGATAAAAAGGTTCTTTT
>Ga0070734_10005716_pt1 | contig 10802 bp, 6 predicted proteins | sample Coa_R1_8_FD_66444 | JGI IMG/M metagenome (GOLD analysis project Ga0070734, IMG submission 66444) | Surface soil microbial communities from Centralia Pennsylvania, which are recovering from an underground coalmine fire - Coalmine... | ecosystem: Environmental > Terrestrial > Soil > Unclassified ... | reverse complement strand
CCTCGCCGACAACCGCACCACCACTCGAAACCCGCGGTGGGGCTGGCGAGACTCGGGCTCGTTGGGGTTGCGGCTGGCTGCCCGGCAGAGGCCGGCCGCGGCGTACCAGGGCCCGCCGCGCATGACGCGGCTTCGGCCATCTTTAGGACCTACAGGGTCGTGTTTCTCGCTATTCTGGTAATAATCCTTGTCGTACCAATCCTTGCACCACTGATTCACGTTGCCGTGCATGTCAAATAATCCCCAGGCATTCGCTGCATAACTGCCAACTTTCGTCGATCGTCCGAGGAACGGCCCTTTGGCCGCCCCGCCGTAGGGAGACTTGCCGTTGAAATTTGCTTGTATCGACGACAATGAGTTCCCGTAATAGAATTCCGTGTTCGTTCCGGCACGGCAGGCAAATTCCCATTCCGCCTCCGTGGGGAGGTCTATCACCCAGCCCTTCTCCTTCACAGCCGGCAGCAAAGAAACCATTCGGCAAAAATCCATCGCATCGTCCCAGCTTACGCTCTCTACAGGGAAATCGTCAGTGGCATGTCCGGCAACTTTGTCTTTAAGTCTTCCTCTCGGCGAAAACATGCTGGGATTCGTGCCCATCACTTGCCGGTACTGGGCCTGCGTCACCAGGTACACTCCCATGCAATACGCTTTCGTGATCGACACTTCGTGCTGCAATTCATCGTCGCGTCGTTCCAACTCATTGGGCGACGATCCCATCAAGAACTTGCCTGGCTCGATGCGCGCCAACTTCATCTTGATCCCGTCGCCCAGGTCCAATTCCAGCGTCTTGGGCAAGGGTGCGATCTCGCGGGCTGCAACGCCTTCTTGAATAGGGTTTCTTAGAAAGAACGCAATACTTTGCTTCGTGGCCGGAAGCACCATCGTCGTGTGATTGCCCTCGATTTGCAGTGCTTCGACATCCAATCCTTGCCCTTTCGCCAACGCGGCAGTACGCATGCTCATCAAGTGAAAAGTGATCTCTTTCGTTCCAGAATAGATGCGCAGCGGGCACTTGAAACTGGTGGCGTAGGCCATGGGAGATCGGAGTTGCAACTCCCGAGGATCACCCTTATCGAAGGGTAATCCCGTTGTTTCCCTGAAGCCGCCTATCTGGTCCGGACAGGCCGAAAAAGCGGCCGCGGCACGGAAGCGCTTGGAAGCCATGACGGCCAGAAGTGTCATGGTTCCGCCCACGCTATGGCCCGCGACGTACATACGGTCGGGGTCGACAAAGGGCTGCTTGCCCAGATACTCGGCCGCGGCCAGCACGTCGTCCACTTCATCGTAGAAATACGTGAAAGACCCGGGCTGCCCGTTCTCTCCGCGCAGGGTCGGAGCCAGCACGACGAAACCGGCATCGCGGTAGGGTTTGGTTACGTCCCAGTCGTCGGGGAAGTCGAACGCGAATCCGCCATGCAACCAGAGGACGGCCGGGTGCTTGCGGGTCTGGTCCGCCGGACGATGCAGCCAGGCTTTGAGGCGCAAATCACCTGAAGGGTACTCGACCTCGGTCGCTCCCGCTGAAGGCTTGGTTGGCGACCATTCTTGAGGGGACGGGCCTTTGCGCACGAGTTTGGTCCGAAACTGGCTCCGCGCCTGGGCATAATCCTGATGAACCCCCACTTCCGGAGCGAAGGTCAAGTGACTCAGGATCGCATTAATCTGACGCCGCTGCTCGATCAGCTCAACGTTCTGCCTTTCCAAGAGTTGCTGGATCGCCTCTAGCTTTGTGGTGATCTCTTTGGATCGATCGTCTTGTCCGGCCTGGGCAGTGTTCCCGTGCTTTGCCCCGGCAGAGGGGATGGGGGTCTCCCCCGCCGAACTCGTCAGCAGCGGCAAGAGCAGGATCGCGAGACCCAGGACAGTCAGGAACCCTGCGATAACTACGTTTCGGGATGTCATTCCGCGCTTTGTCATGTTCAACCTCCGTCGCAACAGGTCGAGTGATGGGAGCCCGCTGGCAATAAACCAACCAAAGGAGTGTACAAGCCGGTGGGAATTGTCTCTTGTAGACAATGAACGTGCCTGGTACGCCATTAGCGCGAGCGGACCTGTAGCCGGAATGCGCCGGGTGTCATGCCTGTGCAACGCTTGAAGGCCTTCGTGAAGTGACTCTGATCCACAAAGCCGGCTGCGAGAGCGATTCCGACAAGCGACTGTTGGGAGGTCAACAGTTGGCGCGCCGCAAAGTCCACTCGCAAGCTGCGGACATAGTCGCCTGGTGTACAGCCGAAATAGCGTCGGAATGCCCGGCAGAGATGGACGGGATGAATATCGACTGCGCCCGCGATCTCGTCGAGAATCAGCTTCCCTGTGAAGCGATCGTGGACCAGCTCGCGGGCCTTGATCAGCCAGTGCGGCGGTTTACGCTCCAGGCGGTCATCCCGGCTGCGTGAGACTGCAGCCAAGATCTCCAGCGTTAGTCCCTCCATCGCCAACGGAGACGCCTCGTCCATGCCCTGGAATTCCCGGTACAGGCGGGTAGCAAGCCAGATGGGGTCGGCAGATCGGAAGTCAGTTGGATGATCGGGGAGTCGTATCTGCTGACGAGCACGCTCCAATCTGGGGTGACCAATCTCGATACTGAAGCAGCGTCCACCCTTACGCTGCCAGTAATCCTCGTGAGTACCTTCCACGGGATGGAAAACCAGAGTCAACGTGTCGACGGCCCGAACCCTCTGCTCATAGACTTCGGTACAAGCGCCTTCCAAGACGAGATAGAAATAGGGCCGAACGTGCCTATGCGGGGGAATTCGTAATCCAGGCGAGTAGGTGGACTCGACGAAGGTCAGTTCGCCGAGGTCGCAGCGTCGATGGATCTGCCCATAAAACGATCCAGGGGGGAGCACTGCGACCATGATTGCCGTCCAACCAGCAGGACTTATCAAAGGCCATGCTTTTCCACCTCGCGGCATGATGGCGCCGGCCTGCACATCCGATATCCAGCCTTACCGGCATTCTCTTCCCCAAGGCAACGCCCGTCAAGTAAAGAGACAGCTCCTGGCTACTTTCCGTGGCAGTGGATGGCTGAGCTGCTTGCTGGAGCGCGGTGTCGGTCGAAGTGCACAGATACGGCTCCAGCATGCTTCAGCCCGCCGCAGACGGTGCCCGTGCTTTCAGCTGCCACGGTCCTTTGTCCGCGCCACGCGGATCTGGATCCGCCGCGCTGCTACTTCGCCGTCTTCCTCTTTCCGGACGAAATACAGCTCGGTCGTGCGGATGTCGCTGTGCCCGGCAAATTCCCGCACCTCGTGCATCTGGGCCCCGTTGCGGATGGCATCGTTGATGGCGGTCTTGCGGAGCGAGTGGATGCCGATGCCGCGCTGGCCGAGCCGGTGGGGATCGATGCCCGCCGCCTGGCAGTATTTCTTCACCAGCCGCCACGGCGTCTTGCGGTCCAGGTGCCACGGTGAAGGGCATCGACTTCGAAGCCTAGACTCGGTACGCTGGACGGAACGAGGAAACAGCCATGCCAGCAAATTCTGCCGAGCGAAGCGCTTCATCACTCAAAGGGGATCTTGCCTCGCGTCCCCAGGACCTGCCTCACGGACTCATCTTGCCGCCCGAGGCAGTGCGAGAGATGGTCGAGCAGGAGCAAGTCAAGCATTCACCCGACGTTTTCGCCGCTGCCCAGGAGCGGCTGATGAACGAGTGGACCATCGGTCATTATTTCGACGGACTCTGCTTGGAGGTGATTTACCGCCCCACCTCTCAAGGCCCCGAAGCGCTGGCCGTGGGGTCCGACGAGGTGTTCGCCTTCAAGGAAAAGACGCCGCTGGACGAGCTCCGCAAGCTGGAGACGTTTCTCGGGTATTGATGTGCCAGTCCGACTCGAGATTCCGATCAGCTATCAGCTTCTTTACGCCACAGGCGACGCCAAACTCTGGGCGGATCTTAGTCTGCTGCTCGAGGACGGGCTGGGTAACTGGCACGTGGAGACATTCCGTGTCGACACGGCCACCGAGATTACGACCTTCCCTGCCCCCGGGGTTGAAAGAACTGCCGCGGGTTCCCGCGGCCGAACTCGGGTTGGTTACTGCTGCCGCGGGTTCCCGCCCTGATTCTTCCACCACTCCTTCCATTTCATCACGGCTTCAGTCCGGTCGGTTGCGCTGGCATTGACCGCCGGTCCGAAATCTTTGCCGGCAAGTTCTTTCAGCGCTGCGTGAGCCGCATAGGACACGGAGCGCTGCGGATCCTCCAGTCGAGCAATCAAGTCGGGGATAAAAGATTTATCCTCTTTCATCGCGCAGGCCAGCGCCGCAGCCCGGCGAATTTCCGGACTTTCCTCCTGGAGCTTTTCACGCAAGGTCGAAGCGGTCATCCGGCTCAGTCGCTCGGCCAAGGCATCACGAGCCTTGAGCATATTCGGCCCTTTGAGATGCGTGATGGCCTGGGCCAAGGCATCGCTGTACGCAACCCCTTTTCGCTCCTTCAGGATCTCCAGGATCGCCTCCTGCTTATCGGGGGGTGCTTGAATCAAGCGCTTGGCCAGCTCGGCAGCTTCTTTTTCTTCGCTGCTTGGCGGCGTCGCCGGCACGGGTTTGACTTCCGCTGTGGCCGCCTTCCGCAGCGGTTGCCCGCGTTCCACCGTCTTCGTCTCCCCCTCTCCCCCTCTTCTCTTCTCCTTATCTGCTGGCTTGGCGTGACCCAGCGTTTCCTCGGCCGGCTTCGGCCCATTGGACAGCAACGCCTCGCCACCGATCCCGCCCGCCCTCAGCTTGACGTCACCGGGATCTTGTACCTTGCCGGCCAGCGTGGCGGTCAGGTCACGGGCCACGTTGGCGCGCCGCAGGAACAGCAATGCGAAACAGGTGTCAATCCCGTCGGCGTACTTTCCATGCCAGCTGCCGTCCTCGTTTTGGTGATCGAGCAAAATCTGGGAGCCCCAGGCATACCAGTCTTTCTTGCCGATCGTCTTCAGACCATAAATCATGCCCACCCGCTCCAGCGACCAAAAGAAGTAGTAGTCGGGCGGGGCTCCCGCGGCTGCCTTTCCTCGCTTCCGGGCCGTGGGAAACCGGGCATGGCCAATTTGATTCCCCAAATACAAGAGACCCGAACGCACGGCGAATTCCTTCCCGAAATTACTGTTCGAGTGCGGCTGATTGGCGAACGGGTCGTTGAAGCCACCGCGGCGATCGGTTCGCATCACGGATTGGCTGGCGGTGCCATGAGCCACGGCCAACGCCAACAGACCGGCGCAGGTCATTGCCGGCGTGCCAGAGCCGGCACGGCCCGGCGAGGTCGCCGACATATAATGCCAGCTACCATCCGGAGCCTGGCTCAAGCGAAACCGGCCGGCCAGCCGGATCATCGCGCGTTCCACAGGAATACCATGCCGGCGCGCCACCCACAGCCCGAGGGCAGCAAACTGGGTGTTCGAGTTATCAGCCGGGTGGCGATCGCCCCCGAGGGCCATGCTATTGTTTAGCCGTGCAATTTGATCCTTGATTTCCTTGGGCAGCTCGGCATTCGGCCGGATCTCGGTCTTAGGGGCAGTGGGACGGTTACGTCGCCCGACGAGCTCATTCCGCTGCGGCTTGAGATTCGACAGGCGGCGTTGCTCATTCTCGTCCAGCGACGGACAGTGATATGTCCAGCCGCCCTGATCGTTCTGCCCTCCCAGGAGGCGAACTCCCATTGATTGGATCAGTTGTTCGTCCCCCGTATCTCCCAGGCGATCCAGAAACATGATCATGAGGGAGAGAGAATAGGTGTGCGTGCACGAGATGCTGGCATTGCGGACGAGATTAGCGGTCCGTTCCACGGCCGGATCGTCCGCAGCCACGCCGCATTCGAGCAGGGTCAATCCGGCGAGCGCGGTGGCACCGATCTCCTCCTCGGCTTTGCCCTGATAGGGCCAGCCTCCATCGGCGCGCTGGATCGCCTTGAGAAAGGCGACACCTCGGTCCACTGCTTCCTGGACATCATCCGCGGGTCCGGCAGCGGCCACGGCCAAGAGGGCAGCAAGGCAAACGGTCAGTCCACCGGCTCTGGTTGCGTAACTCATCCGTTGATTCCCCCAAACAGGCGGCTGATAGGATGGGCGGTGCCTTTTTTGAGAATAGCCGCGGGCCGGGGGAATCGCAAGCAGTCTTCCAAACGGCTGAGCCTGCGTTCCGCTCAAACATTTCCGACGGCCCCGTCTGAGCTGACCGGCGTCTGCCGATCGACGAGCCACTGGATGACGTAGAAGAACACCGGCGTCAAGAAGATGCCGAAAATCGTCACACCCAGCATGCCGCTGAAGACCGCGGTGCCGAGCGTGCGCCGCATTTCCGCGCCCGCTCCCACCGACAACATCAACGGCACGACGCCAAGAATGAAGGCAAACGATGTCATGATGATCGGTCGCAGCCGGAGCCGGCAAGCCGCCAGCGTGGCCTCGAAGCGTGCCACCCCCGACTCGCGCTGGGCTTTGGCGAATTCGACGATGAGGATCGCGTTCTTGCACGCCAGCCCGACGAGCACCAAGAAGCCAACCTGCGTGAAAATGTTCACGTCCATTTTCCCGAGGACGACGCCGGTGATCGAACAGAGCAGGCACATGGGCACCACCAGAATGACGGCCAAGGGAAGGGCCCAGCTCTCGTACTGGGCGGCCAACACCAGAAAGACGAGCACCACGGCCAGCAGGAACACCCACATGGCGGTGTTCCCCGTCTGGAGCTGCAAGAAGGCCAACTCGGTCCACTCCGTCCGCATCGTCGTCGGCAGCTCCGCATCGGCCGCTTGTTCCAGCTCCTCGATGGCCTGGCCCGAGCTGGTGTCGGGGCCGGCGTCCGCATGAATGGCCGCGGATGCGTACATGTTGTAGCGCATCAGGAGCACGGGCCCACTCACATAACGCACCGTGGCGAAAGCCGCCAGGGGAACCATTTCGTTCTGGTTGTTGCGCACCTTGAGCTGTTTGAAGTCCTCGGCCGTGCCACGGAATTTGTCCAGGGCCTGCACGTTGACTTGCCAGGTGCGGCCGAACCGGTTGAAGTCGTTGATGTAATACGGCCCCAGGGTCGATTCCAGCGTGGTGCGGACATCGTCGATGGACACCCCCCGGTCCTTCGCCTGAGCACGGTCGATCAACAACTCCAGCCAAGGGGTGTCGGCGCGGAAGCTGGTGAACAAGCCTTGGAGGTGCGGGTTGGCCTGGCCGGACCCAATGACCTTTTCGGCACTTTGCTGCAAGATCGGCAGGCCATTGTCTCCGGTGTCCTGCACGACGATCTTGAACCCGCCTGCCGTACCCAACCCCTCCACGGGTGGCGCTCCGAAGATATTCACGATCGCTTGGGGTACCTCGTTCTGGAAGCGGTCCTGTAGCTGGGCGGCGATGGCATCGGCCGACAAGCCCGCCGCGGTACGATGCTCGAAGTCGTCCAACATCAGGTACAAGGCCCCGAAATTCGAGGCATTGGCGTTGAGCAAGATCGATTGACCCGAAATGGCGACGGTGTGTTTCACCCCGGGCATCTGGAGCGCGATCGTCTCGGCTTGCTGGACTACATCCTTGGTGCGCACCACCGACGCGGCGTCGGGAAGCTGCACGTTGACCAGGAGGTAACCCTTGTCCTGCTGGGGAATGAAGCCCGTCGGCGTGCGGGTAAATCCCCACCAAGTCAAAGCCAGCAGGCCGCCATAGACCAGCAGCACCGCGGCGCTGACACGCAGCAGCCCGGCCACGGCCCGCGTGTAGGCGCCGGTGGAGAGAGTGAAACTGTGGTCGAACAGACGGAAAAATCCACCAAGCAAGAAATTGAGCGGCCGGCCGAGGATCAAGGCAACGAGTGCAGCCGCCATCCCCCCCGCCACGATCGGCCCCCAGAGGCGCAGTGCATCGCCCAACTCCGGCACGCTGCTGATCCCGACGGCTGCCAAGGCCGGAGCGATTCCATGGCCGCCAAACTTGTGGCCGAGCCAGGCCCCCAGCGGCAGAAAGACAAACCAGGGGAGGGGCTCGATCTTTCCCTTGACCCGCGGCCGGAGCAGCAGAGCCGACAGGGCAGGGCTGAGCGTGAGGGAATTGAACGCCGAGATCAATGTCGATACCGCAATGGTCAGGGCGAACTGGCGAAAGAACTGGCCGGTGATCCCGCTGATGAACGCGGCCGGGACGAACACCGCCGCCAGCACCAGTCCAATCGCGACCACCGGGCCGGAAACCTGTTCCATCGCCCGCAAGGTCGCTTCACGCGGCACCAGCCCATGCTCAATATGGTGTTCGACCGCTTCCACCACGACAATGGCATCGTCCACGACAATGCCGATGGCCAGGACGAGCCCGAACAGGGTCAAGTTATTCAGGCTAAACCCCATCGCCGCCATCACCGCAAAAGTGCCGATTACAGCCACCGGCACGGCAATGAGTGGGATGAGCGCCGACCGCCAATTCTGGAGGAAGACGAGGACGACCACCGCCACCAGGACGATGGCGTCAAAGAGCGTTTCAAAAACTTCGCGGATCGACTCGGTGATGAACGGGGTCGTATCGTAGATGATGGCGTAGTCGATGCCGGGCGGGAAATGGGTGCGTAGCTGACGCATCCGCTGCTTGACCCGCTGGGCCACCTCCAGGGCATTCGATCCAGGCAATTGATAGACGGACAGGGCGACCGATGGCTTGCCGTCCAACGTGCAGGTCTGATCGTAGGATTGCGCCCCCAGCTCGATGTTGGCCACATCCTTCAGGTAGACCAAGGAGCCGTTGTTGCTTTTCAGGATGATATTGGCGAATTGATCCGTGTTTTGCAGCCGGCCCAGCGTGGTGATGATGTACTGCGACACCTGGCCATGCGGCGTGGGCGGCTGCCCAATCTGGCCGGCCGCCACCTGGATATTTTGCGCCTGGACGGCCTGGATCACGTCTTGGGGATTGAGGCTGTAGGCGGCCAGCTTCTGCGGATCGAGCCACAGCCGCATGCTGTAGTCGCGTTGGCCCATGTAGCTAATATCCCCAACGCCCGGCAAACGCGATAATTCGTCGCGGATTTGGATTGTGGCGTAGTTGCTCAGCTCCAGGTTGGTGCGGCTCTCATCGGGGGAAAAGAGATTGACGATCATGAGGACGTTGGACGACTTTTTCTTGACCGAAATCCCGCGGCGTTTGACCAGGTCGGGCAAGATCGGTTCGGCGAGCGATTCGCGGTTTTGCACGAGCACCTGGGCAATATTGAGGTCGGAGCCGGGCTTGAACGTGATGGTGAGCGTGTAGTTGCCATCGTTGGTGCACTGCGAGGACATGTACATCATGCCCTCAACACCATTCACCTGCTGCTCGATCGGCGCGGCCACAGTATCCGCCACTACCTGGGCATTGGCACCGGGGTACGATGCCGACACCTCAACGGTCGGGGGTGCGATCTCCGGATACTGAGCAACCGGCAAGGTGAACAAGGCGATGCTGCCGGCCAGCACAATCACAATGGACAGCACCGACGCAAAGATCGGCCGGTAGATGAAAAAGCGAGAAAACACAGTGGATGCCTCACGTTCCTACGCCGACAGGACATCGAGACGAGCAAACCCACTCCATCGATTCATCCTTTCAAAATCTCGAAGTCTTCTCTCTCCTTGTCTCCTTGTCTCCTTGTCTCCGTGTCTGTTTGTTTGCTCACCGCATGCGGTCCTGCGAGTCGGGCGCCGTTGGTCTGGCCATTCGCCACGGAACCGGGAAGCTTCTTCTCGGGCTGTCCGGGTCGATCCGCGCGTTGCCGCAGCCGGAGTCGCATCAGCGCCGGCAGCCAGGCCAGACCCAGGGTGGTGATCGCCAACATATACTGCAGCACCCGGCCGACCAGGTGCGCGCCCCGGGAGGCGAACAGCGGCGTATCCACGAACCACTCGATGACGTTGAAGAACACCGGCGTCAGGAAAATCCCAAAAAGGGTTACGCCGAGCATACCGCTGAACACCGCCGTGCCAAGCGTCCGCCGCATTTCGTAACCGGCGCCCATGCCGACCAGCAACGGCACGACGCCGAGGATGAAGGCGAAGGAGGTCATCAGGATCGGCCGCAACCGCAGCCGGCACGCTTGCAGGGTTGCTTCCGAGCGCGACAGGCCAGAGCCACGCTTGCGCTTGGCGAACTCCACGATGAGGATGGCGTTCTTGCTGGCCAAGCCGACCAATACCACGAAGGCGATCTGCGTGAAAATATTGATGTCGCCATGCGTCAGATACACGCCGGTGAGCGAGCTGAGGATGCACATCGGCACGACCAGGATGACAGCCAAGGGAAGCGCCCAGCTCTCGTACTGCGCAGCCAGCACCAGGAACACAAACACCACGGCCAGGGGAAAGATCAGCTTGTTCCAGATGTTCTTGGCGGCATCGACCTGCATGTAATTGATTTCGGTCCACTCGAACGCCATTCCCGGCGGCAACACTTCGGCGCAGAGCCGTTCCATCTCCTCGATCCCCTCTCCGGAAGAGACACCCGGCTTGGTGGCGCCGAGGATGGCACAGGCCGTGTACATGTTGTAACGGCCAATGTTGATCGGCCCGCCGATTTCGCGGATATTCAAGACCGCGCCCAACGGCACCATCTGGCCTTGCGCATTGCGCACCTTGAGGAGCTTGATTCGGTTCGGATCGGCGCGGAATTCCCCCTGGGCCTGAATGATGACTTGCCAGGTTCGGCCGAACTGGTTGTAGTCGTTGACATAGAGCGAACCGAGATAAATCTGGAGGGTATCGAAGACGTCCTTGGGATTCACGCCCATGGTTTGGCACTGCTCGCGGTTGAGGTCGGCGTAGAGCTGCGGCACGTTGGCCCGGAAGATAGAGAATAGGTTCTCGACCTT
>Ga0070734_10005715_pt1 | contig 10803 bp, 9 predicted proteins | sample Coa_R1_8_FD_66444 | JGI IMG/M metagenome (GOLD analysis project Ga0070734, IMG submission 66444) | Surface soil microbial communities from Centralia Pennsylvania, which are recovering from an underground coalmine fire - Coalmine... | ecosystem: Environmental > Terrestrial > Soil > Unclassified ... | reverse complement strand
CCTCGTGCTGGCTCTTGCCGCAGAACGAGCAGTAGAGCGTGTTCTTCGAATCGCTGCCGCCGACTTTACTCATTCCTTCGCTCCGGTCGACTCCGCTTGTACGCTTACGCGTCTGCGGGCCTGCTATGAAACCCCGACTTCCTTAAATTACCGGTTTCGCCGCCGCGACGACGACCAAACATGCTCACCCGATCCCTAACCAACACGCTAACGGAAATATAATCAAGATTTCATTAACGATGCACTGTCCCGCCTCATGCCGCCGCCCGCGCGGCCGAGCCCTCCCGACGGGCTCGGTTTGGCATCGATTTTATGGCCAAACGGCCAAATATTAACAGCGGCAGCGGTTGCACCGCAACAAAAGTCTGTGATGCCTGGGACCACCCCAGAGAGGTCAACATGGCGCCGCGATGCGAGACGATGTCACAGGCCGCGGAGGGGCGGCTTGGCGCCTCATCTGCGACTTTGGCCGGAACCGCCCAGCCGGTTCAGACCTTTTCCAGCTCCTCGACCCGCTTCTCGATCACCTTGTCGACAAGGCCGAACTCTTTCGCACCCTCGGCGGTGAAAAACTGATCGCGCTCCAACGCCTCCTCGATCTTCTTGATCGGCTGACCGGTGTGCCTCATGTAGATCTCGTTCAGCCGCTTGCGGACGTTCAGGATTTCCTGAGCGTGAATCATAATGTCGCTGGCTTGCCCCTGGAAGCCGCCGGACGGCTGGTGAACCATGACGCGGGCATTGGGCAATGCGAACCGCATGTCCTTCGCCCCCGAGGCCAGCAGCAGCGACCCCATCGACGCCGCCTGGCCGGTGCACAGGGTCGAAACCGGGGGACGAATGAATTGCATCGTGTCGTAGATCGCAAGTCCCGACGTGACAACCCCGCCCGGCGAGTTGATGTACATCGAGATTTCTTTCTTGGGGTTCTCCGCCTCAAGGAACAGGAGCTGAGCCACGATGAGGGCCGACATCCCGTCCTCGACCGGGCCGGTGATGAAGATGATGCGTTCCTTGAGCAGGCGCGAGTAGATATCGTAGGCCCGCTCGCCCCGATTGGTCTGCTCGACCACCATGGGGACGAGATAGTTCATATAGGTGTCTACGGGATCACGCATAGTCCCCTCTGCTCCATCGCCAACGCGCCGGCAGCTCGCAGCCACCAACGCTTCGTGAATGCTCACGCATTTCTGTGTACTCGCGCATATATGCGCCAAAGTTCGGCCGACAAGTCTCCCGGCCCACGCCTTGCGTCGCAGAGCGCATACGCCGGATCGATCCTGCGCCTTCGGGCCGCATCCTCGCCACCAGTAAGCTCTCCCGGCCTGCCGGGAGAGGAACTCGCCAAGTGCGCCCTATCCGACGCTATCTCACCTCGTGTGTCCGCAACCACCCTTATCCGGCAGCAGGCGCCTCGACTTCGTCCTCCTTGAAGAGTTCTTCCTTTGGCACCTTCTTCTCGGCGACGTCGGCCAATTCGACAATGAAATCCACAACCTTTTCCTCGAAAATCGGCGCCCGCACAGCCGCAAGCGCATTGTAGTTTTTCTGGTAGTAGTCCCAGACCTCCCGCTCACGCCCGGGATATTGCCGCGCCCGCTCCATCACGGCGCGCGATACTTCGTCGTCGCTGACCTTAATGCTGTTCCTGTCGCCAATTTCCGCGAGAACGAGGCCAAGGCGGACTCGTCGGTCGGCGATGCCACGGTATTCTTCGCGGGCTTTATCCTCGCTCGTGCCCTCCTGTTCGAAGGTCCGGTTTTGCGACTTGAGGTCCGCCAGCACGGTATTCCAGACGTTCGCGAATTCCTGCTCGACTAAGGTCGGCGGCGCCTCGAACTTGTGCAGCACGTCAAGCTTGTCCAACAACTCTCGTTTGAGCTTCTGTCGGCTTGCGGCGGCGTATTCCTGGGCGATCCGGTCCCGGACTGCCTGCCTGAGCTTCTCCAGCGACTCAATCCCCAGCGAAGTCGCAAATGCATCGTCGATGGTCAGTTCGTTCGGCTGCTCGACCGCCTTGGCCATAACCTCGAACGACGCCTGTTTGCCCGCGAGCTTTTCGGCCGGATAGTCGGCCGGAAACGTCACCGCGACGGTTCGCGACTCGCCGGCCGTAACCCCCAACAGCTGGTCCTCGAACCCGGGGAGGAACGTGTTTGCGCCGATTTTCACCGGAACGTCCTCGGCGGAACCACCCTCGAAGGGTTCGCCGTCGACCGTCCCCTTGAAGGAGATCACGACGCGATCGCCGCTTTCGGCCTTTGCACCTTCCGGTCGCGGCGTGTAGGTGCGGTTCTGTTCCGCAATGCGGCGAACCCCCTCGTCGACCTCGGCATCTGTAACGTCGGCGACAAGCTTTTCGAGCTTGATGGCCTTAAAATCTGCAAGTGCGATCTGCGGCACGACTTCCACGGCGATCGTGTACGAGAGGTCGGTCTTGCCGGAAATGACCTGCTCCACCTCGCCGCTGTCTTCCGGCAAGGTGATCTTGGGTTCCGTCGCGAGTTTCAGGCCGCGGTCGGTGACGATTTTGGCGTTGGTCTCGCGCACCATCTGGTCGATGGTCTCAGCCATCACGGCGCGGCCGTACACCTTCTTGAGATGGTCGACCGGGACCTTGCCGGGGCGGAACCCGTTGATCCGCACCCGCTCTTTCATTTCGGTGAGGCGCTCGGTCAGCCGTGCGTCGAGGTCCGTTGCCGGCAGGGTGACGCGAAACTCGCGCCTCAGGCCTTGGTTGGTGGTCTCGGTGACTTGCATCGCTTCGATAACTCGCAGGGGTTGGCGTCCTTACATCCAGCGTCGTCGTGTGCCCGGAGGGGACGCAGCCAAGCTGGGAGCGTGGTGCGGGCGGAGGGATTTGAACCCCCACGACTTTCGTCACTGGAACCTAAATCCAGCGCGTCTACCAGTTCCGCCACGCCCGCAAGGGGGCTGGTCCTCCGCGCGGCGCGGCTTATATCACGGCAACGCTTGGCGGCGCATCAGAAAAATGACCCGGAGCCGTCCCTCGGTTCGGGCTACCCGCACCTGATACGCGATGCTACCCTGCCCTGACATCCGTCCGTTCCAACGAGGCGTTCACGATGTTGAACATGGAGACCGCGCAGGTCAAAAGCAACGCCGCTGCAGCCTTTGAGACCGTCCCGACCGGGGCTGCGCTCGGCGCCGAGGTCAAGGTCGGCGATCTGCGAACCCTCGATGACGCACGCTTTGCTCGCGTGGTCGAAGCGTGGCACGACCATTCCGTGGTGCTGTTCCGCGACCAAAACCTTGCCGACCAAGACCTCATCGCATTCAGCCGGCGATTCGGCGAGCTCGATTGGGCCCCGATCCAGGAGAACGGTCGCCGCTTCGTCGAGGGCCTGCCGGAAATCTACATTGTCTCCAACGTCAAGGTGAACGGCGAAGCCATCGGCAGCCTCGGCGATGGCGAAGCCGTGTGGCACACCGACATGTCGTATCTCGACGTGCCGCCCAAGGCCAGCATGCTGTACGCGCTGGAAATCCCGCCGCGCGGCGGCAACACCTCGTTCTGCTGCATGTATGCGGTCTACGAAGCGCTGCCGGCCGCCCTCAAGGCCCGCATCGAGGGGCTGCGGATCAAGCACGACGGCACCTACAACAGCGGCGGCTATGTGCGCCAGGGCGTGACGCCGACCGACGACCCACGCACCTCGCCCGGCGCGCTGCATCCACTGGTGTGCACCCACCCGGAGACCGGCCGCCGCATGCTTTATCTCGGCCGCCGCCGCAACGCCTACATTGCGGGGCTTGAACTCGCAGCGTCCGAGGCCCTGCTCGACGAGCTGTGGGGCTACGTGGCGCGGCCGGAATTTTCCTGGGAGCACGTCTGGCGCGTCGGCGACCTGGTGCTGTGGGACAACCGCTGCACCATGCACCGGCGCGATGCGTTCGACCCGGCATCGCGGCGCATCATGCACCGCACCCAGATCAAGGGCGAGGCGCGGCCGGTGTGATCGCTATCTTGGCTCCACGTTAGGAGGGAGATCATGGCTAATCAAACGCGCAAGTTTGCGGTCGTCCTCGAGCCCGAGGAAGATGGCGGATTCACCGTACGGGTCCCGGCGCTTCCGGAGATTGTAACCTGCGGAGAGGATGAGCAGGAGGCATTGGCCATGGCCGAGGATGCCATTCGCCTCGTGATCGAGGACCGTATGGCGCGCGGGGAACCTATCCCGACGCCGCAGATGCCGCGCATTCGGGAGATCACCGTCACACTCGCCGCATGAACGAGCGGCTGCCGGCGCTGAGCGCCAAGGACGTCGTTCGGGCGCTTGAGCGCGCCGGTTTCGTCAAATCGCATCTCCGGTAGCCATTGTCGAATGGCTCATCCCGGCGATCCTACACGCAAGATCACCGTTCCGATTCACGCTAAGGATCTCAAGCGGGGAACATTGCGCGCCATCATCGCACAAGCAGGACTGACAGTGGCCGAATTCCTGGCTTTGTTGTAAAAAGCGCTGCACCGCATAAAAACAAATCCGATGCGAGGAATCTTACCGAAGGAGCATTTGCGATGAGACGGCGTGATGTGCTGGCTTTCGGCGCTGCGACGGTGTGCGCCGGTGTGGCGAGGTCACGCCCTGCCCTCGCACAGGCCAAATATCCGGACCGGCCGATCAAGCTCGTGGTGCCGTTCGTGCCCGGCGGCGTCAACGATGCGGTGGCGCGACTGTGGGCTGACCGGGTGAAGGCGCCGCTCGGCGCCGTTTACATCGAGAACCAAGGTGGGGCTGGCGGTGCGGTGGGCGGCGCGGCGGTCGCCCGCGCGCAACCCGATGGCTACACCATCCTGCTCGGCGGTGCCGGCTCCCAGGTGCTCAATCCGATCGGCATGTCGAAGCCGCTCTATGATCCGATCAAGGATTTCGAGCCGATCGCGATCCTGGCGTTGGCGGCGCTGACCATTGCGGTGACGCCCTCGCTGCCGGTGCACACGCTCAAGGAGCTCATCGCCTACGCCAAGGCCAATCCCGGCAAGCTCGTCTACGGATCTGCCGGGACGGGCTCGATGACCCATCTTGCGGGCGAACTGTTCAAATCGCTCGCCGGCACGCCGGACATCGTGCACATTCCTTACAAGGGCTCCGGCGCCTCCATCACAGATGTGATCAGCGGACAGGTGCCGATGATCGTCGCTAACGTGACCGGCCAGGTGCTCGAACTGCACAGGTCCGGCAAGCTGCGCATGATCGCGGTGACCGGGCCGGAACGCCTGGTGGCGGACGCGGAGATCCCGACCGCCGTCGAATCCGGCCTGCCCGGCATGATCTCGGTCAATTTCACCGGTCTGTTCGCGCCCGCCCACACGCCGCGGCCGATCGTCGACCAGATCGCCGCGGCGAGTGCGTCCGCGATGGCGAACGATGAGGTTCGCAAGAACCTGATCGACCAGGGCCTCGAGCCGTATCGCGATTCGACGCCGGAGAAGACCAAGCGATTTGTCGAGGAGGATATCGCGCGCTGGACGCCCGTGATCCGGGCGATCGGGCTGAAGCTGAATTGAGCGCGGTCAAGAGCGATCGCCGGCGGCTGAAGTGTCATCGCCCGGCTTGACCGGGCGATCCAGCAACCACGGACCAGGAGGATACTGAATCGCCCGGTCAAGCTGGACAATGACGCCATAGGTGAAACACTGGTCGCGGAAAAATTTGAGGGGTGGCCATGGCAACCGTTTGCATTCCGATTGCACTATTCCTCGCCATCACGGCTATTGCCGGTGTGCCGGCCGCACGCGCTGCCGAATACACGCTGATGCCCGGCCCGCAGACGGTGCACATCGGCAACTTCGATGCCGCCACGAAACCGGTGCTGACGATCGAATCCGGCGATATCGTCACGATCGAAACCGTGCCGGCAATGGACCCTGCCGAGGTTGATCGTTCTGGTGTGGTGCCGCCGTCGGCCGTGCCGGAATACACCCGCGCCATCTACCGCGAGGTCAAGGATCGCGGTCCGGGCCCGCATGTCCTCACCGGTCCCATCCAGGTCAACGGCGCGCAGCCGGGCGACGTGCTGGAGGTGCGAATCCTCGCGATCGATCTTGCGGTGGACTACGGCTACAACCGCCAGCGCCCCTATGCGGGCGCGCTGCCGGAGGAATTCCCCGGCTTCTTCCAGCGCATCATCAAGATCAACCGCGCCGCCAAGACCACCGAAATCGCGCCCAGCGTGGTGATCCCGCTGGAGCGGCCGTTCTTCGGCACCATGGGGCTCGCGCCGCATCCCTCGATGGGTCGCATCAGCTCCGGCCCGCCCGGCATCCACACCGGCAACATCGACAACAAGGATGTGGCCGCCGGTTCGACGCTCTACATGCCGGTCTACGCGGCGGGCGCGCTGTTCTCGATCGGCGACGCCCATGCGGCACAAGGCCAGGGTGAGGTCGACCTGTCCGCGATCGAGACCGGCCTGCGCGGGAGATTCCAGTTCATTGTGCGCAAGGATCTCAAGCTCACCTGGCCGCGCGCCGAGACCGCGACCCATTGGATCGTCATGGGCCTCAACCCGAACCTTGAGGAGGCCATGCGGATGGCGGTGCGCGAGACGATCAGCTTCATCACCCAGCGCTTCCCCAAACTGTCGCGGGAGGAAGCCTACATGATCGCAAGCATCGCGGTGGATTATCACGTTACTCAGGTGGTCGATGGCACCAAGGGCATCCACGGGATGATCCCGAAGGCGATTTTCGCGGGGCAGTGAACTGGACCGCGGGCGTCCCGCCCGCCCTAAAAAAGGACGGCCACGGTCAAAAAATGCGGGCGGGACGCCCGCGCTCCATTACCGTGGCGCCGGTTCGCGCTAAAGTGCGTGCAATCAATCAGACAACCAATCTCAACCGGGAGGAGACATCATGGAGAGTCATCACGGCATTTCGCGGCGGCAGATGCTCGCGCTGTCGGCAGCAGCCACGGGGCTTGCAATCGGTGGGGCGCGCGCGCAGGCGGCCAAGCGGATCGAGCAATTCGATCCGGCGCTCGACGGCATCATTGCGACGTCGGAGCCGATCAAGGAACTCGCCAGCGGCTTCGGCGGCGATCTCGGACCGGCCGAAGGACCGGTGTGGATCAAGGAAGGCGGCTATCTGCTGTTCAGCGACATCCACAACAACCGCCGCATGAAATACACGCCCGGCCAGGGCGTCAGCGTGTTCCTGGAGCCGACCAACCGTGCCAATGGCCTCACGCGCGATCTGCAGGGTCGTCTGCTGGCCTGCGAGCACGACAGCCGCCGCGTCACGCGGCGCGAACTTGACGGCAGCCTCACGGTGGTGGCGAGCAGCTTCCAGGGGCAGCGCTTTCTGCGCCCCAACGACGTGGTGGTGAAGTCCGACGGTGCGATCTACTTCACGGATCCGGGCGGGCCGGCCGTGCCGGAGCAATGGGACCTGACCCATACCGGCGTTTATCGCGTCTCACCGGATCTCGGCACGCTGACGCTCCTGGTCAGTGACTTCGTCGTGCCGAACGGGCTCGCATTCTCGCCGGATGAAAGCATTCTGTATGTGAACGACTCCCGGCGCGGCCATATTCGCGCCTTCGACATGCTGCCGAACGGCACGCTCGCGCGGCAGACCGACCGGGTGTTCGCTGACCTGCGCGGCGCCGAGCCCGGGGTGCCCGACGGCATGAAGGTCGATGTCGCCGGCAATGTGTATTGCGGCGGTGCCGGCGGCATCTACGTGCTCGACCCCAAGGGCAAGAAACTCGGGCGCATCGTCCACGGCCAGCCTGCGACCACGAACATCGGGTTCGGCGGCGACGACTGGAAGACGTTGTTCTTCACGAGCCGCACCACATTGGGCTCGGTCAACGTCAAGATCGCCGGCATCCCGGTGCCGGTCGCAAAAAAGGCATAAGCTGCCCTGTAGGGTGGGCATTGCGCGCGCTGATGCCGGACCTTTGACGCAAGGCTGTCAGGTGCAATGCCCACGCGGACCCGGCCTCTCGATTCTACAGCGTGGGCAAAATCGCCTTCGAAATCCGTGCACGCGGCGCCATCACCGAATGCGATTTTGCCCACCCTACGATCAACGCGAACTATTATCGGAGGAAACCCACATGACCATTCATCGCGACATCTCCCGCCGGCACATGCTGGCCCTCTCGGCTGCTGCCGGCGGCGCTGCTGCAAGCGGCCTCGGCGCGGCGCTGGCGCAGCAACGCCCAGCCCCTGCCCCAGCTGAAGTCGTGCTCACCCAGCGCATCGACCAGTTCGATCCCGCGCTGGACAAGATCATCGCCACCTCGGAGCCGATCCGCGAGATCGCGAGCGGCTTCGGCGGTCCGCTCGGCCCGGCCGAAGGCCCGCTGTGGTGGAAGGAAGGCGGATATCTTCTGTTCAGCGACATCCATGCCAGCAAGCGCATGAAGTATACGCCCGGCCAGGGTGTCACCACGTTCCAGGAGAAGACCAACCAGGCCAACGGCCTCACCCGCGACCTGCAGGGCCGCCTCCTCGCCTGCGAGCATGAGACACGCCGGGTGATCCGGCAGGAGCTCGACGGCTCGATCACGGTCATCGCCAACAGCTTCCAGGGCCGCCGCCTCAATCGTCCGAATGACGTCGTGGTGAAGTCCGACGGTTCGATCTACTTCACAGATCCGTGGACCAGCCCGGACATCCAGCAGCAATGGGACATGACTTTCATGGGCGTCTATCGCGTTACGCCCGACCTTGGGACAATGACCTTGCTGGTCGATGACTTCCTGCTGCCGAACGGTCTCGCGTTCTCGCCCGACGAAAGCGTGCTCTACGTCAACGATTCACGCCGCCGTCACATCCGCGCCTTTGATCTTGCGCCGAACGGCACGCTTGCCCGACAGACCGACCGGGTGTTCGCGGATCTCGGCGGGCCGGAGCCCGGCGTGCCCGACGGCATGAAGGTCGACTCGCTGGGCAATGTCTACTGCGGCGGCGCCGGCGGCATCTACATCCTTGACCCCAAGGGCAAGAAGCTCGGGCGCATCGTACACGGCCAGCCCGCGACCACGAATATCGCCTTCGGCGGCAACGACTGGAAGACCCTCTTCTTCACCAGCCGCACCACGTTGGGCTCGGTCAACCTCAAGGTCGCCGGCGTCCCGGTCCCGGTCGCGAAAAAGGCGTAAGCGCCGCAGCAACCAGTAGGGTGGGCATTGCGCCCGCGCCGATGCCAACCCTAGCGCAAAGGCTCTCGGGCGCAATGCCCGCGCGGCCCCAGTCTCTCGGTTTGACCGCGTGGGCAAAATCGCCTCTCGAAGTTCACGCCGGCGGCGCTGTAAACGCGATGCGATTTTGCCCACCCTACGATCACGGCTTCACGGCGCGGGGAAATCGCCTCCAGGGTGTGCACGAACGGCTCCAGTGCAGAAAGGCGACTCTGTCTGACCTGCGCGCTGGGGTGGAAGCGTCTTTGCGGCGGCAGAGAACGAATCTATAGTTCGGACCCGAAAGGAAGAAACGCGTCCAGTCGTTCCTCGCGAACACCACGACCGATTTCCGGCCATCGCGGTGATGATTGAAGACGCGACCTTCCGCGAGCCCCCCGTGCTCGCTCAGCATCAAGACGTCGGCGTGCCGGCGCCGCCAAGAAAAGACCTTGAGGGGAAGAAGCAATGAAATCCCAGTTTGCAGTTCTGTTAGCCGGTGCCGCCTTTTTGGCAATAGGCGGCGCCGCGTCGGCGCATCATTCGTTTGCCATGTTCGACGCCCAGCACCCGAAGGAGATCTCGGGGACCGTGAAAGAGTTCAGGTTCGTGAGCCCGCACACCATCCTGATCGTGACGGTTAAGGGCGAAGACGGCACCGCGAAGGACTGGATCCTTGAGGGCGGCGCGCCGGGCCTGCAGGTGCGCGAAGGGCTCACCTCCAAGAGCCTCAAGCCCGGCGACGAGATCACGGTGACGATCAATCCGCTGCACAGCGGCGCGGAGGGCGGCTCCTACCAGCCGGCGCAAGTCAAGTTCAAGGACGGCCGGCCGGTCGTCGCACCGAAATAGTGGAGGGTTGGACCGCGGGCGTCTCGCCCGCCCACGAAGCGGGCCGGATGCCCGCGGTCCCACTGGGGAGGAGAAGCATGTTCCGAAGCGTGATGGGTTCGGTTGCGCTCGTTACCGTCATGATGGCGGGGCCGGTCGCGGCTCAGCAGCCGTTCGAGGAAAGCAAATATCCGCCGATGGCGGGCCAGTGGCAAAGGGTCGGGCCGCTTGGCGTTTTCGATTCCACCAAGCCGCCGGCGCGTGGCCAGCAGGCGCCGCTGACGCCCGAATACCAGGCGCGATTCGAGGCCAATCTCGCCGAGGTGGCGAAGGGCGGCTCGGGCGATGATCCGGTGCACACCTGCATTCCGGAAGGCATGCCGCGAGCCATGAACCTGGTGCTGCCGATGGAGATCGTCATCACCCGCAACACGACCTACATCCTGATGGAATACCTGAGCATGCTGCGCCGTATCTACACGGATGGGCGCTCATTCCCGGACGACGAAGATCCGTCCTGGATGGGATACTCGATCGGTAAATGGATCGACGAGGATGGCGACGGCCGCTTCGACGTGCTCGAGGTCGAGACACGCAATCTCAAAAATCCGCGCACCTTCGATCCGAGCGGCCTGCCGGTGCATGATGACGCCGAGACCGTCGTCAAGGAGCGGTTCTATCTCGACAAGGCAAACCCGGACATCCTTCACGACGAGATCACCGTGACGGACCATGCCCTCACCAGGCCGTGGACGGTGCTGAAGACCATGCGGCGCGAAAAGAAGCCGATCTGGGTCGAGTCGATCTGCGCCGAGGGCAA
>Ga0070734_10005714_pt1 | contig 10803 bp, 11 predicted proteins | sample Coa_R1_8_FD_66444 | JGI IMG/M metagenome (GOLD analysis project Ga0070734, IMG submission 66444) | Surface soil microbial communities from Centralia Pennsylvania, which are recovering from an underground coalmine fire - Coalmine... | ecosystem: Environmental > Terrestrial > Soil > Unclassified ... | reverse complement strand
CACCGACGACGCAACGCTCGAGAATATGCTCAACCTCAATCTGCGCCTGGCGTTTTACCTGATTCGGGCAGTGCTGCCGAAAATGCGCGAGCAGGGTGCGGGCCGGATCCTGGCCATTGGAAGCAGAACGGCGGTCGAGCCCGCGCCGATGGTGGGCGCCTACTCGGCCTCCAAAGCGGCTCTCGTCTCGCTGGTAAAAACCGTCGCACTCGAGAACAAGGATCGAAATATTACCGCCAACATCGTCCTGCCCGGAACCATGGACACGCCCGCTAACCGGAAGGCTATGCCTACGGCAGACTTCTCACAGTGGATCCAGCCCAGCCAAGTTGCGAGCCTGCTGGTCTACCTGGCATCCGACGAAGCTAGCCAAATCACCGGGGCCGCGATCCCGATCTGGTAGCGCCGCAAATCATCCTTTCTACCGATGTGACTGAGCCGCCCAAGCGCCATGCTAGAAGCATGCCAACCGACCTCAGTAACCTCTCCAACGATCTCGCCAAAGCCACCGAACAGGCATCCGCCGGAATCGTAGCCGTACAGGCCCGGCCACGAATCGGAACCAGCGGAATCGTCTGGCGTAAGAATCTCATCCTAACTTCCAGCGAAGGAATTCGATTCGACGAAGGCATCCGAGTGCTGCTACCGAACGGCAATGTCACCGAAGCTCGCCTGCGAGGACGCGACCCCGGAACGGACCTCGCGCTGCTCGAGGCCGACACCGGGGCCATCGCGCCGCTCGAATTCACCCAGACCCAAGTCAAGGCCGGCCAACTCGTGCTAGCCATCGGACGAACCGCCAACACCGGCCCCATTGCTTCCTTTGGAATCGTCAGCGGCGTCGCGGGTGAATGGAAATCCTGGCGCGGAGGTAAGCTCGACCCCTTCGTGCGTCTGGATGTCTCCGTCTACCCAGCTTCTTCCGGGGCCGCGGCAGTCGATGCCACCGGAGCCCTTATGGGTTTGGTCTCGACCGGTCTCTCGCGCACATCCGTTCTTGCGGTAACCCGCAGCACCATAGATCGCGTCGCCCAGAAACTGCACGACCACGGGCACGTGAGCCGCGGTTTTATCGGCGTCGCCATTCAGCCGGTGGCTCTCCCCAGCGACGTGAAGGAGAAGCAAAAACTCGATCAAGATAGCGGGCTGATCGTTCTGGGAATCGAGCCGGGCGGTCCTGGAGCAGGCGCGGGCCTGAGCATCGGCGACGTGCTCCTTAGCGGAGGCGGCCACACGTTCACTGACCCCGAGACGCTGGCGGGAGTTCTGGATGGCGTCTCTGCCGGTGAATCTCTCGATTTTCGGGTGCTGCGCGCGGGAGCGGTCCAGCAAGTGAAGATCACGATCGGCGAGCGGCCCAGAAGGGAAAAATAGATGGACGGCGATGTCTTCGGTGAAGTGGCGGAAAGAATCCGCCGCTCCACCGTGCAACTAAGAGGAAGCAGAAATTCCGGATCGGGAGTGGTGTGGGGAACGGACGGGAAGATCCTGACCAACGCCCACGTTTTGCGTGAAGGCGCCGCGCGAGTCGAGTTCTGGAACGGACGTCAAGCGCCGGCGCGCGTTCTCAAAAGCGATCGCCGGCGTGACGTCGCCGTATTGCAGGTCGAAGCCACCGGCGTGTCCGCGGCCATTCGCGGAAACTCAGACGCTCTTCGGCCTGGAGAACTCGTCATTGCGGTGGGAAGTCCTTTCGGCTTCACGGGTGCTGTCAGCACAGGCGTCGTTGTTCACGGCGGTCCTTGGCTGGTGAGTAACGTGCGCCTCGCCCCGGGGAGTTCCGGAGGCCCGCTCGCCAATGCGCGAGGCGAGGTCGTGGGCTTGAACACGATGATCGTGGGAGGGCTGGGGTTCGCCGTCCCGTCCAACGCCGTCGAGCAATTTCTCAAGCAGTTTCAACTAGGCGTGGTGATTAGGCCGGTCGAGACCGGACTGCTGGTGTTGGAGATTACGCCGCAATCCCCGGCTGAGCGCGCATCGCTACGTCCAGGCGACGTTCTCACGGGCTTCCGTTCACCCGAAGACCTGGAAGCGGCGCTGCGAGCCAGCCAGGAAGGCCGAGTAGAACTCGAGTTCCGCCGGGGCGCGGACAAGCGAACGCGCAGGGTGGTCGCGAGGGCTGCGTGATTCGTGTTTTCGTCTCCAGTGCGGAACTCAAAACAGTGGTGCGCGCGAGCGCTGTGCTTCAACTGGTGGATTCGGAGGATCAAGCCGACGTCCTGCTCAGCGATAACGAAGAAATAGAACAGAACGGCTTGCCCACGGTTCTCCTACTCGATGCCGCTGACCCGGTCCACGTGACTTCCGCGCTCCGCTCCGGAGTTCGAGGAGTCCTATCGAGAGAAGCAACGCCCGAGGAAATCGAGAGCGCGATTCAAGCGGTAAACGCGGGACTCATCGTACTCGCGTCACTTCCGTCCACAGAGGAGTCGCTCGCCGAACCGCTCAGCGACCGCGAACGCGAAGTCCTGGATCTGATCGCGGAAGGACTGAGCAACAAGCTGATCGCCCACCGCCTCAGCATCTCTGAACACACTGTCAAAACGCACGTGGCGGCAATTTTGGCGAAATTCGGAGCTGGAAGCCGCACCGAAGCTGTCTCGCAGGCCATCCGCCGAGGTCTGGTGATGTTGTAGCGCTCGCATGCCAAAATCAAAGCTGCATGCCCAGTGTCCAGATCTTCGGAGTCAAGAATTCCCAAGCCACCAGAGCCGCAGAGCGCTTCTTTAAAGAACGCCGGGTCACCATTCAATTCGTTGACCTAAAGCAAAAATCCATCGCACCGGGCGAAATCAAGAGATTCATCGATCGTTATGGCTGGACCGGCCTCTTGGATACCGAAGGCAAAGCCTACTCGAATGCCGGCCTGAAATATCTCAAGGTTGGAGAGCGCGAACTGATGAGCAAAATCGAAAACGAACCCGGCCTGCTTCGGCTCCCCCTGATTCGCGCTGGCAACAAGCTAAGCGTCGGGCAGGATGAAGAAGCCTGGAAAGAAATCCACGCTCACTTGATCGAGCAAACCTTGCCCGCACCCCGCAAGACGCCGTAAAGTTTCAGATCGCCACTCGCCCGGGCATAGCCAAGCCATTCACTGCGCCGCCAGCGGGCATGGGGCGGTGCGGGCTGAGGATCGAACAGAAGGCCCGGGATGTACCCATGACGCAGCCCGCCGCGCGCCAGACCGACGACCACGTCCTGCGAATCCGCGATCAAAACATCATCCGGAGGGCCGGAAGTGTCCAAATCCCAAGCCCATCCCTCAAGCCGCCAGGAAGTTCCATCCAGTGCCAAAGTCTTTTCAATTGCGCCCGAACAGCGATCAGAACTTGACGGGAATAAATCCGCGATGCGCCGCCCCGGCCACGCCGCGCGAGGCTCATGAAACATAGCCAGCCCCTGCGCCCTTAGAAATCGAACCCGCTCCGCGCGCTCTGCCGGAGCGGGCCAAAGCACCGAGAGAATCGGCTCATCGGGAGCGTCGAGAATCAGCGCGCCACCGGCGGCATCCGCGCCCAGAAAAAAATCCGCCCAATCGTCGGCTTCGATCAGCTGGCGCTGATAGCTCGCGAACATCAACACAGCGAAGAGAATCCCGCATGCGCCGAGGACCAAGGGCCGGATTCTCTCGACGTGAAAGGTGTATAAAGCCAGCAGCCCAACGCTGGCCCAAAACAGGCAGATCATTGTGAAGTAGCGGCCGGGCAAAGGATCCCTCGAATCCACATGCAAAGCCTGGGGAGTCAGCCTGCCGGCGACGAGGCTCAGCAAACTGAGCAGTGAAAACAGGACAATCGCGAATAAGCTCGCAAATGGCTTCCGTTCCGCTGTCCGCGGCCAGGCAGCGCGCAAGAAGACATATCCCGTGATCACAAGCGTCAATAGACCCACGGCCACATCCATCGGTAAGCTGAGCCGGAACGGGACTCCAATGGTCAGCCCCAGAAGCTCGATCGCCTCGATCGGGTGGCGAATCATTCCGCCCAGCCCCAAGCCCAGCTCAGGAGGTCTGGTGTAACGCCACAAGTAAAACCCAATTACGCTAATGCCGACTGCGGCCAATGCGAGTGCTACTTTCCTGCCTCGCCTTAAATACAAAGCTTGTGCAAGTAAAATGGGCCAGACGAGAATCCCATTCGGCATGGTCAGAGAGGCAATCACACCAAAAACAATACAAAGACCTAGATTTTCAAAGGATAAACACACAAATGCCGCCGTTGCCGCTGCCAGGACCAGCGTGAACATGGTCTGCATCCCCCAGACGAAGTTTTCCATTTGAAAGGGAGACAGCATGAGGTTCAGAATCACGGCAATCGCGAGTACAAACAACGCGGGAGCCTTCCGCCCTAGCAGCAGCCACGCCAGTCCGATCAGAAGTGCGATATGCACAAACTGAACCAGGATCGTCAGCCACGTAAGAGAGGCGAATGACAACCAGCGCGCATCCGCCAGGAAAATCAAACGCGGAATCACCAGACGGTGGCCCCAATACGGCGTCCAAACAATGGTCCAGAGCGATTCGCCCGCGCGATAGCGCATTACATCCCGCACCGCGACCCACTGATCCGCCCACGGGACGCTGGTTCGGGCGCGCGCGAACTGTGCCAGCGTGTAAGCGTTGATGGCGAGCGTGCCCAACAACGCCAGCGCAGCCACCAAGCGTCGAGTCATGAAAACGAGTCTATCGTAAGATAGTCGTTTGACAGACGTCTCCGATGACATGTTGGCGCAAATGCGCGAGGACTGGAACCGGCGCGCGAAGGAAGACGCGTTCTACTATGTCGCGTTCGGGCGCCGGCACCAGAACCAGGATGAGTTTTTAGCCACGGCGGCTGATGCGGTGCGGGGCCTCGAATACGATCTGGCGAGGCTGCCAAGTTCCGTGGAACCTCAAGATCGAAAAGCGCTGGAAATCGGCTGCGGTCCTGGCCGCCTGATGAGCTTCATGAGCCGGCACTTCGGCGAAATCCACGGAGTGGACGTGTCGGACGAAATGGTCGGGATGGCGCGGGATCAGCTCCGCGACATTTCCCACGCGCACGTCCATCAAAATTCGGGCGCGGACCTGACGCTGTTCCCCGCGGAGTCATTTCATTTCGTCTATTCCTACGCCGTTTTTCAACATATTCCAAGCCGGGACGTGGTCCTGAACTATCTTCGGGAGAGCGCGAGAGTCCTCAAGCCAGCCGGAGTGCTGTGCTGCCAACTGAGAGGACGAGCCCAAACGGAAACGCCGGATACGTGGGATGGCTGCGCCTTTTCGAGGAACGACGTCTTTGAATTCGCCCGAGCGTCGGGCTTGCAGCTGCAATGGATTTACGGGGTGGGCACGCAGTATATGTGGGTAACGGCCCGCAAGCCAACGTCCGCGGGCTCGCTGAAAGCCGTGACCTCGGCAGGGGACGGCTCATTCACCGTTCCAAACAAAGGACAGGCGGCCGGAATTTCATGCTGGGTGGAAGGACTGCCGGAAGAAATCGGCTTGGACGATATTCGAATTCAAATCCAGGGCAAAGAGGCGACCCCTTGTTACATTGGTCCGCATCTGGGCCGGGGAGGATTTCAGATCAATGCTCTGCTGCCGGCAGGTCTTGAGCCTGGCGCATCGGCGGTATTTGCGTCGTGCCGTAACATTCCGTTGAGTGGAACCCCCTCCATCGACGTCATCGCTGCATCCAAGCCGGAGCCCAAGGTCCTCGACGTGTTGGACGGCATCCATCTGGTCTCACAAAGAGTCATCGAAACCCGATCCATAAAGGTGATCATGATGGGAGTCGAAGACCACGACGAAATTCTTTTTGCCATCGACGATACCGGCATGAGGCCGGCTGAAATCACCTGTTACGATCCGCTGCTCTGCCTCTATCACTACTCATTCGATCTCCCTGCCGAAATTACTGCCGGTCCGCATATTCTCAAAGCGGGAAATGAACAAATTTCAATAGAAGTGTCCACCTAAAACAAATACAAAATCATTCCTGCGATTCCCACAGCAAAAACTCCCTCAATCAGCCCCGCATTCACATTCCGGTCCCGAACAATCTCCTGCACCATCCGCGAACCGGGAAGCAGAGCGGTAGCCGCCAGCCACCGCAGAAATAGAAGAAGAGCCAGGCCCGCGATCGCATCAAATGCAAAGAACGCCAGACTCGACGTCCAAGTGGCAAACTCTCCGCCGATCGCTTTGAGCATCAATAGCGACAAAGCCACCAAGGTCATGGCGAACCCGACACCAGCCGCCAGATTCCCGGAGCGAATCTCCGCCACTACGTCATAGGCGATCCATCGTTGATAGAGCCGTCCCATCAAGATGAAGGCGAACTGCCCCAAAAGGAATATGGCGAGCGCGGTCCAGGGGGTTCCACCCGGCTGGCGGATCGCTCCCGCCAAAAGCGTGGCTGCCGCGATATAAGCCCCGCAGTCCAGAGCGCCGGCAGCCAAGTTTCGATGCTCCTTGATCTCCTGGTCGTTGCGAACATGCGACACCAGCAAACGGTCTGTCAGCCAGCGGCTCGCATTTAAAGCGACGATGCCGGCAAGCGCCCACGCAAGATTTTCGCCCATCGCTGCAAAAACAGCGCTCACGCCCTCATCCAAAGGCAACGGGGCGAAGCCCGCCGAACTGATATAGATGATGGCCGTACCCGCGAAATACCCAGCGATCGCCAGCCCAAACGCGGGATTATCGCGAGAGGTCATCTCCTGGTCCGTCGAATAAGGCGAAAGCCAGCCGAAAACCACCTTTGCCAGGATCAACACCACGATCCCAAGCACAAGCTGGCCGAAAGAAAGCGCGACAGCGGCGTACTCTAGCGAGAAAAATTGCATGGGAATCTAACGCCGGCCGCCGCGTGAGCGTGAGTAAGATCGTGACGGAGCGGACGGCCTGCTGGCCTGATAACTTCCGCGGGACTGATACCGGGATCCCGCAAACCCCCCGCGGTTCTGATATTGCGAACCCGCGAAGCCATGCGAAACCTCCGGTGCCTCCACGGGAGGAGGCCGGCTATAGCGCGGAGTGTAACCCGGCGAACTATAGCCGCCAGGCGCGGGGCGGGGCACATAACGGCCGTAGCCTTCGGGATAGAACGTCTCGCCACGCTGCCGCGCGCCGTAGTAGGCCTGATAGTCCGGCATGGTCACAATGCGTGGCGTGCTCAGGAGGTGGCTCAGGATCAGATACTCCGGCAGCCAATGCCAGACGCCGCCCGACCATGACCCATAATTGTTCGATTGCCCGGGAGGCGCGATATAGGCGTAGGCCGGCGGCTGCACCGAGCGCTCGGCCTCGCTGTCATACTTGCCTGCCTCTTTTCGCTCAATGACCATGCCGACGTTGTGCTCGGCATCACTTACCCGAAAATCGCTCAGATCCTCCCAGCGTTCCTCGCTGGTGGTCTGGCCATGCGTGAGGGTTGCATCGGGAAATTTTGTCTCGACCAGCCGGACTCTTTCCCTCGGTTCACGCCCACGCTCAATATCCAGAAGGAGTTTGTCCCAGCTCACGTAGAGTTGCCCCGCGAGGGTGCTCACGGCGGCCACGCTTTCCTTCTCCTCGCGAGCGGTGGAGTCCAATTGATCGGCTTCGCTCAGCAGAGTCTCGATCTCTGAATCCGCCAGCGTTTTCGAATCCGCTTGAGCGCGCAGCGAGGCGGAAGACTCCCAAATCTTTTGGCCCTGCGCCTTGAAATCTTTCAGGCCATCCAGGCGCTTTTCCAGGTCGTCGCGCTTGGCGGGCCAATCTGTTTCCGCTTTGCGAACCGGAGCAAGAGCCGCATCCGCATCCGCTGATTCGAGCGCATCGTAGGCAACCTTCATCGCCTTCACGCGATCCGGCAGGGATTTTTTAGCAGTTACCCATCGTTCGGTTTCCGAACGAATCGCGGCCGCATCGCTGAGCGCCTCCAGCCGGAGCGAGTTGGTTTCGTTGATCCCGCGCTCGATGTCGTACTCATCGCGTCGCCGGTTCGCCTTCGCGAGTTGCTCGGCAGCGGCCAGCTTGGTGGCCGCGGTGTCGAACTCCTTGCTGTCGTTTTCCAGCCGCTGATGCCACGAATCTGCTTCGTTCTGAAACAAGCCCGGGTCGCTGCTGATCGCGCTTTCGATCTGGCTACGCTGCTGATCAAAACCAGACCGATCGTTGCTCAGAACACCGCTTGCGGCCTCCACCGATTTCCGAACCGAAGGCGGCAGATTGTCGAGTCCCGCCGTGGCGACGATCGCCATCAGGCCGATCAAGATGATCGCCACCATCCCCAGCGCGCGTCTTTCCATTGGGTTTATGCTCCGCGAGCGGCCCGGTACACCGTAACGTCCCGCTCATTCAAACGGCGAGCCACCCGCACCTCGAATGGCTCGTCTTCCCATTTCTCGACGCAAATCAGACGCTGACCGTCCGGTTCGCGAAACAGCCAGCGATACAGACCTTCGCCACCCCCCGCCTCATTTTCGAAGTAGCGAATCTCGCGGCTGGATTCCCAGTTCCACTTTTTCCCATCGAACTCGACAAAGTTCGAAGGATCCTGGCGGGTGTCGATCTCCGCCAGCCGGTCTTCCGAGACGCCGATATCGGCCAAACCCAGCTTGCGTTCCTCCAGAATGCCGATCATGTCCGGTTGCGGATGCCGGTAGACTTCGAGATACACGCGACGTCCTCGAAACTCACCGCTAAGGTCGATCCAGCGCTGAATGCGGGCCTGGTAGGCGCTGCGGCGATCGACCGCGAAGTCGAGATCCGAGAAATCCTCTGCCGCGCCGGTAATCGAGACCACGTCGCCCTTCTGCGCGTCCCAAACGTTCACGTCCAATGGATTGGCTGCGGGCACCTGTTTCGAAGCGGGCGGGGAAGAGATCCGCGCATTGGAAGGAGATCGAAACATAGCCCACAGCACAATCGCCAGAGCGAAACCGAGGAACGCCAGAAGTGTGCCGGTGATCACTGTTCCGGCGCGGCAAGCTGTTTGGCCGGAGCCGAGGGAAGCGATTTCTGCGCGCGCGCCGCTTTCAAGGCAGCCAGTTCCGTATCGACCGAACCGCCTTTCAGTTCGGTAAACTCGGCCTCCAATACCTTGTCCTGCCCCGTGGCTGAAGCCAACTGATCGAACGCTTTGGCCTTGGCCTCTTCGCGCGAAACAGACTCTTCGAAATTCTGAAGCGCGGCAAACGCGTTATCGGCTTGACCGGCGCCCGAAAGAGCTTCGGCCACTTTTCGCTGCGCCAGCGCGGCATTGCGGCGTGCCACCAAGGTCGTGGCCGTGCGCTCGGCTTCATCGATGCGCCGTTTCAAATCGCTCACGTGATTCTTAAGCGTCTCGCTTGCGTTGCGCGCCGCGTCAATTCCCGTTTTCATCGCAGCGAGCTGCTGGTCGCTCTCGGCCTTCTTTCCCAGAGCCTTCTTCGCCAGATCCTCATTCCCAGCGTCTAGAGCCTGATTGGCACGCGCGAGCCAATCCTGGGATTGCTGCTGGTACTTCGAATACTCGGCTTCGAGGCGGTTGTGATTCGCCATGGCGTCGGCGGAAGCGCTGATGGTCTTCGCCAGCTCCCCGCGCATATCGAGCACAGTCTGTTTTACCGTGGCCTCGAACGTGGCGTCTTCAATCTTGTCCATCCCTTTGTTGGCTTGCCCGCGAGCCACACGTCCACTACGGCTGAAAATATCGTTGAAGAATCCCATGGTTTATGCTCCCGGTTGCAGCAAGTCTCGCGCCTCGATCGTATCGGCCATCAGGTAGCCGGCCAGACTCAGAATATCATCGTGGTCTTCCGGGCCCATGTCCTGGAGCGTGCAGAAGTTATTCAATGTGATCAGTGTTTTCCCGCCATCCTCATAGATGCGGAAAGACGAAGTGGAGATTCCGTTCTTGCCCGAAAGCAGCTTCTTCAAAAGATCCAAGGTGATGCTGCTGGTGGGCATGCTCATCAGGTGGATCGTCAGGTAGAGAATATTGCCCTCCAGCGCCGCCTGGAAGCTCACACCGCTGTGGACTTCCTTAACACGCAGGACGCCGGGGGCCTGTTCCGTGAAATCGTAGCCGTTGTGGGCCAACAATTCCGCGATCTGGGAGATTGAAATCGTCTGGCTAGGAGTCATACTCATCTCACTATACGCAGGCGGGTCAGGGTTTGTTCGATAATGTTGCCCCGGTCCCTGCGGGTGCAGGCTCATTGGAACCAGTGAGGTTCAAGACCCTCGTACGCAGATTCGCGTGGCCGCACGCGGAGGACGATCACGCGCTGTTGCTTGGGCGAGACCCGGTAGAGCATGCGATATCGCCCGCGATAAAACCGTGCGGCATATAGGCCCTCGAACCCTTGTAACATGGTGCCGGCGAGTTCGAGCGGAGTCTCTCGTACTAACCGGAGGAGGTCGATTGCGTCAAGCCTTGCGGCGTCCGGCAATTGAGCGATTTGCTTTCGGGCTGCGGGCGTTACTTCGACGTCCCAAATCACGGTCGAACTCTTTTAGTACCGCTTCAAGAGGAATGAGCGGTTCTTCTTTTAGGAGCTGCTGAATCGCATAGGCCGTATCCGCCTCGTCTTCCGTGAACGCGCGCGTTCTGCCAATGTTGCGCAGCCGTTCCGCGGTTTTCAGAAGCGACACCCTTTCTTTTGGCGTGAGTATGGGATCTCGCTGTTTAGACTTCAATACCGGCACGTCTCCAGTATCTCCTAGAGCGGATGATCCGGCATCGCGATCGAACGCCACATATGCGCCACTGGGCTATTGTCAAAGCCCAGTCCTTCTTTGGGCTGCTTGAAATGACGTCCGATGATGTCCGTGAACTGCTCCAGTTGCGGGTT